>RRZT012197433.1_pt1 | contig 14675 bp, 15 predicted proteins | sample 2165551 | NCBI WGS metagenome assembly RRZT01 (sample SAMN10456910, study PRJNA506462) | wastewater metagenome | biome: wastewater; feature: sludge; material: wastewater sludge; isolation source: wastewater sludge with Escherichia coli K12::gfp cells carrying plasmid... | place: USA: Moscow, Idaho... | reverse complement strand
CTGCCTTGCCGCAGGCAGGGGCACGCTCTGGCAGAGAAGCACCACCCAGCAGATCGCTGGAATCCCGCATGTGCCATCGCCAAGGGGCTGTCGCTGCTCGCCCGCGACGGCATCTACGCCGGCGCGCCCGGCCTGACGTTGTTCACAAGCGCGACGGACCCTGACTAAGAGACCTGAGCTGGGTGCCCGCACCGCAACAACCGGTTGGCGCCCTTCTCCTCAGAACGATTGCGACAGTCGGGTCAGAACGATTGCGACGTCGGGGCGTGTAGTGCTCTTCCAGGGCGGCAACTTCACCGTCGGTGAGGTGCAGGTCGAGTGTGGTGACCGCCCCGGTCGTCGGCGCCAGCAAGCCGCGCCGGATCGCCGTAGCTCATGCAGCCCAGAGCGATGCGGTGACGGTGAGCCCCGAGCGTCCCAGTCGTGTGTACTCCATGTCCGTCTCCTCGGTGTTCTCCGGTCCGTTGACGTCGGGGACTCACCCCGCGGTCCCGGAACCATTCAACGCCGATTCGGTCTCGTCGGACAGCCCTTGACGACCGGGGTACCGCCAGTACCCCTCAGGGTCCCACGACGTGGGGCGTCGACGAGGTAGACGTGGCCCTGTCCACACGCGCCGGAGGTCGAAGTGGCGCACTGAAATCTGACGTGGCGCACCGAACCCGAAGTGGCGGGTGGTACACCGTCCGCCACGTCGGGTTCGACGCGCCAGGAGGAAACTCAGCGCGCCACGTCGGTCGGTTCATTGCGCCACCTGGGCCGATTCAGTGCGCCACGTGGGCGTTCTGACGTCCCGCCCTCTTCGCGTCGGTGCCTGGCAAGGTGAGACTGCGCAGCGAGGGGTGGCCGCCGAAATGTCGACAAACCCGAGCCCGCTCAGGTTCCACCGCCCCCGAACCGCCGCGCTCCGGGATGGGTGCGATGAGGACCGAACCACCTCTTGACAAGGCACAACACGTTGCGGACCACGGTCGGGGCGACAGGACTCGAACCTGCGATCTCCTGCTCCCAAAGCAGGCGCGCTAGCCACTACGCTACGCCCCGCGATCGACGCCTCAGCTTAGAGGCCTCGGACGTGGGGGCGAAATCCCCCGGCTTCCGTCCCGAACCCCTGCCAGCGACAAACCCGGACGGGCCGCGGTGAGCGGTTCCACCCCTAAGATCCCCCTGTGGCGACGACACCCGACCCCGACGAGCGCGTGACCGCGCCCGTGGACGAGGCGTCCGTTGCTGTGGACGCGGCGTCCGTTGCTGTGGACGCGGCGTCCGAACCCACCGCGACCCACGACGCAACCGAGGCGTCCGAGGCCCCGGTCATCGAGGAGCCGACGTCTCCCCTGCTCAAGGTGTGGGCGGTCCTGAAGGACTTCGTGAGCCCGAGAAACGTCGGCATTCTGGCCGGGCTGCTGGTGTTGCTGACGGTCGGGGCGTTCGGTGGATGGGACCGGGTCGCCGAAGAGAAGGCCGACGACGTCCCCAGGATCGAGGCGGGCAAGGTCATCGCGGCCGACCCGTTCACCATCACGATCCGCAAGGCGGCGTGGGCGTCCGAGATCAAGAACGTGCTCAGGCCAGCCGAGAACACCCGCTACCTGCTCGTGTCAGCCGACATCACGGCGACGGGCGACACCTTCGTCGCCTGGCCGCTGCTCTACAGCAGCATCGACATCGAGGCCGAGGGCCTCACGTCGTTCGGCAAGCCCGCCCCCCGCAACGCGATCCACCCGCAGATCCGCCGCATCAACGACGGGCTGATGTCCGGCGCACTGCAGCCCGGGCTCACCCAGCCCACCCTTCTCGCCTGGGAACAGTCGACCACCACCCCGCTCCCCACCGAACTGACGATCACCGTCCGCAGCCACACGCTCCGCGCGTCGTCGCTGACCGGCGCCGAGGAGTACCTGGACGCCACCGAGGTCGCCCACGTCACCGTGCCGGTCAAGGAACTGGGTGCGCGCTGATGCCCGTCACCCGCGCCCAGTGGATCACCGGGGCCCTCGTCATCGCCGGTCTCGCCGTCGGCTCCGTCGTGTCGTCCCGCCTGCCCGACCCGGCCCAGGCGTGGCAGGCACCCTTCCCCCAGTCAGGCGCCGTCGGCGACCGCGTCGGGCTGCGTACCGCGTGGGTGACGGTCGAGAGCGTCGCGGCGTCCACGACAGTGCGCTCGCCCACCAACGAGGTGGCCGCGACCCCCGGCACCTTCCTGGTTCTCGACCTCGAGTACGAAGCGCGCCTTGAGGCGTGGTCGCTCAGTGAGCAGGAGATCCGCACCCCCGACGGACGCCGCTTCGGCGGCTCGCAGGTGGTGCGGCCCGGCTGCTCGGGACAACCCGGCATCCCTGTCGCCTGCCACGTGGTGTTCGAACTGCCCGCCGACGCCCTCGAAGGGGCCCACTTCTGGGCACCGCCCGACGGAAAGGCCGGCGGCGACGGCGACACCACCCTCGACATCGACCTCGGCATTGACGCCGCGCGCGCAGGCGAGCTGGCGGCGTCCACCACGCCGATCCGCACCCGGTTCGCCACACCGAAGGGAACCTGACATGGCCTCCTGGTGGCACCGCAACCGGTTCGCGTTGGCCCTGATCATCCCGCTCGCCGCGGTGGCCGTTGCGGCATCCTCGTACCGGCTCACCACGTTCTACCTCGACGTGTACCCGACCCGCATCACGGTCGCACCGGGCACCAGCCACCGCTTCGTGCAGGACTGGACGTTCGACAAGGACACCTACCACCGCGCCGTCGACATCACCCTCACCAAGGCCGAGCCGGTCACCGAGGTCGACGGCACGACCGCCCCGACGGGCGCCCGGTTGTGGCGGGTCGAGTTTCAGCTCGCGGCGTCCCCCGACACGCAGCTGCGCTACTGCACCATCGAGCTTCTGGACGCCGACGGCGTCCGTTACGGCACCCGCGCGGGCAAGCTCGGAGTCAACCCACCCCTCACGTCGCACTGCGTGCCCGACGACACCCCCGGCCCGTCGCTGATGCTGGGCAAGCTCGTGCCCGGCGAGGGAATCCGCTCCTCCACCTGGCCCGCCACCGCCCTGATCGCCGTGCCGGCCGACCATCGCCCCGAACTGGTGCGGATCTACTGGGACACTCCCGAAGGCGTCGCATTCAAGGTGCCCGCCTGAGCCTGCGACGCCGCCGCCCGCTGGGCGACGACGATGCGGTTCACCGCCGCGGCGATCAGGCCCATGGTCAGCACGAAGAACACCGCCCGCTCGGCCAACGTGACGAACGGGGTGATGCCGAGCCGCAACTGGGCGTCGATCGGGCCGACGATGAGCCGGGCGATCCACGCGATGACCACCTTCACCTGGCTGGTCAGCACGAAGATCAGGCAGAACGCCACCATCGGCACCACACCCGCGGCGGCCACCTTGCCCAGCGCCTCCAGCGTGTCCTTGACGGGGCTGGCCACCGGCTCGACGACGTGTGCCACCGCCCGGCGAACCGGATTCGGAACCCGCTTGATGCGGGCGTTCATCGCCTCGTGCGTCGGCACCAGCTTCTCTTCAGCCAACTGCGCGCCGTAGATCGTGGCTCCGATCGCGAACCACGCCACCGGCACGACCACCAGGTTGCCGACCGCACCGATCAGCTCGCCGCACCAGTCCAGCAATCCGGTCACGGCGTCCCCGATCGGGCCCAGCGCGGCGACGAGTCCCTCCCACCACTCGATGATCGACGCGATCACCCGGCGGGAACTCACCCACTCGGCCAGGTCGGTGAACTGCGTCGCCATCGCGCCGGCGAGCGTCACCATCCACAGCGCCTCGAGGTAGGCCGCGAACGCCCCCCAGCCGAGGTTCTTGTCACCGAGCTGCAACTGCGCGATCACCTTGCGGGCCACCAACGCCCCCACGACGACGGCCACCAGCCCCCAGCCCTCGGCGATCATCAGGCGGTTGAACTCCGGCGTCAGGTCGTTGAGGATCTCGTCGACGGCGACGTCGCGCACAAACACGGTGGTGTCTTCGCGCAGCAGGCCCTGCGAGGCGTACACGGCCAGGAACGGGATCAGCACCTGGCTGGTCACCACCAGGTTCGTCTTCAGGCGCTCGCGCGGCGTCCCGAGCTGGAACACCTCGGAGAAGGCCGGCAGCGACTCGGCCACCACACGCAACATGAACACGAACGACACCAGCGTCGACAGGGGCGCGAACGGCACCAGCAGCACGCCGACGGTGGAGTTGACGTTCGACATCCACACCGCCAGCCACAGGAAGCCGATGCGTGCGATCGCGCCCGCCAAGAAGATGGCCAGCAGCTGCGGCCAGTGCCGTCCGAGCACCCGCGCACCGTCGACAAAGATGGCCGCCAGGTCGCGGCCGGCCCTGTCCACTGCGTCACGCACGGCGACAGGCTAGCGGGCCGGAGGGCCCGAGACCTCAGCCGCGGGCGGCTTCCTCGTAGGCGGTCAGCATGTCGATGCGGCGCTGGTGGCGCGGGTCCTCGCTGAACGGCGTGTCGAGGAACGCCCGAACGATCTCGGACGCCTCGTCCACCGAATGCTGTCGGCCGCCGACGGCCACGACGTTGGCATTGTTGTGCTCGCGCGCGAGGCGCGCGAGCTCTACGTTCCACGCCAGCGCAGCCCGGACGCCGCGCACCTTGTTCGCGGCGATCGCCTCGCCGTTGCCCGACCCGCCGAGCACGATGCCCAGCGACCCGGGGTCGGACGCGGTCGCCTCGGCGCACGCGAACATGAACGGCGGGTAGTCGTCGGCCGCATCGTAGGCCTCGGCCCCGTGGTCGACCACCTCGTGGCCCAGCTCAGTCAGCTCCTTCACCAGGAACTGCTTCAGGTCGTAGGCGGCGTGATCGGTGGCAATGTGGATGCGCACGTGAGGCTCCTCAGTCGAAGATCGGGTCGACGGTGCGGGTGCGCTTGAGCTCGAAGAAGCCCGGGTAGGCGGTGACCTTGGCGAACCCGTCGAACAGGTTGCCGGCCTCCTCCCCCTTCGGCGCCGGTGAGATGACCGGCCCGAACAGGGCCTGGCCGTTGAGGTGGATGACCGGGGTGCCGACCTCGTCGCCGACCGGGTCCATGCCTTCGTGGTGCGACGCGCGCAGGGCCGCATCGTTGGCGTCCGTGAGCCCCACCTGAGCCAGCTCTGCGGGCAGCCCGACGTCGGTCAGGGCGCCCTCGACCGTCTCGATGGTGCGCGGCTCGTCCAGCGGATGGAAGCGGGTGCCCAGCGCGGTGTAGAACGCGGCGAGCTTCTCCTGCCCGTACTGCTCCTCGACGGCGATCGCGACCCGGACGGGCAGCCACGCGGCGTCCATCAGGGCCCGATAACCCTCGGAGAGGTCACGACCCTCGTTGAGCACCGACAGGCTCATGACGTGGAACGACACTTTCACGTCGCGCACCTTCTCGACTTCGAGCAGCCACCGCGACGTCATCCACGCCCACGGGCAGACCGGATCGAACCAGAGATCAACCTTTTGTGTCATGCCCACCACCCTACGCGCTGGGTCGGGACCGGAACGGCGTTAGGGTGGAGCACATGTTTGCAGCCAACATCACGCGCGACGAAGCGCAGCAACGGTCCGGCCAGATCGACGTCGACACCTACGAAGTGTTGCTCGACCTCAGTGGACGCGACCTGATTGGTGAGCCGCTGCAGCGTCCCGAAGCCACGTTCGCCTCGGCGTCGCGCATCGCGTTTCGTTCGCAGGCCGTCGACACCACGCTCAACGCACTGGCCGACAGCATCACCGCGATCCGGCTCGACGGCGCCGACGTGCCGCTCGACGCCTTCGACGGCGAACGCATCGCCCTCTCACTGAGCGAGGGCGAGCACATCGTCGAGGTCGAGGGGCTGTTCCGCTACAGCCGCACCGGCGAGGGCATGCACCGCTTCGTCGACCCGGTCGACGGGCGCACCTACCTGTACACCCAGTTCGAGACCGCCGACGCCCGCCGCGCGTTCGCGACCTTCGAGCAGCCAGACCTGAAGGCGTCGTTCCAGTTCAGCGTGATCGCGCCGGCGTCCTGGCAGGTCATCTCGAACTCGCCGGCCGTCGAGCCGACGCCGGTCGATGCCGACCGCGCCCGGTGGGACTTCGCCCCCACCCCGCGCATCTCGACCTACATCACGGCCGTCTGCGCCGGAGAGTTCCACACGGTGTACGACACCTACCACTCGGACGCCGGCGAACTGCCGCTCTCGGCGTCCGTTCGCCAGTCGCTCGCCGAGCACCTGGACGCCGAGCGCATCTTCACCACCACCAAGCTCGGCTTCGACGTGTTCGAGAAGCACTTCGGCACGCCCTACCCGTTCGCCGACTACGCGCAGGTGTTCGTGCCCGAATTCAACTTCGGCGCCATGGAGAACGCCGGCTGTGTCACCCACCGCGACGAGTACATCTTCCGCTCGCGGGTCACGTCAGCGGCCTACGAGGGGCGCGACAACACCATCCTGCACGAGCAGGCCCACATGTGGTTCGGCGACCTGGTCACCATGACGTGGTGGGACGACCTCTGGCTGAACGAGTCGTTCGCCGAGTGGGCGTCGCACTTCGCGCAGGAGGAGATCCGCGCGATGGGCCACGAGCGTCCCGACCCGTGGGCGACGTTCTGCAACAGCCGCAAGACCTGGGCCTACCGCCAGGATCAGCTGCCTTCGACCCACCCGATCGCCGCCGACATGGTCGATCTGGAGGCCGTCGAGCTGAACTTCGACGGCATCACCTACGCCAAGGGCGCCTCCGCGCTGCGCCAACTGGTGGCATTTGTCGGCCGTGACGCCTTCCTCGCCGGCGTCCGCCACTACTTCGCCGCCCACGCGTGGGGCAACACGCAACTGCCAGACCTGCTGTCGGCGCTGGAGGAGTCGTCGGGTCGCGACCTGTCGTTCTTCACCAGCCAGTGGCTGCAGACGTCCGGGGTGAACACCATCTCGGCCGAATGGGACCTCGACGGCGACACCTTCACCCGGTTCGGCCTGCGTCAGAAGGCGCTGCCGCTGTTCCCGACGTTGCGCCGCCACCGCATCGCGGTCGGCCTCTACGACCTCGTCGACGGCCGGCTCACCCGCACCGACCGGGTCGAGCTCGACATCGACGGCGAGTACACCGAGGTGCCCGAGCTCGTCGGACGCCGGCGTCCGGCCCTGGTGCTGCCGAACGACGGCGACCTCACCTACACCAAGATCCGCCTCGACGCCGAGTCTCTGGCCACCCTGGTGGAACACATCGACAAGCTCGACTCGTCACTCACCCGGGCACTCGCCTGGGGCGCCACGTGGGACCTGTGCCGCGACGGCCAGATGAGCTCCGACGACTACGTGGCGCTCGTGCTGCGCGGCATCGCCGTCGAAGACGACCTCACCGCGGTCAGTGCCCTGCTCGCCCAGTCGCGCCTCGCCATCGACTACTACACCCCCGAAGCGAACCGGCACGCCCTCGGCGACCGGTTCACCGCGGGTCTGGTGCGGCTGCTCAAGGACGCCGCGCCCGGCTCCGACCACCAGCTCGCCTTCGCCCGGGCACTGTCGACGTCGATCCGCGACGACGACGGCGCCGAGGTGCTCAAGGCGTGGCTGGCCGGCGAGGAGGTGCCCGAGGGGCTCGCTGTCGACACCGACCTGCGGTGGCGGCTCGTCACCGACCTGGCCCGCATCGGCGCGATCGGCGACGACGTGATCGCCGCCGAGAACGAGCGCGACAACACCGCAGCCGGCGCCGAAAAGGCCGCCGGCGCGCGCGCCGCCCTCAAGTCGCCGGACGCCAAGGCCGCAGCCTGGCAGCGTGCCCTCGCAGACGACACGCCCAACGAGACGCACTTCCAGGTGACGGCACTGTTCTGGCAGGTCGACCAGGCCGACGAGCTGGCCCCGTACGTCGACGCCTACCTCGACGCTGTCGAGGCCATCTCGCAGGGCCGCGACGGCTGGGGCGACCGCAGTACGCAGATCCGCCAGCACGTGCTGAGCAACCTGTTCCCGCGCCCGCTGGCCGACCAGGCCTTCCTCGACCGCCTCGACGCCTTCATGGCCGAGCGCGAGCTGGTCGACTCGGTGCGACGCCTCGTCATCGAGCGGCGCGACGACGCCGCCCGCGCCCTGGGCAACCGGCTCCGATGACGCCCACCGTCGGCGACGTCCTCGGCTGGATCGAGGACGCCTATCCGCCCGCCCTGGCCGAGTCGTGGGACCGCATCGGGCTCGACTGCGGCGATCCTGCGGCGGCGGTGGGCAGCGTCCTGCTGGCGGTCGATCTCGACGATGCGGTGCTCGATGAGGCAGAGGCGTCCGGTGCGGGGCTGGTGATCACCCACCACCCGCTGCTGCTGCGCGGGCTGCACGCGGTACGCACCGACGAGCCGAAAGGGCGGCTGCTGACCCGGATGATCCGGGGCGGCGTCGCCCACGTGGCTGCCCACACCAACGCCGATGCGGCGCGCGACGGGGTCTCCCACGCGCTGGCCGACGCCCTGGGGCTCGTCGACGTGCGCCCGTTCGTGGCAGCTCCGAGCGACCCGCTCGACAAGCTCGTCACGCTCGTGCCCGAGGAGCATGCCGACGGCGTCCGGTCTGCCCTGGCCGAGGCCGGTGCGGGCGCGATCGGCGACTACGAGGCATGCTCGTTCACGGCGTCCGGCACCGGGCGGTTCCGGCCGCTGGCCGGAGCCGACCCGTTCATCGGCGAGGTCGGACGCATCGAGCAGGTCGCCGAGGAGCGCATCGAGATGGTGCTACCCCGCCACCGGCGCCGAGCGGTCGTCGAGGCACTTCACGCCGCGCACCCCTACGAGGAGCCGGCGTTCGACGTGCTCGAGCTCGCCTCGCTCGACTCAGCTCGGGGTCTGGGCCGCATCGGACGCCTCGTGGGGCCGATCACCGCCGCCGACCTGGCCCGGCGCCTCGCCGCCGCCCTCCCGGAGACGGCGGGCGGCGTCCGGCTGGGCGGTGCACCCGACCGACAGGTCGAAACCGTCGCGGTGCTCGGCGGTGCCGGCGATTCGATGCTGGACGCCGCACGTGCGGCCGGCGTCGATTGTTACGTCACCAGTGACCTGCGGCACCACCCGGCGAGCGAGTTCCTGCAATGGGACGCCGCACCGGCTCTGATCGACATCAGCCATTGGGCGGCGGAATCGCTGTGGCTGCCCCGCTGCGCGGCGATGCTCGCCGCGCGGGCGGCGTCGGAGAACGTGACGCTGAGCGTGGCGGTGTCGCAGGTGCGCACCGACCCGTGGACGGCGCGGTTCTAGCCCTCGCGGACGGCGACGGCGCCCTCGTCGCCGCGGCGGGAGTACTTCAGACCTAGGCCGATGGCGGTGATCACGGCACCGATGCCGAAGGGCCAGGCCACCGTGTACCAGAGGATGTCGAGGGGCGAGTGCGCAGGCGGCACGGGCCACCCGGGCAGAACCTCCAGGACCGGCCAGACTGCGTTCGCGAAAGACATGCCTGAACCGTACCGAAAACCTGCGCTAGATTGAACGACCGAACGCACAGCAATCCGGGCCATGCGCCTGGTCGCTGCCCGAACGGCAAGGAGCGCGTCGTGACGCAACAGACCGGCGAAGGCCGGGTCGTCTGGGAATCCGACGACATCGCCCGGGCGTTGCGGCGCATCGCCCACCAGATCCTGGAGTCGAACCGGGGGCCCGAGGGGCTCCTGCTACTCGGCATCCCGACGCGCGGCGTCCAGCTGGCCCGTCGGCTGGGCGCGCTGATCTCCGAAGCCGAGGGGTGCAGCGTCGACGTGGGCGAACTCGACATCACGATGTACCGCGACGACCTGCGCCTCCAGCCCACCCGGCAGGTGGGCCGCACGCACATCCCGGCGTCGGTCGACAACGCGACGGTCGTGCTGGTCGACGACGTGCTGAACACCGGCCGCACGATCGTGTCGGCGATGGAGGCGCTCAAAGACATCGGACGCCCCCACGCCATCCGCCTGGCGGTGCTCGTCGACCGCGGTCACCGCGAGGTGCCCATCCACGCCGACCACGTCGGCAAGGACCTGCCCACCCGTGCTGACGAGCGCGTCCTGGTGCGGCTCAGCGAACCCGACGGCGAGGAGTACGTGAAGATCATGGGCCCGAAGGGGGAACCCGCATGAAGCACCTGCTCAGCGCCGCCGACCTGAGCCTGGCCGAGGCGACGGCGATCCTGGACGTGGCCGAAGAGATGCACCAGGTGCAGTCGCGTCCAATCAAGAAGCTGCCGACACTGCGCGGCCGCACGATCATCAACATGTTCTTCGAGGACTCCACCCGCACCCGAACCTCGTTCGAGATCGCGGGCAAGTGGATGAGCGCCGACACCATCAACGTGTCCGCGAAGGGCAGCTCGGTCAGCAAGGGCGAGTCGCTACGCGACACGATGATGACGCTCGACTCGATGGGCGTCGACGCGTTCGTCATTCGGCACGGCAGTTCGGGCGCGGTCGCCCAGGCGGCCGGCTGGGTGAATGCGTCGGTCGTGAACGCCGGCGACGGCCAGCACGAACACCCCACCCAGGCGCTGCTCGACGCGTTCGCGATGCGTCGCCACTTCAGGTCCTTGGACGCCGACGGCTGGGCCGGCAAGCGCCTCGTCATCGTCGGCGACCTGCTGCACAGCCGGGTGGTGCGCAGCAACGTGCTGCTGCACCGCACGCTCGGTTCCGAGGTCGTGCTGGTCGCACCGCCGACGCTGCTGCCCAACGGCGTCCGGACGTGGGGCTGCGAGGTGACCCACGACCTGGACGCCGCCCTGGCCGACGCCGACGTGGTGATGATGCTCCGCGTCCAGAAGGAGCGGATGAACTCGGGCTTCTTCCCGACGGCCCGGGAGTACAGCGACGCGTTCGCGCTCACCCCGCGGCGGCTCGCCGCGCTGAAGGACGGGGCCGCCATCTGTCATCCGGGGCCGATGAACCGCGGTCTGGAGATCTCGAGCGAGGCCGCAGACGCCGCCAACTCGCTCGTGCTCGAGCAGGTGTCGGCCGGCGTGGCTGTCCGGATGGGCGTCCTGTACCACCTGCGCGGCGGCGAGGAGAACTGAGAGTGACCGACCTGCTGATCACCGGCGTCCGCCTGCCCGACGGCACCGACACCGACCTGCACGTGCGAGACGGGGTGTTCGTGGCGTCCTCGGACGCCGCGCCCGGCGCCGAGCGCATCGAGGCGTCCGGGCTCATCGCCCTGCCCGGGCTCGTCGACCCGCACACGCACCTGCGCGAGCCCGGCCGCGAGGACGCCGAGACGGTCGCCTCCGGCACGCTGGCCGCGGCGCGCGGTGGGTACACGTGCGTGTACGCCATGGCCAACACCGACCCCGTCACCGACACGGCCGAGGCGGCCGAGCACCTGGCGTCCGTCGCCGACCGCGACGCGGCCTGCGAGGTGGTGGTCGTCGGGGCGATCACGAAGGGGCTGGCCGGAGAGGAGCTCGCCGAGCTGGGGCTGATGAACCGGTCACGCGCCTCGGTGATGATGTTCTCCGACGACGGACGCTGCGTGATGGACCCCCTGATCATGCGCCGGGCACTCGACTACATGCGGGCGTTCGACGGCGTCCTGGCCCAGCACGCGCAGGACTCGCGTCTGGCTGGCGCGGGCGCCTGCTGCCACGAGTCCGAGATCTCCGGACGCCTCGGGCTGCCCGGCTGGCCGGCCGTCGCCGAGTCGGTGATCGTGGCGCGTGACGTGGAACTGGCCCGCCTGACCGGCTCGCGGGTGCACGTGTGCCACGTGTCGACCGCCGAGTCGGTCGACATCCTCCGCTGGGCGAAGGCGCGCGGCATCCCCGTCACGGCCGAGGTGACGCCGCACCACCTCTTCTTGGACACGGCGCACGTCCAGTCGTTCGACACCACCTTCAAGGTGAACCCGCCGCTGCGCACCTCCGAGCACATCGAGGCGCTCCGCGACGCGCTGGCCGACGGCACCATCGACATGGTCGGCACCGACCACGCGCCCCACGCCTCGCAGGACAAGGACCACCCGTTCGATGTCGCCTCCCCCGGCATGCTCGGCCTCGAAACCGCGCTGGGGGTCGTCATGGACACGATGGTGGCCTCCGGACGCCTCGACTGGGCCCAGGTGGCCGACCGCATGTCGACCGCGCCCGCGGCGCTGACCCGGTCGGGCACCCAGGGCCAGGGGTTGGGCGTGGGTGAGCCCGCGAACTTCGTGCTGATCGACCCGGAGCGGCGCGCCACCGTCGACCGTTCGGCGTCGGCATCGCTCTCGCGCAACAACCCGTGGCACGGGCTCAATCTGCCCGACCCCGTCGAGCTCACCGTGTGGGGCGGACGCGTCACCCACCGTCGCTGACGGGCTGACCGCCCCAGGTGGCCAGGTGGTCGGACAGCCGCACGAGTTCGACACGGAGTTCGGGCGGCGACACCACGTCGAGGTCGGCCCCGAGCCGCAACGCGATACGGGCGAAGTGCCACGCCGCCTCGGGTAGGTCGTCGACCTCGATCGTCACCTCGCATCCGCCTGCTTCGAGGTCGGACGCCCGGCCGCCTGCCCGCTCGACCCACGGCTGCACCACGTCGGCGGACGCCGCGTAGCGCACGACGAGCCGGTGGGCGCCGCCGTGATGCCGCACGGCGGCCCGGACCGCCGCGGCGGGCTCGGGCCCGGGCCTGGGCTTGAACCGCCACGTGGTGGCGGTCACGTCGGCCATCCGGTCGAGCCTGAAGGTGCGCCAGTCGTCTCGCGCCGGGTCGAAGGCGTACAGGTACCAGCGGCGTCCGGTGGTGACCACAGCCCGCGGCTCGACGTCGCGTCGGGTCACCGTGCCGTCGCGGGCGAGGTAGTCGAATCGGGCCCGGACCAGCCCGCGAACGGCGGACGCCAGGGCCACGAGCGCGTCGGCGTCGACCGTGCCGTCGGCCTCCTGAACGCTGAGGACGCCGGCGAGGGCCCGCACCCGGTCGCGCAGCGCCGCCGGCAGCACCTGATCGAGCTTGCCCAGCGCCCGCACGGCGGCCTCCCCCGCCCCGGCCACTGAGCTGCCGGCCGCCGTCCGGAGCCCGACGGCCACCGCCACGGCCTCGTCATCGTCGAGCACCAGCGGCGGGAGCCGCATGCCCCGACCCAGCCGGTAGCCGCCGTCGACGCCCTGCTCCCCCTCAACCGGGTAGCCCAGCTCCCGCAGCCGCTCCACGTCTCGACGCACCGTGCGGGTCGTCACGCCGAGGCGCAACGCGAGCTCAGGTCCGCTCCAGACCGAGCGCGCCTCCAGCAGGCTGAGCAACCGCAGGACGCGGCGAGTGGTTTCCGCCATGTCCACAGCCTGCCACCGACTGAGGACAGAAACGGTCCTGTTTGGGGAGCAGAGTGACGAACACCAGACGAGAGGATTCACACCATGTTTGAACCGGGCATCCACAACGAGCGCGAGGCGCTGCTGGGCTATCTTGAGCAGCAGCTCTCCGGGCTGCGCGCCACCGCCCACGGGCTCACCGACACCCAGGCCCGCGCCACCCCGACCCGCAGCGCCCTGTCGATCGGCGCCCTCCTTAAGCACACGGCGTCCATCTGCGAGGCGACCGCCGACTTCGTCAACGACACCACCGACCCCGACAAGGACCGGCTCTCCGACTACTACGAGAATCTCACGATGGCGGCGTCCGAAACCCTGGACGCCGTGCTGGCCCGCTTCGACGCGGGTGTGGCCGCCTATCTCGGGGCGGTCGCGACGCTCGACCCGGACGCGCCGCTGGAGGAGGCAGCGGCACCCTGGTACGGCCGCAACGAGCCGACGCCGTCGAACGTCCGCTTCCGCCTGCTGCACCACGTCGAGGAGTTTGCCCGCCACGCCGGACACGCCGACATCATCCGCGAGCAGATCGACGGGGCGAACTCGGCGTCGCTGTTCCTCGCGATCAACGGGCTGCCCGGCAACGACTTCGTCCAGCCGTGGACGCCGCAGGCCGCGTCCGACTAGGCGGTCGCCCGCCGGGCGTCCAACCGCTTGGCCACGATCCGGACGGCGGCCGGCATCGCCATGAGCAGGAACAGAGCGAGGTAGCCGGCCGCGCCCGGAATCAGCATGCCGACCAAGAACGCCAGCCCGTAGAGCACGGCTCCGGCGATCGCCGTGGCGATGCTGCGTGAGCCGGGCGGGGGCAGCTCGCCACGCAGCTGCGGGTCGCGCAGCGTGATCCAGAGGGTGACGGCCAGCGACCACGAACAGACGACCATCGAGCCCAGGTACAGCCCCTTCTGCAGCGGGTCCGCCGTGGGCAGGGCGAGCAGTGAGGTGACCACCGGGAAGCAGACAATGCCGAACATCCACAGCAGGTTCAGGCTGTGCAACGCGCCGTTCGGGCGCTCGATGTGGCGGTAGACCCGCTCATGCTCGAGCCAGAAGGTGCCGATGAGCATGAACGACAGCGCGAACCAGATCACCGCGTCACGCTCGTGGTTGAGCCAGTCGGCGGCCGTCCAGTTCTGCGCGTGAGCCTGGGCCACCGACTCCAGCAGCGGCAGGATCAGCAGCGTCTGGGCGATGGCGACGACAGCGTCGGTGTAGGTCTTGAGGCGCTCCGCTGAAAACGGCACGACCGCGGCGTGGGGGGGTGTCGAGAGTCACGCCGTGACTGCACCGGCACCCCCGGCGGTCATGCCGCCTTGGCCTCCAGCTCGCGCGCCAGCCTCAGGATGGACGCCCGGGCGTCCGTGCTGCCGATGCCGAGGTAATCGCAGACCT
>RRZT011545020.1_pt1 | contig 14676 bp, 12 predicted proteins | sample 2165551 | NCBI WGS metagenome assembly RRZT01 (sample SAMN10456910, study PRJNA506462) | wastewater metagenome | biome: wastewater; feature: sludge; material: wastewater sludge; isolation source: wastewater sludge with Escherichia coli K12::gfp cells carrying plasmid... | place: USA: Moscow, Idaho... | reverse complement strand
CTCATTATCGTCATTCCCGCGCAGGCGGGAATCCATGCCTTGTTTGAAAGCTGAAGTGGATTCCCGCCTGCGCGGGAATGACGGTGTGCTGGAGATATGCTATTCAGAGCGAGCGGGGCTTGCGCCAATATCTCTTGGCACAGGTTTTTGCTTACGCCGTCCAGCCACCGTCGGCAACGATGTGTGCGCCGTTGATGTATGAGGCATCGTCGCTGGCTAAAAACAGCGCAATGCCTGCAATTTCGCTGCTTGCGCCAGCGCGGGGGTTCATGGGGTAGGCCAGTGCGTAGCGTTCGGCGCTTTGGCTGTGTATATTTTTGATATGTGCTGCGCTGGCTATTTCGGTGCTGATGGAGCCTGGGCAGATGGCGTTGCAGCGGATGTTTTGGTGCGCGTAGGTGTAGGCGGTGTTTTTGGTGATGCCCAGCACGGCGTGCTTGCTGGCGGTGTAGATAACGCCTGCCATGTGCCCCGATAAGCCCGCTACAGATGCCATGTTGATGATGTTGCCGCCGCCTGTTGCCAAAAAGTGCCTGATGGCTTGGCGTGTGGCAATGAGCGGGGCTTTGACGTTGAGCGCCATGACTTGCTCAAGCAGCGCATCATCAAAGTCGGCCACGCCTGCCATGTTGTCCATGATGCCTGCGTTGTTTACCAGAATGTCGAGTTTGCCAAAGTGGGCTATGGCGGCATCCACCATGCCTTGCACTTGGGCGCTGTCGTACATGTCGGCGGTGTGGGCAATTATCTGGCCAGAATAGTCTTTGGTTTCTGCTGCCAGACTTTCGAGCCGCTCTGCGCGGCGGGCTACGGCTAGCACTTTGGCGCCTTCGCGCGCGTAAAGGGCGGCTATTTCGCGCCCCATACCCGAGCTGGCTCCAGTGACGATGGCGGTTTTTCCAAGTAGTTTCATGGGCGTGCCTCCTGGTGCAAGTCTGTGCAAGGTAATAAAACTGATTTGTTCTATATGATTTTGCAGTATATAGCGCTCTAGGGCATGGCTTGCTGGCTTACGGGCTTGCGGTCTGCTTGGTGCTTGCATATGCAGGCAAGCAGTGTTTATGCGCCTTGCAGAGCACAATCGGGCTGCAGGCCGCATGAATGCTGCTTGTGCGGTTTTGAATGGTTTTGGGGTGGTTTTGGAGTGGTTTTGCCAAGTTGCAGGGCGCTGGCTGCTGTGCGCTTGGATGTCAGCTTGGGTGCTAGCTTGGGCGGCGGCTGGTTTGCGGTGTACATGGTGCGCGGGCGCTCTTACAATGCTTTGCCTGCGCTCGTGCTGCCCATGCGCAATGCTGCGCTTATGTTTTGCGCTTTCCTGCCTTGCGCCTTCTTTTACAAACTTTTGTCCCCGCCATATGCTGATTCAACACACCCAACCCATTGCCGCCATTGCTACTGCCCCAGGTCGGGGCGCTGTGGGTATTGTGCGGGTTAGCGGGCGGGGGCTGGCGGGGTTTGTGCAAGACTTGCTCGGGCGCAGCCTGCCGCCACGGGTAGCTACTTATTTGCCTTTTACCGATGCCGACGGGCAAACGCTCGACAAGGGGCTGGCGCTGTGGTTTGAAGCGCCGCACAGCTACACGGGCGAAGATGTGCTGGAGCTGCAAGCGCACGGCGGCAGTGTGGTGTTGCAGCTTATTTTGGCGCGTTGCTTGCAAGTGGGCGCTGCTATGGGCTTGCGCGTGGCTGAGCCAGGCGAATTTACCCAGCGTGCTTTTGTCAATGGCAAGATGGATTTGGCGCAAGCCGAAGCGGTGGCAGACTTGATTGATGCCACCACCCAAACCGCCGCCAAAAGCGCCAGCCGCTCGATGAGTGGCGCGTTTAGCCAGCAGGTGCAAACCCTGCGCGATGGGCTGATACACCTGCGTATGCTGGTTGAAGCCACGCTCGATTTTCCTGAAGAAGACATTGATTTTTTGCAGCAAGCCGATGCTGCTGGGCAGTTGCAGCGCATTGAAGAGCAACTGCAAGCCATCCGCCAGCAGGCACGCCAAGGCGCTTTGTTGCGCGAAGGCATCAGCGTGGTGATTGCAGGGCAACCCAATGCAGGCAAAAGCTCGCTGCTCAATGCGCTGGCCGGCGCGGAGCTTGCCATTGTTACGCCCGTAGCTGGCACTACGCGCGACAAGGTGGCGCAAACCATACAGATTGAAGGCGTGCCGCTGCATGTGATTGACACGGCTGGCCTGCGCGATGTGGAGCAGCCCGAGGTAGATGCGGTGGAAAAAATCGGCATTGCCCGCGCATGGGAAGCCATTGCTCAAGCCAATGCCATCATATTTGTGCACGATTTAACGCGTCTGCACCAAAGCGACTACAAGGCAGCCGACGCACACATTGCCGCCCAGCTTGCGGCACAACTGCCGCCCGATGTGCCCATGCTGCACATTGGCAACAAGGCAGATACCGCGCCCGAAAACATCCAGCCCGACTGGCTGCCACTATCAGCCAAAACAGGCGCGGGGCTTGATAGCTTGCGCGCGCGGCTGCTGCAACTCGCTGGCTGGCAAGCCGTGCCCGAAGGCATATTTATCGCCCGCGAGCGCCATGTGCACGCCTTGCAAGAAGTAGCTACCCATATCGCCCAAGCCAGCGGGCAGTTGCAGCAAAACAGCCCCGCGCTAGACATACTGGCCGAAGATTTGCGACTGGCGCAAAACGCGCTCAATCGCATCACGGGCGAATTTGCGCCTGATGATTTGCTGGGCGAGATTTTCAGCAAGTTTTGCATTGGTAAGTAGCCGCAATGACGCAAAGCAACAGCGCTACAAAACCACAAAACCGCACAAGCACAAGCTGCTTAATCGGATGGATTTTGCGCTGTTTTAGCTTTGATTTAACGTTTTTAACGGCGTTTTAACGGTTTTTTAGCGCCGTCTGGTGCTGTCTTGGTGCCGTCTTGGAAACATACCGATTGGCTCTTTCAACCAGCACATCTGCAAAAAGCCGCCATTCCCGCGCAGGCGGAAATCCATCGCACCAAGAAGCGCTGCCGTAGATTGCTGCTTGCGCGGGAATGACGCACGCTATGGCGCTTTGTCTGAATCAGAAACACGCCCGCGCCTGCCTGGCTTTACCGCAAACCCGCTAGCCTTATTTGGCGGGCGCTACTGCTTGCGCGGGCTGTGCGGGCTGCACCGCTTGCTCGGGCACGTCTACAAATGTAGAGAGCATAGTGCCCATCAACATCGTAGCCAACAATATCAGCAAGGCTATGGCCAGCACCGAGGGAAAACTCACACCGCCCCAGCGGGCAATTTGCGGCGGCACATCCTCTGGTGAATAGTCCGTGTTGATGCGCTTTAACGTGCGCTGCACATGCCAGCGGTAAACCCAATTGCCATACAGCCCAAACAGCACGGCAAAGGCGATTTGCAGCGTTTCAAGCAACGCGTGCATGGTGGGCGCGGGCAGTTGCAGGGCAATTGCACCGCCAACAATGCCCAGCGTGGTTGCAACGAAGACAATGCATGGCAGATACATTTTGCGATACGCCATCCAAAACACGCCCAGAAACAAAGCCGCCCAGTTCCACGAAATAGACAAATTATTGCGCTCGGCAATCTGCCACTGGCGGGCGTAAAAAGGCTGATTAACGCCAATCAGCGCATCTACCTGCATGGCTGATTCAGACATATCAGCATCTTGCGGCACATGCGCCTGCGCGCTATGCCATGCGGCTTGCGAGTGCGTATGCTCATGTGCTTGTTCGTGCGTTTGCGCTTGCGCGGCATCTGCATCTACAGGCAAGGCAGGCGGCATAAAAGCCGCTGGCAAATTATCGGGCACCAGCCCCTCAATGCTTGAAGCCAGCACCCAATCATCCATGCCCCGCTGCCAAACCCAGTCGTGGGCGCGAATTTGCCCACTTTGCGCCAGCTCGCGCAAACCAGCCTCGGTAAACGGGCCGCGCTTTTGGTTGTTGCTGGCATACCACCAGCTAGCTGTGTTGTTTGTGTTCATGGTGTTGGTCTAATCTGTTGATGGGCAAGCGCACCAGCGCAACCTTGCCTCTGGCAAAGCTGCAGTTTACAACTTGCTGCCGCCTTTGGCAGTGCTTTGTGCTCACATCAAGCGCCTCCTTGAATATATAAATAATAAAATATTCAGCTTGAATTCATATTCAAACAAAAACGCTTATACTAATCACGCCTGCTTCCAATAGGCGCTATCGCATAATCAAACAAAATAAAAATAACAACACAGATGAATATACGATGAACGCAAAATATAATACTTCAACTTAATCAATATAAAACAAAGTTATTTTGCGCAATTTCGAAATTGGCATACGATACATACACATTGATTCATCAACCACAAGCAAGGAGCTTAGTATGTATACCAAACCAATCCGCAATATCCACAATAACCGCCCCAGCAAACCTTTGGCAGTATTACTGGCTGCAGCAGGTTTAGCCACTCTGGGCTTGTCGCTCAATGTGCAGGCACAAGGCACAGCACCTGCCCAAATTGCACCGCCTGCCACTTTTGCCGCACACGACGGCAATGGCGATGGTTTTATCAGCAAAGCCGAGTTCGATACCTTTCGCCAATCGTCACAAAACGCTGGCCGCCCCATGTTCCGCGCCGTAACGTTTGAAGCGCTTGACAGCAACCGCGATGGCAAAATCTCCCCAGAAGAATTTGCAGCCAACGTTGGCGCCCGTGGCGCTGGCAACGGCGGCAACGCTGGTAAAAAAGGCGCAGGCCGTGGTGGGCGTGGTGCTGGTGGCGGGCGACAGGCTGCAATGCGCCAAATGCCCACATTCGCTGATTTCGACCTGAACAAAGACGGCAAAATCACCGAAGCCGAGCAACTCAAAGCGCGTGAAACACGCACAGAGCAACGCCGCGCCGAAGGCCGCCAGCTACGCAACCAAGCCAACGCCGCACGTTTTGCCGCAGCCGATACCAACCGCGATGGCAGCGTAAGCCCTGAAGAATTTGCAGCCCACCAGGCTACGCGCCAACAGGCACGCCCTGGCAATAACCGCAAATAAGGCGAAGGAAAAGCTGATTAACTTCGCGTGCGTATAAAAACGCATCATCCCCGTCATTCCTGCCAGCGCGGGAATGGCGGGGTTTTTAATTGTCGCTTGCTTGAAAAGCAAATAAATGTTCTTCTTGGAAACATTATGGCAATATAAAGTGTTGTCAGAATGAATTAAGAATGCGCTGATTTATGCTCGTTTCGGATAAATCTCCCATAGCGCGGCAATGACAACATGCTGAATTTTTCTTGGTGAAGAATAAATCAGCTTATCCTTAAATGTTTGCATTAGATAGGCGCATTTGCTGCTCAAGCGCGTCTATAAATAGTGCAGCAACTGGGCAACCCGTTTGTTGCTCTATTTCCTGAAAACAAGTGGGGCTGGTCACATTGATTTCAGTTACGCTATTGCCAATAATATCCAAGCCAATTAATAATAAACCACGCGCTGCAAGCTGCTGGCCTATTGCGCGGGCTATTGTGCGGTCTGCCTCGGAAAGCGGTTGCGCCACGCCTTTGCCACCTGCTGCCAAATTACCGCGCACTTCACTGCCTTGTGGAATACGCGCCAAGCAATAAGGCACTGGCTCGCCGTTGATAATGAGCACGCGCTTATCGCCTTGGGTAATTTCTGGCACAAAACGCTGCACCATTACCGTATTTTTGCCGCCGCAGTTGAGCGTTTCGATAATACTGCCCAGATTTAATCCATCTTCTTTTACCCGAAAAATACCCATGCCGCCCATGCCATCGAGTGGTTTTAAAATAATATCGCGCCACTCGGCATGAAAGGCGCGAATATCTTGCGCACTGCGCGTAACCAGCGTGGGTGCAATATATTGGGGAAACTCCATAATGGCGAGTTTTTCGGGGTGCTCGCGCAAAGCCGATGGGCGATTAAAAACACGCGCGCCTTCGCGCTCGGCTTGTGCCAAGAGGTGCGTGGCATAGAAGTACTCACTATCAAACGGTGGGTCTTTGCGCATGAGCACGGCATCAAAGTCTTTCAAAGCCACGCGGCGGCGGGTGCTTGGCGCTTGTTCTTCTTCAAACCAGTTAGCGCCTACTTGCTCCGAATCTGTTGATATAGCAATATCTCGCACTGTGGCGCTTACATGCGCGGTAGCACTGTGGCTGTGCGCCGAACAATGCAGCGCATGCACCTCGCAGGCGCTGATGCTGTGCCCGCGCGCTTGCGCTTCGCGCATCATGGCAAAGGTGCTGTCTTTGTAAATGGCAAAGGTTTCAAGCGGGTCGGCGATAAAAAGGATGTTCATGGCGTGGCGTGTAGGCGCTGGTTAATATATAAATGCAATGCTATTTAATAGAAATTTAAATTTCATTTACATCAATGTTTAACGGCTGTAAAGTGAAAGCAAACTGCGTATTTATTTAAAATATTTATATAATGTTTTGCCCTATTTGTGCAAAAGTTTCCATGTCTTCTAGCCATTGTGTTTTACCGTATTTGTATGCTGGAAACTCTTTATCTAAAGTGGTTTTCCCTAAAATCAATTTTCTAACAAGCAGTGCCACTTGTGCCAATTCGGTTTCGTTACGCACTTCTAGCGGTGCTACCAAATAAACACCTATAGCCCAATGCGAACTGTTGCGATTGTATGCGTTGCGTATTTCAATATCCATGCCTTGTTTTATGAGTCGTTTCTTAATAGATTGCACATTGTCGCAATAAGCACGGTGTTCTTCAGGGAATGGATGAAGGGTGCTGCCAGAAGCTTTTTTGCGTGATTTTCCTACTTTTCTATAGTTGGTAGTGGAGTTGCTTAAAAGCCAATCGCTTATTGGTGCTTCGCCTGCTTCTTTAAATGCTTGGTCGTTAATGGCATCATAGTATGCACATCTGGGATGCTCCCAATACACCATCACCATGCGCCCATTTAAAACAAAACCCACATCATCCCAAAAGGATAGATGGTTTTGATTTTTTTCAGCATAACAGTGGCGTATATAAAGACCTCCTTTAGATAGATTCCATTTTTTATTTTTAAAATGCTGGCGCTGCAAATATGTAAGTATGTCTCGTTTTGGTATTTTCATGATTATATTGTTTAGTCTATTAGTATTGTTGTTTGGCTATTATGTTTGTTGCGACTTTAATGATTTTATTACCTTGATTGTTTCTGGCAGCGTTTGGTGTTTGACTTGTGTTGGATTGAATTTCAACATTCTGAAGGTGGATTGGATGAAAAACCCTATAGCAACGCTGGAGTAAACAGTTCCAAATCCAGCTTTTCCGCCCAGTAACCAGCCAATGCATATAACAGTTAATTCAATAATGGTTCTTATCGCACCTGCGGGCAGTTTAAATATGCGCATTAACAGCACCATCAAGCTATCGCGTGGGCCTGCGCCAAATCCTGCGCCTATGTAGAAGTATGAAGCCAGTGATATAACAAACAAGCCTGCAGTCATTTCCAGCAGACCCATGTATATATTGGCGCTTTGCGGGATGATTTTAAAATGCTGTAGCAAGTCGATATAGATGCCAATAAGCACCATATTCAATACGGTGCCTATGCCGATTTTTTCTTTAAACAGGCAAACTGTAGCAATAATGGCTATGCCTATGATGATGCTGCTTATGCCAAAGCTCAGGCCTGTGGTTTGGCTAAATCCTGCATGGAATACATCCCACGGTGCATAACCAATATTGGCTTGTATGGTTAGCACTATGCCAAGGGCATAAAGCACGAATCCGAGATTTAGCCGTGCAAAGCGCCCTATTAGTTTAGTCATGGTGTTTTTTTATTTGGGAAAGGTGGTGTTGGCGCTTGTTTGGGCGGCAGGTGCGGGGCGCAGGGCTGCCATTAGGCTACAGAGCAAGGCACGGGGGGCGGGCAGGGGCATTTGGCGCAGGTCGGATACGGGGAGTTCGAGCGCGTCGAGCATGTTTTTGACCATTAAGCCCAGTTCGGTGTTGCCTTCTATGAGCAAGCGGCGGCTAAAGAACAGGGTGTCGGGGTCTTGTTCGCGGCGGGCGAGTGCTACAAAGTCGGCGGCGCTGGCTGAAATGGTGACATCTGGTGCAGCCAGTGTGGGCGGGCAGGCGGCAAAGGCTTTGCCGAGCCAGCTAAAGTCGAAGATTATTTGTGCGTCGCGCACGTGGATGCGCAAGCGGCGCTCTTGCAGTGCCTGGGCTACGTCGCTGGGTATTTGTGGGGCGAGTATGAGGTTTAAGGCGCTTACAAATAGCACCGAGCCTGGCCAGGCTGGCAGGTGGGTGAGTAGGCGTTTTAACGGGGCGGGTATGGCAAAGCTGGCGCTTTCGGCGCTGCCCGTGGTGTTTGCATTATTGTTTGTGCCGTTGTTTGCGCTGGTGTTTTCAGCGTTGTTTGCGCCGTGCGGCGGCTGGTCTGCGGCGTGGGGTGGTGTTGGGTTGTGGTGGTTCATGGGGTGAGCTGTGTCATGCCCGCTGTGCCGTGCCAGTAGCCGTTGCAGGCGGGGGCGGGTAGCAGGGTGTTGATGCGGGTGGCGGCTTCGGCTGCGGGGATTTGCCCGTCTAGCGCGGTGCGCCATAGGGTGATGATTTCTGGCATGTGCTGCGATTGGGGGCTTAGGCGCAAGATGTTTGCGCCCATGCTTTGCAGCGCGGGCAGGTCGGCCGCCAGGTTGCAGACGCGGGCGGATTGGATTTGGATGCCGTTTAAGACCAGAAATTCTTCCTGCTCGCGGGTTCTGAGCAGCAGGCCGTCGGGGTAGTCTACGCAGCTAAAGCCGCAGTTGTCTTTGTGCAGGTTGCGGTGGCGCGCGGTAAAGCAGCGTGCCGAAAATGCCAGCGGCATGCGCCCGAAGGCGAAGATTTCGGTTTGCACGCCTTGCGGGCGGCTGGCTTGTATTTGGCTGATGTCGCTGTGCTTCATTTCAAGCGGGGCAACCCAGCGGCACGCGCCGAGCGAGGCTATCCACTCCAATGCAGGCAGGTTGTAGATGTTGAGGTGCGGGCCTGCTACAAAAGGGGCGTGGCCTGCCAGTGCGCTAACGGCGCCCATGTCGTTGGCTTCGACCATCAAGCCGTGTTGGCTGGCGGCATCGGCTATGCGCTGCACCGCGCTGGCATCGCTGCCCGATTCGACCAGTATTTGCGTGCTCAGGAGCACTTCTTTACCTGCATCGCGCAGGCGCAGGGCTGTGTCTAGCCAGTCGTTCAAACGCAGTTCGTGGCGGCGCGAGCAGACGGCTTCGCCCAAATAAACCACATCAACGGGCGAGCAGGCTATGTCTTGGTAAAAGCGCAGCACCGCCTCGCGCGGCCAGTAGTATTGCAAGGGCCCAAGCGCCAGCCGCATGGGTGCGGGTGCGGATGTGGGTGCAGATGAAGTAATGGTGGACATGGCTATTTCCAGGGGCGGTGGTATGCGCCCAGTGTTTGCTGCTGCCCTTCAGAGACTTTGCCCAGCGCGGCAACCCAGTCGGGGCGCGGGCTGTAGCTGGCGGGGTGGGCGCGGCAAGCATCTATGGCTTGGCGCCAGACTTGCGTGACTTGCGCCACATAGGCGGGGCTGCGCTGGCGGCCTTCGATTTTTACGGCGCTTATGCCCATTGCCATGAGTTGCGGCAGCAGCTCCAGTGTGTTCAAGCTGGTGGGCTCTTCAATGGCGTAGTAGCCATCTTGCCCGCACACCTCGCCGGCGTCAAAACGGCCTTTGCACAGGGTGGGGTAGCCCGCGTTTTCGCCTTCGCGGTAGCGGTCAATGAGCACGCCATTCAGGCGCGACTCAAGCCCTTGGGGGGTTTGCAGCCAGCGCACGGCTTTGGCGGGTGAGCATACGCCGTGCGTATTGGGCGCTTCGCCCGTCACATAAGACGATAGCGCACAGCGCCCTTCTACCATCACGCACAGGCTGCCAAAGGCAAAAACTTCTACCTCAACGGCAACTTTGCCCATCAACTGCTGCACCTGCGCGAGTGAGAGCACGCGCGGCAATACCACGCGGGCGATGTTGAACTGCTGGTGGTAAAAATTGATGGCTGCCGCATGCGTGGCCGAGCCTTGCACCGACAAATGCAGGCGCAACTGCGGGTGCTGCTTGCAGGCGTACGCCATCAGCCCAGGGTCGGCCATGATGACGGCATCCATGCCCAGCGCGGCGGCGGTGTCTATGGCGCGGTGCCAGGGCTCTACCCCGTTGGCTTGCGGGTAGGTATTGAGCGCCAGCGGCAGCTTGCGCCCGCGCTCGTGCGCGTAGGCTATGCCCGTGGCAATGGCGGCAGCGTCAAAGTTCAAACCTGCAAAATTGCGGGCGTTGGTGGCATCTCTGAAACCCAGATACACGCAGTCTGCACCGTTATCAACCGCTGCTTTGAGCGCGGGCAGGCTACCTGCCGGGCAGACAAGCTCGGGCGGCGTGCGCGGGGCTGTGGGCGCACTGGCAGATGGTGACTGGGCAATTGTGTTCATTGGCAAATTGTAGTGCGCGGCAGCGGGTGCGCTGGCAAGGGGCGGGTTAATTCGGGGCAGGAGGTGGAAATACGGGGGCGGGTGCGGGGACGAACGCAGAGGGCGCAGAAAAAATACCAAGTTGTTTAAAAGGCTGGCAAGCAGTTTTTATGCGGCTTGCAGGGCAGAAATGGCTCGCAAGGCGCATGGGGGCTGGTTGTGGGTGGTTTGGTTTGTTTGCTTTGTTTGTTTGGTTTGCTGTTGTTTTGACTTGGCTACAGCAGCCGATTGGGGTTCATGGTGTTGTGCGGGTCAAGCGCTTGCTTGATTTGGCGCATCAAACCCAATGCCACTGGCGAGTGGTAGCGCGGCAGGGTTTGGCGCTTGAGCTGGCCTATGCCGTGCTCGGCGCTGATGCTGCCGCCAAAGCGGTGTACGGCATCGAATACCAGGCGGTTAATGGCGCTTTCGTGCGCGGCTAAAAATGCGCCTGGCGCAATTCCCGCAGGCGCTTGCACGTTGTAGTGCAGGTTGCCATCGCCCACATGCCCAAAATTAACCATGCGCACGCCAGGCCAGGTTTGCTGCAAGGCGGCATCGGTTTCTTGCACAAACTGCGCTATGGCCGATATGGGCAAGGCAATATCGTGCTTTACGTTAAGCCCGCACTGCGCTTGCGCCAGCGGTATGCTTTCGCGCACCTGCCACATGGTGCTACTTTGGCGGGCGTTGGCGGCTACGGCAGCATCGCTGGCCAAGCCTTGCTCTAGCGCGGCCTGCAGCAAGTCTTCAAGCGCCTGGCGCGCGTGCGGCTCGCTGTGGCTGTCGGCGCACTCAAGCAGCGCGTAATAGGGTGCGTGATTCGGTACGTGATTCGGTACTTGATTCGGTGCGTGATTCAGTTCGGCAGGCGTGGCAAGCGTGGCGGGCGCGTGCGGCGCTTGGTTGGGCGGGTTAAAAAGCGGTATTGGCAATTGCGCAAAATGCTCTGCCACCAGCGCCAAGGCGTGCTGCCCCATGAGCTCAAATGCAGTCAGCGCCGCGCCCAGTTGCTGGCGCGCCAGCCCGAGCAAATCAACCGCTGCTTGCACCGAAGGCAACGCCACCCAAGCCGTGCAGCAGCCGCGCGGCTGGGGGTAGAGCTTGAGCGTAGCAGCGGTGATAATGCCCAGCGTGCCTTCGCTGCCCACAAACAAGTTGCGCAAATCGTAGCCCGTGTTGTTTTTGCGCAAGCCGCGCAAATCGCTCCAGATTTCGCCCTGCGCCGTAACTACCTCCAGCCCCAAACACAGCTCGCGCGCATTGCCATAGCGCAGCACCTGCGTGCCGCCCGCATTGGTGGCCAAGTTGCCGCCTATGGTGCAACTGCCTTGCGAGGCCATGCTTAAAGGAAACAACCACCCCGCTTGCGCCGCCGCTTGTTGCACTTGCTGCAAGGCGCAGCCTGCCTCAACGGTCATGGTTTGGTTGGCAGCATCTATCTGGCGTATGCCGCGCATGGCTTGCATGCTTACCACCACACTGCGCCCATCGGCATCGGGCGTAGCGCCGCCCACCAGCCCCGTGTTGCCCCCTTGCGGCACCACAGCCACGCCCGCTTGTGCGCACAGCCTGACTATGTCTGCCACTTCTTCGGTGCTGCGCGGGCGCACCACGCACAGGGCAGCGCCTTGGTAGCGTTTGCGCTGGTCGATACAGTAAGGCGCGGCATCTGCGCCTGTTAAAACACGCGCAGTGCCAAGCAGATTTTGCAAAGTAGTTAGCAGAGTTGGCATAAAGTAAGGCAAAAAAACGCCGTAAAACGCCGTTCAAGGCGCAAATGATTCATTATGATGCAGCTACGCGGCTTGCTGTCTGGTTTTGTAACGCACACCACCTGCCCGCGTGCTGTGCAAACGCTGCTTGCAAACGGGCGCAAAATGCAAAGGGTGCGCTTTACTGCTTTACTGCTTTGTTTCATGCGATTTGCTGGAATTTCTTATCACTGCACCCGCCAATGTGCGCTGCCGCCCAAGCCTGCAACTTTCTTGCATCATCTGCCATAAGCAGCTATAAACCACCATCACCTGCAATCTTGCAGCCAACGTCTAAACCCGCATTTGCCTGATAACACCTAAGCTCCCCCACCTTTTGCTCTGCGCTTGAGCACCCCATTGCCATACCGTTGCCTTGCCCATAACGCCTTGCCCGCCCCACCCATTACCCGCGCACCATCTTGAACCAACTGCCCTTTTTGCCCCACTTGCCGCGCCTGCCCAACCTCAGGCCACAGCTCACGCCCAGCGTGCTGCGCGATGCTTTGGCGGGCTTGTCAGTCGCTGCTATTTTGCTGCCGCAAGCAGTGGCCTACTCTGCCATTGCGGGCGCACCCATCTTGCATGCGCTGGTGGCTACTTTGCTTGGTTTGGCGCTGTATGCGGCGCTGGGCAGTAGCCGCTTTGGCATTGTTTCGCCCACCTCATCGGCAGCGGCCGTATTTGCCTCCACCGCCATCGCCTACGGGCCTGGCAGCGGCTTTGCGCTGGTAATGCTCACAGGCGCGTTGCTGCTGCTCACCGCCTGGATGCGGGCAGACTTCCTGGCTGCCTTCGTTTCGCGCCCCGTGCTGCGCGGCTTTAGCTGGGCGCTATCGGCCACCATCATCGTAAGCCAGTTGCCGCAAATGACAGGCGTTAATCTGCTCTCGCGCCACGCGCCCGATTTGCTGCTGCAATGGTTTAAAAACCTGCATCAAGTGCATATGCCCACCTTGCTGCTTAGCGGCGGCGCGTTTGCCACCTGGCTGCTGCTTGAGCAACTGCAAAAGCGCCACCCTTGGCTGCAACCCTCGCTTGTCGTCATGCTACTGGCACTGCTCTTGTCTGCCCTGCTGCCCCTGCAAAACCATGGCATTGCCCTGCTCGGGCATATCGACTTGCAAGGCATACGGCTGCAATGGCCCGATATGGGCTGGCACAACTGGGAAGAAATGGCACCCATCGCGCCCACCTTGCTGCTCATCGTCTTTGCCGAATCATGGGGCGCAGTACACTCGCTGGCCCTGCCCTACGGCGACAAAGTAAGCGCACGGCGCGACATGGCCGCGCTTGGCATCATCAACCTGGCTTGCGGGCTACTGCAAGGCTTGCCCGCTGGCGTAGGCTTTTCAGCCTCATCGGCCAACCACAACGCAGGCGGGCGCAGTCGGCTCGCAGGCGTATTTGCTGGCTTCGTCATCGTGCTGCTGCTATGGCTGGCGCGAAGCTGGCTGGCACTGCTGCCCATGCCCGCACTGGCAGCCATCGTTGCAGGCATACTTTCGCACAACCTCAGCCCCCGCCCGCTATTTCGCTCGCTGCGCCTTGGCGGCGATGCCTGGCTTGCACTGCTTACCGCCGCAGGCGTATTCTTAAGCGGCGTACTCTTTGGCATGCTCATGGCCGTTGGGCTATCTATGCTCATGGCACTGCGCCGCTTTGCCAAACCACGCTGGAGCGAACTCGGCCACCTGCCCGAAACGCGCGAATACCTCGCCACCAGCCACAGCCCGCAAGTCCAGCGCGTGCCGCACGTCATGGTCATGCGCCCCGAAGCGCCCCTGTTTTTTGCCAACGCAGAAACCATCCTGCAAGAAATGGCGCAACACCTCGCCAGCCTGCCCGCCCCCATCCACGCCGTCATCTTGAGTTTAGAAACCAGCGACGACCTCGACAGCACCACCCTTGAAGCCCTCGACGAATTTCAGAAAAAACTCCACCAAAACCACCAGCACCTCCTCTTGGCTCGCGTCAAAGACCGCCCGCGCCAATCGCTCCAACGCGCAGGCCGCGTCCTGCGCGAAGCCACCGCCCCCGAAGACGTCGCCTGCGCCCGCTCCACCGACGGCATCTTCACCGTCTGCTGGAGCGTCGATAACGCCATGCAAGCCGCCCAAATCCTGCTCCAATCCGACCTTGCCCAGCAAAACACCCCACCCCCGCACTAAAACACACACAGCAAGCACCCCCGCCAAGCCCCCTCTAAAATACCCCCACACACAAGCCACACACCCGCGCAACTCCCGCACCACCCGCGCGCCCCAGCCCCCCCCCAAAACCCCATCCCCCACCCCCCCCAACCACCCCCCCCCCCCCCCCCCCCCCCCCGCCGAACGGGAGGGGAACGCCCCCCCAGCACCGCCCCCTGCCCGGCCGCACCAACCTCGTCCTCACCCGCCAACCCCACTGGCAAGCGCCTGGCGCACACACCGCCCACTCACTCGAGCAAGCCATAGCCCTATGCCCTGACGCAGCCACCATCTGGG
>RRZT012095340.1_pt1 | contig 14677 bp, 8 predicted proteins | sample 2165551 | NCBI WGS metagenome assembly RRZT01 (sample SAMN10456910, study PRJNA506462) | wastewater metagenome | biome: wastewater; feature: sludge; material: wastewater sludge; isolation source: wastewater sludge with Escherichia coli K12::gfp cells carrying plasmid... | place: USA: Moscow, Idaho ... | reverse complement strand
GCTCGAGAACACACTCGGATTCTCATTCCCCGAGGCGTTATCCAATGCACCGGACGCTGGTGGCATCGTCAACCTGCCAGCTGTCATTGTTGTCATGATGTGTCTCGTGGTGCTCCTGCGTGGTGCATCTGAGTCGGCAACTATCAACTCCATCATGGTGATCATCAAGATCGCCGTTCTTGGTGTTTTTGCCGCCATCGCCTTCACGGCGTTCCATGCCGACCACTTCGCTAACTTTGGGTCGCATGGTGTGCATGGCGTTTCGATGGCCACCGGTGCTCTTTTCTTCTCCTATATCGGACTGGATGGAATTGCCACCGCGGGTGACGAAGTAAAGAATCCCCGTAAGGCGATCCCACGGGCGCTCGTGGCGGCCCTTGTCGTTGTTACCTCGGTGTACTTCCTTGTGGGACTGGCAGCTTTGGGAGCCCAGCGTGCCGAAGCCTTCGAGGGTCAAGAAGCTGGCTTGGCAATCATTGCCCAGAATGTTGTTGGTTCAACCTGGCCGGGTACCCTCATCGCAATCGGTGCTGTCATCTCGATCTTCTCCGTGACGCTCATTTGCATGTACGGCCAAACCCGTATCCTCTATTCCATGGGGCGTGACGGTCTTATTCCGTCGATTTTTGCCAAGGTAAGTCCGCGCCGCAGCGTCCCGCTGGCCAACACATGGCTCGTTGCTATCGCAGTTGCGCTTCTTGCAGGGCTTCTTCCGATGAAGATTCTCGCTGATCTCACAAGTATCGGCACGCTAACGGCCTTTGGACTCGTGTCTCTTGGTGTCATGATCCTGCGCCGTACCGCTCCCGATATGCGTCGTGGATTCAAGGTGCCGGGTTACCCCGTTACACCAATTCTGTCGATTGTTGCCTGTGTCTATGTCATCGTCAATCTCCAGGCAGTAACCCTTCTTTCCTTTGCTGTCTGGATCGCCGTAGCATTGACGTTCTACTTCATGTGGAGCCGTAAGCATTCCCAGCTCACCAAGCTCCAAGAGGAAGCTGAACGAATCGCTCAGGGCAAGTAGCTCTCACGTTCCGTTGTGTGGCCGGCGAGTATCCACTCACCGGCCACACAACGGAAACACACATCTATAGAAGGCAGAGGTTATGTCAAAGATCGCGCTCGTGCGCAGACCCGGTCCACTTCTCGACGACGGCATCGTCGATCACATTGAGAAGGTGCCGGTGGATCTTCCCCAGGCAATTGAGCAGTGGGAAGGGTACGTCAACGCCCTGCGGAATGCAGGATGGGATGTACGCGACGTGGAGCCAGCCGATAACTGTCCCGATGCAGTCTTCGTTGAAGACTCCGTGGTGATGTTTCGCAACGTTGCCGTGTCTACCAACCCCGGCGCCGACTCCCGCGTTCCAGAGGTTGCTGGCACTCGGAAGCTAGTGGAAGAACTGGGCTGCTCCCTCAATCAGATCAAAGCACCCGGGACCCTTGATGGTGGTGACATTCTTAAGGTGGGGGATACCGTCTTCGTTGGACGAGGCGGCCGGACTAACGCCGAAGGCGTTGCGCAGCTTCGGGCAATCCTTTCCCCGCTCGGTGCGAAGATTGTTGCCGTTCCGGTTACTAAGGTCCTTCACCTAAAGACAGCCGTAACCGCACTACCCGATGGTACGGTTATCGGGTATCCAGACTTCGTTGATAATCCGGCGATCTTCGACCGCTTCCTGCCGGTGCCAGAACCTCATGGCACAGCTGTGGTGTGTCTGTCCGAGTCCGAACTGTTGATGTCGGCATCGGCACCTCAGACCGCCGCGATGCTTCGCGATTTCGGATACAACGTCACCACCGTTCCGATTAGCGAGTTTGAGAAGCTCGAAGGTTGCGTTACCTGTCTCTCCGTTCGGGTGCGTAACCTATAGCATTCTCCAACTGTCTAACAGCCACGATGGATACTGCGAGAACTTGTGCCGTCATTGCTGATTGTTAGACAACATACGTGTGTGCCGTCGTCGTCGTTATTGGCGGCGACGGCACGCTGTATCAGCCCTCTCACCATCTTATGATCAAAGGAAGACGAAAGAAGAAGCACAGCAAAAGCAGCCGTCATCGATGAACTGGCGCTTTTCACAGTTCCCTCGGAAGGGGATCACATGTCCGATCAGATGTACATTTATCTCGCTTTAGCGATATATCTCGGCGGTATGCTGCTCATCGGTTACTTTGCCTATAAGCGCACGGTCGATCACGAAGACTATATGTTGGGAGGACGCGATCTGCCCCCATGGGCCGCCGCTCTCAGCGCGGGCGCATCGGATATGTCCGGTTGGCTCATCATGGGACTTCCTGGAGCCATCTACGCCACCGGCCTTATCGAAGGTTGGATCGCGGTCGGCCTGACAATCGGTGCATTCCTTAACTGGAAGTTTGTAGCACCTCGCCTGCGTGCTTACACCGAGGTGGCGAACAACTCCATCACGGTCCCCAGCTTCTTTGAGAACCGCCTACACGACAAGTCGCATCTCCTTCGTATTATCTCCAGTGTTGTCATTCTTGTGTTCTTCACCCTGTACGTCTCCTCCGGCATGGTTGCGGGCGGTGTCTTCTTTGAGGACACCTTCGGGATGAACTACTTCGCTGGGATGATCCTTGTTGTCGTTATTACTCTCGCTTATACGATGTTTGGTGGCTTCCTCGGTGCGTCGCTTACTGACGTTGCCCAAGGCATCATGATGATGGTTGCACTGGGAATGGTTCCTATCGCGGGAATTCTCGCAATTGGGGGAGTTGGTGAGACCGCCAACCTCGTTGAAACCGTGAGCCCAGGAAATCTTTCCCTCATTGGTGCTGGCCAGTTTGAGACTGGTGCGGCAGCCCTCATTATTATTTCCGGTCTTGCCTGGGGCCTTGGCTACTTTGGACAGCCACACATCGTCGTACGTTTTATGGCACTTCGTAGCCCGCACGAAGCACAACGTGCTCGCCGCATTGGAATGACATGGATGATCATTTCGTTGGTGGGTGCAGTGACTACCGGACTTATCGGTATTGCCTTCTTCCACCAGCGAGGTGAGCCTCTTGCCAATCCGGAGACTGTGGTTCTTCGTATGTCGCAGATCTTGCTGCATCCGTTTATCGCTGGGCTTGTTTTATCAGCAGTGCTAGCGGCGATCATGTCCACATTCTCTAGTCAGCTCATCGTGTGTTCCTCCGCGCTCATCGAGGATCTTTATAAGGTGGTTCGTAGGACACCGCCGCCTGGTCGACAGCTTGTCATCATGGGACGCGTGGCAGTGCTAGCAGTTGCAGCAATTGCGTTCGTCCTAGCGATCAATCCGAACGACTCAATTCTTGGTCTCGTTAGCTTCGCATGGGCGGGGTTTGGTGCTTCCTTCGGGCCTCTTATGTTACTCAGCCTGTACTGGCGCAAGCTGACGACTTGGGGTGCTCTCGCTGGCATGGTGACAGGTGCCGTGACTGTCTTCATCTGGTCTAATCTCGATACCGGAATTTATGAGTTGCTACCCGCATTCGTCGCACACGTCATCGTGGCCATGGTTGTCAGTCTCTTGACATACCGCAAAGACGAGGTGATCGAGGCAGAGTTCACCAGTGCGGTGACCATGGTCAAGTCAGGTAAACCCGGGAACCTCAACAGCCCCATCACGGGTACCGATGACGGCCTGCTGCCCGGCGTTTAGTTTCCTCCTGCAGCTTCCCGGTTGGTATGTGAATTTGAAATGTCTCGGATACCGGCTGATAGGGTAGAACGGCGTACCGGTGGGGTCTAGTCACCTGTGTGGCTGGACCCCACCCGCGGTACCAGCACTTTTGAGAGCAAATTGGTGAGACCAGATTGTCCTTGGGAGTGCTTGTCCTTGTCGCCTACCTCAGGAAAGCATGAGCGAATACCGCCAGTCCGAGATCCACCACAATAAAGAGACCCATCAGGTCAAGCCCACAGCGAGGCAGAGTGCCCGGGCGGACGCAGCACGAATACGTCGAAGTCGCGCACGTGAAGCAGCCCAGTTGGCACGGCGAATTGCTGCTGAAATGGAATACCCTCACAAGATTCATCCCGCATTGGTGCCGGGTGTCTCGATCGAGGATCAAAAGATCCGGTATGGGGTAGACAAACCTATTGTATATATCGTCGGAATCCCCGTGTTGGCGTTCATCGCTTGGGGAATCATCAGCCCGGAGACCGTTCAATCCGTTTCACAGGCGGCTCTGAATTGGGTCATGCTCAATGTTGGTTGGATATTTAACCTTATTGCAGTTGGAATGATGATCTTCCTTCTGGCGATTGCCCTTTCCAAGTACGGTCGAATTCCCCTTGGTCTTGATGGGGAGCAACCCGAGTATTCCACCGCCTCGTGGGCGGCCATGCTTTTCGCCGCCGGTATCGGTATCGGCATCGTGTTCTTCGGTCCCCTTGAACCACTTAATCACTACCTCAACCCACTCCCCGGTAGCTACGAAGCCAGCTCTATGGAGGCGGTTAAAGGAGCCATGGCGCAGTCGGCACTCCATTGGGGTGTGAATGCGTGGGCTATCTACGCCATCGTTGGACTAGCGGTGGCCTATGTGTCGTTCCGCAAAGGGCGCGTTCCACTCATGAGTTCGGTCCTGGAACCACTATTTGGCATGACAAACAAGAGCCCCGGCGCTCGTTTGATCGACGGCCTGGCTATTCTCGCCACCCTCTTTGGAACTGCTGCATCTCTCGGCATTGGGGCGCTTCAGATTGGCCGGGGTGTTGAAATCGTCTCCGGATGGTCGACTACCGGAAACACCCTCGCTATCGGAATCATCGTGGTGTTGACTATTGGCACTATTGCCTCGGCCGTATCCGGCGTGTCCAAGGGAATTCGTCGCCTCTCAAATATCAACATGGTGGCCTCGGTAGGCCTCGCGGTGTTCTTCTTTGTTGGCGGTCCCACGCTGTTCCTCTTGAATGTCATTCCCGGTGTCGTGATGACCTACGTCGCTGAAGCTCCCACCATGCTCTCGGCGACAATGGTAGACAGCGACGAGACCCGAGCCTTCCTCTCCTCTTGGACTACCTTTTACTGGGCATGGTGGGTGAGCTGGGCACCTTTCGTTGGCGTGTTCGTTGCTAAGATTTCGCGAGGCCGAACCATCCGCCAGTTCGTTTTAGGCGTCCTTCTTATACCTTCCACCATCATCATTCTTGCTTTTACGATTCTCGGAGGAACCGCCATCTACCTTCAGCGGTCCACCGGCGAGCTTGCTCCTGATGGTACTGTCGCGTCACTTCCTCCCGCGGAGAATGTGGTATTTGCTGTGCTCGAGTACCTGCCGGGGGCTCAGATTGTGGCTCCCTTGATTATCGTCATCTTGGGGATTTTCTTCATTACCTCCGCCGATTCCGCTTCTCTCATTAACTCCCAGCTCAGTCAGGGTGGGAATCCTGAACCCCGCCGTAGTATTACGGCATTCTGGGCACTGTGTATGTCCGGTATTGCGATCGTCATGCTCTTAATGGGTGGATCTGATGTCCTGCAGGCACTCCAGAATCTCGTCACTGTGACAGCCTTACCGTTCTCAATCATTCTTGTTCTTATGGCCGTTTCCTTCTGGAAAGAGTTGCGTCAGGATCCCATGATGATCCGACATCTCTATGAGCGCAACGCGCTCTCTCGGTCGGTGCGCCAAGGAATTGAGGAGCATGGAGACAACTTTGCGTTGACTATTGAACCTACGGAACCTGACTCAGATTACGCTGCTGGCACGGGCTTTGACTCCAGCGCGGAGGAGGTCACTCAGTGGTATATCCGCCATGACGAGGATGGCAACGAGGTGGAGTACGACTATGTGACCGGTGAATACATCGACGACGAATCTACCTCTCAGGAAGCTAATCCCAGCGTTGAGGCGAGCAACAGTGCAGTCAAAACAAACGGGGCGCTAGAAGATGAACCTAAGCAGCAGTAGGCTGACAAGGACGCGATCCCAGTCTCAGGGACCGTCTCGCATCGAGGAAGGACACACATGACAACCCTCAAAGCACATGACGGACTAGAACTTCCCGCCATCGGATTCGGCACCTATAACCTGCGCGGGAGCGCCGGAGCGGATGCGATCGCGGGGGCAATTGAGCGTGGCTATACGTTGCTGGACTCAGCCTTCAACTATGAGAACGAAGGATGTGTTGGGGAGGGAATCCGCCGTAGTGGGGCCCACCGTGAAGATCTCATCGTCACCTCGAAGCTTCCCGGGCGCTACCAGGATCATGATATGGCCGTAGTAACAATCGAGGAATCGCTCTACCGTCTCGGTCTCGACTACATTGATCTCTACCTCATTCACTGGCCGAATCCCAAGGTAGGAAAGTATGTTGAGGCGTGGGGAGCACTCATTGAGGCAAAAAAGGCCGGACTCCTCAAGCACATTGGTGTTTGCAATTTTCTGCCCGAGCACCTGACCACTTTGAAGAGGGAAACCGGGGTGTTACCCGAGGTCAATCAGATTGAGCTGCACCCGTTGTTCCCGCAGGCAGAACAGGTGGAGTTCGATAAGGCCCATGGCATCATTACTGAAGCATGGAGCCCACTGGTACGTGGCGGTGTGCTGGATGACCCGGTGATTACCCGAATCGCTGAAAAGCACGGGGCGACTCCTGGCCAGGTGGTCCTCGCTTGGGATATTGCCCGCGAGGTCCTCCCGATCCCGAAGGCAGCCTCGCCTGCTCGCCAGGTAGAGAACCTGGGTGCTCTGAATGTGAGGCTGGATGCCGATGACGTTGCCGCCATCACCGCGCTAGGCCGCCCCGACGGACGTATGAAGGACCAAGACCCGGCGGTGTACGAGGAGTTCTAGGAGCGGATCGCGGCCACGTGTCCGGACCGGCTCAGTATTTTCTCTGACTGTCTACAATTTTGTGGCGGCGAGAGCAGGTTGAATGCCTATATTGGCACATAACCCGCCCTCGCCGCCACAGAATTTCTCAAGGCTCAAGGCTCAGTCACCTTTAACATTGACGAGCTGTCGCAACGTGTGCCGAATCTCCACGAGATCCGCCGAATCGGCCATTACCTGGTCGATTGATTTATAGGCCTGTGGAATCTCATCAATGAAGGCGTCCGTGTCGCGGTACTCGATACCTGCCATGGCTTCCCGCAACTGTTCACGTGTAAACGCCTGACGCGCTGCCGAACGTGAGTACTGGCGCCCCGCTCCGTGAGGTGCCGAGTTCAGTGAGAACCGGTTCCCCTTGCCGCGGACAACGTACGATGCCGCACCCATGGAGCCCGGGATCAATCCATCCACCCCCTCGGCTGCGATAATGGCTCCTTTACGCGATACCCACACCTGTTTGCCCCAGTGCTTCTCCGATTCGGTGAAGTTATGGTGACAGTTGATGCGCTCCTCTTCAACGACGACGGCGCCCATTGTCTCCGAAAGCTGACGTGAGACCCGATCCATCATTTCCTCGCGGTTGAGAAGCGCAAAGTGCTGGGCCCAACGAAGCTCAGAGATATACCGGCTGAACTCCGGGGTACCTTCCACCAGGTAGGCGAGATCAGGATCCGGCAGATCAATCCACCACCGCGTGGCGAGTCGCTGTGCCACTTTGATGTGGTGCTGAGCGATCTTATTGCCGATACCGCGCGAACCAGAGTGCAGGAACATCCATACGCGATCCAGCTCGTCCACCGAGACTTCAATGAAGTGGTTCCCGGAGCCAAGCGATCCGAGCTGGTAGCGCCAGTTGCCCGCGTAGGAATCCGGGTTGAAGCCCTTCTTGTCCGCAAGTTCTTCGAGCTCGACTATACGAGGCCCAGCAGTCTCCGTCAGCTTGTGGTTATGCTTGCCCGCTGAGAGCGGGATCGCCCGCTCGATCTGCTGCCGCAGGCGAGTGAGATCCCGTGAGACGAGCTCGTCCCTTGTGAACTGAGTACGTACGGCAATCATGCCGCAACCAATATCCACACCAACGGCCGCCGGGATAATGGCGCTGAGCGTAGGGATCACCGAGCCGACGGTCGCTCCCTTGCCGAGGTGGGCATCAGGCATGAGAGCAAGATGCGGGAAGATGAACGGCATACGCGAGGTTGTGTGAGCCTGGGCGAGCGTCCGCTCGTCGATCAGCGACGCCCACGAGAGCAGTCGCTGTGAGAGGTGTTCCATGATTCCTTTCCTTGGATGAGTTGACGCAGCCGATGCAGACTGCGAGACGGTCCAAGGCAAGGATGGTTAGCTGCGCGATGCCGCGCTTTTCCATACAACAATGCCCCGGACCATAATGGTGCGGGGCATCTGTGAAAATATCAGATATCTCGCTCCAGAAGGGGTGGCTGGTCGTGGAGATCGCGTGGTGCGATCTCCAGATGCGGCTTATTTGAGAAGCGCATTCCAGATCCTTCCGGTGAAGAGGAGTCAAGGTGCAAGGCATCTTGACAACACGCTGTTGATGGCGCGGTGCACTGTCGGAGTGCACGGGAGTAAAGCTATTCCATGGCCACTCGGCTCGTCAAGCACTACAACAGAGCAGGTGCGAAAGAGATTCTAAATATCTCTTTCGCACCCGCATTATCATATCAACCAATTATTGACCGAAATGATGCCAGTTAAAGCCAGCGACGTTATCACTTCAGAGGCTGCAAGCCCACCTGACCGATGAGGCGAACCGGGTATTCAGGAGCTGACTTGTGGGCGTACTCTGCCTCGGCAGCTGCGATGCGGTCCGTCAAGTGGAGACGCTCGGCGGTGATTGCATTCGTGGGGATGGAGAGGAAGCGGTTCATGTCCTCAATACCCTGTGTGATGCGGCTCAGCTCCTCGTCATGCTTTGCAGCAATACGCTCGGCGTACCAGTCAGAAGCCAAAATGTTCTCACGCTCGAACAGCTCGCGGAACTCCGGTGATTCAAGCGTCCAGCCTTCGGAGGATTCTCCGTTCGCCATGATCTCCAGCAGTGCCCGAATCGGGGGAACGGCATAAGAAATCGTGCCATCAGCAATGTACGCCTTAGCCACACGCTGATGGGTGGCCACGATGGTATCGACCGAATTCGCAAAGACGTCCAGATCCTGCAATTCGGGACGAAGCATCGAATCGTCGAAAACTGCCTGCGGATGCATAAAGATACGGCCGAAGAAGAAGGTCGCGAACTTCTGCGTCATGCGGTAGCCGAGACGGCTCGCAAAAACCTTCTTGCCGTCATGCTCGAAGTCCTCAATCTTCTCGAGGTATCCACCCTTGATGAGCTCGTGCGCATCGCGCTCTTCGGGGGTCATGCGGCTGAACAGCTCGGGCACCAGCAGGCTGAAGTCGTGATCAATCCTGGTGTGAGGTCCAATGTATCCGGCACTGGAGATCCAGCCGTCGTAGCCAGCCAGAGCGTAGGACAGGAAAGCTGCATTGAGATCGAAGGTTGCGGGAAGGGCGTTGAACGGTCCCTTCGTCATGGCTCCCTCAGAACCCGCACCGGTAGTCGAGGGCGACTTGCCCGTCATCGAGGAGATGAACTCCATGAACAACTCGGGCAGCTCCATGAAGTGTAGAGGGTTGTACGAGCACAGCGCCGGCACCTTGTCCTCGGGAGGATTGTTGCGGCGTCCCGCGGCGACGACGTCGACCGGCAAGGGGAGCGGCTCAGAGAGCGGTGTTCCAGAGACCAGGTGAGCCGCAAGATCTGATGCAGCCGTATCCACGGGGTGCGAGAGATCCGGGCGCACCTGCAAGTAGCGCGGGTTCTTCGAGCGAGCACCATCAACGATGCGCGCATCAGCCGAGGATACGAAGTACTTTGGCGAGACGTCGTCGGCCTCATCAGCGACGCTGGAGATAAACTCCTGCATAGGTGCCGAGAAGAGGCTGAACTTGACGGCGTCGTCGCGCATGGCACGGGCGTCAGCACGAGTGAGTGGCTCGAAGTTAGAGATGAATGAGCCGGGCTGCGACAGATCGCGTTCCGTCTGCTTATCGTATCCACGAATCTTGGCGTCGTCTGGACGCTGGAAAAGCAACTGCTCGCAGTTCTCCACGTACTTACGGGAGAAGCCGCCGTCGCGATCGCGCATCACTACGGAAGCGGTGATGTCGTCTTCGGTCTGCACCTTGGTGGCCGGATGGAAGTCGGGGCGAAGGCTGAACAGACGCCATGACCCGTCGGCGGTGAAGCCAATTCGGAGGTTCGTGTTAACGATCTTCTGACCGTCGAGCCGGACGAAGTTTCCGTAGCGGTCATTCATGATGCCCACGGTGAAGTGCTCGCGCCAGTTCTCGCCCCATTCGGGCTTAATGTAACGCTTGACCGTGTAGACAATCTCTTTGATGTACGCGGGGATCGTATCGAGGAACTTGTTGTACTCATCGGTGTAGTCCTCGGACCGGGTGAGCAGCTTAATGACTGAACCGATGGAGCGATCTTCGCTGAGGATCGAACGGTGATCGCTGGTATCACCGCTGCGGAAACGATCGGAGTAATCGCGCTCCAAGAGGGACTGGACGGTGTCCATATCCTCTTCGAAGTTCGGGCTGTAGAGGTTACCGAAGATGAAGGCGTCCGAGAGGGCCTTGCTGATCTCAGACTTACCGCCACCCGACACCGTCGACGGCTTGTGGCACGTGGTGGAGACGGGGGAGACGCCCACGAGTGTCCACTGTGTGGGTTCAGCATCCAGCTGTTCCATATACACGCGGTAGCCGTCGGGAGCGAAGTACGTCTTCTTGGCACGCAGTGGAATCGACTGACGCTTGCCATCCGCATCAGTCCACGAGACCGTGCTGTCGAGCAGGCTGTAGGAGGCGTGCGGGGGAACCAGGACAAACTCCGGGTACCGGATGTCGAGCGCATGACCCTCGGGCTGCAACTCGAAGCGCTCGGGGTTGCGTGACACGACGTCGTCAACAGTCTCGTCGCCCTTCACATAATCGGACGTGAAGGTCTGGCCGAGTGTGTAGGAGGGGAACACACGTGCGCCACCGGCGTGCTCTTCCTCGGCGTTGCCGAAAAGATTCGCGGAGTAGCTGATTTGGGTCTTGACTTCCTTCTTGCAGTAACCGAAGTAGTTGTCCGCAATGACGGTAACGATGACACCACGCTCATCACGGGCGCAGCACTTGAAGGCTTGGCCGTCGTTGTAGAGCTCAGCCTCGTCCTTGTAGCACATATGGTCGCGGCGCTGACGCTCGGTGGCGTCCTCCCAGCGGGGGAGTCCGAGTTCCTTCTTCGTCACCTTGGTGAGGTGAGGGGCAAGAACAACCAGGCCGCTGGTACCCGTCCAGCCAGTGGGGTCGAGGGCGGAATCGTTGTCCGCCAGGAACGGATCTCCACCGTTGCCGAAGATTCCTTCGACGAAGTCAAGGTTGGCCACGAGGCCGCCGGGAACGATGAAACGGATTTCCATGCGCTTTTCGCGCTGGCGTCCGTGCACCTCGGGAACAACGAGCGGGCGGAGCAACAGAGACACGAACGTGTGGGCCGGATTCTCCTGGTTTGCGGTGTAGGGAACCGTCAGGAGATCCCGCGGTGGTTCCATGGCCAGTTCCATGAGTTTACCGAAGACGGCCTTCGGAACAGCGCGCTTGTCATCGGGAATTGGCAGGCCACCCTCGGCGATATGGAACACGCCCGCGGTGGTGCGGCGATCGTTGGCCGGGTTGTGCAGCACGCCGTTGGCAAGACGATAGCTGGAGAGAAGATCGTTGGAGAACTCGTCGGCGTCGCTTGGAAGTGACAGCGCACGGGCCAATCCGGCCTGGTCGAGCACGAGAGTGCGCGAGGGGATAATAGGATTGGTGCCGGTATCCTTCAGGTAATCGTTGAGGAAAACCTGAATTCGATTATCGGCGGCACAAGGACGGTACTCCAGACGGCGGTTGAACTCCTGCTGTTGGGCGATCAAGGGCCCAACGAGTTCCATATCCGCATCCATCGGTACCGCGTGGCCCAAGAGTGCGAGTCGAAGGTTGATAACGTCAGTCACTGAATAACCCATGGGTCCACCCTAAACCTGAGAAGCGGCAATTAACTAGGACGTCGGTCGGGAGTGTTTCCGCAGGTTGCCGCGCGTTAACGTGGTAGTGAACACCAAATAAACCGGTCAGACTGAGGCCCTACCGGCCAGACCAAAAGTCTGACGACGACGGCTCGTGCACCAACGTTTTACCACGTCCGATGGGTTAATAGCTGGCTGGGTGCGCACCTCGTCGTGGTTCAAAAAACACCCCGAGTGAGACGTCACAGCTCTCCCATGACGATGTCTGGTTGCGACTAACGTCCCGCGGCGGCATACTGGGGAACGAACACATTGTGCTCCGGGGTCAGTGAAAGTCTGAACCGGCGGTGATAGTCCGCGACCCACGCAAGTGGTTGACAAGGTGAAATTCCTTGACCGACGGTTAAAGTCCGGATGGGAGGCGCACGTGAAGGGCGGAGTTCGTCGGTTGTATTCATCGACCGCAACTTCCGTTGTCTGAACGAGTCCAACATTTCCCCGAAGCGAAGGGGAAAGGACTGTTCATGAGACCGAGACGCGGAGCCAGCTGGCTACCCTCTCTCGTTTTTGGCGCGCTTCTTCTGGCGCTGTGGTGGTTCTTTACGACCTTCGGCTTCGTCGATGCCTATTTTCTTCCTTCACCACAGGAAACGACGGCGCGGCTGATCTCAGGCTTGCGCTCCGGCTATTTAGTCGATGCGTTGGAGGCAACCCTTCAGGTAGCCATTGCGGGCTGTGTTGTCGCAGCCATGGTTGGCATTCCTCTTGGATACTGCATTGGGAAATCTCGGACCTTCTCTCGGATGGTTCAGCCCTACTTTGCCGCCTCGCAGGCGATCCCCGCTGTGGCCATCGCACCGCTGCTTACGATCTGGATCGGCTATGGCCCGGTTTCGATCATCGTGCTGTGCACCATCATGGTGATTTTTCCCGTCGTCGTCTCTACATCGGTGGGAATTCGCCATATCGACACTGACATCATCGGGGCTGCTCGCCTCGATGGTGCTTCTGGTCTCACCCTCATTCGCACGATGGAGATCCCGCTTGCCGCGCCGTCAATCCTGGCGGGGCTACGTACGGGATTCACACTCTCGATTACCGGCGCCGTCGTCGGCGAAATGATTATAGGTGGCAAGGGTCTTGGCATGGCTCTGATGAGCGCGCAGGGCTCAGGGGATATCAAGGGAATGTTTGCCGCGATCGTTCTCCTGGCTGTCAGCGCCATGACCATCTACGGCCTCATTTCGCTGGTCGAGAGTCGCGCCAACTACCTGATCCGGGATAGCTCGGGCAGCCATCGATGGCGTGTACGAGCCGAAACACCGGCCACAACCAAGTAAGGCGGGCCCCGAACCTGACTTGGGGCCACCACGATAGAAACTCCACGAACCAGCGATACGAACAGAGAAGGACCCATGAAACGACTCATGATTGCTGCGGCGGCAGCCCTCACCCTTGCGCTCTCGGCCTGTACCGGCGGCACAGTAGGTGGCGATAAGGAGAGTGACGCCACCGGCAACGGTTCGGCCAGCCTCACTCCAATTACCTTTGGACTTACGTTCATCCCCAATATCCAGTTTGCGCCGGTGTACGTGGCTGAACATGAGGGTTATTTTGAGGACGCAGGCCTGGACGTGACGATCCGTCACCACGGCGCACAGGAGGCGCTGCTTGGCGCATTGCAGTCCGGTGAAGAACAGATTGTTTTCGCCGGGGGTGACGAAATGTTGCAGGGCCGGGCCGCCGGTGTCGACGTCGTCAATTGGGCAACCATGTACCAGCAATACCCGGTGACCCTCATCGTGCCCGAGGATTCGGACATCCACACCCCGGACGATCTTAAAGGTAAGACCGTGGGCCTACCCGGACCGTATGGCGAGAACTACTTCGCACTACTTGCCATGTTCAAGGCGCACGGTCTGAGCGAGAGTGACGTTACCGTGCAGTACATCGGCTACACCCAAGCCGCCGCCCTCGCCTCCGGTGACGTGGACGCGATCATTGGATTCTCCAACTCGGACCTTGTTAATATCGCGAGCGCGAACGGCGCTGACTTCTCCACCTACAAGCCTGGCCAGGACGGCGCCACCACGAGTAGTTGGCCGGTGCGAACCATCGATATGGTCGACGGCGGACTGCCCCTCGTTGGTGTTGGACTCGGCTCCCTGGATTCCACGATGGATAAGAACCGTGCCACCTATGCTGCCGTCTTAGAAGCGATGGATCGAGCGGTGCAGTTTTGCCAGGAAAACCCAGAGAAAGCGCTCGATATTAGCGCCGAGTACGTGCCCGATCTCGCCGAACCGGAGAAGCGTGCAATTGCCGCGGTCACCCTTGACCAGACGCTCATGTTGTACACGGGCGGGGAGAAATTTGGAGCGCAAGATACGGCCCGCTGGGACGAGATGGCGACATTTATGTGGGAGAACGATCTACTAGAGAAGGAAGTGGCCGCCTCGGATGCATTCGTCGATGTGACGAAATGACGAGTTGCAGGAAAAGGCGAGGAGATTCGCCGTCGTTTCACGGACGTCATCCGTGATGACATCGGTGTGACGCGTTGCCCTACGGACGTTCAGGCGTTTGTGGGGCACGCGCTTGTAAGCTGGCCTCGTGAAGAATTTTGAAGAACTATTCGATGAGCTGAGCCGTAAGGCTGTGGAGCGTCCCGAAGGATCGGGCACCGTGGACGAACTGGATGCGGGAATCCATGCGATCGGCAAGAAGATCGTGGAAGAGGCCGGAGAGGTCTG
>RRZT012381705.1_pt1 | contig 14678 bp, 14 predicted proteins | sample 2165551 | NCBI WGS metagenome assembly RRZT01 (sample SAMN10456910, study PRJNA506462) | wastewater metagenome | biome: wastewater; feature: sludge; material: wastewater sludge; isolation source: wastewater sludge with Escherichia coli K12::gfp cells carrying plasmid... | place: USA: Moscow, Idaho... | reverse complement strand
GTATGAAGTCATAGATCACCCCAATGCGGCCGTCGGGCCGCCCCCAGCGAGCTTGGCAACCACCCATCAAGGAGACTTTCGTTGCGAGGACGCGCGCTGACGCCAGCAACCAACAATCTGAACTTCATCGTCTGGCGTTTGCCCACTGGCCGCCCGAGTTTGCCTGTCCGCAGGTCATGGCTGCGACGTGCGCGGCTCCTGCTGAACCAGGTCGCTTGGCTGGCACCCGCCGAGCGGCATGAAATCATCTGTGTCTGGTCGCAGCCAGATTGCCACCTCATCGACAGCCCGGCGCTTCGCAGATGGCTGCTGGGTGCCAAAGACCGCGCCGCTTTTGCACCACCTTTGGAAGGATTGCGGCCGGCACGCCAGTTCATGCAAGCCGCGTTCTGGCCCAACGGCCAACCCAAGAGACGCCGCCTGACAGCGCCGGCCGCCAACGCGGCGTGGGCCCCCGACTGATGCGAAGGCTCCGGCTGCCGACTCACCAACGCCCACGTTCCGCCGGCGGACGCGATTGCGCCTTGTAGCGCTCGGCCTGTGTCAGCAATTCGACCGCGTCGCGGCGCTCGGCGCGGCGGGCGAAATCCATGGCGGTCATCTGCTTCTGGTTGCGCATGGCGATGTCGGCGCCTTCTTCAACCAGCAGCTTGACCGCTTCCGGCGATCCGTAGGACGCCGCCATCATCAGCGGCGTGGTGCCGTTGGGCGATTGCGCGTCGATGAAAGCGTGTTCTTCCAGCAGCAGGCGGATCATGTCCAGATGGCCGCTGGTGGCGGCGTAGTGCAGGGGCGTCCAGCCGGGCTTGTTGACGTCGGCGCCCTTCGCAATCAGGCGCTTGGCCAGGTCAAGCTCGCCCTTGAGCGCGGCCATCATCAGCGGGCTTTCATCGCTGGCGTTGCGGTCCTCGGGCTTCAGGCGCGGCGAGTCGATCAGCACGCGCGCCACTTTCAGCGAACCCTCCTGCAGCGCCATGTACAGGCCGGGCGCGCCTTTTTCGTTGCGCGTGTTGGGATCGAAGCCGCGCGACAGCATGCTGCGCACGGCGCTGTCGTTGTCCTGCTTGATGGCGCGCTCGAAGGCGCCGCGGTCATCGGCCACCGCAACGGACGACAACAGCGCCAGCGCAGCGGCCAGCAAGGCTTGAAGAAATTTGGTCATGACGCAACCCTTTTGAACAGACGGGTGAAATTGGCACTGGTCAGCTCGCCGATGTGCTCGGCGCTGGTGCCGCGCAGCTCGGCCAGGCGCGCCGCCACGTGCGGCACATAGGCCGGCGTGTTGATCTTGCCGCGGTACGGCACCGGCGCCAGGTAAGGCGAATCGGTTTCGATCAGCAACCGGTCGCACGGAATCAGCGTGGCGACTTCGTGCAATTCGCGCGCATTCTTGAAGGTGACGATGCCCGACAGCGACACGTAAAAGCCCAGATCGAGCGCGGCGCGCGCCACTTCGCGCGTCTCGGTAAAGCAATGAAACACGCCCCCAGCGCTGCCCGCGCCGCCCTGCTCGCCCTCCTCGCGCAGGATCGCCAGCGTGTCGTCGGACGCCGCGCGCGTGTGGATAACCAACGGCACGCCCACCTGCCGCGCGGCGCGGATGTGGGTGCGAAAGCGCTCGCGTTGCCATTCCATGTCGGCGATGCCGCGGCCGCCCTTGCGCTCTTCCATCTGGTAGTAGTCGAGGCCCGTTTCGCCGATGGCCACCACCTTGGGCATTTGCGTCGCCGTCACCAGTTCGGCCACGCTGGGTTCGTGCACGTCCTCGCTGTCGGGGTGCACGCCGGCGCTGGCCCAGAAGTTGTCGTACTCGGTCGCCAGCGCCTGCACGGACGGAAACTCTTCCATCGTGGTGCTGATGCACAGCGCGCGCGTCACCCGGGCGGCGGCCATGGCGGCGCGCACGCCGGGCATGTCGCCCGCCAGTTCGGGAAAAGTCAGGTGGCAGTGGGAATCGGTGAACATGCAGAGCGCAACCGCGCGTCAGAGAAACAAGCTGCCACCAATGCTAGCAGCGCGCGCCAGGCCGCGCTGTCGGTGCGCGCCGCGTCATGGGCACGCGAGGTTAGATGCGCTCAGATGGTCTGCGTCGGCCGGTCCGAGCCGAGCGCCGCGCCCAGAATCTGCTCGATCTTGACTTTGAGCTGCTTCGATTTCTCGTCTTTCGGAAACCGGATGCCCACGCCCTGTGTGCGGTTGCCGGTCGACCTGGCGGGCGTGATCCACGCCACCTTGCCGGCCACCGGGTAACGCTGCGGGTCGTCCGGCAGCGTGATCAGCACGTACACGTCGTCGCCCAGTTGATGTTCGCGCGCCGACGGGATGAAGATGCCGCCTTCGGCAAACATGGGGATGTAGGCCGCGTACAGCGCCGCCTTTTCCTTGATCGCCAGCTGGATGACGCTGGGGCGCGGCGTGGACGAAGCGACGGGTGCAGGGGCGGTGGACATGGCAACAGCAGCAAAAAGGTTTCAGCGCCGCGAGTTTAGGGCCTGACGCGCGCTGCTGACGAGGAATTCTGCCGCCAAACCGGGGTTTAAAGGATGTTCGGCCGTGCGTGCCGAGCGGCCCAGTTGCTGCCACCAGCGCCCCAGCGCGGCGGCCGACAGCGGCTGCGCCGGTAAATCGGCGGCGGCAAAAAAGCGCGGCGTGGCGCCCGATTGCAGCGCCAGCAGGTCGTGACACAGCTTTTGCAGGCGCGACACCGCCTCGGCCAGCGGCAGATCGGCCAGCGCCGCCGTGTCGCCCCGCGCCAATGCGCGCGGCAGCTGCGCCCAGCTTTGCGCGCTGCCCTTGGTTTGCGCCAGCGCAAGCGCCTCGGCCGGCCGGCCGCCGGCGGCGCGCAGCAGCAAGGCGCCCTCCTCGGCCGGCACGCCCTGCGTCGCCAGCCAGGCCAAGGCTTCGGCCTCGTCCGGCCACGCCATGGTGTGCGCCAGGCAGCGGCTGCGGATGGTGGGCAGCAGCAGGTGGGCGGCGTCGGTGGCCAGCACAAAGCGCATGTCACCGGCCGGTTCTTCCAGCGTCTTGAGCAGCGCGTTGGCGGTGATGGCGTTCATGCGCTCGGCCGGGTACACCAGCACCGCCTTGCCGCGCCCGCGCGCGCTGGTGCGCTGGGCGAACTCGATGGCCTCGCGCATGGCGTCGACACGAATTTCCTTGCTCGGCTTGCGCTTCTTGTCGTCGATGTCGGACTGCGCTTTTTCGGGCAGCGGCCAGTCGCGCGCCAGCATGTCGGTCTCGGGCATCAGCGCGGCCAGGTCGGGGTGCGTGTGCACGTCGATGCCGTGGCAACTGGCGCATTGGCCGCAGGCGCCTTGCGGCGTGGGTTGATCGCACAACCAGGCGCGCACCAGCGCATCGGCCAGCTCGAACTGGCCCAGGCCCGACGGCCCGTGCAGCAGCCAGGCGTGGCCGCGCTGGGCCAGAAGCGCTTCAAGCTGGCGCTGAATCCACGGCGCCGTCACGGCCACCCCCTGCCCTGCACGGCGGCGCGCACGTCGGCGCCGACGGCGTCGCGCGGCTGGCTGGCGTCGATGCGGGCAAAGCGCGCCGGCGCCTCGGCAGCGCGGCGTGCGTAGCCGGCGCGCACGGCGTCGAAGAAAGCGGCGGGTTGCGATTCAAACCGATCCGGCACACGCGCGCCGGCCAGCCGCTCGGCCGCCACGGCGGGTGGCAGGTCGAACCAGATCGTCAGGTCGGGTTGCAGCAGGTCTTTATGTGCCAAATTGGCCTCTGGCGCTTGTCTATCCTGCGCCAGCAGCTCCAGTTTTGATAGTGAATCCCAATCAAAGCTGCGTCCGCCACCCTGGTAGGCAAAGGTGGCGTCGGTGAAGCGGTCGCACAGCACGACCTCGCCGCGCGCGAGCGCTGGGGCAATGACCTGCTCGATGTGGTCGCGCCGCGCGGCAAACATCAGCAGCGCCTCGGTCAGCGGACCCATCGGCTCGTGCAGCACCAGCGCGCGGATTTTTTCGGCCAGCGGCGTGCCGCCCGGCTCGCGCGTCAGCACCACGGTGCGGCCGGCGGCGCGAAAGGCGCCCGCCAGCGCCTCGATGTGCGTCGACTTGCCGGCGCCGTCGATGCCTTCGAAGCTGATGAAAACACCCGGCTGCGACATAGTCAATTGCCGCCCGCCGCCGATGCCGCGCTGACCGCGCCGCCGCGCTGGTACTTGTTGACCGCCCGGTTGTGTTCGTCCAGCGAGCCGCTGAAATGGCTGCTGCCATCGCCGCGCGCCACGAAGTACAGCGCCTTCGTCTGCGCCGGCTGCACCGCCGCCATCAACGAGGCCTTGCCCGGCATGGCGATCGGCGTCGGCGGCAGGCCGGCGCGGGTGTAGGTGTTGAAAGGGGTGTCGGCCTGCAAATGGCTGCGCCGCAGGTTGCCGTCAAAGGCGTCGCCCAGGCCGTAGATCACAGTCGGGTCGGTCTGAAGGCGCATGCCGATCTTCAGGCGGTTGATGAAGACGCCGGCAATCTCGGGCCGGTCCTTGGGCAGGCCGGTTTCCTTTTCGACCACGCTGGCCAGCACCAGCGCCTCGTCGGCGCTTTTCAGCGGCAGCCCGGGCGCGCGCGCGTCCCACGCGGCCTGCAGGCGCCGATCCATCAATTGCAGCGACTGGCGCAGCACGTCGATGTCGCTGGCGTTCTTGAAGTAGTGGTAGGTGTCGGGGAAGAAGCGCCCCTCCGCCGCCAGGCCCGGCTTGCCCAGCGTTTTCATGATTTCAGCGGCCGTCAGCGCTTGGGTGTCGTGCCGCAGGTGCTCTGCTTTTGCGAGCGCTTCGCGGAACTGCTTGAAGGTCCAGCCCTCGACCAGCGTCACCGTCAGCACGATGCGGTCGCCGCGCACCAGCTTGCCCAACAGGTCGGCCGGCGTCATGCCGCGCGTGACGGCGTAGTCGCCCGGCTTGATGGTCTGCTCGCGCCCGGCCAGGCGAAAGTACCAGCCCAGCAGGTCGGGGTGGGTCTGCACGCCGCCTTCCACCGCCTTGGCCGCGGCCGCGCGGGTCGAGGCGCCCTGCGGCACGCTGATCTCGACCTTGTCGGCCGCCAGCGACAGCGGCTGCGTCGTCCACCACCAGGCGGCGCCAGCGGCGGCCACGGCCAGCAAAAGCAGCAAAGCCAGCAGTTTGAGTAAGGTTCGCACGGGGTCGCAGACGGTCGAAAAACGAGCCGGCCATGATAATTCAGCCCATGTCAGCCCCCGCCCCCACGACCCCCGCCGGCCTGAACGGCATTGCCACCCCCCTGCCCCACCTGGGCGTGATACGCGCCAAGGGCGACGATGCCGCCAGCTTCTTGCAAGGCCAGCTCACGCAGGACGTGGTGTTGATGAAGCCCGGCGAGGCGCGCCTGGCCGCCTTTTGCAACGCCAAGGGCCGCATGCTGGCCAGCTTTCAGGTGCTCAAGGTTGCCGCCGACGAGCTGCTGTTGGTCACCAGCGCCGACACGCTGGCGGCCACCCTCAAGCGCCTGTCGATGTTCGTGCTGCGTGCCAAGGCCAAGCTGAGCGACGCCACGGCCGACGTGGCGCTCGCCGGGCTGCTCGGCGATGCTGCGGTTTCGATAGCTGCCCGCGCACGTCCGACAAGCGCCAGCGGCCAGTTTGACCATGAATTCACCATCGACCTGCCCACCGCCGACGGTACGCCGCGCGCGCTGTGGCTGGCGCCCGCCGGCACGCCCGCGCCCGCTGCGCCGCCCGTCAGCGAGGCCGACTGGCTGCTGGCCGAAGTGCGCGCCGGCGTGGCGCGCATCACGCAGCCGGTGGTCGAAGCCTTTGTGCCGCAGATGCTGAACTACGAATCGGTGCAGGGCATCAGCTTCAAGAAGGGCTGCTACCCGGGCCAGGAAGTGGTGGCGCGCAGCCAGTTTCGCGGGGCGATCAAGCGGCGGGCGTTTGTGGGTCAGGTGAACGGTGATGCTGCGGCCGGGCAAGAGGTTTTTGCAGCGGGCGACCCCGATCAGCCGGTGGGCCGCATCGCCCAGGCCGCCGCTCGGCCGGGCGGTACCAGCGCCGTCATCGTTTCGGTGCAGACGGCCGACGTGGCGGCCGGCCATGCGCTGGCGCTGGGCGGCGCGGGCGGCCCCGTGCTGGAGGGCCTGCACCTGCCGTACCCATTGCTGGAGGACATTTGAGCCCCTCCCCTTTGCAGGCGAAGCAACGCGCGCAGACCCGCTTGACGCGCCGCCGCAGGCGTTACACACTGTAAAAAATCAGTTTGTCTGGCGCGGCGCCCACCGCCGTCCGCGCCGCCGACGCGCACGGGAGGGCGTCACATGCACCAAGAACAGGCACTGCAAGCGGCGCGCTCGGCGCTGGCGACCGCCGTGGTGGGCCTATTGATCGCCCTGCCGAGCGTTGCCGGCGTGCAGTTCGTGGCACCCGAGGGGCCCGAGGGTCAGGTGGCCCCCGCGCCCGTGCCGGTGGGCGAGCCGATTGCGGCGCAACGCCTGCGCCACAAGGTGCACTTCATCTACATGGGCGGCGACGATTGCCCGTCGTGCGTGGTGTGGCGGCGTGCCGAGCTGCCACGGCTGGCGCTGAGCGACGCCTTTCGTGCCAGCCGCTACAGCTTTGTCAACAAGCCCATCCTCTCCGGCGTGCCGGGCCTGTTTCTGTTGCCCTATGAGGTCAAGCCCTACAAGGCGGTGCTCGATCAGGCCAGCGGCGGCAACATGGGCTCGCCGCACTACGCCATCCTGGTGGACGGCGTGCTGCAACACTACGGTTTCAGCGCGCCGCCGGCTGAACGCATGGAGCAGATGCTGCGCGCGGCGCTGACCGACGGCCGCTGGCCCGAACCCACGCGCTGCCTGATGCGGCGCCCGCGCGCGGTCACCCAATGCGCCGAATCGGTGCCAGGCTGAAACGCAGCGCCCTTGATCACAGCAAGCGCGCCATGCCGATGTGCGCGATGCCGACTTCGTCGTACGGCTCGCCGACCGGCTGGTAGCCCAGGCGCTGATAAAAGCCTTCGGCGCTGCGCTGCGCGCTCAGCACCACGCGCTGATCGCCACGCGCGCGGGCGGCCTGCTCCAGCGCGTCGATCACCTGCCGCCCCACGCCGCTGCCGCGCAGCGTGCGGTCGACCGCCATGCGGCCGATGCGCGCGCTGCCGCTGTTCGCCGCGCCGTCGCGCAGCAGGCGCCCGGTGGCCACCGGCATGCCGAGCAGGTTGGTGACCACGGCGTGCACGGCGGTGGCGTCGGCGGCGTCCCACTCGTCCTCGCGCGCAATGCCCTGCTCTTCGACGAATACGGCCGTGCGCACGCTGGATGCCGGCTGCTGCAACGTCGCCCAGTCGCCGGTCTGCACTTGAGTGACGGGTTGGCCAGACTCGTACGCCTCGATCAGCGCGCGCAGCGGCGCGGGTACCGGCCGGCTGGTCTGCGTAGCGGGGTCGGCAAACACGTAGACCAGCTCGCCCGCGTTGAGCAACTGGCCGTCGCGGAAGATGGCGCCGACAAAGGTCATGGACGAATTGCCGATGCGGTCGCAGCGCAGCGCCACGTCGAGCCGGTCGTCCATGCGCGCCGAGGCGTTGAATTCGACTGTGGTCTTGCGCAGAAAGATGTCGCCGTCCAGCAGCTGCATGGCCGCCTCGTACGGCATGGCCAGCGCGCGCCAGTAGTCGGCGATGGCGCAGTCGAAGTACATCAGATAGTGCGGGTTGAAGACGATTTTTTGCATGTCCACCTCGGCCCAGCGCACGCGCAAGTGGTGGTGAAAGCGGAAGTCGGTCGGCTTCATGGTTGGGTCTCTAAAAAATTAAAAAGGCCTCCAGCGCTTGCAGGCAAAGCGCGAGCAGCTACATAAATCATAGTCTTTCAGGCGCCAGACAGCGGCAACCCGAACGCCTGCCGCAACGCCGCCGCCGCATCGCGCTGCAACTCCCGCGCCTCGGCAATCGCGCGGCCCATGGTGATGAAGCCGTGGATCACGCCGCGGTAAATCTCCAGCTCGACAGGCACACCCGCGGCGCGCAGCTTGTCGGCGTAGAGGATGCCTTCATCGACCAGCGGGTCGCATTCTGCGAGACCCACCCAGGCGGGCGCGACGTCGTCGACCTCGGCGCTTTTCAGGGGCGCAAAGCGCCAGTCGCCGCGGTCGACGGCGTCGATGTAGTGGTGGAAGAACCAGTCGATCAGCACCTTGTCGAGCACCGGGCCGTGCTCGAACACGGCGTGCGAATCGGTGTCCTGGTGGTCGGTGGTGCCGGGGTAGATGAGCAGTTGCAGCGCCAGCTTCAGCCCCTCGTCGCGCGCGTGCAGCGCGCTGACGGCCGCCAGCGTGCCGCCGGCCGAATCGCCGCCGACGGCGATGCGCGATGTGTCCAGGCCCAGCGCTGCCCCGCCCGCGCCGGCCAGCCAGTGCAGCGCGTCCCAGGCGTCGTGCACGGCGGTGGGAAAGCGCCACTCAGGCGCCAGCCGGTAGTCAAGCGACAGCACGGCGGCGCCGCTTTGCTGGCTGAGCACGCGGCAAAAGGTGTCGTGCGATTCGATGCTGCCAATGGTGAAGCCGCCGCCGTGCGTGTACAGCAGCACCGGCAGGCCGGCGTCGTGGCTGGGCGCGACCAGGCGCGCGCGCAGTTGAAAGCCGTCGCGCGCGGGGATGTGCAGGTCTTCCACGCGCGCCAGATCGGGCTTGGGCACGTCGAGCACGCCGATGGATTTGGCGTACGTGGCCTTGGCGTCGGCCGCGCTCAGCGTGTGCATGGGCGGGTGCGGCGCCTGCGCCATGCGCTCGACCAACAGGCGCATGGCGGGGGTCAGGCGGGCGTGGATGTCGGGGGAATGGTTCATGAAAGAAAAAGGCCTCTAGCGCTTGTCTGGAAAGCGCGAGCAGCTATTGTTTTTGTAGATGACGCGCCTTGCGGCGCATGACCTCGGCGGCAGCCATCGATGACGGCGCTGCGCGCCACGACGAGCGCTTGGTCATTTCGTCATTGAAGCGCAGCGACGTCATTTCGTCATCGCAACGGATCGAGCGTCATCTGCTCCCGAAGCGCGCCCGGCAGCCCCGATCGACCCAGATCTGCCGACCGTCGTAGCCCCAGGTGCGGCCCTCCAGGCAGGCGTCGGCGGACAGTGTCTCCACCAGCACTGGGTGGCCCCAGCGGGCGTCCCAGCCGCAGGCGTTGCTGCGGCGGTCGGGGCTTTCGCAGGTGATGGTCTGGCCGGCGCCGTAACCGTAGCTGGGCTGGTCGTACGCCGGCCCACCAGGCCGCGCGCCCTGCGGCCCGAAGTCGCCCCGGCAGCCGCCGCGCACCCACACGCGGCCGCTGCGCTGGCTGCCCCAGGTCTGGCCCTCGACGCAAGGCGCGTCGGACAGCTGGCGCACCAGCGTCAGGCGCGTGCGCACCGGCGCGCGGCACTCGCGCTGGCGGCCTTGGTCGCTCTCGCAGCGCAGCAACTGGCCGTCGGCATAAGCACCGCCGTAGTGGCCCGGATAGCCGCCCTGCGCGGCGTAGCCGTCGACAAACTCGGCCCGGCAGCCGGCGGTGACCCACACCGAGCCCGGCGCGCGGCTGCCCCAGGTTTGGCCCTGCACGCAGCCCGACGCCGACAGCGTGCGGACGATGGCCGGCGGCCCGCTGAAGGGTGTGCCGCACTCGCGGAATCCGCCGTCACGGCTTTCGCAGACCACGCCCTGGCCGCCCCCGGTGACGGTGCCGCCATACGCCGGCTGGCCCCACGGCATGACGGGGCCGGCGTCGAGCGGCCGGCCGATCGGCTGGCCGTATTGCGCCTGCGCCAGCGGCGACAGGATGAGTGCCGCCAGCGCGGCGGCGGCGATGCGGAATGCGGGCATGAACGATCCTCCAGTGAAAAAGCGGTGTTCGGCGGGCACGGGCTCAACGCGGGCGGCATGGCTGCCGGTTCGTCAATGAAATTGCTCGATGGGCTGCGTATTTCAGGTCGCTCCCACAGCAACCCTGCTGCTGTTCCGTTGGCTCCCGATTGGATGTGCATCTGTCATGAGAGCTTCAAGTGAAATTGGCCGCTGGCGCTTGACTATCAAGCGCGAGCAGCTATGCTAACCATAGCGATCTACGCTTTCTGTTACCGCGCGGCGGTCAACGAAAGCGCACGCTCACCGGCTGCAACCCAGTCACGTCGTCGTAATGCACGGTCGCCTGCAGGCCCGGCTTGGGCGGCAGCAGGGCCGAGAACGAACCCAGGCTGATGACCTGCCCCGGCCGCATCGACAGGCCCTGCTCTTTCAGCGCACCGGCCAGCCACACGACGGCGTTCAGCGGGTGGCCCAGCACGTCGCTGCCCTTGCCGCCGCCCAGTTGCGCGCCTTGCGCATCGACCAGGCGCACGTTCATGTCGCGCAATTGATCGAGCAGGCGCGCCTGGCCAGCAGCGTCGGCCGGCACCACGAGCGGCGTGCCGCGCACGCCCAGCCGCGCACCGACGTTGATGGCGCTGATGCCGGCGCCGTTGAGCTTGGGCGGGCTTTCGACCACCAGGTCGGGCAGTTCGATGAAGGGGATGACCTGATCGACATGGGCCAGCACCTCGGCCGGCGTCTTGGCGTTGTTGATGGCGGCGTCTTTCACGCGCACCAGCAGGTCGGCCTCGTACAGCGGGCGGGCGCCAAAGGCGGCATCGACAGTGGCGCCGTTGCCCAGCAGCATGTCGGTGTAGAGCGCGCCCCACACCGGCTGGTCGGTGTTGAAGCGCTTTTGCACCGCCGGGTTCGTCAGGCCCGCCTTGTAGCCCACCAGGCGCCCGGCCTGTCCCGCCAGCCGCTGCTGCAGGCGGCTGCGCGTGCAGGCGGCGTCGGCCATGGTCAGCGTGGCGGGCAGGTCGGCGGCGGGTCGGCGCGCGTTGTAGTCGGCCACCAGGCGGTTGACGGCCACATCGTCCAGGCAACCCGGCGTGGCGGCCACCACTTGCGCGGCGTTGTTGGCGCAGCCGGCCAGCAGGCCCAGGGCGGCGCTGGCGATCAGGGCGGGCAGCAGGGGAATCTTCATGGTGGCGGGTCTCCTCGGCGTTTGATTGAATAATTGAAGCCGCCACATCGTACTTTGGAAAAACTCCCATGGCCCTCATCCAATACCTGACGCAAATCGAATTCGACTACGGCGCGCTGGCGCAAATCCAGGCGCACTGCCAGCGCGCGGGCATCACGCGCGCGCTGGTCGTCACGGACAAGGGCGTGCGCGCCGCCGGCGTGCTGCAGCCGGTGCTGGATGCACTGGGTGGTGTGGCAGTGGCGGTGTTTGACGACGTGCCCTCCAACCCCACCGAGGCCGCCGTGCGCGGCGCCGTGGCGGTGTATGAAAAAGAGCGCTGCAACGGCCTGATCGCCGTCGGCGGCGGCAGCGCCATCGACTGCGCCAAGGGCGTGGCCATTGCCGCCACGCACCCCGGGCCGCTGAAGACCTACGCCACCATTGAAGGCGGCAGCCCCAAGATCACCGACGCCGCCGCGCCGCTGATCGCCGTGCCCACCACGGCCGGGACGGGCAGCGAGGTGGCACGCGGCGCCATCGTCATCGTCGATGACGGGCGCAAGCTGGGCTTTCACAGCTGGAGCCTGATGCCCAAGGCGGCCATCTGCGACCCCGCGCTCACCCTGGGCCTGCCGCCCATGCTGACGGCCGCCACCGGCATGGACGCCATCGCGCACTGCATGGAAGTCTTCATGGCGCCCGCCTTCAACCCGCCTGCCGACGGCATTGCGCTGGAAGGCCTGCGCCGCGGCTGGGCGCACATTGAGCGCGCCACGCGCGACGGCGCCGACCGCGAAGCGCGCCTGAACATGATGGCCGCGAGCATCCACGGCGCCATGGGTTTCCAGAAAGGGCTGGGCTGCGTGCACAGCTTGAGCCACAGCCTGGGCGGCGCCAACCCCAAGCTGCACCACGGCACGCTGAACGCGGTGTTTCTGCCGGCCGTGATCCGCTTCAACGCGGGGGCTGAATCGATTCAAAAAGAAGAGCGCTTGGCGCGCATGGCACAAGCGATGGGGCTTGAAAAGAGCGCTGACGTGGCGCAGGCCGTGCACGACATGACCGCGCGCCTGGGCCTGCCCACCGGCCTGGCGGCGATGGGCGTGACCGAGGACATGTTTGATGCCGTGATCGAGCACGCCCTGCTCGACCACTGCCACAAGACCAACCCGCGCATCGCCAGCGCCGACGACTATCGGCGCATGCTGAACGAGTCGATGTGACCGATCTTCGCGCAGACGCCCCAGGTTGGCGCACCACGCTTCGGCAGCCGGGGGTGGCGGCGGCGCTGGGCGCTGCGCTGCTGTTTGGCGCCGGCACGCCGCTGGCCAAGCTCTTGCTGCATTCGGTCAACCCCTGGCTGCTGGCTGGCCTGCTTTACCTGGGCTCCGGCCTGGGGCTGTGGCTGTACCGGCGGCTGACGGGTGCGCCCAAAGTGCATCTGACGCGCGCCGAAATGCCCTGGCTGGCGGCGGCAATCGGATGCGGGGGCGTAGCGGCTCCCGTGCTGCTGATGCTGGGATTGACACGCATGCCCGCATCGGGCGCCTCGCTGCTGCTGAATGCCGAGGGCGTGTTCACGGCGCTGTTGGCGTGGTTTGCGTTCGGCGAAAACGTGGATCGCCGCGTGGCTTGGGGCATGGTCTTGATCGTCGCGGGTGCGCTCATCCTCGGCTGGCCGGGCGAAGCGCGCTTTGCCGGCGTGTGGCCCGCGCTTGCCGTGCTGGGGGCTTGCCTGTGCTGGGCCCTGGACAACAACCTGACGCGCAAGGTGGCGCTGGCCGATGCCAGCTGGATCGCCTCGGTCAAGGGGCTGGCGGCCGCGCCGGTCAATCTGGCGCTGGCGTTTGCGCTGGGCGCCACGCTGCCGCCGTGGCCGCATGTGGCCGGCGCGATGGCGGTCGGGCTGCTGGCCTACGGGGTCAGCTTGACGCTGTTTGTGGTGGGCCTGCGCCATCTGGGCACGGCGCGCACCGGGGCGTACTTCTCAGTCGCGCCTTTTCTGGGCGCGTTGCTGGCCATCGCGCTGGGCGAGCCGGCCACCGTGCCGCTGGCGCTGGCTGGCGCATGCATGGCCGCAGGCGTGTGGCTGCATCTGACCGAGCGGCACGTGCATGAACACGCGCACGAGGCGCTTGAGCACACGCATGAGCATGCCCACGACGAACACCACCAGCATGCGCACGATGGGAAAGTCCAGCCCGGCCTGCGGCACGGCCACGCGCATCGTCATACAGCGCTGACGCACACGCATCCGCATTTTCCGGATGCGCACCATCAGCACCGGCACGGCCAGGTGCGCCGGCACGCCGTCACTACTTGGCGCTTAACGCACGCCGAAGCGCCCACGACACCCGCGGCTGACCCAGATCTCGCCACGACCCGACTGGCCCCAGGTCACGCCTTCCTGACAGGGCGTGGACGACAGTTGCTCGATCAGCACCGGCCGGCCCATGCGCGGATCCCAGCCGCAGGTGGCGGTGCGGCCTTCGTCGCTGTTGCAGGTCACGACGGCGCCGCCCGCATAGCCTGGCGCACCGCCATAACTGCCCTGCATCGCGAATTCGCCGCGGCAGCCGCCGTTGACCCACACCGCGCCGCCGCGCTGGCCCCAGGTGCGGCCCGGCACGCAGGCCGATTCGGACAACTGGCGCACCAGCACGGCCTGGCCGCCACCGGGCACGCCGCATTCACTGTAGCCGCCGCGGTCGCTCTCGCACACGAAGGCAGCGCCGGCCCCATAACCCGGTTGTGAATAGCCGGGCTGGCCGTAGACCGGGCCGCCGTAGCCGGGCGAGCCGTACACCGGCCCGCCGACGGGCGTACCGTAGACCGGGCCGTAGGTTTCACAGCCGACAAGCGCGAGCGCGGCGCCAGCGGTGGCCAAAGCAAGAACGAGACGGGAGCGGATCATGGTGAGCCCTTTTTTTGATTGCGTGACAAGGGCGATGCTACGCGGCGGCGGCCGTGGCGCGTGGGCCGCTTGGCCGCAGCATTTGTAAGACAAGGCCGCGAGCGCTTGTCAGATGCCGCCAACATCGCCGGACGCTCATAGCGGCTGCACGCGCGCCGCCGCAGGCTGCGCCAGCCAGGCTTCGAACTCGTCCGCCAGTTGCCGAGCGGCCCGCACCGAAGTGCTCCAGGCCTCGACGCGCTCGGCGTGCGTCAGCTTCTGAAAGTCGTTGCGATCCGGCAGCTTGCCGCCCGGCAGCGTGCGCACCCAGTTGGGGTTGGGCGCCAGCACCAGCATGTGGTCCAGAAACGGCGTCGCGCCGTGGCGGCGCTTCCAGGGTTTGTCAAGCCAGCCGGGCACCACGGCCTGCTGGAAATGCGGGTACAGCACGATCCGTCCTGTTTCATGGTCTTTTGTGTCGCCAGCGCTTGCAGGACCAGCGCCAGCAGCTATTGAAGATGTAGCGTGGTAGGCCAGGTGCAGGTGGTAGTCGGTGATGCCGCCGTCCCAGTACGCGCCGCGCGGCGCGCCCGGAATGTCGTGCACCGCCTGCAGCACGAAGGGGATCGAGCCGCTGGCCTGCAGCGCGGGATAGAAGTTGCCCGGCGTGAGCAGCACGTGCCGCGTGCGGAAGTCGCGTGTGTCGAAAGGCAGCTGCGCCAGCGCCACGCCCGCGCCAGCCGGGCCTGAAAACACCACGCGCTCGATCCACGCTCCCATCGCGCTCAGGCTGAGCGCGTTGGTCAGCGCTGCGCCCAG
>RRZT012654737.1_pt1 | contig 14680 bp, 12 predicted proteins | sample 2165551 | NCBI WGS metagenome assembly RRZT01 (sample SAMN10456910, study PRJNA506462) | wastewater metagenome | biome: wastewater; feature: sludge; material: wastewater sludge; isolation source: wastewater sludge with Escherichia coli K12::gfp cells carrying plasmid... | place: USA: Moscow, Idaho... | reverse complement strand
TTTAACACTGATACGTAAGCGGGTCGCACAGTTATTTACTTCCGCAATATTTTCACTGCCACCTAATGCTTCCAGTAATTGCAGTGCCTGATCATCAAACTGACTGCCTTTATTATCTTCACTCTGAGCACCCTGACGGTTTTTATAATCAGCTTTGGTGAATAATTTAATATCTTCGGCTTCTGCTTCACGGCCTGGGGTTTTTACATCAAAGCGAATAATCAGATGTTTAAACACAAAGAAGTAAATGACGGTAAATACACTGCCAATCATGATTTGCATAACAACATTCATGGCATGGTTGTGGAACATCGGCAGCCAGTTTTGCACCATGATTTCCAGTAAACCACCACCCATGTTGCCAACGATGCCATTCATATACATCACCGCCGCCATGGTTGCCGCCAGTACCGCATGGATGGCAAACAGGAATGGAGCAACGAACAGGAAGGTAAACTCCAGCGGTTCAGTAATACCCACCAGCACCGCAGTCAGCACGGCAGGGATCAGCAGACCCGCTACTTTCTTCTTGTTCTCTGGTTTGGCGGTCATGTACATCGCACCGGCAATACCAATGGCACCAAATATCTTCGAGTTACCGTGCAGAGCAAAGGCACCTTGCGGGAACAGCTCGATCAGCGGTTGGCTGGAGTTACTGAATTCCGCGATATGCTGGATCCAGTAAGCCTGAATACCACCTTCCACCACTGCCGGGCCAAGCACAAACGGACCGTAGATAAAATGATGCAGACCAGTCGGGATCAGAATGCGTTCCAGGAAAGTGTAGATCCAGACACCCAGTGCCCCGGCCTGACTCAGAAATTCCTGCAGTGAAGCAATCCCACCCTGCACTTTAGGCCATACCAGTGCGGTTAAAAACGCCAGCGGCAGCATCACAATGAAACCAATAATGGTGACGAAAGCAGTGCCCTGGAAAATACCCAGATAATCCGGCAGTTTTTTATCAAAATAGCGGTTATGGACATACGTCATAATGGCCGCAATAAAGATAGAACCGATAATGCTGGTATCTAATGTTTTAATACCGGCAATATTAGTTAACCCGCTGACACCACCAATTGGCTGATTAAAATCAACACCAAAATCAGCACCCCAGGTCGTTAATATGGCAGCGATAAAATAATTAAAAGTCAGATAGGATACTATTACCGCTAAACAAGCCCGGGCCGGTGCTGTTTTCGCTAAACCAATTGGTAAGCCAATGGCAAAAAGAATTGGCATATTACGGAATACTGTCCAGCTACCTTCCTGAATAATCATCCAGAGTTTAAACCAGACCGTATCAGAATTTGCAATGGAACCCACTAACTGCGGGTTGGTTAATAATATCGATATACCAGCAACTATTCCCGCAAACGGGAATAACAATACGGGGGTAAACATCGCGCCGCCGAATCGTTGTAATAACTTTAACATGGGTGTCGCTCCTCAGTTTCCAGCCTCAGTGACGTGGATCGTCATCTCCATCGACATATTCTTTTTTATGCAGCTGAAATTTTTCGTTTCAGTTGTGATGTTGTGCAGTATCAATATAGAACCTATGGGAATATAAAAAAGCGACAAAGATCACAAAGGTATCTTATTGGTATCAATATAAATCTAATTGGTATCTATTGAGTGCGTAAAAGAGAGAATAAGAGCTAACAGACAGCTAAATTGGTATTTTATTAATGAAAATAAAAAGACAAATTAAGATGAACAGAAGAGGATATAAGCAAAGGAGAGAACCGATAAACAGGCGGGAAATAAAACAGGCAGGAGAACCTGCCTGTCAGTAACTCAGATATCAGCTTCCTCAATTGAGGTTGGCCAGCCCATCGCAGTCTGACGTTCTGCTTCCAGCTGTAATTCCGATGCCCGCAGATAATGCTCATTCATCCAGCCCAGAGGCAGACGAAGCATCAGCTGTTCATCATTGGCTTCCAGAACAAAACGCGGGACAGAACCTTCAGTCCGGCGCATACAGAGAATAATGGCAAATCGCAGCAGACGGGCTAAGCGGCAGGCCTGACGCAAAGAAACTGCATTCTGCTTTTCCAGCACGTCCAGTTTAAAGCTGTCACGCTGGTTATATACCAGTGCTGACAGCAACTGTTTCTGTGCCGGCGTAAAGCCGGGCATATCAATATTATCAATGATATAAGCAGCATGCTGTGGTGCTTTCTTATATTCAATACACAACCCGAGTTCGTGCAGCATGGCCGCCCAGCGCAGCATCGGACGCCCGTACTGCTCACTCAGTTGCCACTCTTTCTGCACCTGCTGGAATGCATATAATGCCGCATCCCGCACCCGTTCAGCCTGAATACGATCCATCTGATAACGGGTGATCAGGCTATCCGCAGCGCGTTCGCGGACATCACAGCTACGGTTTTTACCAACCATGCCGTAAATCAGCCCTTCACGCAGCGCACCACCTGCCAGTGTCATGTTTTCGATATGCAGCGTCTCAAAGATCGCAATCAGGATCGCCAGTCCGGACGGAAAGACACTCAGCCGTTCCGGCATCAGCCCTTGCAACACCAGCATATCCAGATGCCCGCAGGTGATCGTTTGCGCTTTCAGCTCATACAGCTTGGCCAGTGTCACCCGTTCGCTGCGTCCCTGTGCAATCATGATCTCCTGCAATGCCTGCACCGTACCGGATGCACCGACACAACTCAGCCAGCCCAGCTCCCGGTATCCCGGCGCAACATCCTGCAAAACCGCCTTGGCTGCATCAATAGCCGCAGTGAAATTAGCCTCGTTCAGCAGACCATCCGCAAAATAGCGTTTGATCCAAGTAACACAGCCCATATGCAGACTGTTCAGCAGCTTGGCTTCATTACTTTCACCAATCACCAGCTCCGTACTGGCGCCACCGATATCGATCACCAGACGATTACCTTCACCACTGGATGTCCAGGACACCCCCTGGTAAATGGTACGGGCTTCATCTTCGCCGGAAATGATCTCGATTTTATGTCCCAACACCTGTTCAGCGATGAGCAGGAATGAATCAACGTTACGTGCCAGACGCAAAGTCGCCGTCCCCACCACCCGGATATTTTCCCGTGGCACATCCTGCAACTGTTCAGCGAACAAACGCAGACAGTCCCAGCCCCGCGCCATCGCTTCCAGGCTCAGATTGTGTTCGGTATCCAGTCCGGCAGCCAGACGAACCTTGCGTTTAACCTTGGCAACAGTACGGATGGCACCCGCCACTTCCCGTACCATCAGCATGTGAAAACTATTCGAGCCAAGATCAATTGCGGCATATAACGGAGATTGATCCAAAAGAGACATCCTGTCGTTAAGATTTATTACCCGGACGGCGACGGCCTGTCGATTGGCGATCACGCATATTACGGTTTACCGGCAGACGATGACGGACCACGCGTTTTGGTGCTGTCACATCATCCAGCAATGCACTTGGATCATACTTGCTGACCGGAATCGGATGATGCGTATATTCTTCGATTTCAGGCAGGTTAAACGCGTAATCTTCACAAGCGAAGCTGATTGCATGTCCGCTACGGCCAGCACGACCAGTACGGCCGATACGATGCACATAATCTTCCGCGTCATCCGGTAAATCATAGTTAAACACATGACTTACATCCGGAATGTGCAGACCACGAGCCGCCACATCAGTCGCCACCAGCACATCCAGCAGACCGGCAGTAAAATCTTCCAGGATCTTCAGACGTTTCTTCTGTGGCACATCACCGGTCAGCAGACCGACACGATGGCCATCCGCCTGCAACCAGGCATGCACATCTTCACAACCGTGTTTGGTATTGGCGAAGATGATCGCTTTTTCCGGCCAGTCTTCTTCCATCAGCGTCAGTAACAGCAGCATCTTGTCTTCGTTAGAAGGATAGAACAGCTCTTCTTTGATGCGCTGACCGGTCATTTGTTCCGGTTCAATCTGGATATGCTGCGGCTCATTCATGTGTTCATAAGCCAACTCCTGCACACGCAGTGACAAGGTGGCAGAGAACAGCATGTTCAGACGTTGCGCTGGCGGCGGCATCCGACGGAACAGAAAACGGATGTCCTTGATAAAGCCCAGATCGAACATACGATCCGCTTCATCCAGCACAACAACCTGAATGGCACCCAGGTCAATAATGCCCTGTTTCAGATAATCGATAATACGGCCAGTGGTTCCGATCAGCAGATCAACACCTTCCTGCAATACGGCCAGCTGCTTATCGTAGCCATCACCACCGTAAGCCAGCCCCATCTTAAAGCCACAGCTTTCAGACATCGGAACCGCATCGTTATAAATCTGTACGGCCAGTTCACGGGTTGGCGCCATGATCAGCACACGCGGCTGATTCTGACGACGTTCAGCACTTGCTGAATGAGTCAGTAAATAGTTGAATGTACCGGCAAGAAACGCGATCGTTTTGCCGGTACCGGTCTGTGCCTGACCCGCAATGTTTTTCCCGGTCAGCAGCAGAGGTATAGTTTCCGCCTGAATAGGCGTGCAATTATGAAAGCCTTTAGCTTCCACGCCGGCCAGAACTTGTGGTTCCAGTCCGAGTTCAGCGAATGTGATCTCTGTAAGATGTGTTTTGCTCATGGGCAATATGCTTATTGAATTAGACTTGCAATAATAAACAGTATCCTTTAATTAGGGTAACTGTTTGGCTTTTATTTCTTGATCCCTTTAATTTGCATCTTCGTACCCCTATATTGTTTAGAGCAAACGAATTGCAAATGTGGAGTAAAAAATGAGTGACAAAATTGTACACGTGACTGATGCCAGCTTCGAGAATGACGTACTGAATGCTTCCGCCCCGGTTCTGGTTGATTTCTGGGCTGAATGGTGTGGTCCATGCAAAATGATTGCCCCGATTCTGGACGAAGTTGCAGGCGAATATGCCGGTAAACTGACTATTGCCAAGCTGAACATCGATCAGAACTCTGGTACTCCACCAAAATTCGGTATTCGTGGTATTCCTACCCTGCTGCTGTTCAAGAACGGTGCTGTTGCCGCCACCAAGGTTGGCGCACTGTCTAAAACTCAGCTGAAAGAGTTTCTCGACGCCCATCTGTAATCGTTATCCCCGGGGAGGCTTCAGGCCTCCTCTATTTTTAATAATGCCTGATTTTCATCCATTTCTCACTGCAGATAGCTGGACGCCCCGATAAATTGGTGCTAATTTGGTTAAACGATGCTGTTAATATCCGCTCGATGCGCGCTCTCCAGCAGTCAATCCAACCCTATTGCAATTCCCGAAACTACATCACCTCTATGAATCTAACTGAACTAAAGAATACCGCAGTCTCTGAACTGGTACATCTGGGCGAATCTATGGGCCTGGAAAATCTGGCCCGTCTGCATAAAAAAGATATCATTTTTGCCATTCTCAAAGCCCATGCGAAAAGCGGGGAAGACATCTTTGGTGATGGCGTGCTGGAAATTCTGCAGGATGGTTTTGGTTTCCTGCGTTCCGCTGATAGCTCTTATCTTGCCGGCCCGGATGACATTTATGTATCCCCAAGCCAGGTGCGCCGCTTCAACCTGCGTACCGGCGACACTATTTCCGGCAAAATCCGTCCGCCGAAAGAAGGTGAACGTTATTTCGCACTGTTGAAAGTTGATACCGTCAACTACGACCGTCCGGAAAATGCCCGTAACAAGATCCTGTTTGAAAACCTGACACCGCTGCACCCGACCAAGCGTCTGCGTCTGGAACGTGGTAACGGTTCAACCGAAGATATCACTGCCCGTATCCTTGATCTGGCTTCGCCTATCGGGAAAGGTCAGCGTGGTCTGATCGTGGCACCACCAAAAGCCGGTAAAACCATTCTGCTGCAAAACATTGCCCAGAGTATTACCAGCAACCATCCTGATTGCGAACTGATCGTTCTGCTGATCGATGAGCGCCCGGAAGAAGTAACCGAAATGCAGCGCATGGTGAAAGGTGAAGTCGTTGCTTCTACCTTCGATGAGCCAGCAACACGTCACGTGCAGGTTGCTGAGATGGTTATCGAAAAAGCCAAACGCTTAGTAGAACACAAGAAAGACGTGGTGATCCTGCTTGATTCGATCACTCGTCTGGCGCGTGCCTACAACACCGTGATCCCATCATCAGGCAAAGTACTGACCGGTGGTGTGGATGCCAATGCTCTGCATCGTCCAAAACGCTTCTTTGGTGCCGCACGTAACGTGGAAGAAGGTGGTTCTCTGACCATCATCGCGACTGCGTTAGTCGATACCGGTTCGAAGATGGATGAAGTGATCTACGAAGAATTCAAAGGCACCGGTAACATGGAACTGCATCTGTCTCGTAAGATTGCAGAGAAACGTGTTTACCCTGCGATTGATATCACTCGTTCTGGTACTCGTCGTGAAGAGTTGCTGACTGCGCCGGATGAACTGCAAAAGATGTGGATCCTGCGTAAGATCGTTCACCCGATGGGCGAGATCGATGCGATGGAATTCATGATCGACAAGCTTTCGCTGACCAAAACCAACGATGAATTCTTCGAGTCGATGAAACGACAACAGAAATAAATCGGGTCGGTGACCGGATAAAATAAGGGACAGCATATGCTGTCCCTTGTCATTTCTGCATCAGAATGATTTATTCCCAGTAAGGCTGCATCCCGATACCACGCTGGCGGATCTGATCCAGTTCAATCAGCTGTGGTTTTAACTCTTTCTGCAACCAGTCATTCAATTCCTGCTGATACGGGCAAGCCATATTCGTAGCTGCTTCAAAAATCCATTCAATATGTTCCAGGTCGGTTAACCGCCCCAGCATATTCAGCCACGGTAACCGGAATCCTTGCTGACGTTCCGTATCAAACAACGTAGCAAAACAGACCCCTACCTGCAGATTGTGCCGCAGCATTTCCCGTAAATGCTGATAACTGGCATGATCCAGCGCATCACTCAGTTTTGACATCGATAGCAATTCCTGCCAGCTATTGTCTAATGCAACCACGGCCAGTGAATGAATCGGCTGCACCAGACCCGGACTATGCGGATTATCCGCTTTATGTAATGCCATCCAGGAAGATAATTTTAATAGCGTCTGACAATAGTGAACTGACAATAACAGGGCCTGCGTCTGTTTCTCTGTCGGCAACAGCTGTTCATGACGCTGGATCTCACTGGCCAGCTCACTCTGGCACGGCGCATTTTTCAGCATCTGGCGATATTCAAATTGCATACGCTGTAACACCAGCGCTTCATCCAGCCACGACAATTGTTCCACCAGCCATGCCAGATCTGTTTCCCAGTCGACGGGGGTTAACACGGCATAAACATCCGCATACAGCAAACGGGTATGCTGAATCAACGTGACCGCACTGCGCAATTGTAACAACGCCCCAATGGATGGCTGTTGCATATAAAGCTGTTCATGATACTGCCAGTGGCGCAACGCATACTGTAATGCGGTGATTAATCCTTCTTCTGCCGTCTGTTCCGGGGTAACAGGTACAAACCCCATTCGGCGAACATCCGGCTCGGCGCTCAGACCTGCAAGCCGGTAACCACGTTGCGCCTTGGAAGCACAACCCAGTTGCCAGCCGGGACGCGTTACGAGTAATTCTGCCAGTTTAAACAGCGGTGCTACCGGACCGGAGACAATTTCCAGTTCAACTTCATTGATGGGTTCGTTCTGGCCATTGGCATCGATAGAACCAATGTCATAGGCAATCTCAATCAGAGAGTTGTCCTGCAGGGCAACAGTCCATGTTCTGCGATGAAAATCGGTGCGAAACAGCGTGGTTAATGATTGTTGCAGCAAACCGACATCGGTCCCTTCCGGCCATATCTCCGCCGGAAAGGCCCGTAAATCAGGCCAGGGATTATTACTCGGCAATGTGTATTCAGGCCGTTGATGCAATCCCCCGACAGCTTGTCCGGCCAGTTTAATCGTCTGTTCGTGTTTACCGCTATAAGTACGGATCCGCAGACCACAATCGAGCGCCCGCAACTGCTGATCGGCTGTATCAAAATAGATATTTTCCAGCTGTTGATCTTGTTGTTCTTTCGCACCCAGTGAACTCAGTACCTGTTCCAGATACGAAAATACATCGTCGGTGACCAGAAACTTCAGTTCAACTTCATTGCTCATGCAGGTCTCTCCGGCCTTCTGTGTAAATCATCCGTTAACATCGGTTCATTTACCTTTTAACTCAATAGTTTATAGTGCACCCGCCAGATCATGCTTTCAATAGCCCTGCCAGTCAGTCAGCGCATTTAAACTAAAACTTTGCGAGCCAACCCGAAAAATACTGGCTTCGGATTCGATGCGTAATAACACCACACCGCTGACAACTTCATCGCCTTCATGATAATCCCGGCCATTGATATTGATCGTGCGGCTAGCCGGTATTGAGGAATAGACATGTGCACCATATTTCATGGCCGGCACCTGCTGACTGATTCGGGGAGGTAATGCCCCCAATGGTGTTGCATCCGACGAAGCGGTGGCCGGAGCCCGCACTACCGGAGGCTCAGACTGAACCGTCTCATTAACTGCCTGCATAAAACGTTTTTCCAGAGAACTCCGGGTATCCGCTTCCTCTGCTGCCGGTTGTTCAGCAGGAAGAGGGAGAGCCGCTGGGTCAATCATCGCCAGATTCTGTTCTTCTGCCTCTGGCAGTGGTTCCGTCACGAATTCATAATTCTGGTTCAGTGGTTTAAATGGCAACTCTGTAGGGTGCGGCACTTCCACCCGCTGTACCACAGGTTCATTGTGCAATAAGTGCCAGCCATAATTTGTTGCAGCGCCCAGCACCGCACAAACCGGTAACCCCAGCAACCAGACTAGCCAGCTGGCTTTGCTACCCCGCTCACCATGCAGCCGTTCCGGCATAAAAAAGTGCGCTTGTTCTACCCGTTTTGCCTGGCGGGAGGCCGAAGTGAGTAATGACATTAGCTATCTCCTCCCGTATTTTCTATCTCATCACTGTTACTAACCGTTTGTTGTGCCGGAATACGTCCGTTCAGCCGGGGAACCGCTTTCTGACTGCGGATAACTAGCCGCAGTAACGTTTGCTCACCGGCAACGCCATCCTCAACCAGCCCTTCCTGTTTCTGGAACTGACGGACTTTGTCTGTCAGTTGCGCATCAAAACGCGACACTTTATTGCGGACAGGCAAACGTAATGCCTGACTGACAGCCGCTTCCAGCCACCGGACATCCGCCACACCACTGCGTTTCGAAATCACCGTATGACCGCTCTCGGGTAATTGCCAAAGGAACGTGTAGCCTTGTCCCCAGACTTTATTTAACCATTCCACAGAGACCTGCCAACGCTCGCTACCCAGCAGTAAATCCGCTTTTCCATCAGCGACATGCAGTACGACAGCATAGATTTCCCGTCCATCTTCTTCCGTCAAATGAACAACCGCCGGATAATTCAGTTTCAGAAGATCATCCAGCGTTCCAAATTCCTGTACACAGCTCAGATTCACTCGCTGCGCGGCATCACAAGACGCCTCATCAATAGCAGCTTCAAAACCCCAGACACGATACAACTGCTGCATAGCCTGATCTTCATAATCGGCTTCCGCAATAACGCGATCAAAATGCTTAAGCAGGTTGGCATCCGGCGGCAACGTCACCGGTACAGAAACTTTTTTCACCGGAGGTTGCGGCAAGACCCCCCACTGCTGCCAGCCAAACCAGCCAGCAGCCAGCATTAGCACCCCCACCAGCGAAAAAGACAGCACAGAACGGGTACTGCCTTCATCCCGGACACCGGTTGCTTCATAGGCGGCCTGAGCCAGTAATTTATCAGTGATCCGTTCGCATCCTGCCGCATACGCGCCGAGCAATGCACGTTCACAGATAAGATTGATGACACGTGGGATCCCGCCACTTAAGCGATGCAATGCTCTGATGGCTGACGGTGTAAAGACGGGCTGCAAGCTGCCGGCTACCTGCATACGGAAGCGGACATAAGAATCCACGTCATTCAGATCCAGCGGCAGCAGGTGATAACGTGCCGTGATCCGTTGTGCCAGCTGACGCAATAACGGCTGGCGTAAAAGCTGCTGTAATTCCGGCTGCCCAATCAGCACAATCTGCAGCAGTTTGGCATCATCCGTTTCCATATTGGTCAGCAACCGTAATTGCTCCAATACTTCCGGCATCAGATGCTGGGCTTCATCAATCACCAGCAGCGTACGCCGTCCGGCCTGATGATTCTGCAGCAGAAAGTGATGCAACGTATCAAACAACGCTTTCAGACTGACCGGTTGCGGGTAAGTGAGGTGGAATGCATCACAAATGGAAGCCAGCATATCCTCTGTTGAAAGTGCCGGATTCAGGATAAACGCCAGATCGGTATCTTCCGGCAACTGCTGTCGCAGGCAACGGGAAACCGTCGTTTTTCCTGTTCCGACTTCACCGGTAAGCAGTACAAATCCGCCACCATCACGCAAACCGTATAATAAATGCGTCAATGCTTCAGCATGACGTTCACTCATATAGAGGTATTTAGGATTCGGCGATATCGAAAACGGATTATCCGTCAGATTAAAAAATGCTTTATACATAATCAGCTAATCCCGTAAGTACTGATTGCAGAGTAATCCGCAGCACGAATGAAGTCAAAAGCACGCTATAATCCGAGCTGAGAAACGAGAGGTATGAATAAGTGCAGATATATCTGGTGGGCGGTGCAGTACGTGACACCCTGTTAGGATTGCCAGTGACCGAACGGGATTATGTCGTCGTTGGCAGCGAAGCGCAGACTTTACTAGATCTGGGTTATCAGCCGGTCGGACGGGATTTTCCCGTATTTCTGCATCCGCAAACGAAAGAAGAGTATGCACTGGCCAGAATTGAACGCAAACAAGGCAAAGGCTACACCGGTTTTGCCTGTTATGCCGCACCGGATGTCACGCTGGAGCAGGATCTGCTGCGCCGTGATCTGACCATTAATGCGATTGCGCAAGATCAGGACGGCCAGCTTTACGATCCTTATGGCGGGATCAGCGATCTCAATAACCGCGTCCTGCGCCATATTTCTCCCGCTTTCAGTGAAGATCCGCTGCGCGTATTACGGGTTGCCCGTTTCGCAGCCCGCTTCCATCATCTCGGTTTTTATATTGCCCCGGAAACGCTGGCCTTAATGCGCAAGCTCAGCCGTAGTGGTGAGCTTAATCATCTGACACCGGAACGGATCTGGAAAGAAATTGAAAAAGTATTATCCGGACGAAATCCGCAGATCTTTTTCGAGATCCTGCATGATTGTGAAGCCTTGAATGTGCTGCTACCGGAAGTGGATGCCCTGTTTGGCATACCGGCACGCCCGGATTGGCATCCGGAAGTCGATACCGGCATTCATGTGATGATGGCATTGCGTGAGGCCAGCCAGCGCAGTGAACAGCTGGCAGTCCGCTTCGCAACCCTTTGTCACGATTTAGGTAAAGCGCAGACACCGACTCATATTCTTCCCAGTCACCATGGGCACGGTGAACGTGGCACACCGTTGATCCGGGAACTGTGTAAACGGCTGAAAGTGCCGAATGACTGTCGCGATCTGGCGATTTTGGTCAGTGAGTTACATTCATTAGTGCACACCGCATTGCAGTTGCGCCCGGCAACGATGCTGAAATTATTTGATCGTCTGGATGTCTGGCGAAAACCGGAACGCTTATCGCAACTGTTACTCTGCTGTCAGGCTGACTTTTATGGCCGTCAGGGCTTTGCCGAACGGGAATATCCGGAACCGGAATATGTACAACAGGCTTACGACGCTGCGGTAGCTGTGGCGGTAAAACCCATCGTGGAGGCAGGTTATACCGGTGAGGCAATACGGCTGCAGTTAAGTCGCCGCCGTATTTTTGCCATCCGTGATGTGCATTGTCGCTGGAACGATAAATAAGGCTTTAACGCCAGTCAAAGGCGACTGCCCGCAATGGCTGGCGACTGGCATCATATTCACGCCACAATTCAGCCAGGGTCATCTCAGCCAACGGATGCCGCCATTGTGGTGCCAGCTCGGCAAACGGTCGCAGTACAAACGCGTTATGCAGGATTTCGCTGCGTGGTAACTCGACCGGAGCCGCAATCACCAGTTCATCATAAGCCAGCAGATCCAGATCCAGCGTCCGGCCGGAAAATTTGCGTGCATCAGCCGGACGACCATGTGCAAATTCAATCGCCCGCAATTGTGCCGCCACTTCAGCCACACTGATCGAGGTTTCAGCTGCTATCACCAGATTATAAAAAGGCGCGCCATCAAAACCTACCGCATCACTTTCATATACGGTTGAACAACGACAGGCAGAAAACACCTGCTGCAACGCCTGCCAGCCCGCCCGCAGGTAATGCTCCCGTTCGATGTTAGAACCGACACCGATATAGATACGGGCCATTATGCCTCCCGCACGATCTCAACCCCGACACCACGGGCATTGACCACCGCACCCGGCTTCGTCACCCGTACCCGTACCCGTAAAACAGGAAACTCACTGAGTAACAGCTGCGCGGTCTGTTCCGCCACAGCTTCTACCAATCCAATCGGACGGGTACTGATCATATCGGTCACACGCTTAGACACTGCCGCATAATCCAGTGCCAGTGACATATCATCCTGCTCACCGGCAGCCTGAGTGTCAAAATCCATTTCCAGATCCAGCACCAGTTTCTGGGTGATCTGCTTTTCCCACTCATACACACCAATTGTGCAGTAGACTTCAAGATGATCGATAAAGACTTTATCCATGTTTTATCCTAATTCTGCTAATCTGGAACGTGGGTATCTGGTAGGGATCATACTCCAGCCAGCGCCGATAGAAAAATAGTGCCCGCGAACAACGTCAGGAGACTTATGCTCGCTCTCACTTTCGCCATGTCAGGTATAGCCTATCTGCTGGGTTCAGTCAGTAACGCAGTATTGATTAGCCGTCTTTGTGATTTGCCGGATCCCCGTGAATATGGCTCACACAACCCTGGTGCAACCAATGTGCTCCGTTCCGGAAACCGGCTGGCAGCGCTGATAGTCTTTCTGCTGGATATGCTCAAAGGCACCATTCCGGTTTATCTGGCCTGGTATCTGGGCATTCCACCGCTTTATCTCGGATTTATCGGTATTGCAGCCTGTCTGGGACATATGTATCCGCTCTACTTTCATTTCCGGGGAGGCAAAGGAGTAGCAACAGCGCTCGGTGCACTACTGCCACTCGGGCTGGATATGGGCAGTTTTATGATTGTGACCTGGCTGATTGTTTTACTGTTCACCGGCTACTCTTCACTGGCGGCAATTGGTGCGGCGTTGCTGGCACCACTTTACACCTACTGCCTGAAGCCGGAATATACCCTGCCCGTAGCCATGCTTTGTTGCCTGATCATTCTGCGTCATCACGAGAACATCAGCCGTTTGCTGCAAGGCCACGAGCCGCAGGTCTGGTCACGCCATCCGTTAAAACGTCACCGGCGCTAGCGTTTCCAGATTCCAGCGTGGCTGCACCACAATTTCCAGACCGGTAGTATGTCCGGCTTTCAGACGTTGCATACCGGCAAACGCAATCATGGCACCGTTATCAGTACAGAACTCCGGACGCGGATAAAACACCTCGCCACCGAGCTTATGCATCAGCTCTGCAAGCTGGCTGCGTAATTCTTTATTGGCACTGACCCCACCGGCAATGACCAGTCGTTTCAGACCCATCGCCTGCAACGCACGTTTACATTTGATTGCCAGTGTATCGACTACCGCTGTCTGAAAAGCATGAGCAATATCAGCCCGCGTCTGATCATCACTTCCCTGACTATGAATGGTATTCGCAGCGAAGGTTTTCAGGCCGGAAAAGCTGAAATCCAGCCCCGGACGATCGGTCATCGGACGCGGAAACACAAAACGGCCAGCCGTCCCCTGTTCAGCCAGTTTTGACAATGCAGAACCCCCTGGATAATCCAGCCCCAGTAATTTGGCTGTTTTATCAAAGGCTTCACCGGCCGCATCATCCACCGATTCACCCAGGATCTGATAGTGACCAATGCCATCCACCCGTACCAGCAGGGTATGTCCGCCGGATACCAGCAGCGCAATAAAAGGAAACTCCGGTACCCGTTCTTCCAGCATCGGTGCCAGCAGATGACCTTCCATATGATGGACCGGTATTGCCGGTTTATTCCATGCCATCGCCAGAGATCGGGCAATCGTCGCACCGACCAGCAATGCACCGACTAAACCAGGACCCGCTGTATAGGCGATCCCGTCCAGATCCTCGGATCGACAACCCGCCTGCTGCATCGCAGCTTCAATCAGCGGTAATGTTTTGCGGATATGATCACGACTGGCCAGTTCCGGCACCACGCCACCATAATCGGCATGTAATTTAATCTGACTATATAGTTGATGCGCGAGGATCCCATGTTGATCGTCGAAGATCGCGATCCCGGTTTCATCACAGGATGTTTCGATACCTAATACCCGCATTTTTCGGTTACTCCGGTAAAATTCCCACCGATTATTATGCGCTATGGTACATTTCAGCGGTTTTTTACTCCAGCTTGTTCTGATCGGGGTTTACATACCCCCATGCATAGGATTAAAATTCGGCACCATTTTTAGTAAGGCTGACTTTCAGCCAGAAAAACATTCACACCGAGGTGAAAGGCACATGCCAGTTATTAAAGTACGTGAAAACGAGCCATTCGACGTAGCTCTGCGTCGCTTCAAACGCTCT
>RRZT010784463.1_pt1 | contig 14680 bp, 17 predicted proteins | sample 2165551 | NCBI WGS metagenome assembly RRZT01 (sample SAMN10456910, study PRJNA506462) | wastewater metagenome | biome: wastewater; feature: sludge; material: wastewater sludge; isolation source: wastewater sludge with Escherichia coli K12::gfp cells carrying plasmid... | place: USA: Moscow, Idaho... | reverse complement strand
CTTCGCCGGCGATCACGGGGTGCAGGCGGGTCAACGCGTGTCACCCTGGCCGCAGGACGTCTCGCGGCAGATGGCCGCCAATATCGCTCTTGGTGGCGCGGCGGTGAGCGTGCTCGCTCGCAACTCCGGCGCCGACGTCCGGGTCTTCGATGTCGGTCTGCTCGCCCCGGTCGACCTGGACGCGGTCCGCGACGTCAACGTTCGCCGTGGCACCGACGACTTCACCGAGGGCCCCGCGCTGAGCATCGCCGACGCCGTCGCCGGTCTGGAGGTCGGTATCCGGGCCGCGGATCAGGCCTACGCGCAGGGCTACCGCTGCTTGGTGATGGGCGAGGTCGGCATCGGCAACACCACCCCCGCCGCCGCCCTGATAAGCGTGTTCACGGGAGCAGACGTTGCCACCGTGACCGGCCGGGGCGCCGGAGCCGACGACGAGACGCTCGCCCGAAAGATCGGCGCGATCCGCAAAGGTATCGAGGTGAACGCTGCCACGCCCGAGCGTCCGGTGGCGGCACTGGCTGGCGTCGGCGGGCTGGAGCACGCAGCGATGGCCGGCTTCGTGCTGGGCGGAGCTGCCCACCGCCTGCCGGTGATCGTCGATGGCGTGATCGCCTGCTCGGCTGCTCTGGTGGCTGACGGGTTGGCTCCGGCGGCGTCCGGATATCTCATCGGTGGCCACAACGGCGTCGAAGCGGGGATCGCGGTGGCGCTGAGGCATCTCAGACTCGATCCGGTGGTCGCGCTCGACCTGCGGCTGGGCGAAGGCTCTGGCGCCGTGTCAGTGTTGCCGATCGTTCGCGGCGCGGCCGCTATCTTGAGCGAGATGGCTACCTTCGACTCGGCCGGGGTTTCCGGACGGGAGTGATCAAGCAGGCCCGGCCCGCCAAGGTCACCCATTGTGGGGGATACGGCGCCGACGCTTTACCGGTCTAGTATCTACTCCGTCAGGCGCTGGTCTGCCCTGAGCGGGCACGAACGCCCGCGACGACCAGACATTCAAAAACTTGAAAGGTACAACACCATGGTCGGATTCCTGTCGAACATCTGGGACTTCATCTGGATGTTCTTCACCATTTTCGTATTCTTCGCGTGGCTGATGGTGCTGTTCAGCATCATCAGTGATCTGTTCCGAGACCGCGCGCTTTCCGGTTGGGCGAAGGCCGTCTGGCTGGTGGCACTGATCTTCGTGCCTGTCCTCACCGCGCTGATCTACCTCATCGCGCGTGGCAAAGGCATGGCTGAGCGAAGCGCCGCCCAGGCGAGTGCCCAACGGTCGGCCGCCGACGACTACATCCGTTCGGTAGCCGGCAGTACGCCAGCGCAAGAGCTCAGCCAGGCCAAGACGTTGCTCGATTCCGGCGCCATCTCGGCCGAGGAATACGCCAACCTCAAGGCCAAGATCCTTTCCTGAACCTTCTGCCGGGGGGGGATTCGGGCAGCAGCGCACCCCAAACGCGCTGCTGCCCACGTCTCGCACACCGGACCCCCCGCGATCCCGAGATCATCACCTTTTGGCGGTGATGCCCGACCGCCAACTGCACCGCGCCGTCATGACCTTCTCCACCCGCGAGCGGGCCCAGGGGTGGCTCTCGGACGAGCGCAAGCTCATCGAACTCAACGAGTGGGCGCCGCCGGTACGACGCCGTGCCCCAGCTGCAGCAAAGAACTCATACAGTTCGCCGGCCACAGCGACATCCACGTCGCCATGCACTACCAAGAAGCGGTCAACGACCGCGAGAGAGACTCGCCCAACGGATGGCCGCGCTGGGCGTGTAGGACGCCAGCCCGAGGTGACCCTTCTCGGTGGAGTCCTGCACCGCGACCTGCTGGGTCAGGTAGTCATACCCCGATCCAGCGGTGATCTTGTGCAACTCATCACACCCTCCAGAAGTAAGAAATGACCCCTTCCTAGGGGGGCCGGCGGTCGGCCATGAGGGCGGGCTTCCGACGGCGGCATGGCGAGGAGTCGCGGGTCGGAGGTTCGTGATCGCGTCGATCCTCTCCCTCACGTACGTCCTGCCGATCACCCGGCGTACGTGGGAACGTCAGCTGATCCTGATGGCTGGCCGCGTCTCGGCATGACTCGGTGTGTCCGGGGTGCGACACGGCGGACGGCTTGTTCACTAGCCTGAGGTCATGCGCCGACCCGGACCTCAGGAACGCGACACCTGTCGCGACTTCGTGGTGCCGGCCCTCGAAGCCTCGGGGTGGCAGTCGGAGCAGGTAGTCGAGCAGTTCCCTGTCGCCGCGCAACGGGTTGCGGCCCTCGGCGGGGTAACGCGCGAACTCGGGTCCGGCTTCGTCGACTACGTTCTCGAAGCGGCCCCGGGTCATCCAGAGAGACGCTCAACACGCCGACCACATCACCGTCCTGCGGCAAGCGTTCCAGCAGGTGCCAGCCTGCCCAACCGGCGGCCCGGAGAAACGGTGTTGGTCAGGGTTGATGGTGCCGGATACAGCCACGACCTACTGACCTGGCTCACCAACCAACGGGTCCACGTCATTTGCCGCAAGGAACGACCCCCCGAGATCAACCGCGGGAATCTGGCGAAGATCTTCGGGGAGTTGTACTTCCTGTTGGAGTGCCGCGACCAGAACGTCGACCTGCTGTACGCGACCGACGACGACATCGATTTCACACTGCCCAGGAACGTGTTCGTGATCGGCACGATGAACACCGCTGACCGGTCGACCGCCCTAGTGGACGCTGCGACGCGGCGCCGGCGCAGAACGTCCGACTCTGAGTGCCGCGCGTGGGGTGTCCTCTCAGGGGCTTGACTTGATTCGCTGCCTGGGATGACGCGCGGTGGAAAGATGGGGCCAAGCGGGTTCGAGGCTGACGAGCGTGTCTGGAGGAGCGGTGACGGGAAACATCGGTCAGGTCAAAGACAGCTTGGCAGATCAGCGGTCGGGGAAGTTGGTCTTCTTGTCGCACTGCATCCTCAATCAGAATGCGTGCGTGCGGGGTCTGGCTAGCCAGCCCGCGGTCATCCGGGAGGTGGTCGACGCGGCCCTCGACCACGAGGTGGCCATGTACCAGATGCCCTGCCCGGAGAACACCTACGTGGGCTCGATGCGATGGGGCATGGTTAAGAAGATGTACGGCACGCCGATGTTCCGTCGGCACTGTCGCCAGATCGCAGAACAGGTCTGTGACCAGATCCAGACCTACCGCGACAACGACCACCGGGTGCTGGGCGTGGTGTTCCGGGATGGTAGTCCGACGTGCGGGTTGAGAACTGCGGCGGTCGAAGCCGACGAGGATCAGCAGTGGGGTGGCATGGTGTGGCACGCATGCCCGCTCCAGCGGTTCGCCGCAACCGAAGGGGTCTACGTCGAGGAGTTCAAAGCCGGCCTCCACGCTCGTGGCCTGGACGACGTGCCATTGCTGACGATGCCGGAGGTCCCCGAGGCCGGCTCGCTGACCGACGCAATCGAGGAGATCCGCCTCGCGTTCAAGTAGGCCGTTCGGACCGTTCGGCCTGGCATCCGCACGCTGTGGGTCACTAGTTCATGGACGCCGTTCTCGGCCTGGCGGAGGAGTCGGTTCTTGACGTCGCCAACGTCGTGGAGGGCGGTCTGAGCGCCGGCGCGCGGGAGCTTATGAGGATGGTCATCAGCTGGCGAAACGCCCCCCCCCGAGAGCTGCGCGACATCATATCCCGACCCACGCCACACCTTCGTCCTCGCCAGCAGGGTAGCGAGGAGGGCTGATGTTCAGATACAACAACCGAGGACGATTGGGCACGTGTTTGGCACGAAACTGACGGGAGCCAGAAAGTCGAAACCCCCTGCCCCAGTGGGAGGGGGTTTCAGAGGGTGGGCCTAACTGGACTTGAATCAGCAAATTGACCGGAATGGACCGGCTTGAGCAGCAGGTGACAGAACGGGCTAATCAGGCGCCGACTAGGTGTTATGGTGCGGGAATGCTGCTCCTCTCGTCCTGTGACGAAGCAGGCGCAAGGGGCCGTTCGGGGCATCGAAAGTTCCCCACGCGTTCCCCGCGGGGAACTTTCTGGGAGGTTCGCTCCACGGCGCAAAGAGACCAAGAAGGAGCACCGGAGCTTCGGCACCATCATAGAGACCCGGGGACGATTCAAGGTCCGCTACACCGGCCCCGACCGCCAACTGCACCGGGCCGGCATCACCTTCACCACCCGCGAGCGGGCCCAGGGCTGGCTCTCGGACGAACGCAAGCTCATCGAACTCAACGAGTGGACGCCACCGGAGCGACGGCGCGCCCAGCTGCAGGTGCAGGAGATCACCTTCGACAAGTTCGCCCGCGAGTGGATCGACAAGCGGCTGGTCAAGGGACGTCTGCTCAAGGACCGCACCCGCGAGCACTACCTCGACCTCCACGAACGCTGGCTCACACCGCTGCACCACAAGACGTTGTCGTCCCTCACGCACGCCGACGTCGACCGCTGGTACCACGCCTTGCCGGACGCCCCCACCATGCGGATCCACGCCTACTCGCTGCTGAAGGCCATCTACCGCACCGCCGTCACCGTCCGCGGCCAACGCGTCATCACCACCCCGAAGTCGAACGCCGGACGCCGGACCATCTACCTCCCCCCGCACCTGACCGAGGACGTCCGCCAACACCTCGCGACCTACACCCGCCCCGACCCGGACGCCCTGGTGTTCCCCGGCACCGACGGCCAACCACTCTCCGTCGGGCAGGTCCATGGGCACACGCCCCGGTTCAACCCGCGGACCGGGAAGAAGGTGCATCCCGGCAACGGCTTCTACCGTGCCCGGCACGAGATCGGACGCCCCGACTTCCGCTTCCACGACCTGCGCCACTTCGCCGCCACCATGGCCGCCATCTCTGGCGCCACCACCAAAGAACTCATGCAGTTCGCCGGCCACAGCGACATCCACGTCGCCATGCGCTACCAGGAAGCCGTCAGCGAGCGGAAGAAGGACCTGGCACGGCGCATGACCGAGTTGGCGCGCAACAATTGGTCCGACGACGTGAGCCAAAACGCTGCCCGATCTCGCGCGCGCCGAGACAGACGTGACTGAGCCGTAAGGTCCGCCTGAGGGCGGCTTTGGCTGTGCGGCCAAACCTCTCGGGTGACCTCAACCTGCTGCGAGGGAACGTCATTGATCGATGTCTGCATCTTCGAGGGCGAGTGGCGATTGGGCATCATCGCCGGACGCCAGCGATCGAGAACGACGCGCGGAGGGGAACTTGGGCCCGGGGCCGTACGTCACGGCGGGCCCGCGGGTGGCTTTGCTGGTCTTGACAAGCACCGCTCGATCGACAAGGTCGGACAGAATTCGCGACGCGGTGGCGGGTTGGACGTCGAACATCGTCTGGACGACACGGCCGGTGATGGTACCGACCTCCCGGACTACGGTCACGATCTTCTGGTCCGTATCGTCCCCGGAGCGCGCTCGGTAGGAAACCGCCACACCCAGGGCGCGGATGGCCTCACCCACGAGGCGGTACTCACCCTTGCTGCTGCGAGCGGTGTCGGCCGTCCGCTCGATCAGGGCTACACCGGGAGCCGACAACTCCAGGAGCTTGGCCTCAACCTCTGCCTCGGGTTTCTGGACGAGCTTGGTCATCCGTGCAGCCGTGGTGGTGCGGTGGTCGAGCAGATACGTCAGTACGAGAAGCGTGTCGGGGTCGCCGCGCCGATCTTCGGGGAGGTCGGCCACAAAACGGGCCACCGGCTCGTTGGGGGGACCACCCACGAGGAGGGCCTCGACCGTGAGCCCATCGGTGGCGAATCGCGGCGGCTGATGGCCGACGGCGGTCATCGACGCGTACATGCGATCCACCCCCACACCGGCAGACTCTGCCAGCCCCAGCGCACGAATCGCCTGCGCCAATGAGAGGTTCCGGCACCGCGACGACACCGTCAGCACGTTGTCGACCGTGACCCCAGGGACGAACCCCCCTGGTGAGGTCACCCGCAACCTGCTGGCGTCGTGCTCCAACCTGATGGTGTCCTGAGCGCGGTAGTCGCGATGCATGAACGCATTGACCACCGCCTCACGCACAGCCGTGTCCGGCAGATCTCCGATCAGCAACTGTTGACCTGCTGGGGTCAGGATCGCTGTCCGCTCGATACGCCCCTCGATGAGTTCAAGGACACGCCGAATGGCGTTCACCCCCGGGCCCCTGATCAGATCGTTCGCCGACAGCAACCCCGAGTTGGCGGCTCGCCGGATGTACTGCGCGTGGGTTCGGCCCGTGTCGGTGAACAACAGGGCACCCCCATTGGTGAACCGGCCATCGGTTGCGACACCCAACCTGCGACACAGATCCGGCCACGGGAGTCTTCCCCAGGAGCTGCGCTCCTGGTCCGGCGCTTGGGCCAGTAACTCACGCACCACGGCCTCCGCGACGGGGCTGACAGCATCCAGGGGTTGCCCGGAGTCCTTGCTCGACCAGTCATCGCCACGGCGATCCAACATGACCGTCGCGATGCGTGTGGCGCTCATGGGCCGACACGATGTTCCGACGCGTTCCGTGGCGCGGCCAGCAACTTGGTGGACATCGGGGCTCCGGGGCACCGTGATGACACTCAACGCGACACCTTGGTAGGACAGGGTGTCGGCGATCACGATCAGCCCCGGATCTGTCAGTTCGTAGATCCTTCCCACCGTCCTTGTCGGGTCAAGCGGAGACCCGACGAAGGCCTCCGGACCCGCAACCCCATCCTGAACGCCCACGACGATCGAGCCGCCCTGGGCGTTGGCGAAGCAGGCCGCCGCCTCGGCGAGGTCCCTCAACGAGTCCCCGATCGAGCGGCCCACCGTCTTGAAGTCCAAGGTCACGCTCTCCAGATTGGCTGCCCGCGCGCCGTTCCAGATGGCGTCCATCACGCTGACTAGATCTACGCCCACCGACTATCTCCCGCTTTTGATCTGCTACCGACTGTCATCCTAGATCAAAACTGGTGAAACCTGCTTCGCTAGGACGCGCCGCCTGACGTCTGCGGTCGACCCGCCTGCTCCCCTCACCACCCCCGGCACTGGTCGGCGGGGACGAACAGGGCCTCCACATGGGCTGCCTTGAGCCGCAGCACCTTGCCGCCCACCACGTAGCACGGCAGCTTCCCGGCCGCGGTCAGCCGCTTCAACGACCGGACCGACAACGTCGACGAAGTCACGCACCCGGGTGTTTGCCGGACCCAGGTGGATCGCGGTCACCAACTTCTCCGCCAGGACGGTCGCGAGCGGGTATCCCAGGATCCGGACCGGCGGGTAGCCAGGCCGCAGCGCCGGCAACTCGACCAGCCCGGGGGCCGGGTTGACGAGGTCACCGAAGTTGACGTCCAGACGCAGCTTCGCCTGCGCCGTGGCCAGTTGCGCGGACATGACCACCCGGACGCCCGCGTACAGGGCGTCGGCGTCCGACGGTGGGTCGGCGATGGCCGAACGGCTGCACCCCGAGGACGTGTGGGCCGAGGTGATCCGGCGGCTGCAGGGCCAGGCGCGGACGCGGGGTCAGTTCGCCGGCGTCCACATCGCCCCGGACAGCAATGCCGACATCCCCGACCAGGAGGAAGCGCGCCTGGTGATCCTGCCCCCCAAGGTCGCCCACAAGCGCGGCACCGACTCGCTGGCGAAGGCGTTCGCCCACGCCGCCACCGAACGCCGCGGCACGGCGAACCGCATCCACCGCAACACGCTGGTGTTCTTGGCTGCTGATGAGGCTCGCCTCGAGGAGTTGGACGCCGCCACCCGCGACTACCTCGGCTGGAGCCACGTCCTCGACAGCGAAGCCGACCTGGACCTGACGGCGAACCAGAAGAACCAGGCCGCCCAGCGGAAGGCACAAGCCGACCAGACGGTGGCGTCCCGGTTGTTGCAGACGTTCACGTGGGCTTTGGTGCCGGCCCAGCCGGATCCGGGGGCGCCGTTCACGCTGCGGGAGGTGAAGGTCGAAGGGCAATCTGACTCGCTCGCTGAACGGGTGTCGAAGCGGCTGGGCAGCGACGGTGACCTGTCCACCCGGCAGGCGGCCGCCACGATCCGGTTGGCGCTCAACAAGGTGCCGCAGATCTGGAAGGACGGCCACGTCGCCCTCGCGGCCGGCTACGACGGGGGCACCGGCCGCTACGTCGGCTTGTGGACGCCAGCCGACAACGCCTCCCCACCGGTGGCCACCGACTCGCTGCTGTTGGTGAGACCCGACGTCGCGATGAGACAGATCGCCGCGACCGAGCCGCCGATGCCGCGGGTGACGGATCCTGGGGACGAGACCAGCCCTGCCGGCGCCACGCCCGAGCCCTCCTCGGCCCTCGGACGGCGCGTCGTCGACATCGTGTACCCAACCGTGAAGACCCGCTTCTTCGGAGCCAAGACTCTCAACAACTCAATGCTGGTCGGCAAGCGAGTCCTGCCGGTCTCAACGGAGGTTGATCTGGCCGGTCGCGTGTCAATGCTGGCGCACCTGAAGATCGCCGAAGGTGGCGGCAACCTTGCGCCGCGCTTGTACTTCTACGACGACACCGCAGGAGCTACCAAGAAGGTGCACATCGGCTTCGTCGGCCCGCACTACCTGATGCCAAACACGAAGTCCTGACTGCTCGACAGGGGTTCAGGCGATCACAGCGCATTGGGACAAGCGCCGGTGCCGTGCTCGGCGAGCCACCGTTCCCACGCCCCCCGGCAGTAGGGCATCAGGTAGCTGAGGGCGAGGAACAAGGCGATCACGACCGGGGACGGCCAGCGGCCGGCCTAGGCCTCCAGGACGACGGCGATGGTGCCAACGACGAACCTGGTCCGCCAGGCGAACTGGACCGGCGGTATCCAGGCAAGGCGGCGTCCGATCGCGTGGGCGAGGCCGCGGATGAAGTCCCAGGGGATGGTCCAGACCGTCCAGAGCAGGTCGAACCGGGCGTGGCCGTGGCGGAGGCGTCCGAGGCTCTGGGCGATCAGGGCGGCGACCTGGTGGGCGTTGATCTCGTTGGCGCAGTAGGCGTCGACGATGTCGCGGCGCAGGAGGACGTGGCGGCGTCCGGCGGTGGCGACAGGTGCCCCGGAGTTGACAATGCGGAGGCGGACGCCGTCGGCGTCCGTGTGGTGGGTGGCGAGCCGCCAGGCGACCCTCAGCCGGGACGCCTCGAGCGGGGTGACGCGGCGGGCGCGGTACAGGACCCGGACGACGGCGTCCTCCCCGAGACCGGCCGCGAGCAGCGCGCCCAGGGCGATCCCCACCACGGTGAGCCCGAAGCCGATCGTGACCGGGAGGGCGGCGACGATCACGAGCCAGAGCAGGCTGCTGATGAGGACGTCCGGGATCACGACGGCGGCCTTGAGCAGCAGCCCGTTCAGGGCGGGTCGCGGCGGTCGTGCTGCGAGGGGGTCGGCGACCCGTTCGCCCTCGTCGGTGAACCCGACCAGAGCGCGGCCGCCGTAGAGCAGGTGCTCGACGTGCGTGACGGTGGTCATGATCGGTCCTCCTCGGGGACGAGGTCGGCCAGCCGGGTGGCTTCCTTGACGGTGGTCTCGCCGTCGAGCCAACTGACGACGTCGGCGAGGCTGAGACCGTCGGTGAGCATCGCCCTGATCGCCGTGCCGGCCTGGCGTTCGAGGGCGTCACGTTCACGGAGCGCGACGATCAGGGTGAGGGCGGCGGCGTCCAGGCGCTTGTCGCGTTCGGCGGCCTGAGCGCGGCGTTTCGCCTGCGCGGCGACCGCAGCCTGCCGGGCTGCTCGCCGGATCGACTGGGCGCTGGTCTTCGTGTCTGCCATGGGTTCGCTCCTGGTGTGGTGAGTCCTCTCACCCTCCAGAAGTGATTCGAGTGGCTGTTCACGGACACCCGGCCCGAACTTGGTTCAGTCGCCGCCGGTTTGTCCGGACGCCGGGTGAGCAGTTTGCCGTCGACCAGCTGCAGGCTGGCCTCACCGGGGGCGTCCGAGACGGCGACCTTGCCCCACCACGTGCCGTCGCCGGCTCGCACCCAGGCGACCAGCAGGCCGGCCTGGCGTCCGGAGGCCGACGTCACCCACACGTGCCGCGCCGGATCCACGGGCCGCTCGGCCGGCGGGGGCTTCATGGCCGCCACACGTTCGCCGAGCGTCCCGAACTCGGAATGAATCTTGCTCGACACATGGCACAAGGTAACCACCCCCACCGACGTTCCTTCGACGGGCTGCTGTCCGCCCGGCCCCTCCGCCTGCGACGCTGGAGCCTCGCGGCCATCACGAGTCAATGAGAGGAGAGCCGGGTGGAGGACCACACGTTCACCAGCGTCCTGTGGCGCTGGGAAGCCCAGGACGCCTGGCGGTTCGTCACCGTCCCGGCCGACCTCACCGACGCGATCCGGCTCACCACAGGCCCACCCCGAGGCTTCGGGTCGGTCCGCGTCGAAGTCACCGTCGGCGCCACCACCTGGCGGACCTCGGTGTTCCCCGACACCTCCCGAGGCGCCTTCGTGTTGCCGGTCAAGAAGGCCGTCCGCCACGCCGAGGACCTCGACGACGGCGACGACGTCACCGTCACCCTCCGCGTCCTCGCCGGATGACGCCCGTCTTGATAAGCTCGCCTTATGAGTCTGGTTGTCGAGTACCAGCAGGCGCTCCACCAGGAGGACCTCGCCCGCCTCCGGCGAGCGCTGGCGCTGCGCGCCCTGGTCGCGACCGGTTCCAGCCAGCGTGACATCGCGGACGCCCTCGGCGTCACCCAGCCGGCCGTCAGCCAACAGCTGAAAGCGTCCCGTGCCGTCACCGCGGCGGTGCATCCAGAGACGCTGCTCGCCGCGGCTGCCCCGATCCTGGTGGACGTCGCCCGCTCCAAGCGCTTCGACCGTCTGGCTGTGTTCGGGTCGGTGGCCCGCCGTGAGGCCCGAGCCGATTCCGACATCGACCTCCTCGTCGAGCCGCCGGCCGGAGCGGGCATCAAGGAACTGGTGGAACTCCAGGGGATCTTCAAGGAGATCCTCGGCCGCCCGGTGGACTTGGTGACCTACGGAGGGCTGAAGCCCCTGATCGACGCCGACATCCGCGCCGAGGCGGTGCTGCTGTGATGGACCGGAAGGTCGCCAAGGAACTCCTCCACCTCCGCGATTGGCTCGACTGGGCCGGCGAGATCGTCAGCCGTGGCGAGGACGCGTACGCCGCCGACGGTCTCCTTCAGGAGGCTGGCGATTCGCTGATGATGAAGCTGGGCGAAGCGGCCGGACGGCTCGCCCGAGCCAACGTTGAACCGCCACCCGGGGTCGCCTGGGCTGATGCGATCGCCAACCGCAACTGGCTCATCCACCAGTACGACGAGATCGACCGTCGGCTGACGTGGGTGACGCTCTCTCGGGACTTGACGGCCTGGCGGATCGCGCTCGCCGGCGCGTTCGCCGAGGCGGCCACGCCGACGGTCCCATCGGCCGTCGCACTGACTGAGCCCGCCCTTCCGGGCCCGAACGGACGGTACCGCTTGAGAGGGGCGACGACCCGTCGCCACAGTCGACAGATCCTGGTGGCCCGCGATCGACGCGTTCGCGACGTCTCCGGAGTGCGGGATCTCGCGCACGCTGGCTCAAGTTGGCCGCTGTGTTTCTGTCCTTGGTCTTGGCCCTGGCTGTGACGTGGGTGATCACGCCGCGAGCGGGGCCGCCGATAACACCGCCTTCTGTGATGGATTCCGACGGCGACGGGCTCCTCGACTCGGTGGAGACCAGCGGTTGGTTGACGCAACGAGGCACCACTTATCGGACGGACCCGACCAAGATGGACACGGACGGCGACGGACTAAGTGATGGCGAGGAAGCCGGCGCCCTCACGGCGTCGGACCCCGCCCCCGTCTACGCTGGCGTGTCGGACCCGACCAACCCGGACTCGGACGACGACGGCTTGACCGATCGCGCCGAGCTGCACGGTTGGACCACACGCTTGGGGGCGACCTACCGCACGGATGTCCGGCGTGCAGACACCGACGGAGACGGGCTCTTCGATGGGGACGAGGCCGGTGCGCCGTCCGGTGACGAAGCGACCATCCGCTACGTCGGCTGGTCCGACCCGTTGCGCCCCGACTCGTATGACGACGGGCTGAGCGACGCCGACGAGATGGACTTCGCCCTGGACGCCTTCGCTCGTGACACGGACGGTGACGAACTCACCGACGCCCAAGAGGTCAACGAGTTCGAGACGGACCCGACCAACCCCGACACGGACGGGGACGGCCTGACGGATGCGTATGAGGTCGCCCACATCGCCGACCAAGGCCTGAACCCGCTCTGGGAGGACGAGAAGATTGACAAGTGGCAGTACGCCCGCGAGTTCGCTCAAGGCGCGATCGTCGGCGACCTTGCGCCAGGGGACTCGCTCGCCTGGTTCGCGGGGAACGTCGCCTCCGGCGGAGCCAGCTTTATCCCCGGGGTCGGCTGGGTCGTCGGAGCAGTGGCGGACGTGCGCGACCTGATTGGATCAGCGATCAGAGCGGACTGGGTCGCTGCCGGGTTCAGCGCCGTCGCCCTCATCCCGGCGGCGGGCGACGCCGCCGCGATCCCCGCCAAGGCCGGCAAGTTCACGGCGCGAGTTCCGAGGCTCGCCCCTGAGACGGCGAGGTTCATCTCGAAGCTCGACTGGGCGCCCGATCAGATCCGGGGGGTCGCGATGCGGAGCATCTGGTGGAATGCGTGGGACCCGCTGACGCGCGATTCCAGCACGCGCTCCATGCTGCGCCTCACCCAAGGCCCCACCGACCTCAATGCACTGCATGCGGCTCGCCAGAGAAGCGTCGCCCTCTGCGCCAGCGAGAAATCAAACAGGATCGGCGTCGCACCGAGCATGCTCGAACTGCTGGACACCAAGGGGATCCCTTACACGATCCATCTTCCACGCTGAAGCTGGGGGCGACTCCGGGCGAGCGGGCCAGCGGTGGGCTGGAGCGGCGATCACCCGCCCGGAATGGTCCGGTCATTGCTCTCCGCTCGCGCGGTTGCGCGACGGGGATCAGCCCCTTCTTGTAGCTTCGCGGCATGCGCTTGACGGTGGTGGACTGGAATGTGAACGGCTTCTCCCAAGGAGCGCAGGCGCAGTTCCTTGGCTCACTGGAATGGGATGTGGCGTGCCTGCAGGAGGTCACCCGCGCCACATGGGAAGAGTTCCGTGCGCTTGGTGACCAAGCCGACGTGGCTTTCGGCCACTTGCCGCCGTTGGCCGGTGTCGGACCCCGGTACGGCTGCGCGGTAGTAGTTCGTTTGCCGGCCCGACTCGAGAGCTTCACGGTTCTCCGCGACATGCCGTCGCCGGAAAGGGCCGGCGTGGCTGTCGTGAGGCTGGCAGGTCGGCGAGTCTGGGTCGGGAGTTGGGCCGCGCCGCCGGGGGTGACCTGGGGTTCCGCGGGTAAAGGCCGGCAGGTGGAGCGGTTCGCGGCATGGCTGCGTGACCGTCCCGGCCCGGTGATCATTGGAATCGACCGAAACGCACCCAAGTGGGAGCGTCACGACCTGACCGAGGATGAGTGGTGGAACGACCGGGAACTCCTGCTGTACGGCCCAGACCGGGTTCACGATTTGCGTGATGTGTACCGGGACCACTTGGCAGCAAACCCTGATTTGGCGGCCAGGCTGCGACGGGCGCGCCCGGACGGACCAACCGCAGTCACCCACCAGCGACGCGGGATCGAGTGCCGTTATGACGCGGTCTACGCTTCGCCAGAGTTTGCCGTCGAGGACGTCGAGCACCTGTGGAAGCAAGCCCGGGAAGCCAGCAGCGACCACGCGCTCGTGCGCGCGACCCTCCGCTGGGACGGGGATGCTTAGTTTAGGGCCGGCGTTTGTTCCCAACGGACCCTCCATTCGCGGCCGCGGTGGGGGCGCCGGTGGCGGCGACCCGGACGGTGAGCGAGCCGAGCAGCATCAGCTTGGGCAGGTCACAGTGCGGGTCGAACCACGTCTTCAGGTCGTCGTCGAGGGTGGGGTCGTCGTGTTCGATCTGCTCGCGAACGGCGGCAGCGGCGGCGGCGGAGACCACCTCGGCCAACACCTCCCGCACCGACCCCGCGTCATCCAGCCACGCCGGCTCCACCGTCACGGCGTCCAGAACCCGGAGCGCCGCAGTAGCCAACCGCGGCCACGCCGCCAACAACCCGCCCACGCGATCGGCGCCGGCGTCCACCGACGGGTCGACCGGCTCGGGCTCAACCCCCAGATCGGCGAACAGCCCCTCCACCTCGAGGCAGTCCGCCGCCAAGAACAGCGACGCCCCCGACGGATCCTCCGCCGCCACGAACGCGACGACCGCGTTCCGCACATGACCCAGCGACACCGCCAGCGCCCACGACCCGTCGTCCATCGCGACCCGCCCTCCAGTAGCTCTCGCTAACCAGAAGCGCGAAAAGGGGCCGTTTGCGGACACCGAGGCCGGGACGAGCTCGCGGGTGGACTCCAGCGGGGGCCTCAAAGTTCCCCACGAGTTCCCCAGCTGGGCGAGAGAAAACCCCCTGCCCTAGTGGGAGAGGGTTTCAAGGGTGGGCCTAACTGGACTTGAACTAGCGCCCTATAGGGATGGCCTACCACCCGTTTGCTAGGCATAGTACCCTTCTGGCAAGCAATGATGGGGCGCGGCGCGAACACCAAGCTTGGACAACCGGGATCAACCCGGACCTCTGATTGGGCACATATCGGGCACACATTGGGCACGTGTTGGGCACGGGATTTCGAGGTGAGAACGTGGCTCGTAAGCCAGCAAAGCGGTCGTTCGGGTCCGTGCGTCAG
>RRZT012163260.1_pt1 | contig 14684 bp, 16 predicted proteins | sample 2165551 | NCBI WGS metagenome assembly RRZT01 (sample SAMN10456910, study PRJNA506462) | wastewater metagenome | biome: wastewater; feature: sludge; material: wastewater sludge; isolation source: wastewater sludge with Escherichia coli K12::gfp cells carrying plasmid... | place: USA: Moscow, Idaho... | reverse complement strand
GATGATGCGCCGCTCGAGGCGGTCCAGAGATTCCGGCTTGGAGTCGATCTGCAGCCGTATGCTGGCCGCCGCCTCGTCGATGAGGTCGATGGCCTTGTCCGGCAGCTGGCGATCCGCGATGTAACGGTGGGAGAGCTGGGCCGCCGCGACTATGGCGGGGTCTGTGATCTGCACATGGTGGTGCAGCTCATAACGCTCTTTCAAGCCACGCAGGATGGCGATGGTGTCCTCCACGCTCGGCTCTTCCACCAGCACCTTCTGGAAGCGACGCTCAAGCGCAGCATCTTTCTCGATGTACTGGCGGTACTCGTTGAGCGTGGTGGCGCCGACGCAGTGCAGCTCACCACGGGCCAGCGACGGCTTGAGCATGTTGCCGGCATCCATCGAGCCCTCGGCCTTGCCGGCCCCCACCATGGTATGCAGCTCGTCGATGAACAGGATCACCCGGCCTTCCTGCTTGGCCAGTTCGTTGAGCACCGCCTTGAGGCGCTCCTCGAACTCGCCGCGGAACTTGGCGCCGGCGATCAGCGCGCCCATGTCCAGCGACAGCAGGCGCTTGTCCTTGAGGCCGTCCGGCACCTCGCCGTTGACGATGCGCTGGGCCAGGCCCTCGACGATGGCGGTCTTGCCGACGCCCGGCTCGCCGATCAGCACCGGGTTGTTCTTGGTGCGCCGCTGCAGGACCTGGATGGTGCGGCGGATCTCGTCGTCGCGGCCGATCACCGGGTCGAGCTTGCCGTCCTCGGCGCGCTTGGTCATGTCGATGGTGTACTTGTCCAGCGCCTGGCGCGACTCCTCGGCGTTGGGGTCGTTGACCGCCTCGCCGCCACGCAAGTTGGCGATGGCGTTCTCCAGCGCCTGCTTGCTCACCCCCTGGGCCAGCAGCAGCTTGCCGAGGCGGGTGGCGCTGTCCAGCGCGGCGAGCAGCACCAGCTCGCTGGAGATGTACTGATCTCCCTTCTGCTGGGCCAGGCGGTCGGCCTGGTTGAGCAGGCGGGCGAGATCCTGCGACATGTTCACGTCGCCGGTGGGGTTTTGGATCTTCGGCAGGTCGTCGAGCGCCTTGGACAGCGCCTGGCGCAGGGCGGCGATGTCGAAGCCGACCTGCATCAACAGCGGGCGGATCGAGCCGCCCTGCTGCTCGAGCAGGGCGGCCATCAGGTGCAGCGGCTCGATGGCGCTGTTATCGCGGCCCACGGCCAGCGACTGGGCATCGGAAAGGGCCAGTTGCAGTTTGCTGGTCAAACGGTCGATACGCATGGGTTCGTCCTTCGCAAGCAATGGCGGAGCCGCCGTGCGGCGCTCCGGGGAGAAGTGTCTTGCAGGATAGATGAGGACGATTGCCGGCGATTCAAGGGACGGGCGCTTGACCGGGGTCAAGGGCACCGCAGGGGAGAAGATTCGCGCAGCGATCTTCTATTGATACGAGGGCAGCATGCGCCGCAGGTCATCGCCACGCCCATTCAGGGCTGCACCGACTCCAGCCAGATCAGGCTGGCCAGCCTTCCTGTGCGCGGCTCGCGGCGGTAGGAATAGAAGCGCTCGGCATCGCCGAAGGTGCACAGCCCGCCGCCGTACACGGCGGTCACGCCGACGCGGGCCAGGCGGATGCGCGCCAGGTGGTAGAGGTCGGCCATGTAGCGCCCGGGATTGGTACTGGGCACGAAGGCCGCGGCGGCCTCGGCATGCCGACTGACGAAGGCCTCGCGCACCTCGGCGCCGACCTCGAAGACCTGCGGGCCGATGGCCGGGCCGAGCCAGACCAGCACCTCACCCGGGGGGCAGCCCAGCGCGGCAACGCTGGCTTCCAGCACGCCCGCCGCCAGTCCGCGCCAGCCGGCATGGGCGGCGGCGACCCGGGCGCCGGCGCGGTCGCAGAACAGCACCGGCAGGCAGTCGGCAGTCATGATCGCGCAGGCGATACCGGGTGTGGCGCTCCAGCTGGCGTCGGCTTCCAGCACCTGTGCAGGATCGGCCCGGACCACCGTCACCCCATGCACCTGGCTGAGCCAGGCCGGCCGGCAACCAAGCAACGCCTGCAGGCGGCGACGGTTCTCGGCCACCGCGGCCGGCTCGTCGCCGACATGGTCGCCGAGATTGAGCGCATCGAAGGGTACGGCGCTGACGCCGCCGGCGCGGGTGGTCACCACGGCGCGCACCCTGGCCGGCGCCGGCCAGTCGGGGATCAGCAGATCGCCGACCTGCAGACTCATCCGATGAACGCCTCGCGGTCGCCGCGCAGCAGGTTGAGCAGTTCGACGAAGTCGTCCGGCAGCTCCGACTCCCAGCCCATGCGCTCGCCACTCGCCGGGTGCTCCAGCTCGAGGAAGCGCGCATGCAGGGCCTGGCGCGGATAATCGCGCAGGCTTTCCACCAGCAGCGGATTGGCCGCCGGCGGAATGCGGAAGCGTCCGCCATAGACCGGATCGCCGACCAGCGGGAAATGGATGTGAGCCATGTGCACGCGGATCTGGTGGGTCCGTCCGGTCTCCAGCTTGACCCGCACATGGGTATGGGCGCGGAAGCGCTCCAGCACCCGGTAATGGCTGACCGCCGGCTTGCCGGTCTTGCTCACCGCCATCTTCTGGCGCTGCTGGGAGTGGCGACCGATCGGCGCGTCCACGGTACCGCCGGCAGTGACCACGCCGACCACGATGGCCTCGTAGATGCGACTGACGGTACGCGCCTGCAGCTGGGCGACCAGGTTGGTGTGGGCTTCGAGGCTCTTGGCCACCACCATCAGGCCGGTGGTGTCCTTGTCCAGACGATGGACGATGCCGGCACGCGGCACGCTGGCCAGTTCGGGCGCGTGGTGCAGCAGGGCGTTGAGCAGGGTGCCGTCGGCGTGCCCGGCCGCCGGGTGGACCACCAGGCCGGCCGGCTTGTCGATCACCAGCAGATGTTCGTCCTCGAAGACGATGTTCAGGGCGATGTCCTGGGCCAGAAACTCGACCTGCGCCTCGCGCTCGGCTTCGAGCGCCAGCCGGGCGCCACCGTAGACGATGTCGCGCGGACGCAGCACGGCGCCATCGACGGTCAGGCGGCCTTCCTTGATCCAACCGGCCAGACGCGAACGCGAATGCTCGGCGAATATCTGTGCGGCGACCTGGTCAAGACGTTGCCCACCCAGTTCGGACGGCACCTCGGCACTCAATTGGATGATTTCGGACATGGAGGGTATCGCAGGAGGGCCGTACAGCTTTGGTTTCGGCTGCAGGCTTGTGGTTAAATACGGCGAATTTTCCCCGGCAAATCCGGGGCGCCAATCATAACAGGCCGGCCCCTGCCACGCACCCGGCCCAAGGGAATCCACGCGCCATGCAAGTGAAACGCCTGCTGCTGATCGCCACCCTGGCCCTGACCGCCGCCTGCTCCTCCAAGCAGGTGATCGACGAAAACCTCAGCGAGGCCGAGCTGTACCAGCAGGCGCAGGAGCACCTGGACAACACCAGCTATACCAGCGCGGTGAACACCCTCAAGGCGCTGGAGTCGCGCTACCCGTTCGGCCGCTATGCCGAGCAGGCGCAGCTCGAACTGATCTACGCCTACTACAAGAACCAGGAGCCGGAAGCCGCCAAGGCCGCCGCCGAGCGCTTCATCCGCCTGCACCCGCAGCATGCCGACGTCGACTACGCCTGGTACCTCAAGGGTCTGGCTTCCTTCGATCAGGATCGCGGCCTGCTGGCACGCTTCCTGCCGCTGGACATGACCAAGCGCGACCCGGGCGCGGCGCGCGACTCGTTCAACGAGTTCGCCCAGCTGGTCAGCCGCTACCCCAACAGCCGCTACGCCCCGGATGCCAAGGCGCGGATGATCTACCTGCGCAACCTGCTGGCCACCTACGAGATCCATGTCGCCCGCTACTACCTCAAGCGCGAGGCCTACATCGCCGCCGCCAACCGCGGCCGCTACGTGGTGGAAAACTTCCAGCAGACCCCGGCGGTCGGCGACGGCCTGGCGATCATGACCGAGGCCTACCAGCGCCTGAGCCTCGACGACCTGGCCGCCAGCAGCCTGGCCACCCTCAAGCTCAACTATCCCGAGCACCCGTCGCTGGAAAGCGGCGAGTTCGTGCCCAGCGAGGAAGAGGCCGACACCCGCTCCTGGCTGAGCCGCGCCACCCTCGGCCTGATCGAGAGCGACGCGCCGCTGCCGCCCGGCCAGACCCGCGCCAGCCAGGACATGGAGCGCCTGTACCGCGACGCGGTGGAAGCCATTCCTGCCGAACTGCAGCCGGAAAACGCCCCCCAGGCCGACGCACCGAACCCGCCGCGTTCCTGGTGGAGCCGCCTGAGCTTCGGCCTGTTCGACTGAAGCGGCGCACCGCACCACACAAGGGAGACCCTCGGGTCTCCCTTTTTATTGCCGCAGCATCCGCGACCGGCACCCGGCCCAAGCCCCACTCCCCGGTCACGACCCGGCACCGCCCCAGGTTGCCATCATAAAAAAGGGGGAGATCTGGCGATCTCCCCCTGGGGGCTTCATGCGGATCTTGCGGTGCGATCACACCGTGCTCCTGTCGCAATGCCTCGTGAGCCTGCGGGCCTGGGACCGCGATCTTGTGGATCGGCGGCGAGCGCGAGGGCCTGATTGGGCCCGGCGCGGGGTGGAGCGTCCTCAACCTGAAACTGATTCAAACTGTACGCTCCCGGCCGCGGCAGGCGATTGCGAAAATTGCCCAATAACATGCCACTTGCGCAAGAATGGATCAACAAAAGATACTTTCGCGCAACCACATAAAAGGCCGACGCACTCATGAGCAAACTCGACCGCTACGACCTGCGCATTCTCGCCGAACTGCAGCGCGATGCGCGCATCTCCAACCAGGAACTGGCCGAGCGTATCGGCCTGTCGCCGTCGCCCTGCTCGCGGCGCGTCAAGCAGCTGGAGGACGACGGCTACATCCAGCGCCAGGTGGCGCTGCTCGACCGCAAGAAGCTCGGCCTGACCCTGACCGTATACGTGCTGGTCGGCATGGATCGCCACACCCCGGAGCGCTTCGCCCATTTCGAGGGGATGATCCGCCAGTGCCCGCAGGTGCTCGAATGCAGCCTGGTCACCGGCATGGAAGCGGACTACCAGCTCAAGGTGGTGGTGCCGGACATGGACCAGTACCAGCAGTTTCTGCTCGGCACCCTGACGCGCATCGAGGGGGTGTCCAGCGTGCGTTCGAGCTTCGTACTCAACCAGGTGATCAGCAGCACCGAACTGCCGCTGGAACACCTGCGCTGAGCGCCTTGCGTCGGCGCCTGCGGCGCAATCGCACACGGGCATTTGCCTGACTGGCGACAGCGCCTATAATTCGCCGGTTTTTTGTACGCCGCCGCGTGCCCCGCCACCGCCCCGCAGGAGGGACAGATGGACCCCGAAGTCTTCGAGCACTGGATGATGAACGGCCTGATCGTGATTCTGGTCGGCTTCATGGGCTTCATCGTCTGGGACCTGGCGAAGAAGTCCAACGCCGGCAAGTTCGGCACCATGGTGCTGTTCTTCGCCCTGGGCCTCGGCGTGCTCGGCTTCATCATCAAGACCGTGGTGATCGGCAGCATCGAAGGCCTCTAGGCCCCCGCCCCGTCCGTTCAGCCCCGCCCGCCGCCGGGATGCGGCGGGCATCGCCCCTTGCCAAGGAGTCGCCATGCGCCCCGCCGACCGCGTCCTGCAGAGCTACGGCCGCTGCTGCGCCAGTCCGACCTTCTTCGACACCTTCTACCGGCTGTTCACCGGCAGCTCGCCGGCCGTGCGCGAGAAGTTCGTCAACACCGACATGAGCGCGCAGAAACATCTGCTGCGCGCCGGCATCCTCAATCTGGTGCTGTACGCGCGCGGCATGCCCGATTCCAAGCTGCGCGCCATCGGCCAGAGCCACTCGCGCGAAGGCTTCGACATCCGCCCGGAACTCTACGACCTGTGGCTGGACTCGCTGCTGCTGGCGGTGCGCGAGCACGACGGCGAAGCCGGCGCCGAGGACCTCGCCGCCTGGCGCGAAGTGCTCGGCAAGGGCATCGCGCTGATCAAGTCCTTCTACTGAACGGCAGCGGCCTGCGGCGGGCCGCCCCGCCCCGTCACAGCCGCGCCGGCACCTCGCGCCACTCCCCCGGCGCCAGCCCCTGTAGACTCCACGGCCCGATGCGTACCCGCACCAGACGCAGGGTCGGCAGACCGACCGCCGCGGTCATCCGCCGCACCTGGCGGTTGCGCCCCTCGCGGATGGTCAGCTCCAGCCAGCAGGTCGGCACGCTCTTGCGATAGCGTACCGGCGGCTGGCGCTCCCACAGCGCCGGTGCCTCGATGCGCCGCGCCTCGGCCGGACGGGTCGGCCCGTCGTTGAGTTCGACCCCGGCGCGCAGCTGCGCCAGCTGCGCCTCGCTGGCCTCGCCCTCCACCTGTACCCAGTAGGTCTTGGCCAGCTTGTGCTGCGGATCGGCGATGCGCGCCTGCAGGCGGCCGTCGTTGGTCAGCAGCAGCAGGCCCTCGCTGTCGCGATCCAGGCGCCCGGCCGGATAGACCCCCGGCACCGGCACATAGTCCTTGAGGGTGGCGCGCCCGTCGGCGTCGGCGAACTGGGTCAGCACGTCGAACGGCTTGTTGAGCAGGATCAGGCGCGGCTCGGCCGGCGGTGTCTTGGCCTGACGACGGGGCGGCGCCGGCCGACCGGCGGCGGGACGGCGCGACGACTGACCGGCCCGCGCCGGCGAGCGAGGCGAACGGGCCATGCTCAGCGCCCCGCCAGACTGTCGCGCAGGCGGCGACTGCAGCAAGCGCGGTAACGCTTGCCGCTGCGACAGGGACAGGCCTGCTCGCCGCTGCCGCCCAGTTCCAGCCAGCCCTCCAGACGCTCGCCGGTCTGCTTGAGGGTGGCCCAGGCCGCCTCGTCGAGACCGGGACGCGCCAGGGCGCCGCAGACCTTGAGGTAGTCGTCGAGCAGCGCATCGCGCTGCAGGCTCAGGTAGCGCGCGGCAATCGGCGCGCCTTCGTAACGGCGCTGCGGATCGGGCAGGAACAGCCAGGTCTCGCCGCCCGGCAGCACGTTCCACAGCCGCCCGCCCGGATCGCGCCAGCAGGCGCCGAAGCGGGCGCGCAGCGCCTTGCCCGGCCACTCCTGCAGGCACCAGCCATCCACCCGGCTGCCGCCCAGCGCGGCCACCGCACGCCCCACCGAGTACCAGGGCTCGTCGGCCAGGCTTTCCGGCAACGGCAGGGAAGCGGCGACCAGCGGCTCACCACCGGGCACCAGACTGCGCGCGAAGCGCCGCAGGGGATTGCTGAAACGGGACGGGTCGACGAAAGCCATGGCAGATTCGCTGCAGAAACCGCCGGCCGCGACAGACGGCCGGCGCAGTGGACGGGGCCGGCATTCTAGCGAGCGCCGCCGCCTCAGTCGAACGCCTGCAGACGGCTGCGGGCCAGCAGCGGCGCCAGCGCAATGCCGCGCGGCAGACCGCCGTAGAGCGGCGTGCCGGCCTCTGCGCGGGCGCTCAGGAAGGCCTCGGCCAGCCACGACGGCGCGCCCTGCAGGAGCAGGCTGGCCTGCATCGCCAGGGCGATCTCGGCGCACAGCGCGCGGGCATGGCATTCCCGCTCGCCGCCGCGCAGCAAGCGCTCGATGCGCCGTACCCGCGCCCGCAGGCGCGCCTCGCCATGGCCGTTGCCCAGCTCGGCGAACAGCGCCTCCAGCGCCGCCGGCGTCCTCTCCAGCACCCGCAGCACGTCCAGACACTGCACATTGCCGGAGCCCTCCCAGATCGCGTTGACCGGCGCCTCGCGGTACAGCCGCGGCAGCAGCGAGGTTTCGATGTAGCCGGCGCCGCCCAGACACTCCTGGGCCTCGTTGATCATCCCCGGCGCGCGCTTGCATACCCAGTATTTGCCCACCGCGGTGAGCAGGCGCAGCAGCAGCCGCTCGCCCTCCTCCTGCGGCCGGTCCAGCGCCCGCGCCAGGCGCAGGGCGAAGGCCAGCGCCGCCTCGCTTTCCAGCGCCAGGTCGGCCAGCACGCTCTGCATCAGCGGCCGCTCGTCCAACCGCTGCCCGCCGACCCGACGCTGCGCGCAGTGGTGCAGGGCCTGGCTGAGCGCCTGGCGCATCAGCGCCGCCGAACCGGTCACGCAGTCGATGCGGGTCAGCGCCACCATCTCCAGCAGGGTGGCGATGCCGCGCCCCTCCTCGCCGACCATCCAGGCCTGGGCGTCGCGGTATTCGATCTCCGCCGAGGCGTTGCTGCGGTTGCCGAGCTTGTCCTTGAGGCGCTGGATCTCGATGCCGTTATGGCCGCCGTCGGGGCGCAGGCGCGGTAGCAGGAAGCAGCTCAGCCCGCCGGCGCTGCGCGCCAGGGTGAGGAAGGCGTCGCTCATCGGCGCCGAACAGAACCACTTGTGCCCCTGCAGGCGATAGCCCTGTCCGGGGCCGGCGGCGCCGAGCGCGCAGGCACGGCTGGCGTTGGCGCGCAGGTCGGTGCCGCCCTGCTTCTCGGTCAGCGCCATGCCGATGGTCAGGCCGCGCTTGGCGACCATCGGCAGCACCCGCGGGTCGTAGTCGAGGCTGAGAATCCGCTCCAGCCAGAGCTCGCTCAGCGGCAACTGGCGGCGCAGCACGGCGACGCTGGCGAAGGTCATGGTCAGCGGACAGGCGCTGCCCGCCTCGGCCTGGTTGTGCAGGTAGAACAATCCGGCGCGCAGCACCTGCGCCCCGGCGCGCGGCGAGCGCCAGGGCAGCGCGTGCAGCCCGTGACCGATACCAGCCTGGAGCAGACGGTGCCAGGCGGGATGGAAGTCGACCCGGTCGAGGCGCCGGCCCTGGGCGTCGTGGCTGTGCAGCTCGGGAAGGTGGCGGTTGGCGAGCTGGCCGGCGGCCAGCAGCTCGTCGCCGGCCAGTTCGCCGTAGGCCTCCAGCCGCTCCTGCCCCCAGTCGACGCCGAAGTGCGCCAGCCACTCCCGCAGCGGCCGGTCGTGGCGGTACAGGTTCACCCCCTGCAGCGGCGCCGGCTGGTTGTCGACCCGGTGGCCGGGCAGCGGTTGCGGCGGAGCGAACACCAGCTGGCAGCGCGCGCAGCGCCAGTAATCGAGGGGCGTGGCCGCCGCCCCCGCCCAGCGCGCCAGCTCGCGACCGAGACAGGCGGGGCAGCAGAGCGGCGCGGCGGCGTCCATCGGGCGACCTAGCCGATCCCGGCGTCGTCGGGGTGGAAGGCCGGCGCCAGCGTCGGACTGCGGTCGCACAGGCTGATCACCAGCCGCGCCACCAGATCGTGCATGATGATGGTGTGGCGGTTGCCGCTGACCTCGAAGTGCTGCTTGATCCGCGCCTTCAGCCCGCGATCGCCGCTGACCTCGACGAGGATGTCCACCGCGCCGACCGCATCGACCATCGCCATCGGCTCGGTGTAGCAGGGAATGTCGCGCTCGCGGGCCAGTTGCATGCCGGGCGAGTCGGGATCGAGATCGGCCACGCCGAGCACGCGGATGTAGTCGTATTGCAGCAGGTCACGCAGCAGCGGGGTACCGGTACGGCCCGCGCCGATCACGGCGATGCTGAGGGTTTGCGACATGGATGACAGCTCCTGGGTTGGATCGAAGGCGAATGGAACATCCGTGGATGCGCGCACAGACTAGCAACCCGCTCCTGCCGCCCTCTTGACCTGCGCCTATTGCCGACCAGTAAAGCAGAGATCGCCCGCCGCGGCCGCGGGCGGGCAGCCGCGCGACTTTGGTGGTAAGCTCGGCGGCCATGAACAGATACCCCTCCCGTCCCGTCGTCCTCTGCCTGTCCGGCCACGATCCCAGTGGTGGCGCCGGCCTGCAGGCGGACATCGAGGCCCTGCTCGCCCAGGGCTGCCACGCCGCGCCGGCGATCACCGCACTGACCGTGCAGGACACCGTCGACGTCCGCGACTTCCGCATCCTCGACCGCGCCTGGGTACTGGCCCAGGCCGACGCGGTGATCGGCGACCTGCCGGTCGCCGCGGTCAAGCTGGGCATGCTCGGCTCGCTGGAAATGGTCGATACCGTAGTCGAGATCATGGCCCGCCTGCCCGGCGTGCCGCTGGTCTGCGACCCGGTGCTGCGCGCCGGCGGCGGCGGCGCGCTGGGCAAGGATGAGGTCGGCTACGCGATCCGCGAACGCCTGCTGCCGCTGTGCCGCATCGCCACGCCGAACCTGCCCGAGGCGCGCATCCTCGCCGAACTGCCGGACGGCTGCGCCGACGCCTGCGCCGAGAAGCTGCTGGCGCACTGCGAGCACCTGCTGATCACCGGCGGCCACGGCGACGAGCGCGAGGTACACAACCGCCTGTACGCGCGCGACGGCAGTCGCCACGACTTCACCTGCGCACGCCTGCCCGGCAGCTACCACGGCTCCGGCTGCACCCTGGCCAGCACCCTGGCCGGGCGCTTGGCGCTGGGCGAGGAACTGGCCAGCGCGGTGAACTCCGCGCTCGACTACACCTGGCGCACCCTGCGCGACGCCGAACAGCCCGGCCACGGCCAGTATGTGCCGCGCCGCCTGCCGCTGGACTTCCGCTCCTGATCCCCCGCTGCCCGGAACAGTGCCGATGAACGAACTGCGCGGTCTCTACGCCATCACCGACAGCCAGCTGCTGGAAGGCGGTCGCCTGCTGCCCTGCGTCGAGGCCGCCCTGCGCGGCGGCGCGAAGCTGCTGCAGTACCGCGACAAGTCAAGCGACGCCGCGCGCCGCCTGCGCGAAGCCGAGGCCCTGCGCGAGCTGTGCCTGCGCTACGGCGCGCAACTGATCGTCAACGACGACCTGGAACTGGCCGCGCGCCTGGGCGTCGGCCTGCATCTGGGCCAGGGCGACGGCTCGCTGGCCGCCGCCCGCGCCCTGCTCGGCAGCCGGGCGATCATCGGCGCCACCTGCCATGCCCGCCTGGAGCTGGCCGAGCAGGCTCGCGGCGAGGGTGCCAGCTACGTCGCCTTCGGCCGCTTCTTCGACTCGCAGACCAAGCCCGGCGCCCCGGCCGCCAGCCTTGACCTGCTGGAGCAGGCCCGCGCCCGCTGCCGCCTGCCGATCGTCGCCATCGGCGGGGTGAGCCTCGACACCGCCCCCGCGCTGATCGCGCGCGGCGCCAGCATGGTCGCGGTGATCCACGCCCTGTTCGGCGTCGCCGAGCCCGCCGAGGTGGAGCGCCGCGCCCGCGCGTTCTGCGCGCTGTTCGGCTGATCCCGGCGGCCGCGGCCCCGCGCCCGGACACGCCCTTGCCGATTTCGCCCCGTCCCCGACCCGAGAGGCCCCCATGTCCCGCTCCGAGATCCTGTTCAACAACGCCCAGAAACACATCCCCGGCGGCGTCAACTCGCCGGTGCGCGCCTTCCGCGGCGTCGGCGGCACGCCGCTGTTCTTCAAGCACGCCGAGGGCGCCTACGTCATCGACGAGGACGACAAGCGCTATGTGGATTACGTCGGCTCCTGGGGGCCGATGATCCTCGGCCACGCCCACCCGCAGGTGCTCGACGCGGTGCGCCGCCAGCTCGAACACGGCCTGTCCTACGGCGCGCCGACCGCCATGGAAACCGAGATGGCCGAGCTGGTCTGCGCCCTGGTGCCGTCGATGGAGATGGTGCGCATGGTCAGCTCCGGCACCGAGGCCACCATGAGCGCGATCCGCCTGGCGCGCGGCTACACCGGTCGCGACAGCATCATCAAGTTCGAGGGCTGCTACCACGGCCACTCCGACAGCCTGCTGGTCAAGGCCGGCTCCGGCGCGCTGACCCAGGGCGTGCCCAGCTCGGCAGGGGTGCCGGCGGACTTCGCCAAGCACACCCTGACCCTGCCCTACAACGACATCGCCGCCGTCGAGCAGACCCTCGGCGAAGTCGGCCAGAACGTGGCGTGCATCATCGTCGAGCCGGTGGCCGGCAACATGAACTGCGTGCCGCCGGCGCCGGGCTTCCTCGAAGGCCTGCGCGCGCTGTGCGACCGGCATGGCGTGGTGCTGATCTTCGACGAGGTGATGACCGGCTTCCGCGTCGCCCTCGGCGGCGCCCAGGCCCACTACGGCGTCACCCCGGACCTGTCGACCTTCGGCAAGATCGTCGGCGGCGGCATGCCGGTCGGCTGCTTCGGCGGCAAGCGCGCGATCATGGAATGCATCGCCCCGCTCGGCCCGGTCTACCAGGCCGGCACCCTGTCCGGCAACCCGCTGGCCATGGCTGCCGGCCTGACCACCCTCAAGCTGATCAGCCGCGACGGCTTCCACGCCGAGCTGGCCGACTACACCACGCGCATGCTGGCCGGGCTGCGCGAGCGCGCGGCGGCTGCCGGCATCCCCTTCGCCACCACCCAGGTCGGCGGCATGTTCGGCCTGTACTTCACCGACAAGGCGGAAATCACCAGCTTCGCCGACGTGATGGCCTGCGATGCCGAGCGCTTCAAGCGCTTCTTCCACCTGATGCTCGACGGCGGCGTGTACCTGGCGCCCTCCGCCTTCGAGGCCGGCTTCACCTCCATCGCCCATGGCGCGACCGAGCTGGCGCTGACCCTAGATGCCGCCGAGCGCGCCTTCGCCGCGCTGCGCCAGGGCTGACACGCATGCCGCTCGATCCGCCCGCCCTGGCCGCCTGCCTGGCCGCGCTGTTCGGCGCCGGCCTGCTGCTGCAGGCGCGCACGCGCTTCTCCGCCGAGGAGCAGCCGGTGTGGTTCTGCGCCCTGCTCGGCCTGCTCCTGGCCGCCGCCGCCGCGCCCTTCGGTGCCAGCGCCGGCGCTGCCGCGCGGCCCGGCGAGGATGCCGGCCTGCTGTTGCTGCAGGCGCGCGACTTTCTCGGCCTGCCGCTGCTCGGCGTGGTCGCCCTGGCGCTCGGCCGCGGCTGGCACTGGCCGCGCGGCGCCTGGGGCCGGGTGGTGCTCGGCCTGTGCGTGTTCTTCGAGCTGGCCCGGCAGCTGCAGTGGGCCGAGGACTACCGCCTGCTGCTGGGCGCCGCCAGCCTGCTGCTGATCGCTCAGGCCGGCCTGTCGCGCTGGCCGGCGCGACGGGCGGCGCTGCTCGGCCTGCTGGCGGCGCTGTCGCTGGGCGCACCGCTGCTCGCCGCCACGTCGCCGGGCCTCGGCGCCTGGCTGGCGGTGCCCGGCTACCTGCTGCTGGCCGTGCTGCTGCGCGAACTCAGCGACAGCGCACCGACGCAAAAGACGAGCGCGCCCCTGTCATGAGCGGGTAGCTTGTTTCATAATGCATCTCGCCGCTGCGCTGCAGCGGCCGGGACTTGCGCCCGTCGACCCCAGGGAGATGTCCGATCGCCATGAACCGTGCTGGCCGCACCCTGCTGATGGGCTGCCTGTTGCTGATCTCCCCGCTGTCCAGCCTGGCCGGCGGCAACTCCCTGCTGATCCCCGCCACCAGCCGCTGCGTGCTCGATACCCCGGCCGAGGCCCGCGAGCAGGCCTTGGCGCAATGCCGCGCCTTCGCCGAAGGCGGCGACGCCGAGGCGCAGTACGAGCTGGGCGAATACTTCTACGAAGGCCAGTTGCATCCCCAGGACCTGCCCCAGGCGCTGCACTGGTACGAGCAGGCCTCGCTGCAGGGCCACGCCGGCGCACAGCTGCGCCTGGGCCTGCTGTTCTGGCACGGCGAAGGCGTCCCGGCCAGCAACCTGCAGGCCTACATCGTGCTGAAGATGGCGGCGGTCAACGGCTCCGACGACGCCATGGACAGCGCCGACGAGGTCGCCGAGCAGATGAGCCGCGACGAACTGGCCCGCGCCAACCGGGTGCTCGGCGAGATCTTCCGCAACTACCTGATGGAACTGCAGGCCACCGACCTCGGCCCGCCCTTCGCGCCGCTGCGCTGAGCCGCTGGCGGCGCAGCGCAGACTCAGCGCTCCGGCAGCGGCGGCATGGGGAACGGCATCACGTTGCTGCCACCTTTCGCCTCGCTGATCTTCGCCGTGCCCAGACGCTCCACCTCGTCGATGCGGATGATCGCGTGCATCGGCACGAAGCTGCGCACCACGCCCTCGAACTGCGCCTTGAGCTTCTCCTCGCTGGGATCGACCACCACCTGGGTGCGCTCGCCGAAGACGAACTCCTCGATCTCCAGGAATCCCCACAGATCGCTCTGGTAGATGGCCTTGGCGTACATCTCGTACACCTGGCCCTGGCTCTGGAAAATCACCTTGAAGATGGGGGCGGGCTTGCTCATGGATCGACGGACCGAGGGGGGCTGCACAAAGGGCGCGCATCCTAGCATATCCGCCGGACCGCCAAGCCTAGGAAGCCCGCGCCCCACTCCCTATAATGCGCGGTTCCTTGATTTTCCCGACGAGCACCCATGGCCAAGAAGCTTTTCATCGAGACCCACGGCTGCCAGATGAACGAGTACGACAGCTCGCGCATGGCCGATCTGCTGGGCGAACATCAAGCCCTGGAGCTGACCGAGCGCCCGGAAGAAGCCGACGTCATCCTGCTCAACACCTGCTCGATCCGCGAGAAGGCCCAGGAAAAGGTGTTCTCCAAGCTCGGCGGCTGGCGCGAACTCAAGCGCCAGAAACCGGAGCTGGTGATCGGTGTCGGCGGCTGCGTGGCCAGCCAGGAAGGTGCGGCGATCCGCGAGCGCGCGCCCTACGTCGACGTGGTGTTCGGCCCGCAGACCCTGCACCGCCTGCCGGAAATGATCGACGCCGCGCGCAGCACGCGAAAGCCGCAGGTGGACATCTCCTTCCCGGAAATCGAGAAATTCGACCGCCT
>RRZT011800413.1_pt1 | contig 14685 bp, 13 predicted proteins | sample 2165551 | NCBI WGS metagenome assembly RRZT01 (sample SAMN10456910, study PRJNA506462) | wastewater metagenome | biome: wastewater; feature: sludge; material: wastewater sludge; isolation source: wastewater sludge with Escherichia coli K12::gfp cells carrying plasmid... | place: USA: Moscow, Idaho... | reverse complement strand
GGTTTCGATGTTGTGGGTCAGCAATAAGGTTTTTACGCCCATCCGTGCTGAAGCTAATGCAGCTTCAGTACCGGCGTGGCCGCCACCAATGACGATCACATCAAAACGGGAAGGATAATCCACCATACACCTCAGGATTTAAGCTAAAAACGGATGAACTCAGCGCTGTAGTCGTGATGAATCGTCACTCTACAGTTTCAATACGGCTATACGTTTTTCTGATAACGAGTTCTAAGAGCGCAATAGTATAGATTTTTGCGCAGCTTTGCAGAAGGTTTCATCGCTTGCTTTGTGCTCTTGGCTAAAGGGTAACCTAAACAGATATAAATAAAGAAGAAAGATATAGAGCTTATTTTTAATGCTATTACTACTGAACCTTTTTTTTGTTGATAACTTAATTTAACCCTTTATATTCAATACCTTGCATTTAAAATAAAGCTGTTGGTAAGCGCCTATAAGAAGGCTGGATAAGCCCTTTAAGCTTGTGAACAAAGCAGTGACTTATCCACAGTTGGCGTTATCCACAGATTTAGACACGGCTTATCCACCCTGCTCAACTGTGGTTCTCCACAGAGCTTAAGGGTGATTTTTTTTCTAAATACAGCAATAACAACTGTATAAGTGCAGCGAGGTTTGGATATTGCGTTAAAGAATGAATAGGAGATGGCCGTAACCGTAGTGATATACACCGCTACAAGCATAGAAAACACACGGAGTAAGCATTGATAATGCTTGTCTTGACACTATAGAAAGCCGCAATAAACGACTAGATGAAGCAAGCCTCAAGGATTGAAGCTTGCTGTATCACGCAGATGATGTGCTAAAAACTAGCTGTTGTTATTCTTATTTACCAATACAAAAGCTTGAAAAAATCCGTCCTAGCAGATCATCGGCGCTAAATTCGCCGGTGATTTCTCCCAGCGCTTGTTGCGCCATGCGTAAATCTTCGGCTAATAACTCACCTGCACTGGCTTGAGTCAGTTGCTGGTAGCCATTTTCTAGGTGGTTTTCTGCTTGTCTAAGTGCATCCAAATGCCGACGTCGAGCACTGAAGCTGCTTTCTGCGGTTTGGCTGTAGCCCATGCAGTTTTTTAGATGCTCACGCAACAACTCCAAGCCCTCACCACTGCGTGCACAGAGGTTAATCGTGACATGGCCATCTGTATTGCTGTGCATCTCAACTGGCTCACCAGATAGGTCGACTTTATTGCGAATGAGTGTGACCTTCTCAGGATTAGGTGTGCTGTCTAAAAACTCTGGCCACAACGCAAAGGGATCATTGGCTTCAGCTGAGTTGGCATCCACAACTAATAAAATACGGTCAGCTGCATTAATGGCTTTGAGTGCGCGTTCAACACCAATTTTTTCAACTTGATCGGCTGTATTGCGTAAACCTGCAGTGTCAGTGACGTGCAACGGCATACCATCAATATGAATATGCTCGCGTAAAATATCCCGTGTAGTGCCTTCAATATCAGTGACGATAGCGGCTTCATAACCCGCTAAACTGTTGAGCAAACTAGACTTACCGGCATTGGGTCGGCCAGCAATCACTACGCTCATGCCGTCACGCAATAGCGCACCTTGACTGGCTTCACGGACGACGTCTTTAAGCGCTTTCTGCACAGCAATCAGTAGCTGTAATATATGGCCATCAGCTAAAAAGTCGATTTCTTCTTCAGGGAAATCAATCGCTGCTTCTACATATATACGCAAAGCAATCAACTGCTCGGTGAGTGCATTGACTCGCTTTGAAAACACCCCTTGTAAGGAACGCAAAGCATTGCGTGCGGCTTGAGTTGAGCTGGCTTCAATCAAGTCCGCAATGGCTTCAGCTTGAGCTAAATCGAGTTTATCGTTGAGAAACGCCCGCTCACTGAATTCGCCAGGACGCGCTAAACGAGCGCCAAGTTCGACGCAGCGTTGCAATAGCATATCCAAAACCACTGGCCCGCCATGGCCTTGCAGCTCAAGCACATCTTCACCAGTAAAGGAATTAGGGCCGGCAAAATATAGGGCTAAACCTTCGTCCAAAGGCTGCTGGTGTTCTGCATAAAAAGGACCGTAATGGGCATAGCGTGGTTTTAATTCTCGACCGGTCATTTGTTTGGCAATCTGCTTGGCCAATTGACCTGAGACTCGAACAATCCCTACCCCGCCGCGACCTTGTGCTGTAGCAATAGCGGCAATAGTGTCACGCGACATGGGCATAACGATTTCCTCAACAGTAATCAGAAAGCACAACGCCCCTAAAAAGGGGCGTTGTGAACTCGGTTGGTTCGACTAACTTGCGTTAGCGGCCGCCATTGATTTTTCAATCTTGCGGGTAATGTACCATTGTTGAGCAATGGACAGGAGGTTGTTGACCACCCAGTACAGAACCAAACCAGCGGGGAACCACAAGAAGAAGAAGGTAAAGATAATAGGCAATAGCTTCATAACTTTAGCTTGCATTGGATCCGGCGGTGTTGGATTGAGTTGTTGTTGCACAAACATACTCAAGCCCATGATGATTGGCAGAATAAAGTATGGGTCTTTACTGGATAAATCGGTTAACCAAAACATCCAAGGCGCTTGACGCATTTCTACACTTTCTAGCAAGACCCAGTACAAAGAAAGAAAGACTGGCATCTGCACTAAGATGGGTAAGCAACCACCGAGCGGGTTAATCTTCTCTTTTTTGTACAGTTCCATCATGCCTTGTGAAAGTTTTTGACGGTCATCAGCATACTGCTCTTTCAGCGCTGCCATTTTCGGTGCAACAGCACGCATGCGCGCCATTGATTTGTAGCTGGCGGCTGATAGTGGGAAGAATGCTAACTTAATTAAAATGGTCAGAACAATAATTGACCAGCCCCAGTTGCCTAAAAGGCTGTGGATAACACTCAATAACCAGAAAATAGGCTGAGCGATAAACCAAAGGAAACCATAGTCAACGGTTAGTTCAAGACCTGGAGAAAGCGTTTTGAGATGGCTTTGAATTTTCGGTCCGGCATATAAAATGGCATTGGCTTGAGCGTGCTCACCCGGTGCGATAGTCATTGCTGGACCGGTATAACCAATGATGTAGTTGCCTTTACTATCTTTGCGGGTCGTTACTTGATTGGTTTGTTCTGGGTTTGCCACCCAGGCCGTCACAAAGTAGTGCTGTAACCAAGCAACCCAGCCACCTTCAATGGCTTGATTAAACTTTTTATCATCCATATTGCTCATGGATAACTTTTTGTACGGCTCATCAGGTGTCCACAAGGCCGCTCCTAAGTAGGTGGCAGTACCGGTTGCAGTTGTTGATGAAGGGTCGCCTTGACCATCACGCTTGAGTTGGGCAAATAAATTACCTTTCCACTCACGATCACTTTGGTTATCTACAAGGTAAGTTAAATCAATTTGGTAGGCTTGTTGATTGATGCATTCAAGCTTGCGCTGGTTGATTTCACGCTTAGAACATTCGCTGCTCAAACCACGATGAAATGTAAAACGCTTGGTGTAACTGACACCGTTCTCTTGGAAAGACAGGTCAACGTTAAGTTGATCTTGGCCATCTTGCAAAGTGAAGTTTTGTTGGCTAACACTGTACAAAGGACGGCCGCTAGAACGTGCATCAGGGCCATTAGTACCGACTAAACCACTTTGTGCAACGTAGACACGCTCATTGCTGTTTTCAAATAATTGCAATGGAATATCTGGATTAGAAGCATTGCGTGGGTATTGGCTGAGTTTTAACTCAACAATATCACCGCCATTAGGGTCAATGGCTAATTGCAGTACATCCGTTTGAACCATGATTAAATCATTGCTAACAGGGGAATTAGCAAGTGTAGGATCTTGCGTAAGCTCATTAACGGCAATCGGTAAGTCATCTTGACTGGCAGCCGGCATTGGATTGCTGGGTGAGTCAGTGATCTGATTACTTGATGCCTGTTGATTAGCAGAACTCGAATATGTCGCTGCAGCAGTTACTGGTGCCTGGCCGTAGTCTTGGTTCCATTGAAGAACCATCATGTAAGACACAACAGCTAAGGCAACGAGTAGGATCGTACGTTGGATATCCATAGTTACTCGGCCGTAGAAGATGAATAAGGAGAAGGAGAAGGAGGAACGGGATCATAACCACCCTCATTCCAAGGATGACAACGTCCCAGTCGTCGCATAGTTAGCCAACCACCACGTATCGCGCCATGCATCTCAATGGCTTCAATGGCGTAACACGAGCAACTGGGATAAAAGCGACAATGGCTAGCCATCATTGGACTGATGGCATAGCGATAAAACTTAATTGGCAAGATCACCAATTTACGCATTAGTTGTGCCTGCTGAATTAGCAATAGCTGTTTGTAATGAAGATTGACGCTGGCGCGCCAAGCGTTTCAACATTTTATCGAACTGCTGTCGTAGCTCAATATTAGACAAATCAGCAATACCCCTACGGGCAACAATAACGATATCTACGCCATCCAAAATATTTTGATTATGACGAAAAGATTCTCGTATTTGGCGTTTTATTCTATTGCGTTCAACTGCAAGTTTTACGCTTTTTTTACCAATAACCAACCCGAGACGTGGATGTTCGAGTTGGTTTTCACGAGCAAGTAACAAGACATTTTTGCCTGGTACTTTATTCGATGATGAATCAAATACAGCTTTGAACTGCTGAGGCGTCAATAGGCGCTTCTCGCGGCCAAAGGCCAGATTCATATTGCGCTCGACTGGATTATGCGCTCAGACGCTTACGGCCTTTTGCACGACGACGCTGAATAACTGCGCGTCCGCCGACAGTTGCCATACGAGCACGGAAACCGTGGTTACGAGCGCGTTTTAGTGTGCTTGGTTGGAATGTACGTTTCATGATTCGCTACCTGGTGACTTCTTTGGGCAAAAGGGGGCCCGAAGTGGTCCCCGTTAAATAGACCCGCAATTCTATTGAAAGCTGAGCCTTAGGTCAATTATCTCTGGCATTTGTTTACACATTCTTGCCTTCTTTCTGGTGTTGCTTTTTCAAATACATCTTTTTAGCTAAACAAGAATAAATGTATATATGTATATAAAGCTTATTTTTACTGCTATTACTAAGCAGCCTTTTTTTGTTGATAAGCTAAATAATTCTTTTAAAAACAATAGTTTACAAGTTTTTTATAGCTGTGCCGATCAGGTGTTCAAGCTGTGCCATAGAGGTCAATAGCCTGTGGATAAACAGGTGACTTATCCACAGGTGGTTTCTTACCAAGGTTATCAACAGTGTTTGGGCTAGGGTTTAAGTGTGCTTCTCCACAGGGTTTAGACGGCTTTATTTGTGCTTTAACTTAAAAAAACAACGACCAAAAAGCCACACAGGCATACCAAAGCACTGCTGAGCGTACTAAAAGAAGCCATATTTGATCCAAGCTGGCAGTACCTTTTTCCCCGGTTAGATCATGTTCTACTTCAATTGCAGCACGCCCTGTTTGGCTTAACAGGTTGTCAGCAGGCTCTGTTAAGCACAGTAGGTGATGCATCAGGGCTCGATTAACTAAGATGAAGTTACCGATTAAGGCAAAGCTGGCGCTCAGAAGACGCGCGGGCAGCCAATCTAGAACATGCAAGGTGCGGGTTGCGATCCCTGCGAGCGCTGGCTGTTGTGCTTGTTCTGCTGTGAGCACCAAAAGGCGGTAGGTCAGTGCTGCTAAGGGACCGCCGATCAGGTAATAAAATATGACTGCAAAAAAGCCTTGGAAACCTTGCCAAAGTAAATGTCCTTGTACGGCCTGGATTAGGCCAGCGGGGTCTTCCGATTGAATTAGTAGATCACGCTGCGCAGCAAGGCTAGCCGCTTGAGTATCTTGTCGGCGCCAAGCATCACGAAAAGGTCCCAGTGACCCGCGCACATCACCACGGGTTAAGCTGTAAAGAACCACTGCTAAATGCACTGGAATCAATAGCAAGCCGTATAGCATGGGCTTTAAAACCACTAGGATCAGTGCTAAGCCAAGAATAGGTAAACTAAGTGCCAGCAATAACGCCAAGCTGCTGTGCTTAGGTAAGAGTTTTGCGCTGCGCTGCAGTTGTGCATACCACCAGCGATCTTTTTGTAGGGCTGTGCGCCAAGATGACATTTTTTCAATCACAATGGCGAGCATTAAGACTAGAAAACTCATGATCTTTCTCCTGAATGTTTTGCCTGCAAGCGTTGCCAAATAAATGCAGGACCTGGGTCTGTTTTGCGTTCTGGGGCGATATCACTGTGCCCACAAATTCGATCAGGGGTGATCAGTGGGTAATGCTTGGTTAATTCATTCACTAATTGGTTGAGACTTTGATATTGCGCATCGCTATAGGCTTGATCATCGACCCCCTCAAGTTCAATGCCCAGTGAGAAATCATTGCAGTTTTTTCTGTGCATAAACTCAGAGATGCCCGCATGCCATGCCCTATCCTTACAGCTAACAAACTGAGTGATAGCGCCTTCTCGACTGATAAAAAAGTGTGCGGATACTTTTAAACCTTCTAAGTCTCTAAAATAAGGATGTGCATCAATAGGCAGTTGGTTGGTAAATAAAGCTTCAACCATCCCTGTGCGAAACTGTCCAGGTGGCAAGCTGATGTTGTGGATGACGAGTAAAGAGATTTCAGGGCTTGGTCTGGCATTATGATTTTCAGACGGTAAATGCTTTACGCCGTTAAGCCAGCCTGTTATGGGGTTTAGGGTCAATGCTTGTGAGAGTTGCATAAAATATTCCAACGCAGATAGCAGCCTATGCTGGTGAATTTATTGAAATACTTTGCATTATTTCAGATAAAGATAACTCAGATAGTAATAGCAGCATTTACCATAGAGGCAAGCAATAGTTGTATATCAGCACTGGTGTAATAGATTTACTTGAGTACTAAAAACTGTGGATAAGTTTCCAGAAACAATTAAGGCCGCAAAAGCGGCCTTAATTATGTACAGCTTAGAAGGATTAACCTTGGTGATACTTGGCCGACAAATCATGCACCGCATTGATAAATGCGCCAGCATTCTCTGGCTTCACTTCTGGAGTAATGCCATGGCCAAGATTAAAGACATGTCCGGAGCCATTACCGTAACTTTCTAGGATACGGCCGACTTCTTTTTCAATAGCCGCTGGGTTGGCATACAGAACCGTAGGATCCATGTTGCCTTGTAGAGCAACTTTGTCTCCGACACGCTGACGTGCTACACCGAGATCACAGGTCCAATCTAAGCCCAGGGCTTCAACGCCAGTAGCCGCCATTGACTCAAGCCACAGACCTCCACCTTTAGTGAATAGAATGGCTGGAACGCGGCGGCCTTCATGCTCGCGGATTAGACCGTTGACGATTTTCTGCATATACGCCAGTGAGAACTCCTGATAAGCCGCTGACGATAAGCTACCGCCCCAGCTATCAAAAATTTGTACGGCTTGTGCGCCAGCAAGAATTTGTGCGTTCAAGTAGCTGGTGACCGACTGTGCGAGCTTATCCAGCAGCATGTGCATCGCTTTTGGATCATCGTAGAGTAATGCTTTACTTTTGCGGAAGTCTTTTGATGATCCGCCTTCGACCATGTAAGTAGCGAGTGTCCAAGGGCTGCCTGCGAAACCAATCAAAGGTACGCGGCCATTGAGCTCTTTACGAATAGTGCGAACCGCATTCATTACATAACCCAGATCTTTTTCAGGATCAGGAATAGGCAAAGCTTCAATCGCTTCAGCTGTATCAACAACTTTTCTAAAGCGAGGGCCTTCACCTGTTTCAAAATATAACCCTAAACCCATGGCATCTGGGATGGTTAAGATATCTGAAAAAAGAATCGCAGCATCTAATGGATAGCGATCCAGTGGCTGCAAAGTAACTTCGCAAGCGATCTCGGCGTTCATGCATAAGTCCATAAAACCGCCGGCACGGGCGCGGCTGGCTCTATACTCAGGCAGGTAACGACCCGCTTGACGCATCATCCATACTGGCGTGACATCAACCGGCTGTTTGAGCAGGGCGCGGAGAAAACGATCATTTTTCAGAGCAGTCATATTAGCGTCCATTAAAAATTAATAGGCTATTGTCGCAAATTTGTGCACAAAAGGCACGGTACAACAAATAGGCCGTGCAGTTGCCTTGATTGGTATCAACTGCACACGGGTATTGCATAAACTGTTAGTTTAGCCCATAGCGATTTTTTAAGCATAGGTCGGAGGAGTTCCAGATGCATCATACAACGATAGATAATCAACAGTTTGTCGCTGCAGAAGGCTTGCCTGTGACTTCAGTGGCCGCTTCGCATCGACTATTACAGCGCAGCATTTATCCACCCTTCCCTGAGAATTGCCATTATGCGCTATTTGCGCTGGGTTGTTTTTGGGGAGCTGAGCGGCGTTTCTGGCAGCAAACTGGAGTCTGGGTTACTGCCGTTGGCTATGCCGGTGGACAAAGCAAAAATCCAAATTATCACGATGTATGCAGTGGTTTGACGGGACATGCCGAGGCGGTGTTGGTGGTGTTTGATCCTGCACAAGTGAGCTTTCTTGAACTGTTAAAAGTGTTTTGGCAGGCCCATGATCCAACCCAAGGTATGCGCCAAGGCAATGACATTGGCAGCCAGTACCGATCAGCAATTTATTGTATGGATCGCCAGCAACTTGAACAGGCAGAAGAAAGTTGTCGCCACTACCAGGCTCGTTTAGATGCTGCAGGACGTGGGCAAATTACAACAGAGATCAGCTTAGCCCCGGTTTTTTATTACGCAGAAGGTGTGCATCAGCAGTATTTAGTGCAGAACCCAAATGGCTATTGCGGCCTAAGAGGCACTGGTGTGCTGTATTGACTTTAATGAGGCTGAAATTAAAAACCCCGCGTAAGCGGGGTTTGCAGACTGCTTCCTGACATCCGTGTAATGGCCAGCTTGGCCTTAACCACTATTCCTTTATGGTTATAATGCAATCCATCGTAAATCCTTACTAAAGATTGTACTGCGATGATGGCAATCACACAGCAAGCAAAAGGCTCTGCGCAATGTAAGCATTTGCTTACATTGCGCAATTTGGCGACAGTCTTAGAGTATGACGCGTTAGAACTGTGCTGCATCCAACAAGTACAAGGATTCACTACCGGCTTTAACCGAGCTGCTCAGAGACTGAATGCGTGGTAATAAGCGCGCAAAGAAGAAGCGTGCAGTGCCCATTTTGCTGGCATAGAAGTCATCTTCTTGCTCTTTGCCTTGCGCAGCACGAGCCATTAATGCCCACATGTAGGCATAAGCAGTGTAACCAAAGACGTGCAGGTATTCTACCGATGCGGCGCCAATCTCATTTGGATTGTTTTTCGCTTCAGCCAATAACCACGCGGTTAAATCATCAAGGTTTTCAATTGCCGCTTTAAGTGGCGTAATGAACTCAGCCAACTGGCTATCCGTTGATGAGATAAAGGCTTTCACTTCATTAGAGAAGTGCTGGTAGAACGTGCCACCATTACCAACAACTTTACGACCGGCTAAGTCCAGTGATTGGATGCCATTAGTTCCTTCGTAAATCTGTGTAATACGGCAATCGCGGATCAACTGTTCTTGGCCCCACTCACGAATAAAGCCGTGACCACCAAAGATTTGCTGACCATGAATGGTCGACTCTAAACCAACATCGGTTAAGAAGGCTTTGGCAATCGGTGTCAGTAATGCTACAAGCTCATCGGCACGCTGTCTGGCATCTGCGTCTTCGCTGTATTTTGCGATATCCAACTGCATGGCAACGTAGCTTGAAAAGGCTCGACCGCCTTCATTCAAAGCTTTCATGGTCAACAACATGCGTCGCACATCTGGGTGCACAATGATTGGATCCGCTTGCTTATCTTGCGCGACAGGGCCGGTTGGGGCACGGCTTTGAATACGGTCTTTTGCGTATTCAATGGCGCTCTGGTAAGAACGCTCACCCAGTGCTAAACCCTGGATACCTACACCGAGACGCTCGTAGTTCATCATCGTGAACATGGCGGCTAAACCTTTGTTGGGCGCATCAATAATGTAGCCAGTGGCGTTATCAAAGTTCATTACGCAAGTGGCAGAACCTTTGATGCCCATTTTGTGTTCAATTGAGCCGCATGACAGGCTGTTGCGCTCACCGAGTGAACCATCATCATTAACCATCACTTTAGGTACTAAAAACAGTGAAATACCTTTGGCACCGGCTGGTGCATCAGGCAGTTTTGCCAGTACCAAGTGGATGATGTTTTCGGTTAAATCATGTTCGCCACCGGTAATAAAGATTTTCGTACCTGTGACTTTGTAGCTGCCATCGGCTTGTGGTTCGGCTTTGGTGCGGATCATTCCCAAGTCCGTACCGGCGTGAGGTTCGGTCAAGCACATGGAACCCGACCACGTACCGTTGTACATATTGGGTAGATATTTTTCTTTTAGCTCTTGGCTGGCATGCGCATGAATAGATAAGCATGCACCTGCAGTGAGCATTGGGTACAAACCAAAAGACAGGTTCGCTGAGTTGATCATTTCCTCAATTTGCGCGGTGATCATTTTGGGCATGCCCATGCCGCCAAATTGTGGATCACCACCAACACCAACCCAACCGCCTTCGGCGTAGGTCTTGTAGGCTTCGATAAAGCCTGCAGGCGTAGTTACAACACCTTCATTCCAACTGCAACCTTCTTCGTCGCCACTGCGGTTGGTCGGTGCAATTGAACCGGCAGCAACTTTACCGGCTTCTTCTAAAATAGCGGCTGCTGTTTCATCATCAACGGTTTCTGCTAAGGCTGGTAGTTGTGCCCAAAGCTTGCCTGCTTCGAATACTTCGTTGAGCACAAAACTCATATCACGTAAGGGTGCTTTGTAATCTGCCATGAGGCATTCCTCTTGATTAACCTTGTTCAGCGGCGCAGTTACACAACGCAAAGCCAATGTGTTGGTAAGCAACGGTTAGGTTTTTGAGTTTACATTACAAACGAATAAAACCAATAAGGTCTTTTTATGACTTATTGGTTTTATTTGCTCAATTAAAAACCCGCTGAATGAATTAAGTCTAGTAGCTAGGCCATTTCACGCAGCGGGTTTTTTTACAGCATCAAAAGATAATGCTTAGTAGCTCAGTGCAAAATCTTCTGCGGCCATATCCATCAAGTTGTTTGCACCTGACAGCATCGCCGCTACGTGTGTACGGGTACGCGGCAAAATGCGTGCAAAGTAGAAGCGTGCAGTTTGCAGCTTAGCTGTGTAGAAGGCTTCTTCGTCAGTACCTGCAGCCAATTTCTCAGCAGCAACACGCGCCATATCAGCCCAGAAGTAAGCTAAGCAGGCATAGCCTGAGTACATTAGGTAATCAACCGATGCTGCACCCACTTCTTCACGATCTTTCATAGCCGCCATCCCTACTTTCATAGTGACGTCGCCCCACTCTTTGTTCAGCTCAGCCAATGGCTTAACGAATTCTTGAATGGCATCGTTAGTTTCGTTGGTTTTGCAGAACTTGTGTACGATTTTAGTGAAGCCTTTCAGTGCTTCGCCTTGCGTCATAAGAACCTTACGACCTAGCAAGTCCAGTGCCTGAATACCGGTTGTACCTTCGTACAAGCAGGAAATACGGCTGTCACGAACGTTCTGCTCCATGCCCCACTCGGCGATGTAACCGTGGCCGCCATAAATTTGTAGACCATGGTTTGCCGCTTCAAAACCGACTTCAGTCATAAAGGCTTTAGCAATTGGGGTTAAGAAAGCGAGCATGCCATCGGCAGCTTTGCGTTCTTCTTCATCTTTACTGCGCTGCATCACGTCAACTTGCTGTGCTGCGTAGTACAGCATTGCACGGTTACCTTCAGTGAAGGCTTTCATAGTTAACAGCATGCGGCGTACATCTGGGTGCACAATGATTGGGTCAGCAGCTTTTTCCGGTGCTTTTGGACCAGACAGTGAACGCATTTGTAAACGGTCACGTGCATATTCAATACCACCTTGGAAAGCCACTTCTGAGTGAGCTAAACCTTGTAATGCTGTACCGATACGCGCAGTGTTCATAAAGGTGAACATGCAGTTCAGGCCTTTGTTTTCTGGGCCAATTAAGAAACCTTTGGCACCATCAAAGTTCATCACGCAGGTGGCATTACCATGAATACCCATTTTGTGTTCAATCGAACCGCAATGAACACCATTACGCTCACCAACACCACCTTCAGCATTGGGTAAGAATTTAGGTACGATAAATAATGAAATACCTTTAGTGCCTTGTGGCGCATCAGGTAGGCGTGCCAACACAATGTGCACGATGTTGTCGGCTAGATCGTGCTCACCAGCAGAAATGAAGATCTTGGTACCGGTAATTGCGTAGCTGCCGTCGGCCTGTGGTTCTGCTTTAGTGCGCAGCATACCGAGGTCAGTACCGCAATGAGGTTCAGTTAAGCACATGGTGCCAGTCCACTCACCTGAAACTAATTTGCTCAAGTAGGTGGCTTGCTGCTCTGCAGTACCGTGTGCGTGCAAAGTGTTCATTGCACCATGTGATAGGCCAGGGTACATGCCCCATGACCAGTTGGCTTGGCCGACCATTTCACTGATAGCAATACCTAGCGATTCAGGTAAGCCTTGACCACCATGCTCAACATCGTGAGCAAGACTTGGCCAGCCGCCTTCAACGTACTGCTGGTAAGCTTCTTTAAAGCCAGTCGGGGTTTTAACACCTTCAGGCGACCATGTGCAGCCTTCGGTATCACCAATACGGTTTAGTGGAGCAATAACGTTCTCACAGAACTTTGCACCTTCTTCCAGGATCGCACTGACCATATCTGGCGTGGCATCTTCACAGCCAGGTAGGTTTGCATAATGTTCTGGGTAGCCTAACAATTCATCACGTACAAAACGGATATCACGCAAGGGGGCTTTATATTCAGCCATAGCTATAAACCTCTAACAGTGGAGCCTTTATTATTGAGTGAACCTGCAATGAGCACAGATCTGTTTTTAGCAGCGCAATTAGCTTAGATGCGCATATGCAAGAGTAATCAAACGACTGTTTGAAAGTTACGGATCTATTTTAGTGTTGTCAAGCACTGCTCGATGAGTTTATTTGTTTTTTTTCTCAAGCTTGAATATCTATTAGCGTGCCAAGTGACTCATCCGCTGTGCTGAGCATTCGCGCGCCCAGTTGACTCATTTGTTTGGCTTGTTCGAGCTGCATAAGTTGCTCAGTTATATTAGCAATGTCGAGAGTAGGCGCAGTGGTTGCCGCCGGTGTGCTCGCTGCATTACTACTGGGTTGAGCAATGGCTTGCGCAGCGTTGGCCATTTGTTCTTGGCCTGTTTTGATGGCAGATAATCCTGCTGAGAATAGGTTTGCTGAGATTTGCATAATGCCTCCTGCAGCAGACTATTAAGAGATATCAATGTCACTTGCAGTATAGAGCAAATTCAAGGGCGGTGTTGAATTGCTGATTAAAGGCTATTGATTAGCCACTGAGCCAGTTGCTGTGCATGTTGCCTGTACTGGTTTTTGCGCGTGAGTAATACCAACTTGGCGGAGGTTTCTACAAAACCCCAAGGGGCAATCAAGCGGCCGTTGGCAATGTCGCTGCGCACAAGATGTTCTGGCGCAATGGCAACGCCGAGTCCTGAGACGGCTGCCTCTAATAAATAGTAGAGATGTTCAAAACCTTGCGCATAGGTTAAGGCGGATGCATTTAGCTGCTGTGCTTGAGCCCATTGCGGCCAGGCTTGTGGTCGAGAATGGGTAAAGAGCAAGGGTTCCTCTAAAAGTTGTGCTGCAGAGGCGCTACGCAGTGTATCTGCATGCTGATAAAGGGGACTTAATACCGGACCAATGCGTTCACTGTCTAATACGTAGGCGTGCATCGACTCTGGGCAGGCTTGATCTAAAAACACTAAGCTGGCGTCGGCGTCGGATTGCTGCAAAGTGTTGTCATCGCCGGCATTGGTGATGACCTGTAAGCGCAAGTCAGGTAAGTCATGTTGCAATTGCTCAAGACGAGGAATGAGCCAGCGTGCCAGCAGACTGCCCGGACAGGCTAAAACAAAAGGCGCTTGCTGGGTTTGCCGTTTAATATCGGCGCAAGACTGATGAATCTGGCTAAACGCTTCGTGACTTGACTGATACAGACGCATACCGGCATCGGTGAGTTTAATGCCGCGTCCATCTTTACTGAGTAAAGTCATACCCAGATATTCTTCGAGTTGCTTAACCTGACGACTGACCGCACCATGGGTGACATGCAGCTCTTTGGCAGCCAAAGTAATACTTTGTAAGCGCGCGCTGGCTTCAAAAGCTTTCAAAGCATTTAGGGGCGGCAAGTTAAAAGAATCAGACATGTGAGTTTTCCTAACCTATTGCTGCAATCATATCGCTTTTCGTCGTGAAGGCTATGGGGTAGTTTAGCCTACATAGAAAAATATCTTATTCAGTTCGGGAGTGGGTCATGAGTTCTTTTTTTAATAGCCCTGATGAGCATGGTTTATTTGGTGACTTTGGTGGTCAGTATGTTGCTGAAACCTTGATGCCCTTGATTCTGGAATTAGGCCGCGAATATGAAAAAGCCAAAGATGATCCGGCTTTTATTGAGGAGTTAGCATATTTTCAGCGTGATTATGTCGGCCGCCCTAGCCCGCTCTACTTTGCCGAACGCTTAACTGAGTATTGCGGTGGCGCTAAAATTTATCTGAAGCGTGAAGAGCTGAATCACACGGGTGCGCACAAAATTAATAACTGCATC
>RRZT010044314.1_pt1 | contig 14691 bp, 7 predicted proteins | sample 2165551 | NCBI WGS metagenome assembly RRZT01 (sample SAMN10456910, study PRJNA506462) | wastewater metagenome | biome: wastewater; feature: sludge; material: wastewater sludge; isolation source: wastewater sludge with Escherichia coli K12::gfp cells carrying plasmid... | place: USA: Moscow, Idaho ... | reverse complement strand
GGTAGAGCAGGGGATTGAAAATCCCCGTGTCGGCGGTTCGATTCCGTCCCTGGGCACCATCGAATATCGTCAAAAGCCCCGGCCCAGCGCCGGGGCTTTTGCATTGCGCGCCCGTCACGCAGAGCGGCCGGTGCGCATCCGCACTGGTGACGCCCCGCCCCGCCGGCCTATACTGCGCCACCGGCTCGCACAGCCCAACTTCAAGGCTCGGAAGGGAATCGCCACATGCCGAGGACGATCGTCAGCGCCCGCACCGCGACAGCGATGCCCTCCGCAGCCGCAGGCCCTCTCCGCGCCGTGCAGCCCATCCGTCCCCGGTACGAGCGGCAGCGTCAATCCCCATGAGCTCCAAGTCCCCCGACTCCCACGCCATCGCCCTGCTCGAACGCCGCCTGGCGCGCGAACGCGCCGCCCGCAAGGCCGCCGAGACCCTGCTCAGTAGCAAGAGCAGCGAAGTCTACGAAGCGCTGCTGCGCTCCTCCGACACCCAGCGCCTGCTGGAAATGGCCCTGTGGGCCAGCGGCGAATCGATCTGGGAATGGTCGGCCGAAGACGACACCTACATCACCCGCAGCTTCGCCAACCCGGACCTGCCGCCACGGGTCGCCAGCGGCTCCCTACAGCAACTGGCGCAGCACCTGCACCCCGACGACCGCGACCGCTTCTGGCTGAGCTGGCGCATGCACGCCGCCGGCGCCAGCGAACCCCTCGACCTGGCCATCCGGGTCAGCAACAGCCGCCGCCACTGGCGCTGGATCCGCGTGCGCGGCAAGGCCGTCGAACTCAGCGCCGACGGCACCGCGCAGCGCATCGTCGGCACGGTCAAGGACATCACCGCGCACCGCGAGGCCGAATACTCCTTCCGCCTGATAGCCTCGGCCTTCGCCAGCTCGCGCGACGCCATGCTGGTGCTGCGCGACAACTGGCAGATCATCGAGGCCAACGACGCCTTCCAGCAGCTCACCGGCGAGCAGGGCCTGCCCGGCCGCGCGCTGTCCGACTACCTGCGGCTGCCCGACAACCTGCAGCAGCGCTTCGACGATGGCGGCCATGCCCAGTGCGAAACCCGCCTGCGCGCGCGCAGCGGCGTCGAGGTGCCGGTCGAGCTGACCCTCAGCCGCTTCGCCGCCGAGGACAGCACGCTGTCCTACCTGATCGCCACCCTGCGCGACATCACCGACCGCAAGCGCACCGAAACCGCCCTGGAACGGGTCGCGCGCTTCGACGCGCTGACCGAGCTGCCCAACCGCAGCAGCCTGCAGCAGCAGCTCAGCCTGCAGCTGCGCAAGGTCGACGCCAACCGGCAACTGGCGGTGCTGTTCATCGACCTGGACGGCTTCAAGCAGGTCAACGACTCCCTCGGCCACCAGGCCGGCGACGAGCTGCTGCGCATCGTCGCCGCGCGCCTCGGCCCGCTGCTGGCCGACAACGGCCTGCTGGCGCGTTGGGGCGGCGACGAGTTCGTCGCCCTGCAGCGGGTCGGCGCCGACCGCGAGCAGACCCTGCAACTGGCCGAGCGCCTGCTCCACCAGCTCAGCCAGGACATGCAGATCCGCGGCCACCGCATCAGTATCTCCGGCAGCATCGGCATCGCCTTCGCCCCCGAGGACGGCAGCGACGCGGAAACCATCCTGCGCCACGCCGACGCCGCCATGTACGCCGCCAAGCACGCCGGCAAGAACCGCTGCAAGGTCTACCACCCGGGGCTGACCGCCGACGCCCTGGAGCGCGTCACCCTGCTCGCCCAGCTGCGCACGGCGATCGACAACGAGGAGCTGGATTTCGTCCTGCAGCCCAAGTTCAACGCCCGCGGCGAGGTGGTCGGCGCCGAGCTGCTGGCGCGCTGGGAAACCGCCCTCAACGGGGTGATTTCCCCCGGCGTGTTCGTCCCGCTGGCCGAGCAGAACGGCATGGCCGTGGGCCTCGGCCGCCTGGCGATCCGCCGCGCCGCCGACTACGCCGCCTGCCTGGCCGCCGCCGGACGGCCGCTGCCGGTGGCGGTGAATATCTCCGCCTGGCAGGTGATGGACGACCGTCTCGGCGAGGTGCTGCACAGCGCCTGCATGAACGCCGGGATCACCCCGGCACAGCTGGAGCTGGAGGTCACCGAGTCGATCTTCCTGCAGGAATCCGACGCCCCGGTGCAGCACCTGACCGCCCTGCGCGAACAGGGCTTCCCGATCGTCATGGACGACTTCGGCACCGGCTACTCCTCCCTCGGCTACCTGCGCCGACTGCCCTTCGACACCATCAAGATCGACCGCAGCTTCCTGATCGACGTCGACCTGGACGTCAAGTCGCAGCGCCTGCTCACCGGCATCGTCGACCTGTGCCGCTCGCTGGGCATCGGCACCGTCGCCGAGGGCGTGGAAACCCGCGAGCAGCTCGACCTGCTGCGCCGCCTGGGGGTGGCGCAGTACCAGGGCTACTACCTGGCCCGGCCGATGTCGCTGGCGGCGATGCTCAAGTTCCTGCCGCGCCACGCCGAGCTGCAGGAAACCCTCGGCTGAGCGACGCCGGCGGGCGCGCCGCCGCCGGAGCTGCGCCCATGAGCCGCCGCGGCGGCGCCAAGCACCGGCCGGCGACCCGTCCAGCCCGGCGCTACGCCTGACTAACCTTGAACTGCCCGACCAACTGGCGCAGCTTGCCGGTGTCGTGGCGCACGCTGGCCGAGCTGCCGGCCAGGTTGCGCAGGATCTCCTGCATCTCCTGCGCCGCCTGGTCGACGTTGTGCACCGTCTTGCCGTAGTGGGCGCTGCGCTGGGCCAGACGGGTGATCAGCTCGAACATCTGCGCCACCGCCTGCTGCAGGCGCCTGTTCGCCGAGCCGTCCTGCTCGGACTGGCGCAGGCTGGCATCGACGTTGGCCACCCCGCCGTTCATGAAGGCCACCGCATCGCGAGTCTCTGCCTGCAGCCCCTCGACCACCCGGCGGATCTCGTCGGCGGCGCCGGCGGTGCGCGAGGCCAGGCTGCGGATTTCCCCGGCGACCACCGCGAAGCCGCGGCCGTGCTGACCGGCGCGGGCCGCCTCGATGGCCGCGTTGAGCGCCAGCAGGTTGGTCTGCACGGTCACCTCGCTGATCAGCGAAACGATGCTGCCGATCTGCCCCATGCGGCTGTCCAGCGACTGCACGCTGCCGGCCGAGCGCTCCACCACGTCGCGGATCGCCTGGGTGCTCTCGCGGGCGCTGCCGATCACCGCATCCATCGCCCGCTGCATCTCCTCGGCGGTCAGCGAGGCCTGCTGGATCTCGCCCAGCTGCGCCTCGACCATGCGCAGCATCTCGCCCATCGCCCCGGTCATCGCCAGCGAGGTGGCGCAGGCCTCGGCGTTGCGGCCGAGCATCTGCTCGTTGGTCTGCCCCACCGCATGGGAGGCGCCGATCACCTCGCCCACGGTGTTGTCGAGGTTGTCGATGAAGCTGTTGATCCAGCGCGCCATGTCGCCGGTCTCGTCGTTGCTCATCCGGCTGCCGTCCAGGCGCTGGCTGAGGTTGCCGCCGCCCTCGGCGATGCCGCGGATCACCCCGGTCATCTCGTCGAGGCGGCGCGCCAGACGGCGCGGGCCGAAGGTCACGAACAGCAGGCTGGACAGCGCCAGCAGGCCGACTTCGAGCAGCTCCAGGGTGCCCTCGGGCAGGCCGCTGTAGTGCTTGAGCAGGCTGCTGGCGGCCAGCCAGCCGCCCATGGCGAGGATGAAGGTACGCACCAGACCGAGGGTCAGCGAGCGGCGCCGGTAGACCTCCTCCAGATCGGCCTCGCACATCATCCCCCAGCGGTCCGGCGAGCCGGGCAGCTGGAAGGTCACTCCCTTACCGACCACCGGCACGTGCCGGTAGTCGGAGTAGCCCGGGTAGGTGACGAACAGGTTGCTGCCGTTGCGGATGGTCTCGCGCACCCCCGGATGCAGCTCGCCGGTAGCCGGGTCGACGAAGCGCAGCTCCAGCTCGGTGTGGCGCCGCACCTGCACCGTCGACCAGCGGGTGTGCACGCCGCTCTTGAGGTTCTCGCCGAGGCTGAAGGTGCTGTCCTCGAAGCGCGAGCGCGACAGCGCGGTGCCGGGGGCGATGTGCGGTTCGAAGCGCGCCTCGACCATGAACAGGTAGTTGTCGCCGGAATCGGGATAGACATGGCCGGCCTCGCGCTGGATCAGGTCGCCCAGCACGTCGTTGGGCACCCGCCCGCACAGGCAGCCGAGCACCTGGCCGTCGCGCCGGATCGGCTGGTAGAACATCAGCGTCACCTCGTCGTGGAAGCGCGAGCTGGACGGGCCGATTCCCAGCGTCAGCGGATCGCGGTAGGGCCCGTGGAGGAACGGCTTACGCAGGCCGGCGGCCAGCGCGCGCGGGTCGAGGTCGCTGGCCTCGCAGTGCGCGGCCCAGCTGGAGGCCAGCACCACGCCGCTCGGCGAGGCCACGAACAGCTCGGAAAAGTCCGAGGCCCGCTGCAGCCGCTCGGCGAGCAGGGCATTGTCCAGCCAGGCGAAATCCTGGCTGAGGCCCTCGGCCAGCTCGTGCAGATAGGCCCACTGGCTGCGCGCCCAGCTCTGCAGCAGGCGCACGCGGGTCTGCGCGATGCCCTCGAAGACCTGCTCGGCCAGCGGATAGGTGCCGCGATTCAGCCAGCACGACCAGCCCAGCGCCAGCTTGCCGGTGCGCCCCAGCCACGGCAGCCAGCGCCGCTCGGCGGCGGACAACGGCATGGCCTTGCTCTTCAATGTCGACATGGGCTCCCCTCTGCAACGGCAATCCTGATGCAGCCGGTACAGCAAGAAAGGTGCCATGACTACGGAACGGGCACGACGGCCGCCCCGGCGCACAACGGCGGTGCAGCCCCGCGGCGCAACGGGGCATGCCGCGCACCGGGATGGGGCGTAACGCACCGAGCATGCCGCCCACGCCCCCCGCGTCGCGAGCGACGCTGGCGACGCGGTGCCAGGGGCGGTCGCTGCGCGGCCGGGCGGCGAACGCCTGCCCATACGCCCGGGCCGAATCAGCCGCCACGGCTGCATGGCCGGCGGCTCCGCTTGCGCGACGAGGGCGGCGCGCGCTCAGCGCGGCGCCTGCTCGACCAGCAGCGCCGTGCAGGCGGCGACGTTCAGCGGCCGCGAGAAGTGGAAGCCCTGTACCAGATCGCAGCCCTTGCTGCGCAGGAACTCGGCCTGCGCAGCGTTTTCCACGCCCTCGGCGACCACCTCCATGCCCAGCGAATGGCCCAGCACGATCACCGCCTCGACCACCGGATCGTGGCGGGTATCGGCCTTGATCCGGCTGACGAAGGCGCGGTCGATCTTCAGGCTGGTGGCCGGCAGGCGGGTCAGGTAGCTGAGCGAGGAATAACCGGTGCCGAAGTCGTCGATGGCCAGACCGAAGCCTTCGGCGCGCAGCTGCCGGAGCAGCGCCAGGTGCGCACCGGTGTTGCCCAGCGCGGTGCCCTCGGTGATCTCCAGCTCCAGCTGCGCGGGCCGCACCCCGTACTCGGCGAGGATCGCGCGCAACTGGCCATGCAGGTCGCGGCACTCGAAGTGCTGCGCCGACAGGTTGACCGCCAGGCGCGGCACCGTCAGCCCCTGCGCCTGCCAGAGGCGGATCTGCGCGCAGGTCTGGCGCAGCACCCAGTCGCCGATGCCGCGGGCCAGGCCGTGCTTCTCGGCGAAGGGAATGAAGCGCGCCGGCGACACCGCGCCCCACTCGGGATGGAACCAGCGCAGCAGCACCTCCATACCCTGCAGGCGGCCGTCGTCGAGGCGGTACTTGGGCTGGAAATACAGCTCGAAGGCGTCGCCGGCCAGCGCCTGGCGGATGCCCAGTTCCAGCTCCAGCGCCGAGCGCAGCTGCTCCTGCAACTGCTCGCTGAAGAACACCAGCTCGTTGCGGCCCTTGGCCTTGGCCTCGTGCATCGCCGCCTCGGCCTTGCGCAGCAGCTGCTCGTGGTTGCGCCCGTCGTCCGGGCACAGGCAGACGCCCAGGCTGGCGGTCAGGTTGAACGGCCCGGCCGCGGTCGCGTAGGGCTCGCTGAGCCGGGCCAGGATGCGCTGGGCCAGCGCGGCGGCCTGCTTGGCGCTGCCGATGTCGTCGACCAGCACGGCGAACTGGTCGGCGCCCAGGCGCGCCAGCAGGTCGTGGCGCGACAGGCTGGCGCGGATACGCCCGGCGCTCATCTTGAGGATCTGGTCGCCGGCCAGCTGGCCGAGCGCCTCGTTGGCCAGCTTGAAGCGGTCCAGGTTGATGTGCAGCAGGGCGCTGCGCCGCCCCTCGTGGCGCCGGTTGCTGAGCAGCAGGCGCAGGCCCTCGACGAAGCTGGCGCGGTTGTGCAGCCCGGTCAGCGGGTCGTGGGTGGCGAGGTACTCGGCCTGCTCGCGGGCCTGCACGTGCTCGGTGATATCCAGGCCCAGCCCCTGGAATTCCCAGCCCTCCTTGAGCTGCAGCGGCGTACCCAGCGCACGCACCCGCCAGTCGATCCAGCGCTCGCTGCCGCCGCAGCGCATGCGGATCTGCAACTGCTGGTGCAGGCCCTCGCTGAACAGCGCCTCGAACTGGCGCTTGACGATCACCCGGTCGTCGGGGTGAATGAACTCCAGCAGGCTCTTGCCGAGCATCGCCTCGGCGCTTTCGCCGAGGAACAGCACCATCGCCGGGTTGCAGAAGGTCAGCCGCAGCTGAGCGTCGACGCGCATGATCAGCTCGGTCTGGCTCTCGACGATGTCGCGGTAGCGCTTCTCGGCGTGGTGCAGGTTGAGCAGCGCCTGCTTGTAGCTGGTCAGGTCGTGGCAGATGCCGACGAACAGCCGGCCCTCCTCGGTCTCCGCCACGCCCACCGAGAGGTGCATGGGAAATACCTCGCCGTTCTTGCGCCGGCCCTCGACATCGCGGCCGATGCCGACGATCCCGGCCTTGCCGCCGCCGGCATAGGCCTGCAGGTAACTGTCGTGCAGCGCGGCGTGGGGCTGCGGCATCAGCATCGAGATATTGTTGCCGAGCACTTCGGCGGCGGCATAACCGAACAGCACTTCGGCGGCACGGTTGAACAGGCGGACATGGCCGCGAGCATCGATGGCGACGATCCCGTCGACGGCCGCCGCCAGCAAGGCGTCCTGCACCGACACCCGGCTCTGCAATTGCGCGCGCGTCAGGCCATCGAGTTCCTTGCAACCCAATTCATCGCTATACATCGAGGGCACCGACTCCCGTGTCTTCAGGCCAGAACTGCGCGATCCGCTCGACAGTCCGCAGCGCCATTGTCCATTGTGGACAACTCATGACAGCCATTTAAAAGGATTGTCGCGGCGGCGAACAACTCCGCGCTGCCGGCACCGGGCAAATAATTGTCCGCGGCCGGTGCGCGCCCGCCGCAGCGCGCATTCCCGGCGCAGGAACAGCGCGCCCGGCCGGGCGCAACGGGCGGGGCCGCCCCGGCGTCAGTGGCGGCGCCCCGCCGGCGTACCCGCCACGCTGCCGAAGAACTCCAGCGCCTGCTCCAGTTCGGCGCCCTGGGCATCCAGCCGGCGGGCCAGGTGCGCCGACTGCTGCACCAGCGCGGCGTTCTCCTGGGTGACCCGATCCATCTGCCCGACCGCCTGACCGACCTGGGCGATGCCGCTGCCCTGCTCCTCGGCGGCGCCGGCGAGTTCGGCCATGATCACGTTCAGCTGGGTCACCGCGCCGACCACCTCGTGCAGCGCATGCTCGGCCTGGCGCACCTGTTCGGCGCCGCTCTCGATCACCGTGGCGGAGCCTTCGATCAGCGCCCGCACCTCCTCGGTGGCCACCGCGGTGCGCTGCGCCAGGGTCCGTACCTCGCGGGCGATCACCGCGAAGCCGCTGCCCTGCTCGCCGGCCTTGGCCGCCTCGATCGAGGCGTTGAGGGCCAGCAGGTTGGTCTGGAAGGCCAGCGCCTCGATGCTGCCGATCACCCGGTCCATCTGCGCCGCGCCGCCGGTGATGCGCTCCATGGTGGCCACCACCTCGCCCATAACCGCGCCGCTCTGCTCGACGGTGTCCACCGCGCGGCCCGCCAGGTCGCCCGCCTCGCGGGTGTGCTGGGCGCTCTGCTGCACGGTGGCGGTGATCTGCTCCATGCTCGCCGCGGTCTGCTGCAGCGCCGCCGCCTGCTGCTCGGTGCGTGCCGACAGGTCGAGGTTGCCCTCGGCCATGCCGCGCGTCGCGCCGGCCACCCGGTCGATGCTGGCATGGATGTCCAGGACGATGCCGCTCAGGCTCTTGCGCAGGGTGTCGAGCAGACGCTCCAGCTCGCCCAGCTCGTTGCGCTGCAGGTCCTTGAAGCGCAAGCCGATGTTGCCGGTGGTCAGCTGCTCGACGAAGCGCACCGACTCGTCGAGCGGGCGCAGGATCGCCCGCGCGGTGCCGATGCCCAGCCACACTGCCAGCAGGCTGCCGCCGCCGATCAGCCCCCACTGCGCCCCCAGCAGCGTGCGCTGCAGGTCGGGATCGCCGCTGGCCAGGCCGTTCAGCGCCAGCAGGCCGCTGCCGGCCAGGGTCGCCGCGCAGGCAGCGGTCAGGTAGACCAGCCGCGCCTTGAGCGAGCCCAGGTGCAGGCGCTCCAGACGGCCGAGCAGGCCGCCATGCACCAGCTGCCCGCGATCCAGCTGCATGGCGCCGCGCTCGCCCCGGGCAATCGCCGGATAGGCGCTCTGCGCCCGGGCAATCTCCTCGCGAGCGGCCTTGACGCGGATCGAGGCGTAGCCGGTGTGCACACCATCCTCGTAATAGGGCAGCACCGAGGCGTCGACCCAGTAGAACTCGCCGCTCTTGCGCCGGTTCATCACCAGCCCGCGCCAGAGCTGGCCGTCGGCGATGGTCTGCCACAGGTTGGCGAACGCCGCTGCCGGCATGTCCGGATGGCGCACGATGTTGTGATCGGCGCCCAGCAGCTCGGCGTAGTCAAAGCCGCTGACGGCGACGAACGCCGGATTGGCGTAGGTGATGCGCCCCTTCAGATCGGTGCGCGAAATCAGGAACTCGTCATCCTGGAGCACATATTCCTGAGCTGTCGCGAGTGGGTCGTTACCCATTGCAGATACCTGGCAGAGATGGAAATTACCCACCCCGGATAACAGGGCGGGTCGGCAAGACCGATAAAACCTGTGCGCTAGGGCCTGTAACTCTCAAACGGCGGCCATAGCGGTGTTTCATTTATTCCAGCGCGTATCCTGCAGGCTCATTCGTTAAATATTGAATGGCTGTTTCCTGGCAGACGAAATGCGGCATTGTTCTTCTCGTTATTCAGACTATTGTTCATGTTTTAATTAGCTGCCGAGCGACCTGCCGCGATATTGACAAGCGTCAATCGACAGGCGGGCATTCACCCCGGATACGGACTCCACGCCCCATACCTTGGGAGTCCGGTACGACCCAGGCGGTACTTGCGGCGCACACCCGGCAGGCCAGCGTGCGCCACATGTTCACGGCGTTATATTGTCGCGAGAGCGGCGGCACTGTCGGCGCCTCCCGGCTCCAGCGGCACATCGGTAACGCCACGCCGGAGCACCAGGTATCTGCGCGTCGGCGTGGCGAGTCGGGATCAGGGCGCCGTGACCGGCGCCGGCTGGCGCACCGCCTGCAGCACGGCGCCGGCGCGGGCGGCGTCCATCGGCCGGGCGAAGTGGAAGCCCTGCACCACGTCGCAACCGGCGCTGCGCAGGAACTCCACCTGCACCTCGTTCTCCACCCCCTCGGCGACCACCAGCATGCCGAGCAGGTGGCCGAGGCCGATCACCGCCTCGACCACCGAGTCGCGGCGGGTATCTTCCTTGATGCGGTTGATGAAGGCACGGTCGATCTTCAGGGTGCTGGCCGGCAGGTGGGTCAGGTAGCTGAGCGAGGAATAGCCGGTGCCGAAGTCATCGATGGCGATGCTGAAGCCTTCGGCGCGCAACTGGTTGAGCAGCCCCAGCAGTTCTTCGGTGTTGCTCAGCGCGGCGTCCTCGGTGATCTCCAGCTCGATCTGCGCCGGCGCCACGCCGTAGTCGGCGAGAATCGCCAGCAGCTGTTCGTGCAGGGCCTGGCCCTCGAACTGGCGGGCCGACAGGTTGACCGCCAGCACCGGCACCTGCAGCCCCTGGGCCTGCCAGCTGCGAATCTGCGCGCAGGTGCGGCGCAGCACCCACTCGCCCAGCGGCCGTGCCAGGCCGTGGGCCTCGGCGACCGGGATGAAGCTGGCCGGCGACACCGCTCCCCACTCGGGATGGAACCAGCGCAGCAGCACTTCCATGCCCTGCAGGGCGCCGTCGGCGAGGAAGTACTTGGGCTGGAAGTACAGTTCGAAGCCGTCCTCGGCCAGCGCCCGGCGCAGCTCCAGCTCCAGCTCGGCGGAGGGCAGCTGCTGCTCCAGCTCCGGGGTGAAGCACACCAGCTCGTTGCGCCCGCGGGTGCGGGCGATCTGCATCGCCGTTTCGGCGCGCTGCAGCAGCTGCTCATGGCGGTCGCCGTGCAGCGGCGCGCAGCAGATGCCCAGGCTGGCGGTGAGGTTGAAGGCCCCTACCGAGGTCACGTAGGGCTCGCTCAGCATGGCCAGGATCTGCTGTCCCAGGCCGTTCAGCTGGGTCTGGGCGCCGCCCGACGCACACTCCACCAGCACCGCGAACTCGTCGGCGCCCAGCCGCGCCGCCAGCGCCCGGCCGCTGGTCAGGCCGCCGATGCGCGCCGCCGCGACCTTGAGCACCTGATCGCCGGCGCCATGGCCGAGGGACTCGTTGATCAGCTTGAAGCGGTCCAGGTTGATGTGCAGCAGGGCGAACTCGCCGCCGCGGGCCAGCAGCTCCTCCATCCGCTCGGCGAGGCTGGCGCGATTGCGCAGTCCGGTCAGACGGTCGTGGCTGGCCAGGTACTGGGCCTGCTCGCGCGCCTCGACATGATCGCTGACATCCAGCCCGAAGCACTGGAACTCGCGCTGGCCGCCCTCGCCCACCAGCGCGCGCACCCGCCACTCGATCCAGCGCGGCTCGCGCTCGACGCTCTGCATGCGCGCCTGCAGCTGGCGACCGCCGCCCTCCCCGCACAGCGCGCGAAACGCGCGGCGCAGCCGCAGGCGGTCGGCGGGATGGACGAACTCCAGCAGGCGCCGGCCGAGCAGACGCTCCTCGCTCTCGCCGAGAAAGCGCGCCAGCGCCGGGTTGCTCAGGATCACCCGCAACCCGGCATCCAGACGCACGATCAGCTCGGTCTCGCTGTCGAGGATGTCGCGGTAGCGCCGCTCCAGGTGGTGCAGGCGACGCAGGGCCTGCTTGTAATGGCCGAGATCGTGGCAGATGCCGACGAACGCCGGCCCGCCGGGCAGGTCGACGCGGCCCAGCGACAGGTGCATGGAGAACAGCTCGCCATTCTTGCGGCGACCCTCGACATCCCGCCCGCCGCCCACCGCCTGCGCACCCTCGCCGTGCAAGTAAGCGGCGATCTGCGCATCGTGGCGCCCGGCCTGGCGCTCGGGCATCAGCATCGCCACGTTGCGGCCGAGCACCTCGGCGGCGCTGTAGCCGAACAGGCGCTCGGCCGCCGGATTGAACAACAACACGAGACCCTGTCGGTCGATGCCGATGATCCCATCGGCCGCCGCCTCGAACAGCGCTCCCTGCAGCAAGGTACGAGCCTGCCGTTGTCCCTCACTCAGCCCATCAAGCCGATCACGACCATGAACAGTCGGATTCATCATTCCCCCAGGTTGGCCAGCATGGGCCATTAGCAGGCCGCTCATGCCGACCTGCCGACCACTTCCATATCGATATTGTTGTTATGCCGAGTCTATCGGCAGGGGAACGAGAAACTTTATTAGATATAAGGTGCATGCCAGAGCGGCTGCGCGCGACCGATATTTTATTGACGGCGTTTCTGCCAGAAAACCGAGCACCACCGACCGTGCCATGAACTCGCCGCAATCCGCCCCGCGGCAACGCCCCGAGGCGGCAGACGCAGTCGCTCAATGCGCCGGGCGCGAGGCGCAGCTCATGCACAGCTCGGCCGCCGGCAAGGCCGCCAGGCGCGCTGCGCCCACCGGCTCGCCGCAGCCGACACATTCGCCGTAGCGCCCCGCAGCCAGACGCTCGCGCGCCCGCTCCACCTGACGCAGACCGTCCTCGGCCTCGGCCAGCAGAGCGCGCAACACGTCGTCGTTCTGCCGCTGCACCGCCTGCTCGGCAAAGCTCGGCGAATGGCTGCGGCCCAGGTCGCGGCGGATCGCCTCGGCACGGCGGGCATACTCGGCGGCCAGGGCATCCAGGGCCTGACGCGGATCGATGGTGCTCATCACGGCAACTCCTCGGTAACGGGTCGATAAGTCCAGTGTGGCCGATGATCGGCGCGCGGCACTGATGCCGGTCAACGGCCAGCCATGCGGATCGCGCCAGACTGCCGGCGTATCTCTGCGCAAAACTGCCGATTCCGTTGCAGGCCGGTAACCTGGCATCGGCTACAGTCGACGATCGTTTGCGAATCAATGGATTGGCCGCACGGACAGGGAATTGCCGCCGCTGCCCGGCCTCAACAAGAAGCGGGATAATGACCGGATACGAAGACCCCAACCGCGACCGCCTGAAGCAGCACTTCGCCCAGCGCGTCGTGCATCAGGCACGCCACGTTCTGGAAGTCTGGCAGCGCCTGCAGCGCAGCGCCTGGAATCCGGCCGATACCGCCGAGCTGGTGCACGCCTGCCAGCGCCTCGGCCAGTACGCCCAGCGCTTCGAGCAGCCGGCCCATGCCGAGCTGGCCGCCGCCATCGACCAGTGCCTGCAGGCGATCCACGCCAACCGCGGTCGCCCCGGCAGCCTGCAGCTCAGCGAACTGAACAGCCTGATGCAGCGCCTGTCGCACACCGGCCTGCGCCAGGGCGACCGCTTCGAGGCCGGCACCCTGCCGCCCTTGCGCAAGCCGATCTACCTGGCCCTGCAGGACCCCGAGCGCAGCGAGCGGCTGGCCCGCCAGCTGGAATTCTTCGGCCTGTCCTGCCTGATCTGCGACAGCCCCGAGGCCTTCCGCCAGGCCATGCAGCAGCGCTACCCGGCGGCCATCGTCATGGAGGTGGACTTCTACGGCCCCGGCCTGGGCCTGCGCCTGGTGGTCGAATGCCAGCAGGGACTGGCCCACAAGCTGCCGGCGCTGTTCTTCAGCGAGCGCGAAGCCGACACCCTCACCCGCCTGGCGGCGGTGCGCGCCGGCGGGCGCGACTTCTTCTGCGCCAGCCTGGACGCCGCGGCGCTGATCGAGCGCCTCGAAGAACTCACCGACACCGTGCAGTGCGACCCTTACAAGGTGCTGATCGTCGACGACTCGCGCGCCCAGGCCACCTTCACCGAGCGCACCCTCAACGGCGCCGGGATCGTCACCCGCACCCTCACCGACCCGATCCGCGCGCTGGCCGAACTCAACGACTTCCAGCCCGACCTGATCATCCTCGACATGTACATGCCCGAGTGCCTGGGCACCGAACTGGCCCAGGTGATCCGCCACAACGAACGCTACGTCAGCGTGCCGATCATCTACCTGTCCGCCGAGGACGACGTCGACAAGCAGCTCGGCGCGATGAGCGAGGGCGGCGACGACTTCCTCACCAAGCCGGTCGAGCCGCGCCACCTGATCGCCACCGTGCGCAACCGCGCCGCCCGCGCGCGCAATCTCAAGGCGCGCATGGTGCGCGACAGCTTGACCGGACTGTACAACCACACCCACATCCTCCAGTTGCTCGACGATGCCCGCCTGCGCGCACGCCGCGAACAGAAGCCGCTGAGCTTCGCGATGCTCGACATCGACCACTTCAAGCGGGTCAACGACGGCTACGGCCACCCGATGGGCGACCGGGTGATCAAGAGCCTGGCGCTGTTCCTCAAGCAGCGCCTGCGCAAGACCGACCACATCGGCCGCTACGGCGGCGAGGAGTTCGCCGTGGTGCTGCCCGACACCGACGGGCCGACCGCGGCCATGGTGATCAACCGCATCCGCGAGCGCTTCGCCGAGATCGTCTACCCGGCGCAGCCCCAGGACCTGCGCTGCACCTTCAGCTGCGGGATCGCCGAACTGCACGACGAACCGGACGCCAACGCCCTGGCCAGCCACGCCGACGAGGCGCTGTATGTCGCCAAGCGCGGCGGACGCAACCGCGTCGAGGTCTTCGCGCCGGCAACAGTCCCCGGCGAGATCCTCCAGCTGGCCTGAACCGTCCGCCCAGCAAAAAGCCCCGGCCTTGCGGCGCGGGGCTTTTTTCATCCTGCGGGCGCGGGCACGCTCGCCCGCGGCACTCAGGCCAGCTTCTTGTAGCGTACCCGGTGCGGCTGGGCGGCCGCGTCGCCGAGGCGCTTCTTGCGGTCGGCCTCGAACTCGGTGTAGTTGCCTTCGAAGAAGTACACCTGGCCGTCGTCCTCGTAGGAGAGGATGTGGGTGGCGATGCGGTCGAGGAACCAGCGGTCGTGGGAGATCACGATGGCCGCGCCGGGGAAGTCGAGCAGCGCCTCTTCGAGGGCGCGCAGGGTTTCCACGTCGAGGTCGTTGGACGGTTCGTCGAGCAGCAGCACGTTGCCGCCCTGCTTGAGGGTCAGCGCCAGGTGCAGGCGGCCGCGCTCACCGCCGGAGAGGTCCTTGACGAACTTCTGCTGGTCGCCGCCCTTGAAGTTGAAGCGCCCGAGGTAGGCGCGGCTCGTCATCTCGAACCGGCCCACGGTGAGGATGTCGGCGCCGTCGGCGATGGT
>RRZT010504285.1_pt1 | contig 14694 bp, 16 predicted proteins | sample 2165551 | NCBI WGS metagenome assembly RRZT01 (sample SAMN10456910, study PRJNA506462) | wastewater metagenome | biome: wastewater; feature: sludge; material: wastewater sludge; isolation source: wastewater sludge with Escherichia coli K12::gfp cells carrying plasmid... | place: USA: Moscow, Idaho... | reverse complement strand
TTCTTCTGATACGGCATGGGTAAACCCATGGATGGGACTGTTCACAGCAGTCACCATCAAACATCCACATCCTGTGGTTGTGCAAGCACGTATGTCCCGTTTGATTTGCAATCACTTCGCCGCTTGCGCGGAATGGGCGAACCCACCTGATTGCTCGTCGCCTCATCGCATGTAAAACATCTTATCATGCAGAAACCAAGAAAGCAAGTCTTTTCTTTTAGTTGCATACACCTGACGAACTGGCCCTTACTTTTTGCCCCCCTGGTCAAATTGCTTCAGCCAAGCATCGGCGATGAGCTGGTGGCCTTTTTTGGTCGGATGGACGCCGTCATTCGATAATGTTTCATAGCCATCGATAGCACCAATTGCATTCAGATAAGCATCCAACCCAATCCATTCAGCATCGAATTCTTCGGCTAGGCGTTTGACGATTTCCTGTTTCGGATCCAAATCAACCCGCCAAGTTTTGCGGTCTTCCGGATAAGGGAAGACAAAGGGCTCCATCAGAATGAGCCGTGCATCCGACTTTTTCCGCAAGGAGGCCAGCAAGTGGCGGTAATGCATCTCGAACTGCTCAGCCCCCGCCTCGGTCGCGAACACCGTTTCATCGCCGACATTGTGCCACGTATCATTAATGCCAATCAACAAAGTGACGACATCGGGTTCGAGCGAAACACAGTCTGCGTGCCATCTTTCCGCTATGTCCAAGATTCGGTTCCCGCTGATGCCGCGGTTGATCAGCTGGTAGCGTTCGGAATCATCCCTGTCCGCAAGATCCTTCGCTATCAAAGCTACATAGCCTTTTCCCAACGAATCAGGATTGTTTCGGTTGCGGCCGACGTCGGTGATGCTGTCGCCGATGAAAAGCAATTTCCGCTTGGTCGTTTTCTCCATAAGGCCCTCCTAATTGTTCTGGATGACTTCGACCTTATAGCCATCCGGATCGGTGATGAAGTAATATCTTACTGAAGAATCAGGCAAACCTTTATAGTCGGTCACATTGAATCCGGCTGCCACCTGTTTGTCATGAAGGGCTTCAAATTCGTCCACCCCGATTGCGATATGTCCATAACCGTCACCGATGTTGTAAGGTTCGTGATCGTAATTGTAGGTCAGCTCCAACTCATAATCATCGCCTTCCAAGCCTAAATAGACGATAGAAAATTTGTGCTCAGGGTAATCCAGCTTCTTTTTCTCGCGGAAATCAAAAGCCTCTTTGTAGAATGCAATCGATTTGTCCAAGTGCTGCACGCGAATGCAAGTATGTAACATTTTCATTATGCTGTCATTCCTCTCATTTATACTGTCTTTATCATACCGAATTATTGCCTCCAATACAAAATGTTTGTCGGAAAAATAACCTTGCTATATCCAACAAACTGAATTATTCTAGAAGTTAGTTACTAGCGAGAAGGAGAAAATCCAATGAAGATATGTATCTATTGCCATAATCGCATCCCGAAAGAAGCTTTAATCTGTCCCATGTGCGGGTCGGATGTTTCTGGTTCGGAAGCGATCCCTCAAGATGCGTTTTATCAGTCCACTTTGTTCGAGGAGTCTACAGAACATATTTTAGATGTTACGGCTGATGATGAAGCATACTCAGAAGCGACTTCGCGCGCTGAAAAACAATCCTTCACTTTTAATGAGGCCAAACATAAAGCCACCCGCTACATCCGTTTTCTGTGGAAAAAAATGAAAGACCCCGCGGAGACCAGAAAATCACGCAGAGAAAGTCACAACCTTTACGGTTACTTCACCTTCGTCCTTTCAGCATTGCTTTCGGCCGGATTAGTGTCGCGCATTGCAGTCGCATTGATAAAACAATATGACCTGCTTTCGCAGATTTCCTTGTTGCCATCCGTCACTTTTCAAATCGAACCAGTTGTTTGGTTCATGAAGAATTTCCTGCTGTTCCTGACATTCTATTATCTCTATCCCCTGCTGGCGTATCTGATCAAAACATTCTTTTTGCACAGACGTCATGCCTTACACAACTGGATGACGCAATATGCGGGAATGAACGCTTTTGGCTTGTTGCTGTTAAGCGCTGCGTTTGTGATTAGCCTGATTGCCCCAATTTTGATGGCGATACCGGTGCTTTTACTGTTTTTGGTTCATCTATCCAGCTATCTGGTGACATTCATCGCAAGCCTGTACCAAACAATCAATGAAACCAAACGGGATACCCTTTACCTTTGCCTCGGCGGCATCAGCGCTCATTTGCTGCTGGTGATGACGTTCGCCTACTTGCTGTTTCTGAAAATGTAGGATCACAAAACGACGCATCCGCTCCAAAACAAAACAACTGCTGCCCACCTTGGACTGGTGGGCAGCAGTTGTTTTTACATATTTAATTCTGTAAAGGCATACGGAACCAGTTCTTTGATCGTCAGATCCTTGATTTTCCCGTGCTTGTTGGATAGATAGACTGGTGTTTCATAGCCGCACAACTCCACCATCACCTGTCGGCAGATACTGCACGGTGGAAGGAATGTATCTGTGTCGCCCGCTATGGCGATGGCAGCTACATCCTCTTTACGGTAGCCTCGTGTCACACCTGTGAATAAGGCAGTCCGTTCTGCGCAGTTGGTGGCGCCGAAGGAAACATTTTCCACATTTACGCCTTCAATCACTGCCCCGTCCTTGTAGAGGACTGCCGCCCCTACCGGAAAATGCGAATAAGGGCTGTATGCATGCTGCATGGCGACTCTTGCTCTGGAGACTAATTCTTCACTGTTCATCGACGATCCCTCGCTTATCATATATGGGTATTTTTCTGACGGTAAATGTTCGTGTTTACAGTATACCGATTATTTCAGAATTTGCCAAATCGAAAAGACCAGCAACCCGGTTAGAACAGTGGACGTTCGGATACTGAGCGCTTGGATCAAAGTTTCGGCAAATTCGCCATGTACTTATCAAGTGCTTGAATTGCTTCCGCCATCAAAACGGCAGTGACTTCATACGGCAGGCCGTGCACCGGTGCTTCAGGTTTGGTCGACAGACGGGCGATTTCCATGATGTCTTCTGCATCCAGTCTGTCCAAATGCAGATCAGAAAGGCTCTTCGGAATATCTAGATGTTCATAGAACGGGATAAGATTGTCGATTTCCGCCCATTTCTTCTCATAAGCCAATTGCACCATGATGCCATAGGCTACTTTATGGCCGTGCAGGAAATGATGCGATTCGGGGAAATTAGTGATGGCATCGTGGATTTCATGGGCGATTGTCGTACGCGCAAAAGCGTCACCCATCCCCCCGACCATTCCGCTTATGGAAGTGATCACTTCCGTCAGTTTCACAAAAGCTTCCGTCACTTCGCCTGCTTCCAGGCTCGCGATCGCCAATTCAGCGTGATCCAAAATGCTTTGTCTGCAGATAGAAGCTGCTTGGCGCGCCATCATCAGCATCGGCTGCTGCGCATTCTCAGGCAGCGAAAGGATTTCATCCGATTCGTACCATTTGGCCAGCGTATCCGCCAATCCGGCCACAAAGAAATCCTTCGGCGAATCGATGATCAAGCGCGGTTCCAACAACAAAAGCGAAGCTTGTTGCTGCAGGAAATCATAGCGGATAAATACGCCTTCCTCAGTGTACATGACACTCAACGGTGTCCAAGGCGCGCAATTGCTCGCCAATGTGGGAATCATCACACTCAGGATGCAACCCGCTTTCGCGGCAGCGTATTTCACGGCATCCATGATTTTTCCGCCACCGACACCGATGATTGCATCGCAATCGTTTTGTGAAGCCAAGCGGACAATGCGATCGACTTCTTCATAACTGCATTCGCCCGAAAAAGCCAGTTCAGAAATCGAAAAGTCAGTTTTGTAGAGAGCTTCAAGGTACGGGCGGGCTTTTTGCCAAGATACGGCTCCATGCACAATCAAAATATTTTTTACGAAGCGTTCTTCCAAACGTTTCGGTAAAGTCGACAGAACACCCTCTCTGCATTCGTATTCTTGCGGTCCTGTTCTTACGATCAATTCTTTAGTCATTGCAGATTCTCCTTTCTCGTTATCTAGACTGTGCGCGTGAAAGGGTCGCGGCTGATACCGGCTGCCAACACTTGCTTCGCGTATTCTTGTGCGCCGAACAAGGAATGATCGCGGTAATTTCCGCATTCCTTTGCGGTCGTTGCCGGAACGACTGTCGTTTCCAATACAATCTGCAGCACTTTTTCCAAAGCAGAAGCGATTTCTTCCGGAGTATGTTCACCCCAACAGATCATGTAAAACCCGGTACGGCAACCCATCGGTGACAAATCGATGACGCCATCCACATAATCACGGATATTGATCGCCAAAAGGTGTTCCAAGGTGTGCAGAGCCCCTGTCGGTAAAGCATCCTGGTTGGGTTGCACAAAACGCAGATCGAATTTTGTGACGATCGCTCCCGTTTGGTGCACTTCATAGCCTGCTTGGCGGACATACGGAGCCTTCACCAAATCGTGGTCCAATTCAAAACTCTCTACTTTAGCCATTTATATTTCTCCATTCCTCAGCTCAACTCGCTGTTGTTTATTTTACGATGCATACCAATACATTATACTAGACATTTATGAGATTTTCCTTAAAATTATATCACGTGGTGTGTTATCATGTTAGGAAAAGAAAAAAGACTGAACCTAAGTTCTCGTAGACGAAAGGAGTGCCGCACCACTTTGATAAGCATCGTTTTTCAACAATTGCTGACCATGTTCAGCATCATGTTCTTTGGTTTTCTTCTGATCCGATCAAATGTCATCAATAGCGAGGGTACGCGTCAGATATCGACCATTCTTACCCTGTTTGTGATGCCTGCGACTATGATCACCTCGTTTAACGCCGATTTTGACGCAAAGCGGTTGAAGCTGTTGTTATGGGCGACTTTAGCGGCTTTTCTGACGATTTCCATCCGCGCAGCCATTGCCCATGTGCTGCTGAAAAAAGAGGATCGCATCGATAAATATGCCACACAGTTTTCCCGAATGCTGGCTTCGTCGGTATACCATTGGTACTCGCGACGGTGGGCTATGAGGGCGTCTTTTTCATGTCCGGCTACATCATGGCAAACAACGTCACCCAGTGGACTTATGGCCAATATCTGATATCCGGCGACAAAAAAGCGATGACGCTGCGGCAAACCATCCTTAATCCCGGCATGATCGGGGCTGCCATCGGTTTGTGCATCTACATTAGTCGCCTGCCGGTACCTGAGTTTCTCTGGAAGTCAGTCGACAGCTTGGCAGCGTTGAATACACCACTGGCCATGATCATTCTTGGTAGCTACATCGCCAACAGTAATTTTTCGGAATTATTGGCGTTCCCGAAAGCGTATTGGACTACTTTCCTCCGTTTGATCGTCACCGCCCTCATCTCGATCGGCATCATTTATTTGCTGCCTATCGATGACTATATGGTTGAAATCGTCCTGACTATCGCTTCCTGTGCACCGGCTGCAACGAATACCGCCATTCTTGGCCGGCTGTTCGGCGGCGACTACGAATATGGAGCGCGTCTCGTAGTATTGACCACTTTATTGTCCTTATTCACCATCCCGATCATCGTGCAATTCGCACAAGTGTTGTTCGGATAATTATTTCAGAAAGAAGGTATGAGCTTGGATAAGTTATTAAAAGGTATCGTCAATTTCAGGAGGAGGGATTTTGAATCTCATCGTGAGTTGTTCAAAGGATTAAAAAGTTCCCAAAAACCTCATACCCTCTTCATTTCCTGTTCCGATTCACGCATCGATCCGAACATGATTACCGGAACGTTGCCAGGCGAATTGTTCATCATCCGCAACATCGCCAACATCGCTCCGCCTTACCGGGTCTCTTCGGAATATTTGGCGACGACATCCGCCATCGAGTACGCTGTGCTCGCACTTGGCGTTGAGAATATCATCATCTGCGGCCATTCGAACTGCGGCGGCTGTGCTGCTTGCCTATATCCCGAGGGTAAACTGGATGATTTGCCGCATACGCGCAAGTGGCTGGAACTCATTCACCCCGTCCGCGATCGTGTACTGAAAGAAATTCCGGAATCCGAACCCGAGGCGCGTGCCTGGATGATGGAACAAGGGAATGTCTTGGAGCAGCTGAAACATTTGATTAGCCATCCTTACATCGCCGAAAGGATGGAGGCCGACAAGCTACAGATAAGCGGTTGGCACTATATCATAGAGACTGGCGAAATTTTCATCTATGATCCCAACTTATGCGAATTTTTGCTTGCGAATGGTTAAGTCATGCATCTAAAATGATGTCTAGCTTCACGGGTTAGCCCTTCGGAAATTAGATAAATCTGTCCTATTGCGCTCTTCGATGCTCAGTCGGACAGATTTCCTAAATTTCTTTCAGGGCTGAACGAACCCGTTCAGCTTTTCTTACTGGCTGAATGATTGGCTGTCGGTTATCTGGCTGGCTGTGGACACGGAACAGTAGACAGATGGCTGCTTTCTCGACTGTTCACGATGAATCACGCTCGGAATGCCCGACAGCCAGGGCGGCAGCTGTTGTACTCTTCAGACACCCCAATAATAAAAGGACGCATCCGGTACTTGAAGCCGGATGCGTCCTTTTTATTTCATTCATTTTCCGATCTACACCGAACGTACAGGCAGGGCTTTTTTCCCGACTGTTTTCCAGACGACTTGGGCCAACCAGTAATCGACCATGCTGTGGATGACGGTTCCTACGCCTACCAACAGCATGACGGAAGAAATCAGACCTTTATCATAGTACGCTTCCGTAAGGTTTCCTGCAAAGTAGAACAGGCTTACGACAATGACCTCACAGCCAGCATGCAATACACCAAGAACGAAGCTGAACAGCAATGATTTTTTGATGTCATGAGCCATTTCCGGATGCTTTTGGATATATTTTGCGCCGACATAAGAAAAGATCATATGCGTTGCCGCACGCAGAACTACGACCAACGGAAAGCCTCCTAACATGAAGCCGACAGCTGTTCCGAAGGCAACCGCAACCGCAATGCCTGGCGAAAGGAACATAGCAATCATCGTTGCCACATGGCTAGCCAAGGTGAAGGATGCCGGTTCCAGAATAATTTTCAAAGGGGAAATCATCGGTATCAGGATCCCTATCGCAATCAGTAGAGCAGCTATCGTAATGTGTTTCGTTTGTGTACGTGTATTCATTCGGCCAATCCCTCCAAAGATGTTTACAACTGTCTTGACAGTTGTAATATATTATATAATCTTTTCAGGAGTTGTCAAGCTTATTCTCAGGTAGCTTACCCGGAATACAGGATTCCCGCTTCCTGCAGTTCCATTTTGATGCGCAGGAAGGTTTCTTCATCGTTACAAGCAAGTGTATGCAGATGCACGCCGCCTGTCAGCGAAGACAGCATCGCCGCTTCGTTTGAGGCAATTCTTTTCATAAAATCGATGACATCGTGGCGCGATCGAATATACAGTTCTCCTGTCAATGTGCCATAGACAGGATGCTCGACTTGAACGTCAACGACCTCGCCACCGTTGTCTACGATAATGTTCAGTTCAGTGACTGTATCGGATTGCGAATGCTGACAGGCAATTTTCCCCGTGAACAGGCTGCCTTCACCTTTAAAGGCACTCGCGGATAGATAGCCTCGCGGTGTTGCCAGGATTTCAATCCCTTTGGCACGGATCAATGCGATATCCCCCACGATGACCTGACGGCTGACCGATAATCTTTCAGCCAGTTGGGTGGCGTTCACCGGTTGATCGCTGGCTTCCAATAATTTGATGATTTCATTCCGTCTCTCTGCTGCTTTCAATAAACTCACCCTTCCCTAACGCTTTCTCTTCTTAATAGTACCCATTTTTGATCTGGACTGCAAGATTCGAAAAACAAAAAGCCAGCAACGCACCGCACAAGGCAGGTATTGCTGGCTTTTCTTATTTATTTTCCGTTGCGGCGATGTAGCAGCCCAATAAACGGAAATAGACGCTGCTTCGATGAATGAAGCGCAGGGCTTCGTGGACGTTTTCATCGGAGATGTTGCCTTCAAAATCCAGGTACAGCAGGTATTCCCACTTTTCCCCTTCGACCGGGCGGGATTCGATTTTGATCAGATTGATATGATACCTCGCGAAATGACGCAGCAGCTTGAAAAGCGTGCCGGCCTGATTGTCCAAGGAAAATACTACACTGACTTTATTGCAGCGCGGATTCGACTCAAGATCTTTGCCGACGATGATGAAGCGCGTTGTATTTTCACTTTGATTCTGGATGCTCTCCGCCAAAATGGAGAGCCCGTGGATCGCTGCGGCTCTTCTGCTGGCGATGGCACCCTTGTGCACATCGCCGGAATCCTTCACCATTTTGGCGCTGTCGGATGTGCTGTGGAATGGAATCTGACGCCACTGTTCATGGTCCTTGAAATAATCGGTTGATTGCTGGAAGCCTTGTGGGTGCGAATAGACTTCCTCTATCTGATCAAGGCTGGTCTCTTCCAGGCCGATCAGATGCTGTTCGATTTTGACGTATTGCTCGCCCACTATGGAAAGTCCATATTTGTACAACAGGTCGAGCACTTGTGAAATCGCACCAGTAGAGGAATTTTCCACAGGCAGAACACCATAATCGATTTCTCCGTTCTGGATACCTATAAATAATGATTCGAAGGTATGGTAGTTTTTCGGATCCACAGGCGCTTCTTTAAAATAATCCAGCATCGCTTCTTCGCAGAAGGATCCCGTTTCCCCGAAATAACCGATCTGCGCCTGCTGCTTTGGTTCGTGGATTGCAAAAATCTGCTCATAATCGTTCGCGGCTGCCCGGATATCCTTCTGGACCTCCTTCGAAAGATCCATGATCGTATCCAGGAAATGATGGGTCTGCACCGCAAACTCCTCACTCTTCAGATGGGTAAGATTCTGTTCCACTACACGCTGCTCCCGGCTTTCATCAAAAATGGGCAAATCGTGGGCCCGCTTGTAATTACCGATAGACTGGGAAAGCTGCATCCGTTTCTCGAACAGCGCCACTAGCTCCCGGTCAAGAGCATCCAACTCTTTACGATAGTCTTCTAAATCCGTCATACTCGCCTTCCACTCCGTTCATCCTAGTCGTATTTGTAGAATTTTGAATCCAACAGCAGATCCAGGATTGCGATCGCCGTCACGGCCTCCAATACAGGGATGGCGCGCGGTACGATGATTGGATCGTGTCTGCCCTCAACCGATAATTCAGCAGCCGTTTTGTCTTCGATATTGATGGTTTGCTGCACCTTTGTGATGGATGCTGGCGGCTTGATGGCAACTTTGTAGATGATCGGCATGCCGTCCGTGATGCCCCCCAAAATACCACCGTTATGGTTCGTACGGGTCTTGATCTGATCGCCGTCATAGTAGTAGGAATCATTCGCTTCCGATCCCAGCATCTCTGCGATACCGAAGCCGCTTCCGAACTCCAATCCTTTGATGGCAGGCACGGAGAATAGAATGTGCGCCAGAACGGACTCAACGGAATCAAAGAATGGGTTGCCGACTCCGGCTGGGATGCCCAATACGCAGATTTCCGCAGTACCGCCGACGGAATCGCCGCTGGCTTTCGCTTCACGGATCAGATTACGCATCTCTTCTTCAAGCGACTCGTTCAATAAAGGCAGTTCTTTACCGGCAAAGCTCTTCAGCATTTCAGGTGTGACTTCCGTATTAAGGAAGCTGTCGTCCTGGATTTTGGCAACGCTCTTGACGTGGCCGCCGATGGTGATGCCTTGTTTTTCAAGCAATTGCTTCGCAATCGCACCAGCAAATACTAACGGTGCCGTGATTCGGCCCGAGAAATGGCCGCTGCCGCGGTAATCATTGAAGCCGTCGTAACGGACATATCCTGGATAGTCGGCCTGTCCGGGACGCATCAACTTCTTCATCTGGCTGTAGTCCTTGGAGCGCGTATCGCTGTTGCGGATGATCGCCGCAAGCGGGCTACCTGTCGTCATGTCGTTGAAGTAACCGCTCAAGATTTCAGGCTGATCTTTTTCTTTCCTTGGCGTCGTCAAAGCTCCTTGGCCTGGCGCTCTCCGTTTCATTTCTTCCAGAACTTTATCCATATCTATTTCATGGCCTGGCGGCAGACCGTCGATGGTGACACCGATTGCGGACCCATGTGATTCTCCGAAAATGGATACCTTTAATTTATTCCCAAATACACCACTCATTGTATCTTGCCTCCTATTGCTTTATAGTCTTCCCAAAAATCCGGATACGATTTTGAAACGCACTCGGCATCCGTGATCGTGATCGGCTGTTCGCACACTGTCGCAGCGATCGCCAACATCATGGCGATGCGATGGTCTTTGTAGCTCCAGACCGTCTCTTTGCCCTTCAGCGATTTAACGCCATGGATCAGCAGGCCTTCCGGCAACTCTTCGATGTCAGCGCCCAGTTTCTTCAATTCGCTGGCTGTTGCTTGCAGACGATCACATTCTTTGATGCGCAGTCTGCCGGCATTGATGATTTCCGTTTTGCCTTCGCTCAGACATGCTGTCAACGCGACGACCGGAATGATGTCGGGGCATTGCGACGCATCGATCAGCGTACCGTGCAGCCCATTTGTCGCGGTGCCGATCAGGCCATTGCTTTGCTTTTCGAAAGAGACGCCCATCGCTTCCAGAATGGAGACAACAGCGCGATCGCCCTGCAGCGAATCCATCGAGAGATCGTCCACCAACAAGTCGTTGCCCAATGCATCAGCGCAAAGGAAGAAGGCCGCTTGGGAATAATCCCCTTCGACGCGGTAATCCGTCGCTTTGTAAGACTGTCCTCCCGAAATCCGGAAGAGTTGATGGCCATCGTTTTCGATGGTCACACCGAAAGCGCTCATGACCTCCAGCGTTAAATCGATATAGCCGATTGATTCAAGCGGCGTCGTGATTGTGATGACCGAGTCTCCATCCAACAACGGTAAGGTGAACAAGAGACCCGTGATGAATTGTGAGCTGACATTCCCAGGAAATGAGAAATGACCCGGTTTCAGGTTGCCGTCCACTACCAAATCAAGTTCGCCTTCAGTCGGTTTGTAAGTGATGCCTTGTTCCTCGAAAATATCGTAGAAGATCGTCAATGGACGTTTGCCCAGATTCCCTCTGCCGACGAAGCGGCTCGCGCCTTGGAAAAGCGTTGAAATCGGCACAACAAAACGCAGCGTCGAACCGGATTCATTGCAGTCGATCAGGTGCTCAGCGGTCGTTGCACTCTCAGCAACTTTTGCTTCTGTGACGTATTGGCCCGCGCCGGTGATCGTCAAGGCGCTGCCTTCCTGCTCAATGATTGCCCCGAATGCCTTCATGGCCTCTATAGTTGCGATGATGTCATCCGAAAGCGCGATATTGTCGATTTTGCAGGTGCCGTCGGAAAGCGCGGCACAGATGACAGCTCGGTGCGCCAAACTCTTTGAAGGCGGGACAGTCACTGTTCCCGATAGCTTATGTGGCTGTATCGTCAAATCCATGGTAATCCTCCTGTTTGTTTCTTCGATTTTATTTCTGCTGTTTCTTCTATATAGTATTCGTTCTAGATGTTCTCCAGACCATCAAAGAAAGCGATGGTTTCGTTCTGGACGTAGCTGTTTCCGATTTCCTTCAACAGGATCACTTTCAGATGGTTGTCCAAATTCTTTTTGTCCAATGTCATGATCGCCAACAAGCTGTCCAAGTCGAATTCCCCTATGTTGAGCTCCGTAGGCAATCCGACTTGTTTCGCCAATGCTTTGATGGCAGCTGCCGTTCCCGGTTTGGTGAAGCCTTTTTTCTCGGAAAGACGTGTGATGGCGACCATGCCGATCGCGACCGCTTCTCCGTGCGAGTATTTCGAATAATGGGTGTACGTTTCCAAAGCATGGGCAATTGTGTGGCCAAAGTTCAGCAGCATCCGTTCGCCGGTATCCTTTTCATCCTCTTCCACGACTCTGCGCTTGATGTCGCAGCACGTGTAGAGGATTTTTTCGATGTGCGCCATCAACTCTTCACGGGTATGCAGTGTCTGCAAGAAACTGAAGAATTCAGCGTCCTTGATGCAGCCGTACTTGATGACTTCGCCTAGACCGTCACGGAAAAAGTGATCCGACAACGTGTTCAGCATTTCCGGATCGATGAATACTTTCTTCGGTTGATAGAAAGCTCCGACCAGATTCTTACCTCTTGCCAAGTCTACGCCGACCTTGCCTCCGATGCTGCTGTCCACTTGAGCCAATAAGGAAGTCGGAATCTGGATGAATGGGACACCGCGCAGGAAGCTTGCAGCTGCAAACCCCGCAAGATCCCCGATGACGCCGCCACCCAAGGCAATAATCAGCTCACTCCGATTCAGTTGAAAATCCAATAATTGGTCATAGATCTGCGGCAGCATCTGAAAGTCTTTCGTCTGCTCGCCAGCTGGCAAGACAACCACAAGCGTCTCGTAACCGGCAGCCTGAAGCCCTTCCTCCAACTGTGCTCCGTAATGCGCATTGACGTTGTGATCCGTGATGACGGCAATCTTCTTACCGCTGTATATCTTCTTGATTTCTTGCGGAAGACGGTGGCGCAAGCCATTCTCAATCAAGATCGTATAGCTGCTTTTGCCGAGTCCAACATGTAATTCAGCCATTGAATCACTCCTTATTCAGATTAGGTTAAAAGAAAAACGGAACGGGTTCTTTCCAGGCTTACCCGTGAAGCTAGGCAACGCATTGAAATGCGCCGAAAGTGTTTCCTTTATTTTACCGCATCCAATTGCTTTCCTTCAATGGCAATCAACTGTTTTACGACAGCCATCAACTCATCGAACTCATTCGGGTTCAGACACTGTTGGCCATCACTCCATGCGTTCTCAGGATCGTGATGAATTTCGACCATCAGACCGTTCGCGCCGGACATGACTGCCGATTTGGACATGGATGGCACGAGGTAAGCAGAACCGCCCGCGTGGCTTGGATCGATGACGATCGGCAAGTGGGATAATTTCTGGATGACCGGAACGGCTTGGATATCCAAGGTATTGCGTGTTTCCGTTTCAAATGTGCGGATTCCACGTTCGCAAAGGATGACGTTCTCGTTCCCTTCGGACATGATGTATTCAGCAGACATCAACCATTCATCGTAAGTTGCAGACAAACCACGCTTCAACAGGACAGGCGTCTTCGTCTTGCCGACTTCTTTCAACAGATCGAAATTCTGCATGTTACGGGCGCCGATTTGGATCATATCGACATCCGCCTCAAATGCATCTACGAATTTCGTGGACATCAATTCGGTTACGATCGGCAAGCCCGTCGCTTCCTTCGCCAATTTCAATAAACGCAAGCCTTCCAATTCCAAACCTTGGAAGCTGTATGGGGATGTGCGCGGCTTGAAGGCTCCACCGCGGAGGAAGTTAGCGCCTGCCGCTTTTGCGCGTTGCGCGATGCTGATGATCTGTTCTTCACCTTCAACGGAACAAGGCCCTGCGATCACTCCGAAGTATCCATTACCGATACGCTGTCCGTCAATTTCGACGACTGTATCGTCCGGATGGAATTTACGGTTTGCTTTTTTGTAAGGCTCTTGAACTTTCAACACGCGTTCGACGATATGATGTTGCTGGATGGTGTCCATCGATACTTTCGAAGTGTCCCCTACCAAACCCAATATCGTCATTGTTTCGCCGACTACCGGACTCACGATGACCCCTTTGTCTGTTAAGCGTTTTGTCAGTTCGTCGATTTCCTCTTTTTTGGCCGTTTTCTTCAAAATGATGATCATGTCTTGTTCCTCCTAGTATGTTTTTGCTTTAAAAAAATAAAAAGCGGTGCCCATATGATATGAGCACCGCGTTAAGCTTCGTTATCCAAAAATGCTGTTGCCTGACGATCCGTCCTGCAAACTATTTTCCGCATCCCCTGATGTTTCTCATATTCGCTCTATGCAATTTTTTCCAAACAAAATATCCAGCGCTAAAATAGAAGCCCCAGAATGTAAAGTATGTAAAGTAAAAGTTTGTTTGTAAAAGATTGATAGCATGCGTGGAACCCATCGGATGACCTCTTCTCTTGTGTATCATTTAACCAGCTGAACTCATAATGAAAACGACTGATTTCCATCATTATAACAAACGCTCTAATCATTGCAAGAGTTTTTTAATTTTTTTTTAATTTAATCTGGGTATTGAAATTTAGATGGCGATAATCTACACTTTCCTAAAAGGAGTGAAACCTGATGCAATTTTTCGGACTATTCGGCGAACATTTGAGCCACAGCTATTCAGAAAGGATCCATTCGACTTTTTTTGATCTGATCGGAATGAATGCCGGTTATAAACATATTGAATTATCCCCTATCGAACTCGAAGCAGCGATAGAAGGAATCCGCGTGCTTCAGTTCGTCGGAGTCAACGTGACGATTCCCTACAAACAGACGGTGATGCCTTACTTGGATGAGATCACCCCCGAAGCGACGCGCATCGGTGCTGTCAACACGATCAAGGTAAAAGAAGGTAAACTGTACGGTGCTAATACCGATTATTATGGATTCGGAACTATGTTGGCTTCGCACAGCATCGCAGTCGAAAACCAGACGGCAATGGTATTGGGTTTCGGAGGTTCGGCAAAAGCTGTCGTTCTATACTTATTGGATAATGGCATCAATAACATTATCATCGTTTCACGGAAAAAAGGCGCTCTCACGGATATTCCGGACGATCCGCGCATCTCCTTGATGAGTTATGATGAGATAACGGACAT
>RRZT012471329.1_pt1 | contig 14698 bp, 13 predicted proteins | sample 2165551 | NCBI WGS metagenome assembly RRZT01 (sample SAMN10456910, study PRJNA506462) | wastewater metagenome | biome: wastewater; feature: sludge; material: wastewater sludge; isolation source: wastewater sludge with Escherichia coli K12::gfp cells carrying plasmid... | place: USA: Moscow, Idaho... | reverse complement strand
TGTGATATCCGTTTCTATCATGGGAAAAGCAGGAATTTTAGAGGGCAGAAAAGGAGATATTATGATTCCAAACGCTCACATTAACGAAGGAACCGCGGATAATTATTATTTTGAAAATGAATTAACAGCTGAAATGTTTGAAGGAAATGACATTGCCGTTTTTGCAGGACCAATGGTTACTGTATTGGGAACTTCATTACAAAATAGAGATTTATTGAAATTTTTTCATGAATCGACTTGGGGAATCATTGGATTAGAAATGGAAGGTTCTTATTATCAAAAAGCCATTCAATCCGCTTCAAAAATCAGAAAGAGTGTTCCTCATAATATAAAGGTTAGATATGCGTATTACGCCTCTGATAATCCTCTGGAAACTGGAAGCACACTAGCTTCAGGCGGACTAGGAACTACTGGTGTAAAACCTACGTATTTGATCACCATTAAAATATTAGAACAAATTTTTAATGTAAAATAAATTAGTAAAAAGAGTAGATTGATTTGCTTCTTGTTTCGCAACTCCTCGCAATTACAAATAATATGAAAAGAATACTTATTACTGGAGCCGCAGGATTTTTGGGCTCACATCTTTGTGACCGTTTCATTAAAGAGGGTTATTTTGTTATTGCTATGGACAATCTCATTACTGGAGATTTAAAAAATATTGAACATCTTTTTAAACTCGAACAATTTGAATTTTATCACCATGATATTACAAAGTTTGTTCATGTACCTGGAAATTTAGATTATATTCTGCATTTTGCTTCGCCTGCAAGTCCAATAGATTATCTAAAAATTCCTATTCAAACCCTAAAAGTGGGTTCTTTAGGAACACATAATCTTTTAGGATTGGCACGAGTAAAAAATGCCAGAATTCTTATTGCATCAACTTCTGAAGTGTACGGAGATCCATTGGTTCATCCTCAAACCGAAGAATATTATGGTAATGTAAATACCATAGGGCCAAGAGGTGTTTACGATGAAGCTAAGCGCTTTCAGGAATCTATTACAATGGCGTATCATACTTTTCATGGAGTAGAGACTCGAATTGTTAGAATTTTTAACACCTACGGTCCAAGAATGCGACTCAATGACGGCCGTGTTATTCCGGCATTTATCGGACAAGCAATTCGCGGCGAAGATTTAACGATTTTTGGAGACGGAATGCAAACACGCTCTTTTTGTTATGTAGATGATCAAGTTGAAGGAATTTTTAGATTGTTACATTCTGACTACGTTTATCCTGTAAATATTGGGAATCCAGACGAAATTACAATTAAGGATTTTGCCGAAGAGATTATTAAATTGACGGGAACCAACCAAAAAGTTGTATATCAGCCATTGCCTATAAACGATCCTTTGCAACGTCAGCCTGATATTACTAAAGCTAGGGAATTATTAGGTTGGGAAGCTAAAGTAGGTCGGGCAGAAGGCATGAAAATCACCTATAATTATTTCAAATCATTATCTAAAGAAGAACTTTCTAAAGAAGAGCACAAAGATTTTTCTAAGTATATCAATTAGTGACAACAAAAACAGGCAGATATTCAGGCTACATTCGCCCTTTTTCGTACTTGATAGATTTCATAATCATTAATGTATTGGCTTTTTACATGATGCCATTTCATAACACTATTTTATACGCTCTTTTCATCAGTTTTGCATGGTTTGCAATTGCTATACATTTAGGTTTTTATGAAGTATATCGCTATACAAAAGTTATTGCAATTCTAAACAAAGCTGTCAAACAAGCTGTTTTATTTGGTTTATTTTGTTTGGCTTTAGAGTTGTATTTTTCTGAATTTGCGAATCAAAAAAAGGTAGTTTTATTTGTTTTCGTTTCATGGACTCTTGTTCTAACGATTAAAATTTTTATATATTATTTTCTAAGACGATTCCGTGTTTTGTACGGAGGAAATTCTAGAACCGTAGTTTTATTGGGGAATGATGCTAGTATTGAACCTTTAAAACAATTTTTTACAGACAATCCAGATTATGGCTATAATTTAGCTCAAATATTTTCCTTACATGAAAATAAGAGAGATAAAATACGAGCATGTTTAAGCTATGTTTCTACAAATAAAATAGATGAAATTTATTGTTCTGTGGCTGATGTATCAGATAATCAAATGGCTGAAATTATTGATTTTGCTGATAATAATTTAAAAACACTCAAGTTTATTCCTGACGAAAAACAGTTACTTTCGACTAACATGAAGTTTGAGTTTTACGATTATATTCCCATTATTTCTTTACGAAATATTTTGCAAGAAGAAAGCTTTAATAAAGTCATCAAGCGTATTTTTGACCTTACTTTTTCGTTAGTGATAATCATTGGTTTATTGTCTTGGCTCCTGCCAATAATGGCAGTTATTATAAAATTAGATTCAAAAGGTCCCGTTTTTTTTATACAAAAAAGGAACGGATTGAAGTATAAAAAATTCAATTGCTACAAATTTCGGTCTATGGAATTAAATGATAATTCGGATGTTGAGTTGGCTTCCAAAAATGATTTGAGAATAACTAAAGTAGGTAAGTTTATCCGTAAAACGAGTATGGACGAATTGCCACAATTTTTTAATGTTTTTTTTGGCGAAATGTCTATTGTGGGACCTAGACCTCACATGGTTAGTGTTGCTAATATCTATGCGGCAAAAGTTGATAAATTTATGGTGCGCCATTTTGTAAAACCGGGCATTACTGGACTAGCGCAAACTAAAGGGTATAGAGGCGAAGTAGAAACAGATGAGGATATTATTAATAGAGTAAAATACGATATTTTTTATATAGAAAACTGGTCGGTTTTGTTAGATATAAAAATTATTTTTATTACAGTTTTCAATACTTTGAGAGGCGATAAAAAAGCATATTAGAAAACACTTTTATCCAACAAATCATTCATCTGCTTTTCGAGCTTAAAAACCTCATGTGATTTTTTAAAAATAGCCTGTTTTATACTATGAATTTCGGTTTTGGTAACGTTAGAAAGTTCAACTAATTTTTCATTCAAATCGTTATAGTTTTCAACAGGACAAACCCATCCTAACTTATTTTCGTTCACTATATTTTCACCTTCGCCACCGCCAAAATATAAAATAGGAAATCCCAATGCGCTATATTCAAAAATTTTTGAAGGAACGGAGCCATAAATTCTAGTTTTCAAAGGAACAATGGCAATATCAAATGATTTTAATTTTTCGTGTAATACATTGCGTTCTAACATTCCATGAAAGAAAATTTTTCGGTCTGTATTGGATGAAATAAACGCTTCAATCGCTGTTTTTTCGGCGCCATCACCAAGCAGATGCAACTCGATATTTAGTCCTTTTAAATCGATTTTTTCGCACAATTCTAAAACCCCTTGTGCCACACCAAAAAGACCAGCATAAAAAATTTTAATGGATTCGCTTTTTTGGGTTTCTAAATCCATTTCAACGCTTTGATGTTCTGGGAAATTGCGATATAAGAAACACTTTTTTTCAGGATAGATAGAGTGGATGTGAGTGATGATTTCGTTTGATTGACCCAAGACCAAACTGGCTTTTTTGTAGATAAAACGTTCTAAAAACAATGAAACACGGTGTGAAAATGAATTTGCTTTTAAAACATTCAATTCAATAGCCGCCAATGGCCACAAATCAGAAACATTGAGTATGATTTTTTTGCGCTTCAGCGAAAGAATAAAAACTGAAATAAAAGAAAGTAGTAAAGGCGGTGATTGTACCACAACTTTTTGAGGTGTTTTTTGAAACAGTAGGTAAAAAAATAAGCCCGATGAAAAGGATAAAACAGACAGCAGTCTTTTGATTATATTTTTACTGTTGCTGGGATAAATCCACATGCGTTTAACAAGAATATTTTGTAGATTTTCAGTAACCGAAAATTTACCCTTGTATTCTGGAAACAATTCGCCTTTGGGATAATTCCCTAAAGGACAAAGCACGGTAACTTTATACTTATTTTGATTTAATTTTAAAGCCAATTGCTCAATGCGGTTGGCAGCTGCGCCTTTCTCTGGCGGATAATAATTCGATATGATAAGGATGTCGCCCATTATTTTTTTGAAAGTAAAATAGTAATTATTCTTTCAGATGCTTTACCGTCCCAAAGGGCAGGAATCCCCGCTTTTCGAGTACCATTTTGAAGAAGATCTCCAAACATTTTATTTAGATTCGCAATCGATGTTCCAACTAAAGTATTCGTGCCGACGGTTTGCGTTTCGGGTCTTTCGGTGTTATTTCGCATGGTGAAACAGGGAATTCCTAAAACCGTGGTTTCTTCCGAAATTCCGCCAGAATCTGTAATGACGGCAAAACTGTTTTTAATTAAAAACATAAAATTTAAATAGCCTTGTGGTTCAACAAAGACGATGTTTTTTAAGTCCAACTTAGTTTCGCCTAAAATCGCTTTTGTTCTTGGATGAATTGGGAAAATCACTTTTTTGTCCCCAACCATGGTATCAATTCCTTGCAAAAGTTGAATCAATGATTGCTCCTCATCAACATTTGATGGGCGATGTAAAGTCAAAATGATGTAATTTTTGGGTTCTAAATTGAATTCGTTCCAAAAAAGTGGTGCTGAAATTCGATCTAAGTTTTGATACAAAGTGTCTATCATTACATTTCCAACAAAATGGATATTAGTTGCATCTGCTCCATATTTCAAGAGATTTTCTCCTGCCCAAATAGAAGTGGTGAAAAAATAATCGGTTATACTATCCGTAACAATTCGATTGATTTCCTCCGGCATTGTCATATCACCTGAGCGAATTCCAGCTTCTACATGAGTTACTTTAATGTTTAATTTTTTAGCAACAATTGCACAAGCCATAGTTGAGTTTACGTCACCAACCACCAACACTAAATCGCATGGATTTTGAAGTAATTCTTGTTCAAAAGCAACCATTATTGTAGCAGTTTGCATGGATTGTGAGCCGCTTTTTACCTCTAGATTTGCATTGGGTTTAGGAATATTTAATTCTTGAAAAAAGGTATCGCTGAGGTTTCTGTCATAATGCTGTCCCGTATGCACCAATCGAAAGGAGATTTTAGCACCTTCTATTTGTTTTTTCTCTATCGCTTTTATGATAGGAGCTATTTTTATAAAATTGGGTCTTGCGCCTGCAACTATTGTGATTTTCATAGTGTTATTTTATAAATGTAACAAATTGCTTCAATTTTCCTCGAGCACTTCGTTCTAAAGTGTTTTTTTGAATAAAAGTAAAATTCAAATTAGGTTCTAGATATATTTCAATTGCTTTTTCAATTTTTTGAATTTGTACCAAATTTAATTCGGTTTCACTCACATATTCGACTTCAAAAGTATCTATTTTGGTTTGTTTGATTACAAATTCTTTCACATTTCCATCATCTTCAATAATTGTTTTTGTGATGTAATAAAAAGTAAGTCCGGGTGATTTTTTTCCGCTGGGTAAGACCGCTATATCATTAGTTCGACCAATTAATTTCTTCAGAATAGGTTTTTGTAAGGTACTTTTTTCGTCTAAAATTCCAATATCGCCAATGTCATATCTAATAAATGGATGCGCTTTATTACATAATGAAGTAATCACGATTCGGCCTTCAGTACCGTTAGGAACCGCTTGATTATTTTCATCTAAAATTTCGACAAACAATGTTTCTGAATTTACTTGCCATTCATTTTGCGGATTTTCAAACGCAATTAAATCTAGTTCTGATGCACCATATTCATTAATTATTGGAACGCCCAATTGTTTTTGTAATAGGATTTTATCGTCTTCAAAAAGCATTTCTGAGGTGACCATACACACTTTCAAAGTAGGACAAATGGTGGTTAATACTATGTTTTTATTTTGTAAAAATTTGGCAAATAAAACAATCGAACTCGTATACCCATTGATGTAATCAAATTTTTTGATTCGGAAATGATTTAGAAATCCTTCTAAAACTTCATCCGATAAATCAAAAATGGGAAATCGAAACCGATGGCTCAAAAAATCCTTAAATCGTTCTTTTTTGTTTCCAATAAAATCCATTGGAATGCCATAAAAACGTGCTTGATAAGAATTATTAAAATCGATTCCGTACCAACCAAAACGATAGATAATGGAAGCCCAAGTCAACGCATGACAATAGTTGTCTTTGGCAAAAATAAAGGGAGTTCCACTAGAACCGGATGTTTTGTTTAGAAAAATATCTTTTTGAGAATAGCCTTTTGAAAGTCTTTCTAACAACGGACTTTGCAAATTTGTTTTATTTAAAATTGGTAAATAATTCCATTCTCCATACGTTTTCGAACCAACTAATTGTTGATAAAAAGAATTATTTTCTAAATGGAACTTTACAATCTCTTGTTTTTTAGTTTCAATGAAAATTTTATGATCTTCATTGGACAAATTGACTATTTTTCGCAATTCGGCTTTGGCTTCTTTCATTGGAAAACCATTTAGTTGTAGCGATAAGTCGAAGAGTGGAAACATTGTAGGCTGTTATTTCATCAAAAATAATATTTACCAACAACTATTGGACAATTACCAACAAGTTTTTAGGAATTAATTATTTTTTAAGTTCAAAAGCAATTATTTTTGCGGTTTACAACTAACTATCTACAACATGAATATTTTACTACTGGGTTCTGGCGGAAGAGAACATGCTTTTGCATGGAAAATGATTCAAAGTCCGCTTTGCGACACACTTTTTGTAGCGCCAGGAAATGCTGGTACTGCAACAATAGCTACTAATGTTGCTATGAGTCCAACTGATTTTGAAGCTATAAAAACATTTGTGCTTCAAGAAAATGTAGCCATGGTTGTGGTAGGACCAGAAGATCCATTAGTAAAAGGAATTTATGATTTCTTCTTAAATGATTGTGACTTAAAGCATATACCAGTAATTGGACCATCTAAATTAGGTGCGCAACTGGAAGGAAGTAAAGAATTTGCTAAAGAATTTCTAATCAAACATAATATTCCAACGGCAGCTTACGATAGTTTTACTGCTGAAACAGTTGAAAAAGGATGTGAATTTCTAGAAACATTGCAACCTCCGTTCGTTTTAAAAGCAGATGGACTTGCAGCTGGAAAAGGAGTTTTGATTATTCAAGATTTGGCTGAAGCCAAAGACGAATTGAGAAATATGCTCGTACATCAAAAATTTGGTGCTGCAAGTGCAAAAGTGGTTATCGAGGAATTCTTAGACGGAATAGAATTAAGTTGTTTTGTTTTAACAGACGGAAAAAATTATAAAATTTTGCCCACTGCTAAAGATTACAAACGCATTGGCGAAGGCGATACAGGATTAAATACAGGTGGAATGGGAGCAGTTTCTCCGGTTCCTTATGTTGATGCTGTTTTGATGGAAAAAATCGAAACCCGCATTGTAAAACCTACGATTGATGGTTTCCAGAAAGACGGAATTTCATACAAAGGATTTGTTTTCATTGGACTAATCAATGTCAATAATGAACCTATCGTAATTGAATACAACGTGAGAATGGGCGATCCGGAAACCGAAGTGGTTATCCCGAGATTGAAAACGGATTTAGTCGAGTTGTTTTTGGCTGTAGCCAATGAAAAGCTGGATGAAATAACTTTAGAAATTGATGAAAGAAGTGCTACTACTATTATGTTAGTTTCAGGTGGATATCCAGAGGATTTTGAAAAAGGTAAAATAATATCAGGATTAGAAACTATCGAAGATTCTATAGTTTTTCATGCAGGAACAAAACTAGATAACGGAAATGTTGTTTCTAATGGCGGAAGGGTTTTAACAGTAACTTCTTACGGAAATGATTTTCAAGAGGCTATAAAAAAATCCTACCAAAACATAGCTAAACTAAATTTTGATAAGATGTATTTTAGAAAAGATATAGGAAACGACTTAAAATAGTTTCCTAAATCTTTTTTATTTTTTTAGAAAAGAATGTGCAGTTGTGTCTTGGTTATCTTCGTTATTGTCTTGGTGTAGTTTCAATTGTTTGACCCAATACACCATTGCACTAGCACAAATAATCATAAAAATCCAGTTGATTGTATTTGCTGCAAACCAAGACTTTAACTCTAAAGAGCTTAAAAAGTCTAGAGGAGCAAATAAAACGTCAACAAATAAGTATTCTATTCCTTCGAAAAATGCTTTCATAATGTATAAAATTAATTGTATTAATAGTTTTTAAGGAACTTGGTATCTTAAAAAAGAGAATCTTTTTTGAACTTGAAGGGTTTCCTTTTTAAACAAGTATTATATTTACAATCACAAAAGTATAAAATATCCTTATGATAACAAGTGTTTTTAAAAAATCTACACCATTAAATTTTGCATTGGTCGTTATTTTAATGCTAGTTTTCTTTTCAATGCATCAAATTCAAGATTTATCTTGGTTAAGTTCTGGCTTTTTAATTTTAAAAAAAGGAGCAACATTTATAATTTTGTTGGCATCAGTTCTCTTGATAGACTTCATTGCTCGTAGGAATGCATTAAGTAAAGACAGTAGTTATACTATTTTTTTCTACTTTTTATTTTTACTTTTTTTTTCTTCTGTATTTGATAATATAAATTTAATTATTTCTAATTTTTTTATTTTATTAGCGCTGCGCCGATTGATTTCATTGCAATCCCTGAAAGCTTCCAAAGAAAAAATATTTGATGCCTCGTTATGGATTTTTCTGGCTACTCTATTTCATTTTTGGAGTATTATCTTTATATTATTGGTCTTTATTTCTATAATTACGCATGTTTCCAGAGATTATAGAAACTGGATATTGCCTTTTATTGCACTTTTTATTGTTGGAATTCTGTTTTTGATTTACGCAACAGTTTTTGATTTGGATGTCATTGAATACATCATTAAAAGTGTACAAATTAATTTTGAAATCGACTATTTCACGAATAGTTATCAAAACGGTGCTTTGTCAATCTATGCCACAATTGCGTTGTTTTTCCTAGTTTCTATGTTTAACTCACTGTCAAACAGACCACAATTGTTGCATACTTCCTTCAACAAAATCATTATCTCTTTCTTTATTGGAGCATTAATTTTCTTAGTTTCCTCTAATAAAAGCAATGAATTACTCTTGTTTACTTTTGCGCCATTAGCAGTAATGGCTACTGCGCATATTGAAATTCCTCAAGAAAAATTAACTCAGGAAATAGTTATGTATGTGCTGATAGCTTGTAGTCTTTTTGCTTTTTTCTCTCAATTATAATTTTGGACCGTAGGCTAAATCTCCTGCATCTCCTAAACCAGGAACGATGTAACTGTGCTCATTGAGTTTTTCGTCCAAAGTAGCCACCCAAAGATGACAATTATCTGGTAAATGTTCTTCCAGATGTGCGATACCTTCTGGTGCAGCAATCACAACGGCAATGTGAATTTCTTTTGGCGTACCTCTTTCCATTAATTTATTGAAGACCGCAACAATGGACTGACCGGTTGCAAGCATTGGGTCAACTAACACTAGATTTTTGTTGTTAATGTCTGCAATGGCTTGGTATTGCACTAATATTTCAAAGTAGTCATCATTATTGGGATGATGTCTTAACGCAGATATAAAACCATTTTCGGCATTGTCAAAATAATTTAAAAAACCCATATGTAAGGGAAATCCAGCTCGCAAGATGGAACATAAAACCAATTGATCCTTAATCTCAGTAGTTGCTTTGATACCTAATGGCGTCTGAATTGCTATGGCTGCATAATGTAATTTTTTACTTAATTCATACGCCATTATTTCGCCAATACGTTCAATATTTCTTCGGAAACGCATGCTGTCATTGTGAACATTTACATTTCGTATTTGTCCTAAAAAATGGTTTAGTACACTGTTTTCTTCTGATAAATAATGAATTTGCATGATTTTATTTTAATAATTAAACTTATAGTTTTTTTTATATGATTTAAAAGTATAAAAAGTATCTTTGTCTTTTAATATATATAGATATGTTTTCAGAATTAGCGTACTTCGTATTCGAACAAAGTATCAAAGATTATCATCAGTTTGATAATGTAGACCAACCAATTAGTAATCCTTTTCCAAAAGATAAATTTGAACATTTATTGTATCACAAGAACTGGATTGACACCGTTCAATGGCATTTTGAGGATATTATTCGTGATCCAAACATTGATCCTGTTGCTGCTTTGACCTTGAAAAGAAGAATTGATGCTTCTAATCAAGAACGCACCGATATGGTGGAATATATTGACAGTTATTTTCTTCAGAAATACAGTCATGTAAAAGTGAAAGATAATGCAAAAATCAACTCAGAAAGTCCTGCTTGGGCTTTTGACCGATTGTCAATTTTGGCATTAAAAATTTATCACATGAATGAAGAAGCTACTCGTGCCGAAGCTTCCCAAGATCATAGGGATAAATGTCAGGTAAAATTGAATGTTTTATTGGAACAAAGAACAGATTTGTCTTTGGCTATCGATGATTTATTAACAGACATCGAAAAGGGAGATAAATTTATGAAAGTGTACAAACAAATGAAAATGTACAATGATGATGATTTGAATCCTGTTTTGTACCAAAACAAGAAGTAATATCTTAAACCATTTAGAGAGCAAGAAAATTAAGTCAAACTTAATGAATCCGAAAATCTTAATGGTTTTTATACATTATTAATTGTCAAATACAAACAAACATATAGCCGTCATGAGACTTTCCGCAATGGGAGATGTCGCCATGACGGTTCCTGTTTTACGCGCTTTTGTAAAACAATATCCTGATGTTATCATTACGGTCATTTCCCGACCTTTTTTCAAGTCTTTTTTTGATGGAATTCCCAACATCACTTTTTTTGCTTTTGACGAAAAAGAGAGACACAAAGGGTTTCTAGGATTGTTGCGTTTGTTTCAAGATTTAAAACGCTTTGATATTGATGTTTTTGCCGATTTACATAACGTTTTGCGTTCTAAAATTGTCCGAAATCTTTTTGCTTTAAGCGGAAAAAAAACAGCTTCGGTGGATAAAGGAAGAGCAGAGAAAAAAGCATTAACCCAACCCGAAAATAAAGTATTCGAGCAACTGCCAACGATGTTTGAAAGACACGTAAAAGTATTCGAACAACTCGGTTTTAGTGTTGATTTATCGAATCCAACATTTCCTGAAAAAGCAGTTTTAGGTCCCGAAATTTTGTCAATAATAGGAGAAAACCATCAAAAATTAATCGGGATTGCTCCATTTGCACAATACGATTCTAAAGTCTATCCGCTGGATTTGATGCAGGAAGTGATTGACAAATTAGCTTTAGATTCCACCAATACCATTTTGCTTTTTGGTGGCGGAAAAAAGGAAGTCGAGATCTTGGATTCGCTTTCTTCGAATAAAAAAAACGTCATTAACATGGCGGGGAAAATCAAATTCCAACAGGAATTACAACTCATCAGCAATCTTGATGTAATGCTTAGCATGGATTCTGGAAATGCGCATATTGCTGCTATGTTAGGTGTAAAAGTGATTACGCTTTGGGGTGCCACGCATCCGTATGCCGGATTTTCACCCTTTAACCAACCTTTAGAGAATGCTTTGGTTTCAGACAGCAATCAGTTTCCAAAATTACCCACTTCAGTGTATGGAAATAAAAAAGTAGAGGGTTATGAGGATGCGATGCGAACGATTTTGCCACAGACAATAGTTTTAAAAGTAAAAAATGTTCTTTTAAACCAATAAGATATTTAAGACGTAATAAAATTTGATTTCGTACTGGTTTAAAAATTTAAAGCCAAATTTTTTCTTTACAAAGCTTCAAAATATATCTTTCGTCGTGTATGGAATAAAAAAGTAGAAGGTTATGAAGAAGCGATGTGTAAGATTACTGCTAATGCTATCGTAAAGACTTTAATTGCTGACAAACAATTAATAAAGATTTATACATGGTTCCTATTTTAATTTCTAAATCTTCTTTTGTTTTTAAACAGTTGTAATTTTAACATTATAATAACAAAAAACGCTTGAATTTTTAGTAAGAATAACGCTATTTTTGATTTTTATACGTTAAGCCTTGTGCTCAAAGCTAGTCTTATACGAAAAGAATCTTTCTTTTTGGTAAATTACTTTTATAATCCTTGAACTTACAAAGTTTTCAGCATCAAATTATTTTTTATACATCATCATAATCAATATAAATACGCTCTGAGGTAGGATGCGCTTGACAAGTAAGAATTAATCCACTTGCTATCTCTTTATCAGTAAGTATAGAGTTTTTAGTCATTTCGGCAGTGCCGGATGTAACACGAGCAAGACAACTGCTACATATTCCACCTTGGCAAGAATAAGGCGCGTCAATTCCTTTTTTTAGAGCGGCATCAAGAACCGTTTGTTTTTGTGACATTTCGAAAGTCGTTTCTTCATCATCCACCATAATGGTGATTGTTGTATGACCTTCTAATGATTGTTCTATTTTATTTTCTTTGCAAGAAGTTGTGAATAATTCAAATTTTATTGCAGTTTCCTTGACGTTGTGTTCCTTCAAAACTCCAGAAACGATAGTAATCATTTCTTCTGGGCCGCACAGATAGTACTTATCAAATGCTAGCTCTTTGTGTTTGTTGTTCAAAACAAAATTCACCGATGATTTTTCAATCCGTCCAAACAAAGCATTTTCTACTTTGGCTTGACTGAAAACATAATGCACAAAAAGACGACCCACATATTGCAATTGTAAGTCATGCAATTCCTGATGAAAGATTGTTTCTTCGGGCGTTTTATTACCATAAACCAATACAAAAGAACTCTTAGGCTCGTTTTTTAACACTGATTTTAGTATTGACATAATTGGTGTAATTCCGCTTCCAGCTGCAAAAGCAGCGTAATTTTTTTGTCGGTCTGCTTGCGGTTCAAAAGTAAATTTCCCTTCTGGTTTTCCTACCTCAATTGCATCTCCAGCTTTGAGTTTAGTGTTCGCAAATTGAGAAAAAGCGCCGTCTTTGACTGCTTTAACCGCAATACGAAGTTCTCCGCTTTCGGGTGATGAGCAAATAGAATAGGCGCGACGAATTTCTGTACCGTCCAGAGTTAATTTTAGGTTGATGTATTGTCCGGCAACAAAAGTATAATCTGCTTTTAATTCCTCAGGAACATTAAAAAGTATTGAAACAGCGTCTTTGGTTTCGCGTTTTACTTCTTTTATGATTAGTTTTAGAAAGGATGACATGTGATTGTTTTTTTTTACAAATATAGGAAAGACATTAGGTTTCTAGAAAACAAAATATTTGAAAATTTATAATAGCGGAAAAGTAGTAGTTGTTTTTTGCCAAGAATTATACGAATAGCTATGAATTGATTTGTTTTAAAATCAAATCACACCAATTTTAGTCTTGATAATTTAGTGAAATAAGGAAAGATTAGAATTTGTGTTAATTCGTGTAAGTTGTGGTTGATTTTTTAGTGAAATAATTTGTTTAGTTTAGAACTTACATACCTAATTAAGTTATGCATACGTTTTTTATGTATATTTATTTTCAAAATGAAAATGAAAAATTCACAATTATACAAAGGAAGTTTGAATACGATTATCATGAAATTGCTGGAAGAAAATGGCAAGATGTATGGCTATGAAATCACTCAAAAAATAAAAGGAATTATCCAAGGCGAACTCACTATCACCGAAGGCGCTTTGTATCCGGCCTTGCACAAATTGGAAGCCGAAGGCTTGCTAGACGTAGAAATTGAAAAAGTGGATAACCGCCTGCGTAAGTATTATAAACTCACTGAAAAAGGGACTAAAGAAACCGTGAACCGACTTTCAGAACTAGAAGATTTTATCAGAAATATGCAGAGTTTAGTGAGTCCTAAACCGAATTTAGAATTTTAATTTTTTGAAGATGAAACTAATTACAGAACTCAGATTACGAAAACACTAGTTTGTCATGCTGAGGAACGAAGCATCTCTACAAACTAGGAAAACAACTTTAAAGGAAAAAAATAGGATAGAATTTCAAGAACCAACCCGCTAATTTGTCATGCTGAGGAACGAAGCATCTCAACAAGCTTGAATTTCATTTTAAAAATAAAATATATTATTGAATATCAAGAAGGGTATCATACCTATTACGTGTACATCTTAACCAACAAAGCCAAGACCGTTTTGTACACCGGAGTTACAAATAATTTAAAAATTCGACTGCAGCAACACATAGGATCCTTAAATCCGAATTCGTTTACAGCTAAATATAACGTTCATTACTTATTGTATTTCGAAAAATTTACATAGATACAAATCGCAATTGCTAAAGAAAAAGAAATTAAAGGATGGAAAAAAGACAAGAAAATCACACTAATAAAAACAATTAATCCTACCTTGAATTTCCTGAAACCGTTGTTTGAATAATAGCGTAGAGATGCTTCGTTCCTCAGCATGACAAAAAGAGGCATTTTTGATTGACGTATTTTTTATTTCCAAAAGCTAAAAACAACACCAACTTTCTTAAAGTTATAAAATGAAACTAACCACCGAACGAATAGACCAACTTTATATTTTCACTGGCAAGCATTATGAATAATATTACGATTTGCAAACGGAGTTAGTCGATCATTTGACAAATGCTATTGAAGAACATCTTTAAAATAATTAGTTTTAAATCAGAAACCTATTTAGTAGCAACTTATCCCGAATATAAATTAGAAAATATGTAACATTTCTCTAATTTAACTACATACTAAATAACTAAAATAACCAAAACCATGATTCAAAAATTTCTTTATCTCGAATGGAAAGCATTT
>RRZT012310139.1_pt1 | contig 14698 bp, 14 predicted proteins | sample 2165551 | NCBI WGS metagenome assembly RRZT01 (sample SAMN10456910, study PRJNA506462) | wastewater metagenome | biome: wastewater; feature: sludge; material: wastewater sludge; isolation source: wastewater sludge with Escherichia coli K12::gfp cells carrying plasmid... | place: USA: Moscow, Idaho... | reverse complement strand
CCGATCAGCAACTGGGGCATGCCGCCGCCCGCGCCTACCGCGAGCTGCGCCGCCTGCAACACCGCGCCCGCCTGAATGAAGAGCCCGTGCAATGCCCCACAGAAACCGTGCAAGAACACGCCACCGCCATCCGCACGCTGTGGCAAACCGTGTTTGCGCAGGAGCGAGCGTTGGAAGAACGGAAAGTGTGAACAGGCCACAGAACAACCCCGTTTTTGAGCAGATAAAAATTTCGACTATCTGCTTCTTCCCCCGATGGCGAAGGAAGGCCAGGATGGTGGGAACGGCTGACCGTTCAAGCCATCGGCCATTTCCTGCAACGGATGCCCGCTTCCCTTGCAGTCTACAGAAAAGGGGCAGAATCGATGGATTTTTGAATCCCAGAAAAACCTCTGGTACCCAACACTGCCTGCAACCCGGAGTTGAGACGTCCCCCAAGCCGCACCCATCGCATACACTTATGTGTTTGCATGCCGCCTGCGGCAGCACCAGACTGAAACAAAGGCAAGCGCAGACACCGCCTGTGCCTGCCCGCCCCCTGAACATCACCTTGTAGCCACTGACTCAGCGGCTAAAACAGCAAAGAGGAAACAATGAGCCTGAAATGCGGAATCGTGGGTCTGCCCAATGTGGGCAAATCCACCCTGTTCAACGCCCTGACCAAGGCCGGTATCGCCGCCGAGAACTACCCCTTCTGCACCATCGAGCCCAATGTGGGCGTAGTCGAAGTGCCCGATCCCCGTCTGGCGGCCTTGGCCGAAATCGTCCAGCCCGAGCGCGTGCTGCCTGCCATCGTCGAATTTGTCGATATCGCTGGTCTGGTGGCTGGCGCGAGCAAAGGCGAGGGTCTGGGCAACCAGTTTCTGGCACACATTCGCGAAACCGATGCCATCGTCAATGTCGTGCGCTGCTTTGAAGACCCCAACGTCGTGCACGTAGCCGGCACGGTTGATCCCATCGCTGACATTGAGGTCATCCAGACCGAGCTATGTCTGGCCGACCTGGGCACGGTTGAAAAAGCCGTGCAACGCTACACCAAGGCCGCCAAATCCGGCAACGACAAAGAAGCAGCCGCCACGCTCAAGGTGCTGGAAGTGGTGCAAAAAGGTCTGCTCGAAGGCAAGCCCGTGCGCATTCTTGATCTGACGCCCGAACAAAAAGCCCTGCTCAAACCGCTGTGCCTCATCACTTCCAAGCCCGCCATGTTTGTTGGCAATGTGTCGGAAGACGGCTTTGACAACAATCCCCTGCTGGATCGCCTCAAGGACTTTGCCAAGGCAAACGGTAATGCGCCCGTGGTAGCCATCTGCGCCAAAATCGAAGCCGAACTGGCAGAAATGAGCGACGAAGACCGCGCCGAGTTTCTGCAAGAACTGGGGCAGGAAGAGCCCGGCCTGAACCGCCTCATCCGCGCGGGCTACCAGCTGCTGGGCCTGCAAACCTACTTCACCGCAGGCGTCAAGGAAGTGCGCGCCTGGACCATCCACCAAGGCGACACCGCCCCGCAGGCCGCGGGCGTCATCCACGGCGACTTTGAGCGCGGCTTTATCCGCGCCCAAACCATCTCGTTTGACGACTTCATCCAGTACAAAGGCGAACAAGGCGCCAAAGAAGCCGGCAAAATGCGCGCCGAAGGCAAAGACTATGTGGTGAAAGATGGCGACGTGATGAACTTCTTGTTCAACGTCTGAGGCTCATCCGAGAGTCATCCAACGCCCCATTGACTTTGAGCCGCACCCAAACCAAACGCCCGCTTGCACAACTTGCACGCGGGCGTTTTGCATGGCGGCAACTTCGCGGATATCTGCGGCCTTTTCGTTGTCAGCCACAACGCTCTCTGCTCCACTGCCAGCCGCCGTCTGGCTGGCGTTGCAGCCGCAGCGCCTCGGCTCTGGGGGTATCGCCCAACAGATCCCAATCGCTCAACACCATGCGCTGCAAGGGCTGGCCGCTTTCTGCGGTAGCGGGCAGGATGTGGTCTTGCGGTTTGTGCGTGTGGCCATGCACCAGCCGCGCACAACCATGCGTTTGCAGCCATTGCACCGCCAGCGACGTATCGACATCGGCATAGCCTTCTACGCCCAGCTCGTTTTTGCGCTGGCTGCTTTGCTGCCGCAGTTGCTGCGCCAAGGCCAGGCGCTGCTCCAGCGGTTGCTGCAAAAAGACTTGTTGCCACGCCGGATTGCGCACCTGCTGGCGAAACTGCATGTAAGCCACATCGTCGATGCACAGGGCGTCGCCGTGGCTGAGCAGTACGCGCGGCGGCGCTGCCGCGCCGCTTGTTGCGGAGTGGATGATGTCGGTGTCGGCGTCAGCTGCGCCGTCATTCGTGGTGGCCTGTAATTGCAGCACGCAGGGGTCATTCAGCAAAACAAGACCTGCTGCCTGGCAAAAGGCGGTGCCCACCAGAAAATCACGGTTGCCATGCATCCAGTACAAGGTTTTGCTTTGGCTCGTGTGGTGCAGCGCCTGTACCAGCTGACGTGCAAATGCCTGGCTGGGGTGTTGCAAGGCATCGTCTCCGGCCCATAGTTCCAGAATATCGCCCAGCAGAAAAATGGCGTCTGCGGGTGTTTGTTGCAGGTAGCGTGCAAATGCCTGCCAGGTGGCATCGTCTTGTTGCAGGTGCAGATCGGCCACAAAATCGATGGTTTGCCATTGGGCTGGCACGCTTACATGAGACACTGGCTGGGACATGGGGGTTGGCTCCGCAAATCAATACAAAACACCACAGGCGATATTGTGTTGCATAAACGTGTTGCATAAAACAACAGCGGCAGGGGTTTGCGCCGTGCCGCTGTAGTGCTGCGCCTGCCGGCTTGTTCAAGGCCTTGGGCGCGAAGATTCAAGTGCGAATCAGGCTTTGATTTCGGCCTTTTCAATCAGCACGTCGTCTTTCGGCACATCGTCGTGCATGCCGCGGCGACCAGTGGTCACGCCAGCGATTTGATCCACCACGCTCTGGCCCTCAATCACTTTACCGAACACGGCATAGCCCCAGCCTTGGGGGGTGGGCGATTGGTAGTTGAGAAAGTCGTTATTCGCCACGTTGATGAAGAACTGGGCACTGGCCGAATGCGGCGCCGATGTGCGCGCCATGGCGATGGTGTATTTGTCGTTTTTCAGGCCGTTGTTGGCTTCGTTCTGGATTTCTTTGGCGGTAGGTTTTTGATTCATGCCCGGCTCAAAGCCGCCACCTTGAATCATGAAGCCGGGAATCACGCGGTGAAAAACGGTGCCGTTGTAGTGGCCGTTGCGCACGTATTCGAGAAAGTTGGCTACGGTGATGGGCGCTTTGCTTTCATCCAGTTCCAGAGTGATGGGGCCACGGTTGGCAATGTGCAAAATGACTTGTGTGCTCATGATGGTGGGTTGTGTGTAAAAGGTTGGGGTAAAAAAACCTGCCGCAGCGCGGCAGGTTGCCAAAGTGGTGGTGAGTTTACTTGATCTGCCGCGCCGACTCGATCAGCACGGTTTTTTTCGGCACATCGCTGCTGAACGGCCCGGCAGCGCCCGTAGGCGTGGTGCGGATTTTGTCGATCACGTCCATTCCGCTAACGACCTTGCCAAATACCGTGTAACCCGCCAATGCCGGGTGCCGCAGCAGTTGCGCCCGAGACAGGTTGGTGTAGGTTTTGCCGTGGTACACGAAACGAGGCACGGGGTCGCCATCAGGGATAGGTGTGGGGTCAAGAAAAGCGTTGTCTTTCACGTTGATGAAGAACTGCGCCGTGGCCGAATTGGGCGCACTGGTACGCGCCATGGCCAAGGTGCCCACGGTATTGCGCAAACCGGCCTTGAGTGCTTGCCGTCCTTCGTGGACCACCGGATCGCGGGTCGGTTTTTGCTCCAGATTGGCATCATAACCACCGCCTTGCACCATGAAGTTGTCGATCACGCGGTGAAAAACGGTGCCGTTGTAATGGCCGCTGTTGACGTATTGCAGAAAGTTCTCAACCGTTTTGGGAGCAGCTGCGGGATACAACTCAACCGTGAATTCGCCCATATTGGTTTTGAATTGCACCTGGGGCTTGGCTACAGCAGCCGCTTTGCCGCCTGCTGCAGCGCCCTTGCGTGGTGCTGCTTGCGCCACCACGAAGGTCAGACAGAGCATACCCAACAACACCCACTGCGCCACTTGGCTGCCGCCCATCCTCCAGCGAGCGAGCGACAAACTTTTTACAAACATGGGTATTTCTCCTTCATTAAACGGAAGGCAGGACGAAATAAAAGCCGCCTGCCTGTAAGCCCCCTGTGTTTTTACCCATCAACCTGCTTGATTGATTGAGCCGACTGGTAGGCAGCATACGGCCCCCCAGCGGGCAATTTGTTTCAAATCTTGTCTGATGCGGCCACGCGCCCTGCTTCGTTCAAGGCGTTGCCACCCGTGTGGCGCGCGCCTTTTCCTGCAAGGCGCGGTTGTTGGGCTGCAAGGCCAAGGCCTTGTTGTACTGGTCATGGGCCATGCGGCGGTACACATCGCCCAGATTCTGCAAGGCCACTGCATAGCTGGGGTTGATGCGCACGGCACTTTCCAGCGCCGTGCGCGCCATATCCAATTCGCCCGTCTGGGCGTACAGCACCGCCAGATTGTTGTATGGCTCGGCAATTTCAGGATATTCCTGCGTGATGCTCAAAAGCTGACCGCGCGCCTCAGCCGTTTTGCCTTGCGCCACCAATACGCGCGAGCGCAGCAGGCGCATTTGCGGGTCGCGCGGGTTATTGGCCAGATACGCATCGGCCGCTTGCAGCGCGCCAGCGTAGTTTTTGGCAGTGATGAGTTGATTGACTTTGCGATAGTCTTCCCCAACCAGCGCGGTTTGCGCAGCTTGCGCCATGGCCGCACTGCCGCACAGCAGCGCAGCGGCTGCCAGCACAACACGTGCAGAGATTCGAGAAAAAAAAGCTGGCTTCATCATGAACAGAATACTTCAACCATCAGGCGATTGGTGCATTATCCCCTGTTCCCTTCTTGATCGGGCGCAGCCCGCCGACACGCAAGCGACCACCCTTTGCGGTACGATGCGGCCTGTTGCACGCTGGCAATGCCTTGCCCTGCCACTGTGATTGCGGTTCGTTCTGTCCGTTTTTCATCCAACAATTTCTTTCCATTTTCATCATGTCTTTGCGTATCTACAACACGCTGGCGCGTGAAACGCAGCCTTTTGTCCCGCTGGAAGCCGACCACGTTCGCATGTACGTTTGCGGCATGACGATCTACGACCTGTGCCACATCGGCCACGCACGCATGATGATTGCTATCGACGTGATGCAGAAATGGCTGCGCGCCAGCGGCTACCGCGTCACTTACGTGCGCAACATCACCGACATCGATGACAAGATCATCAAGCGCGCGCTGGAGCGCAACATCTCCATCCGCCAGCTCACCGACGAAATGATCGCGGCCATGCACAACGACTTTGCGCCGCTGGGCATCGACCGCCCCACGCATGAGCCGCGCGCCACCGCCTACGTCACGCAGATGACCGATCTGATCCAGCGCCTGCAAGACAAGGGCCTGGCCTACAAGGTCGAAACCGGCGACAGCGCGGGCGACTACATGTATTCGGTGCGCAAGTTTGCCGGCTACGGCAAACTCAGCGGCAAATCGATTGACGACCTGCGCGCAGGCGAGCGCGTGGCCGTGCAAGACGGCAAGCAAGATCCGCTGGACTTTGTGCTGTGGAAAGCAGCCAAACCCACCGAACCGGACGATGCCAAATACGACAGCGCCATTGGCTGCGGGCGGCCCGGCTGGCACATCGAATGCTCGGCCATGAGCATGGCCCTGTTGGGCGAAACATTTGATATTCACGGCGGCGGCGCGGATTTGCAATTTCCCCACCACGAAAACGAAATCGCCCAAAGCGAAGGAGCCACGGGCAAGACCTTTGCCCGCTACTGGGTACACAACGGCTTTTTGCAGGTAGACGGCGAGAAAATGAGCAAGTCGCTCAACAACTTTTTCACCATCCGCGACGTACTCAAAAGCTACGACGGCGAAACGCTGCGCTTCTTCATGCTGCGCGTGCACTACCGCCGCCCCTTCAACTTCAGCGATGCCGGGCTGGACGATGCACGTACCGGCCTCAAACGCCTGTACACCGCATTGACTGTGGTCGAACCTGCGGTGCCCGCTCAGATCGATTGGCAAAACCCCTATGCCAGCCGCTTCAAAGCCGCCATGGACAACGACTTTGGCACCCCAGAAGCCGTGGCCGTGCTGTTTGATCTGGCCAGCGAAGTGAACAAAACCCGCTCGGCCGATCAGGCCGGTTTGCTGAAAGCATTGGCCGGCACCATCGGCCTGCTGCAAAGCGACCCCGCCCAATACCTGCAAGCCGGCACGGGGCTGGACACAGCCGACATCGAAGCCCAAATCGCTGCGCGCGTACAGGCCAAAGCCGATAAAAACTGGGCAGAAGCCGACCGCATCCGGCAAGAGTTGCTGGCACAAGGCATCGTGCTCAAAGACTCTGCCCAAGGCACCACTTGGGAACGCGCAAGCTGAAACGGCGTAGTACGCCAGGCTGCAGCATTTACTTTGCAACCGCCGCGCGCAGCCTTTGAACAGTTCTTTACAATACGCGTCTGACCCAGACAGGAGCAAAGTGTGAGTAAACGGAATTTTCTGGACTTTGAGCAACCCATCGCCGAACTCGAAAACAAGATCGAAGAGTTGCGCTATGTGCAAACCGAATCGGCCGTCGATATTTCGGACGAAATCGACCAGCTCAGCAAAAAAAGTCTCCAACTGACCAAAGACATTTACAGCTCGCTTTCTCCCTGGCAAATCACCAAAATTGCCCGGCACCCCGATCGTCCTTACACGCTCGAATACATCGAAGAAATCTTCACCGATTTTGTCGAACTGCACGGCGACCGCCACATGGCCGACGATCTCTCGATCGTGGGCGGCTTGGCCCGATTCAACGGCACCCCCTGCATGGTTCTAGGCCACCAAAAAGGCCGCAGCACCAAAATGCGCGCCCTGCGCAACTTTGGCATGAGCAAGCCCGAGGGCTACCGCAAGGCATTGCGGCTGATGAAAACCGCCGAAAAATTCAAACTGCCCGTTTTCACTTTTGTCGATACGCCTGGCGCCTTTCCCGGCATCGACGCCGAAGAGCGCAACCAGAGCGAAGCCATTGGCCGCAACATCTTTGAAATGGCCCAGCTTGAAGTGCCCATCATTACCACCATCATCGGCGAAGGCGGATCGGGCGGTGCATTGGCCATCAGCGTGGCCGATCAAGTGCTGATGCTGCAATACGCGGTGTACTCAGTCATCTCGCCCGAAGGATGCGCCTCCATTCTGTGGAAAACGGCCGACCGCGCGCAAGACGCCGCCGAAGCCCTTGGCATCACGGCGCACCGCCTCAAGGCCTTGGGGCTGGTAGACAAAATCGTGAGCGAGCCTGTGGGCGGCGCACACACCAACCACCAGCAAATGGCCGCGCAACTCAAACGCGCGCTGGGCGAGGCTCTGCGCCAAATTGCCGACCTCAAACCCAAAGAGCTGCTGGATCGCCGCTACGAACGCCTGCAAAGCTACGGCCGCTTCAACGACACACGCACCACCGAAGAGTAAAGCGCGGCGCGTTTTGTTTGGCGCAATCAAGCGCTTCTACCCACACAGCCATGTCAGGCAACCGCTTTGCATCCTTGCTGGATGTTGGTCAATGGCCCGAATCGGCTGTGGATGCAGCCTTGCAGCAATGGTGGCACAACCTGCCCCAGCCCCGACCACGCCATGTCGCCATTGCCTTCAGCGGCGGCGCAGACTCCACCGCCCTGATGCTCGGCGCTGTGCGCCTATGCCGCCCAACGGCAACGCCCTCCCTCTCGGCTGACCGGCCACACACCATCACCGCCTTGCACGTCCATCACGGGCTGCAAGCCTGTGCAGACCGCTTTGCCGAACATTGCGCAGCACTTTGCGCGGCGCTGCAACAACCCGCCGCCGCCCTGCCCTGCATGCTGCGCCATGTGCCCCTGCATATCGACATCCAGCTGCAAGCGGGCGACAGTATCGAAGCCCGCGCCCGCGAAGGACGCTACCGCGCCCTGGCACAAGCCGCCCACACCGCAGGCGCCAACATGGTATTGCTGGGCCAGCATGCAGACGATCAGGCCGAAAGCGTCTTGCTGGCCTTGAGCCGCGGCGCAGGCGTAGCCGGGCTGGCGGGCATGCCCGCGCACATTCAACGCCACGGCATGTGCTTTGCCAGGCCCCTGTTGGCGCTGGAACCGGGCACCCTCAAAAACTGGCTCAACACCCATCAGGTGCCGTGGATAGAAGATCCCAGCAACACCGACCAACGCTTTACCCGCAACCGCCTGCGACACACCGTACTGCCCGTGCTGGAGCAGCATCTGCCCGGCTTTCGCGCCAGCCTTGTCCGCAGCGCCAGGTTGGCGGCACAGGCAGATACCTTGTTGCAAGAACTGGCAGAACTTGATCTGCAGCAAGTGGGCCAACCACCCCACATCGCTCGGCTGCAAACACTCTCGCCCCAACGCCAAGCCAACGCCCTGCGCCATTGGCTCAAAACCGAGTACGGTGCTATTGGCAGCGAAAGCCAGATACTGGCTCTGCTGCAAGTCATCGCCGCCTGCCAAACACGCGGACACCACATCCACATCAAAGTTGGCAAAGGCTACGTGGTGCGCAACGGCTCCGTGCTGCAATGGCATGTGCAATAAAACCGCCGTAAAGCATTTACCACACAACAATTCATTCATATTGCCATCTCATCCGCAACAAGGGCTTGGCTTGCACTATAATTGCATTTTTCTGGAGACGTGACCGAGAGGCCGAAGGTGCTCCCCTGCTAAGGGAGTATGCGGTGATGAGCTGCATCAAGGGTTCGAATCCCTTCGTCTCCGCCATACAGCAAAAACGCCCCTTGCGGGGCGTTTTTTATTTCCGGCTCTCACTGATTCAAGATCTTGAGGGGCATTCCCCTCCTTCTGCTTATCGGAAAAAAGGGATATCTCTTTTGCGCGACTTAGCGCTAGCGCTCTCTGAGCGGCAAGGTGCGCATTTCGTTTATTTGGCGTTGGATACGGCTGTACCGGCTTTTTTGAGCGCCTTGACGGCCTTGAGCACCTCGGCCACGTGGTTTTCGACCTTGACGCCGCGCCATTCTTTACGCAACACGCCATCAGGGCCGACGAGGAAAGTGCTGCGTGAGATGCCTTTGACTTTTTTGCCGTACATGATCTTGTTTTTGACGACGCCAAACATGTGGCACATTTTTTCTTCGGTGTCGGCAATCAGCTCGTAAGGCAGTTCGAGTTTTTCCTTGAAGGCGTCATGCGACGCCATGTTGTCGCGCGAAACGCCATAAACTACCGCACCCGCCTTGACAAAATCTTTGTATTTATCGCGGAATTGCAGCGCCTCGGTTGTGCAGCCGGGGGTGTTGTCTTTGGGGTAGAAGAAAAGCACAAGCATCTGGTCCAGATGCGTGGTGTTGCTGACCTTGATACCGCCAGTGGCTTCTGCTTCAAACTCTGGAATCAATTTGTCTACAACTAGCGCCATGGTAATGTTCTCTGGATTGTGTAATTGCTGAACGGTGTTGCGTAAACCTGTTGCACGCGAAAGGCACTATATTTTACAATATAACCATAATATCCATTTTTTAATAAAATTTGTAAAACAAAAAACTAAAGTATTGATCTTTTGCACTATGCCATGCCCACCATCTATCGCATACAGGCATGCAAGCAGACATACATGCATAAAAATCACACCTCTGGATACAATGCCGCCAGCACCCTGCGCCCTTCGGCAGCGACGATGTTATAGGTGCGGCAGGCGGCAGGTGTGTTCATGCACTCCACCGGCAATCCGCTTTCGATAAAAGGTCGCAGCAAGTCTGGTGGCAAAAAGATTTGGCGCTTGCCCGTGCCCACAATCACCAACTCATAAGACTTGACATGCGAGTGCGTGGTTTGCTCCAGCACCAAACTCAGGTCAGCCGGAGTAAATTGCCCGTTCTGAAGCACAGGCCATGGCCGCACCAAGCCATCAGCTCCCACGATCACCCCTTGCCGATACCACTGGCCCTGTATGGCAATGCCCTCGGCTCCGTAAGCTGTAATGGCGTGGGCGAAAGGGAGTTCGGCGTCAAATTGCATGGCAAGCGTGGAAAATCGTGATCCCAGCGGGACAAAATATGGTCAAATTGTATGCTTCGCCCTCTTATTTCTGGAGCCATCGTGAAAATCACCCGCAAATCGACCAAACTGGATAACGTGCTGTACGACATTCGGGGGCCGATCATGGACGCGGCGCGCCAGATGGAGGAAGAAGGGCAAAAAATCATCAAGCTCAACATCGGCAACCTGGCACCATTTGGCTTTGATGCGCCTGAAGAAATCCAGCAGGACATGATTCGCAACCTGCCCGATTCAGCAGGGTACTCTGACAGCAAAGGCATTTTTGCCGCACGCAAAGCGGTCATGCATTACACCCAGCAGCAAGGCGTTAAAGGGGTTACGCTGGAAGACATTTATTTGGGCAATGGCGCCAGCGACCTGATTGTGATGGCACTGAATGCTCTGTTGGATGAAGGCGATGAATTGCTGTTGCCCGCGCCCGACTACCCTTTGTGGACGGCTGCCACCTCGCTTTCTGGCGGCACGCCGGTGCATTACCTGTGTGATGAAACCAATGGCTGGATGCCCGATCTGCAAGACATTCGCAGCAAGATCACGCCGCGCACCAAAGGCATTGTGGTCATCAACCCCAACAACCCTACGGGTGCGCTGTATAGCGACGAGTTGCTGCTGGGCATTATCGAACTGGCCAGAGAGCACGGACTGGTGTTACTGTCTGATGAGGTGTACGACAAGATTCTGTACGAAGATGCGCGTCACACGGCAATGGCGTCGCTATCCACCGATGTGCTGACGCTCACGTTCAATTCGCTCTCCAAATCGTACCGATCCTGCGGCTACCGTGCGGGCTGGATGGTGGTATCGGGCGACAAGAGCAGCGCACGCGACTATATTGAAGGGCTGGACATGCTGGCCAATATGCGGCTGTGCGCCAATGTGCCCGGCCAATGGGCGGTACAAACGGCGTTGGGCGGCTACCAAAGCATCAACGAACTGATCGCAGAAGGCGGGCGTTTGCGCCGCCAGCGCGATTTGGCTTATGAATTGGTCACGGCCATTCCGGGGGTAACTTGCGTCAAGCCGCAAGCGGCGCTGTATATGTTCCCGCGACTGGACCCCGAGGTATATCCCATCAAAGACGACCGCCAGTTCTTTCTGGATGTGCTGCGCGCCACCCGCGTGATGCTGGTACAGGGTTCTGGCTTCAATTACCCAGACAACCAGCACTTCCGCATCGTGTTTTTGCCGCACGAAGATGAATTGCGCGAGGCCATCAACCGCTTGGCTGATTTTTTGGCCAACTGGCGCAAGCAGCACGGCACAGCCGCATAAATTGCACGGCATGGCTGCATGAAATATTTGGATTGGCTGCTTCCTATCTTGCATCTGCTCATTGGAGGAGCGATTGCATACCCAGCGTTCATGGGCTGGTGGCAGCGGCTTCGCAACCCTCACCTTGAGGAAGAACTCAAACAACGGCATCGAGCCTTGGCCGAAGCCAAACTGGCCGCCATGTACAAAGAACAGCTGGGCGAAAGCCTGCTGCTGGATGGTGCGAACAAAGTGAGGGAAGAAGAAACGCTTTTCAAGGAATCGAACGACCACTGCGAATGGGTGGTGATTCTGCAAAACCGGGAGGGCCAATATTTCTGGTTCCGCTACCTCAGCAATGCCCCCGCCCTATTCAAAGAAACGAGTTTATCCATCGTTAACGTGTTAACCAAGGGGAAAGACATTTCCCCAACTCATCATTCAGAACCTACGGAAGTTAAAGCATGAAACCTTTCAAAGTCGCCCTGGTGGGTATTGGCACTGTTGGCAGCGGTGTATTCAAAGTCTTGCAACGCAACCAGGCCGAGATCAAGGCGCGCACGGGGCGCGGCATTGAAATTACCGTGGTGGCAGACCGCAATGTGAACCACGCCCGCAGCATTGTGGGTGACGGTGCTGAGGTGGTGGACGATGCCTTTGCCGCCGTTGCCCGCCCCGATGTGGATGTGGTGGTCGAGCTGATTGGCGGCTACACCGTTGCCAAAGACCTGGTGCTCAAAGCCATTGAAAATGGCAAGCACGTGGTGACGGCCAACAAGGCGCTGCTGGCCGTGCACGGCACCGAAATTTTTGAAGCTGCGCAGCAAAAAGGCGTGATGGTGGCCTTCGAGGCTGCCGTGGCCGGGGGCATTCCCATCATCAAGGCTCTGCGCGAAGGGCTTACAGCCAACCGCATCCAGTGGCTGGCAGGCATTATCAACGGCACCACCAACTTCATTCTGAGCGAAATGCGCGACAAAGGGCTGGACTTTGACGTGGTACTTAAAGAAGCCCAGCGCTTGGGCTATGCCGAGGCCGACCCCACCTTCGACATCGAAGGCGTGGACGCCGCCCACAAGGCCACCATCATGAGCGCAATCGCTTTCGGCATCCCCGTGCAATTCGACAAAGCCTACATGGAAGGCATCACCCAACTGGCGTCGACCGACATCAAATATGCCGAGCAACTGGGCTACCGCATCAAACTGCTGGGCATTGCCAAACGGCGCGAAGAGCCCGGCAGCCCGCAAGGCGTAGAGCTGCGCGTACACCCCACGCTGGTGCCCAGCAAGCGGCTGATCGCCAATGTAGAAGGCGCCATGAATGCCGTTGTGGTGCATGGCGATGCCGTCGGCACCACCCTGTACTACGGCAAAGGCGCAGGCAGCGAGCCAACCGCCAGCGCCGTGATTGCCGACCTGGTGGACGTGACCCGCCTGGCCACCAGCGACCCGCAGCACCGCGTGCCGCACCTGGCCTTTCACCCCGATGCGCGGCAAAACATGGGCGTGCTGCCCATGGATGAGGTGCTTACCAGCTACTACCTGCGCCTGCGCGTGAAAGACGAGGCCGGCGTGCTCAGCCAAGTCACCCGCATCCTGGCCGATGCACATATCAGCATCAAGGCCGTGCTGCAGCGCGAGGCCGACGACGTGGCCGGCACCGACGCAGGTGCAGGCGAACCCACGCCGGATCAAACCGATCTGGTCATTCTCACCCACGAAGCACGCGAAGGCGCCATGAACACCGCCCTGGCGCAATTGCAGGCACTGCCCAGCGTGCTGGCGCCCATTGTGCGCATCCGCAAGGAAGAGCTGGCCTGACCACGGACTGCAATCCGTGCATGCGCCAAGGTGGTGCACTACACGCACAGCTCTTGCAACGCGCTTTTCCATGCGCTGATGCTCTCCGGCTCCCATGACCACCCGCGCCGCCCGCCTGCTGCAACTGCTTGAAGCCCTGCGCCAATGCCGCAAGCCGGTAACGGGTGCTGTGTTGGCGGACGAAATGGCCATCAGCCTGCGCACGCTTTACCGCGACATTGCCACCTTGCGCGAGCAAGGCGCGCAGATTGAAGGCGACCCCGGCCTGGGCTACGTGCTGCGCCCGGGCTTTACCTTGCCGCCGCTCATGTTCAACGCCGATGAGCTGGAAGCCGTGGTGTTGGGCGCACGCTGGGTCGCCAGCCAAGCCGCAGACCCGGAGCTTGCCCAGGCCGCCCAGGCGGCCATGAACCGCATCGCCAACGTGTTGCCCACCGAGTTGCGCCTGAGCGTGGAAACCAGCGGCCTGTTCGTGCCGGAGCGTTGCGATGCTTTCCCGCTCGTGCCGTGGCTCCCTACCCTGCGCCGCGCCATCCGCTGCGAACACGCCCTGCTGCTGGACTACCGCGACGCCCACGACGAACCCAGCCAGCGCCGCATCTGGCCTTTTGCCATGGCCTTCTTCGACCACGCCCGGCTGATTGCCGCGTGGTGCGAGCTGCGGCAAGACTTTCGCCACTTTCGCGCCGACCGCGTGCAAGCCCTTACCGACACCGGCCAGCGCTACCCCGCACGGCGGCATCAGTTGATTGAGCGTTGGCGGCAGCAAATGGGCTATGAGTTGCCGTGACCTGGCATCTGCATAGGAAACGGCCACAGTTGATATACATTTCCCATCATCTGTCCAAAAAACGGCTTTTTTGAACATCTCCATCCCGCTATCCGCCGAGCTGCTGCCTGAATCACACCACGCTGCTGACAAGAACTGACAGGGGCTGTCTTTACAGTGAATGCTCGCAAATCAAATGGAGACCACCATGGCACTGAAAACAGGTGAACTCACCGGCCAAGTGGCCTGGGTCAGCGGTGCAGGCACGGGCAATGGAGAAGTCATCGCTGAACGCCTGCTGTCTGGCGGCACACGCGTGGCATTGGTAGGACGCCGTTTGGAGCCGCTGCAAACGCTACAGCGCCGCATCGATCCCGAAGGCGCACGCACACTGGCGCTGCAAGCCGATGTGCGCAGCATCGACGCAATCGGCCACACCATCAATGCCACCCTGCATCGCTTTGGGGCGTTGCACATCGCTGTCAACAATGCGGGCATCACCGGCCCCGCGGGCGTGGCGCTGCAAAATGTGGACGTGGAAACTTGGCGCGAGGTGATGGATACCGACGTTTCTGGCGTGTTCTACGGCATGAAGCACCAGATACCGGCCATGCTGCAAAGCGGTGGCGGCGTCATCCTCAATTTGTCTTCTGCCAACGGGCTG
>RRZT011159903.1_pt1 | contig 14701 bp, 13 predicted proteins | sample 2165551 | NCBI WGS metagenome assembly RRZT01 (sample SAMN10456910, study PRJNA506462) | wastewater metagenome | biome: wastewater; feature: sludge; material: wastewater sludge; isolation source: wastewater sludge with Escherichia coli K12::gfp cells carrying plasmid... | place: USA: Moscow, Idaho... | reverse complement strand
TAGTGTCAATATCTTTATCAATTTTTAACTAGGTTGTATTTACAATAACAGCATAATAATCAGCTTATAACCTTTTTTACTGTAAAGTATAAGTTCAGTTTTTTATCTTTAAAAACTGTTTGTCGCTGTGGAACCGACAAAGGTCAAAGTTAATTTTCAACTTTTATTTGTCAGCCCACAACGATAATTAACATTATTTATTCTTGCACTCGCGATAAATCGCAGAATTTTGTAAATTGTTTGTGGAAGAATAATTGAACGGTATCCACCGGACCATTACGGTGTTTTGCAATAATAATATCGGTAATGTTTTTATTTTCTGTTTCCGGATTATAATAATCTTCACGATATAAAAACGATACAATATCGGCATCTTGCTCTAAGGAACCTGATTCACGCAAATCACTCAACATCGGCTTTTTAATTTGTCGCGACTCTACGCTACGACTAAGCTGTGACAGCGCTATGACCGGCACGTTTAACTCTCTTGCCAACGCCTTTAAGGAACGCGATATTTCTGAAATTTCTTGTTGACGATTATCGCCACCTTTATTACTGCTACCTTGCATTAATTGTAAATAGTCAATAATAATCAGTTGTAAGTCATGTTCAATTTTTAGGCGACGCGCTTTTGAACGCATCTCCATCACCGTAATTCCCGGAGTATCGTCAATATAAATCGGTGCTGAAGATAAGCGATCCGCCGCACTAATTAACTTCGTCCAGTCACGTTCTTCTAATTCACCAATTCTCAATCGTTGTGAATCAATAGTAGCTTCCGAACAAAGCATCCGCTGTACCAGCTGTTCTTTAGACATCTCCAGAGAGAAAAAAGCCACTGCCTTTTTCTCTCTGATCGCAACATGCGAAGCAATATTTAAGGTAAACGCAGTTTTCCCCATACTCGGTCTGGCTGCTACTAAAATTAAATCTGATGGCTGTAACCCTGAAGTAATTTTATCTAAATCTTTAAAGCCGGTCGCTAAACCTGTAATGCCCCCTTTAGAAGCATATAATTGTTCAATTTTGCCGAAAGCATCAAAAATAATACTCTTAATCGGTACAAAATCACCGGACATTTTTCGCTCTGAAACTTCTAAAATCATTTTTTCTGCTTTATCAATAATATCCGTAACCGCTTCAGTATCTTCATAGCCCATACTAGCAATATGAGTCGCAGAATTAATCAAACCTCTTAACAAAGCCTTCTCTTCAACGATTTTTCCATGATAATTAATATTAGCAGCAGTTGGGACACTATTGGCCAATGAAGTTATATACGCGATGCCACCAACAGCCTCTAACTTATCATTTTTTCGCAATACTTCTGTTACGGTCACCAAATCGACTGCTTCATTTTTATTAAACAATTCCAACATTGCTTCAAAAATCAAGCGATGAGCTTCTCGATAAAAATCATCTGCTTTTAAAAATTCGGCAACTTTTGAAATTGCTTCTTTTTCAATGAGCATTCCGCCAATAACAGCTTGCTCTGCTTCTATATTTTGTGGTGGTACTCTTTCGATCAAAAAAGTTCCTCCCTTCTATCTTTACTTTATCGGTTCTTCAAACAATACCTGTAACGCCTCTTCGGCCGTTTCTACCGGCACGATGTTAAGTCCTAAATGTTCTTTAGGAATATCTTGTTCATTTTCCTTGGGAATAACTAAAGTTGTAATGCCGGCTTGTTTAGCACCATAAGCTTTTTCGAATACGCCACCAACGGCTTTAACCTTGCCTTGAATCGATATTTCACCGGTAAGCGCAGCATTTTGCCTGATTGGGGTATTAGTAATGGCGGAAATAATCGCAATTAAAATTGCCGTTCCGGCTGAAGGACCATCAATTCGGCCACCACCAATAATATTAATGTGCACATCATAATTACTTAAATCTTCTCCGGTTATTTTTCGCACTACCGCCGCCGCATTAAACACTGAATCCTTAGCCATACTGCCGGCGGTTTCATTAAATCTAATAGTGCCTTTGCCTTTTTCATTCGCTGCAAAAGACACCGCTTCAATTTCCAACACCGAGCCTAAATAGCCCGCGACACCAAGTCCGAAAATTTTGCCGACTTCAGATTTTTCTGCGGCCATTTTATTAACATATGGTGATAGTCTACTAACTTGCACCACTCGATAAATATCATTTTTATCAATAACGATATTTTCAGCATTATCACCATTACGATATAATGCCAAGCTATACGCATCGGCCAAAATATTAATTGCCTTTCGACCTTCAATCGTATAATCAGAGATAATTTTGGGCACAGCTTCATCAATCGCAACATTAAGCTTACTAGCTGCGTTTTTTACAATTTCTTGAATATGTTTCGGTGTCAGTGGCTCAAAATAAATCTCAGCACACCGCGATCTGATGGCTGCATTAATATCCTCAGGTTCCCGAGTAGTCGCACCAATCATTACAAAATCTGCCGGCGCACCTTCCTCAAATAATTTTTTAATATACTTAGGTACATTTTCATCATTAGCATCATAATAAGTCGAATCAAAAAACACTCTTTTATCTTCTAGTACCTTCAATAACTTATTTTGTAGCATCGGATCCATTTCACCAATTTCATCAATAAATAAAATTCCGCCATGAGCTTCAGTCACCAAGCCCGTTTTAGGCTCAGGAATACCGGTATCAGCCAGATCACGCCTTGCTCCTTGGTAAATAGGATCATGTACCGACCCCAATAACGGATTAGTCATGTCCCGCGGATCCCATCTTAACGTCGTACCATCAGTTTCTACAAACGGCGCATTCTCGGCAAAAGGAGTGAATTTAGCTTTGCGAGCTTCTTCCAGCACCAATCTAGCCGCTGTAGTTTTACCAACACCAGGTGGTCCATATAAAATCAAATGTTGTGGATATGGCGAGGCCAACTTTGCCCGCAAGGCTTCCACTGCTCGTTCTTGTCCTACAACTTCATCTAAAGTTGCCGGACGCAATAACTCCATTGCCGATTTCGTCAACTTGGTTTTATCAAGTTTTTCTAATTCTGCTAAACGGTTGAGACTTTGCGTGCTCTCTGAAGTCTTTTCTTCATCTTTTAAAATCTGCATTCTAATTTCTTTAATATATTCTTGGTGGCGCTCTTCCATTTTTTCCGCAACTTTTTTCTCAATTTTATCTTCTACACTGCGTCTTGCCATTAAATCAGCTAATTCATATTCAATATCATCTAAAATCTGCGGAATTTCTTCATTATTAGGAATCTTATCAATAGTCGGATCTTCATAAACTAGTTTTTGCAGAGCAATAATGCGTTCATATAAATCATCTGAACGCATTTGCTCTAGCGCATCTAAATTACCTGCGCGTAAAATTATTTTATCAGAACCAAAAATATTAGCTAATAAAGTGTATAAAGCGGCCACTTGACCGCTAAATTCTTCATATTTAACATTAGGCAAAACTTCTATTGGTTCTTCTTGTTTCTTTTTCATCAATTTATCTAAAAACTTTCTCATTAACAGCCTCTTCCTAGCCGGCGATTATATGAACCTTAATTTTACTTGTTATTTCTGGATGAACCCTAATAACAGCTTCATATTCTCCTACAGCTTTAATACCTTCTTTAAGCTCTATTTTTCTTCTATCAATATCAATATTGTTTTTTTCCTTCAAGACATCAGCAATATCTTTACCAGTTACTGAACCAAAAAGTTTTCCGCCATCACCAATTTTAACAGGAATAGTTACTTCAATTTTACTTAATTGTGCCGCCATTAATTTAGCTTCATCCACCGCTTGCTGTTGTTTTCTGGCTTCTGACTCTTTTTTTAGTTTAACACTATTAACATTAACGGCTGTCGCCTCAATTGCATATTTTTTCGGCAATAAAAAATTTCTTGCATAACCTTCTGATACTTCGATGACATCACCTTTTTTACCTAATTTTTTAACTTCTTGTTGTAGAATTACTTTCATCTTCTTCACTCTCCTCAATATATTTGGTGCTGATATCAAGTACCTTACACCGCAACTCTTCAATATTAATTTCTTTCACTTGTGCTCCAGCGACAGTTTGATGTCCACCTCCGCCAAACTCTTCCATGATAATTTGAACATTGACTTCACCATTAGAGCGAGCACTAATGCCGACAGCATCCTCTAATTGAAATAAAACCAAACTCATTTTAACTTTATCAATTTTAAGGAGTGCATCCGCAACCTGCGCTGCTGTTACCTGGATATTTTTCACCGGCTTCTTACACATTGTAATTATAATACCATTCGGCAAAGCTTCAGCCTTAGCAATTGCTTCCGCTCTAATTACGGTTTCTGCATAGTCTTCGCGGAATAACATTTTTACAATGCCCGGATCAGCACCGGCACGCCTCAAATATGCCGCTGCATCAAAGGTTCTAACACCGGTTTGCACTGCAAAATTTTTCGTATCAACAACAATTCCGGCATACAGCCCCGTAGCTTCAATCCTCGTTAAATCAATATTTTCCGAAAAATACATTAACAATTCTGTCACCAATTCCGCCGTAGAAGAGGCCGATGGCTCTAAGTAAACCAGTAAGGCTTTATTGATGAAGTTTTCTGATCGGCGATGATGATCTATTACAATGATGTTGTCGCTCTTATTTAATAATTCCGGCACTGCTGTCATCTCCGGAATATGGGTGTCCACAACAAATAACACCGGATTAGCCGCCGCCAAGGCAATTGCATCGGTCCGATCAACAAACAGATTATCATATTCAGCATAATCAGCGGTCATTTCCATTAAACGATTCACCGAAACATTAAAATCACTAACGGCAATATAAGCTTTTTTGTTAAGATGTCGAGCCATTTTAGCAACACCCATCGCTGCTCCCAAACTATCAAAATCTTCATTTTGATGACTCATAATCAAGACAAAATCAGCATTTAAAATAGTTTCATACAGTGCATGAGCCACAACTCTGGCTTTTACTCTGGTATGCTTTTCTACCGCCTTAGCTTTCCCACCATAAAATTGTCTTGCGCCCTCATTATCAAGAACAACCTGATCACCGCCACGGCCTAGTGCTAAGTCTAACCCAGTTTGTGCGATTTCTCCTAAGTCAATCATATTAACCGCACCCACTGCTACCCCCATACTAAGAGTTACAGGGTAGCGATTTGCACCATGAACTGCTTTAACTTTATCCAAAACATCAAATTTATCATTGATAACTTTATTAAGCGACTTACGATTTAGCACAGTAATATAACTATCTTCCGAGATTTTTTTGATAAAGGCCCCAACGTCACCAGCCCAACCCTCTAACAGCTTATTTACTTCAACGATAACATCAGTTCGTTGTGAATCAGTTAAGCCTTGTAGCACATCGTCATAATTATCAATTTGTACATACGCCAAGGCGGGCATTTCTAATAAATAATCTTGCTTTAACATTTCAAACGCAGTGACATCACTAACATATAAAACCAATAACCCCTTCGGTTCGCCCGGTGTTACTAGTAAACGGTGCTTAATATTAAAGTAGCGTTCATTAGACAGTAACACAAATTCTCCATCTTTAGCCCACATTTTATCTAGCGGTAAGTCCGCAATAACCTCTGAAATATTACAGTCGTATTCAACCTTACCTTCAAACCAGCTATTAAATTCATTATTAGTCCACTGAACATTGCCGGCAGAATTTATTACAGCAATAGCAATCGGAAACTTATCAATGGCATAATTTGATAATTCATTGATATTTTTTGCTACACATTCGACATAGTTATCAAAAATTTTCTTGCGTTCACGATAACGATCACGCCCATAAAAAAATAACGCGACTAACAATATAAAGCCCATAAATGCGAAATATTTATTATAAACCAATATTATCAGCATCAAACACAATATAACCGTTAAATAGATACAAGTGTCAATCCAGCTTGAAAAACCTTGAGGCATAATTTTGCCCTCCATTTATTCTAGGTATTATTAATTCTTTTGCGATAATCAATAATCATATCAAACGCTCCGGCAATTGCCACCGTTTGAATCATAAAGCCATTTAAAAATATTAAAATCAGTATAATACTCCAGACCATCTTTGACAAATTATATTTTTTCGCCAAATAATAACACAACGATAACCCTTGTAGTAACATTATAATATTAGCCAGTTGCTGAATATTATAAGATAGTTGCTTCAATAAGTAAATTTCTCTGGTAGTTCCCCAATATAAGCCAACCAAGGCAAAAGCGTAAATATACAACGCCAAAGTTGAAAATCGCCAATTACTAAAGCTTGGAATAGGCTCAACAAAAGTTCCTAGTCGATTTAAAACCAGACCCGCCACCTTATAATTAAGCCACACGCTCAAAAAGCCAAAACAAATAATAATGAGCGGAAATAACATTTTTACATCGCTTGCCATTTTGGTAGTTGCCTCTGTTATTTCAGCAATTTTTTCAGTCGGAACATTTGCTTCAGTATAAACTTGTACCGCAACAGTACTAACTTGGCTAATAAATTTTTCTTGTTCATCAATTGGATTTATATTTGTTAACATAAAGCTCAAGCTCAAGTAAAGTGTTAATGATAAAATCGACACTATACTTGAAATAATAACTGTTTTTATCGGAGTAAAATTAAGCCTAATACATTGCCCAATAGCAATCCCCAAAATACCATAAATCAGCATTAACGACAATGCCGTCAGTGGTGATAATAACAGTGCTGTCAAAATTGTTATAACAACTGCCGTCAATACACTCCACTTAAAATCATGGCGAACTGCCAACACAATTAACGGAACTGACCATGTATAAATAAACGCAATTCCCAATAACGGTAGATATACTCCTAGCATAGCCATAACAATCGCAATTCCTGCTAAAATGCCACCTTCCATTATTGGCTTAGTTGTTTTCTCCATTTTTCCTCCTCTTGCCACCTAAAACCATCTTCTATTTTAAAGAAATTAATCTTATTATATTCTAACTTAAATATCTTTCTTCCTGCCAAACATCACAAAAACTTAACATCATTATTAATTTTAATAAAAAAAGAGCCTCAAAAAAGGCTCTTTTACTTGCTTTATTCAGCTGTAAACGGCAATAACGCAATGTTACGAGCACGTTTAATAGCAACTGTAACTTGACGTTGATGTTTAGCGCAGTTACCAGAAATACGACGTGGTAAAATTTTACCGCGTTCTGTAACGTAACGACGTAATTTAGGAACGTCTTTATAATCGATAGCTTCAACTTTATCTACGCAGAAACTACAAACTTTTTTCTTAGGTTTTCTACCTCTTTCACGTTTCATAGGACTTACCTCCCTTTAAAATGGTATTTCTTCTTCAGGGAAGACCTCACTGCCAAAGGAGTTCATATCAACAGATGATGACGAGCCACCTTCTGCTGCCGCACGTTTACTACCTAAAAACTCAATACTTTGAGCAACTACTTCTGAAACACGACGTTTTTGACCATCTTGTGTTTCATAAGAGCGGATTTGCAAACGTCCTTCAACCAAGATCTGACTTCCTTTAGTAAGATTATTTCCACAAATCTCGGCCAGTTTCTCCCATGCTACGATGGGTATAAAATCAGCAGACTCCTTTTGAGCACTTCCACCACCAAAACGATTTACCGCAAGATTAAAGCTGGCAACAGCTTTGCCACCTTGTGTATAACGAACTTCCGGATCTTGTGCAAGGCGCCCAACCAATATAACCTTATTCATGGTTTACTCCCCCTGGCCTTTATTATTCTTCGTCTTTAATTATCATGTGTTTCAAGATCTCATCAGTAATCTTCATTACACGGTCAACCTCGTTAATAACTGCAGGCTCAGCTGTAATGTAGAATAAGCAGTAATATCCGTCTGTGTTATCTTTTATTTCATAAGCAAGACGTTTTTTACCCCAACGATCAATCTTGTCAATGTTACCACCATTAGTAGTAATGATGTTTTCGAATTTAGCAACAACACCATTAATAGCTTCTTCATCAAGTGGCTTAACAATGAATATGACTTCGTATTTTCTCACGAAATCACCTCCCTCTCTGGACTAATGGCTCCTTACGGAGCAGGGAAGGTTCAAAAAAACTTTTTAAACCTAACTGTCATACGACCCTAGAATTATAACATTATCTATATTTTTTTGCAACACTTACAACAAAACTATTTATCTTTATTCTTTCCTCTAGCCAGCGAAATAAAAATTCCCACAAAGCTTAATCCACTAAAAACCACAAAAATATTTTTAAAACCAAGTAACAACGCCTTATGATAATCAGGTTCAAGGTTTATAAAAAATGATAAAAACAAATTAACCAAGGCCATGCTAAAACCTTGGCCAAATAATCGCATGGCCGACAACACCGAGGCCGCAACACCGTGATCTTTTTGTTCAACTGCACTCATAATAGCATTATTATTCGGCGACGAGAATAATGCAAAGCCTAATCCTATTATCACCAAGGCTCCAGCGATATAAAAAACACTACTTGTTTCCGAGATAAAGAGTAATAATACTAACCCGATAGTATTTAAAGCCATCCCCACCGTTGCGACAATTCTCGGTTGAATTTTATCTGACAAGCTCCCTGCCAACGGTGAAAACAGTGCCATTAACAACGGTTGAATTAAAATAATCATGCCGGCGGTCGGAGCGTCCAAATTTTGTATTAACTGCAAATATAGTGATAACACAAAACTAATCGCAAAGGTCGCACTATAATTTATCATAGCGGCGAGATTAGACATTGCAAATATTATATTCTTAGAAAATAATTTAATATTCAAAACTGGATTAATTATTTTTCTTTGTACTAACACAAACACAACAAACAATATTAACCCTAATGCCATCAAATATTTCCCATAATAATTTTCCGCATAACTTGAGCAACCATATAATAAGCTGGTACTAGCAAAAAAATAAAGCAAACTCCCCTTTATATCGAAAGGTTCTTTTTGTCCATACCATTCATCATGAACTTTTTTTATAGCAATCAAACTTAAACCCAAGCCAATGGCAATCAAGAAAAAAATACTGCGCCAACCCCAAAAATGAGTAATGATTCCCCCTAAAAATGGACCGAGCGACAAACCGATATAAGTAGCTGCTGCCGAATAGCCAATCACTTTACCACGCTCTGTTATTTTATGCACCGCTACTAACAATGTCATGCCGGTGCTAAAAATCATCGCCGACGCAATCCCTTGTAAAAACGAAAAAGTTATCAACATTCTCAAGCTATCAGCCAAGCCGGCGCCAATAGTCATCACAATAAATAAGTATAAGCCATAGGTATAAATTTTTTTCCGCCCCATAATATCAGCCAGTTTCCCCATTGGCACTAATACGGCAATAGAGCCTAGCAAGTAAGCCGAAACATACCAGGTTAAAAAGCTTGGTAAAACATTAAACTCTTTAGCCATATAAGGAATTGCCAAATTAATAGAACTACCTAAAAATGGTCCAAAAAAGGAGGTAATCAAGACCGCACTAAACACCCATTGAGCTTGCGACATCTTCACCCCTCCTTCACAACATTATTTATTAACACTATAATATTAACAAAAATAATATTTATTGTAAAATTACAACTTAGATAATAAAAAACCGTTTGCCTTAGTAAAACTATTGCAAACGGTTTTTATTATACGTTAAAACGGAAATAGGTTACATCGCCGTCTTTCATAATATATTCTTTACCTTCTAATCGAACTTGCCCTTTTTCTTTCGCAGCATTTTGGCTACCGGCTGCTATCAAATCATCATATGAAACAATTTCCGCACGGATAAAGCCACGTTCTATATCAGAGTGAATTTTTCCACCAGCTTCCGGTGCTTTTGTTCCTTCTGTGATTGTCCACGCTCTAACCTCTTGCACTCCAGCTGTTAAGAAAGTAATTAAGCCTAATAGTTTAAAAGAAGCTTTAATTAATTTATCCAAGCCGGATTGTTCTAACCCTAATTCCGCTAAAAATTCCTTGGCATCTTCATCACCAAGTTCAGCAATTTCAGACTCTACCTTGGCTGATACAACAACAACTTCAGCGCCCTCTTCTTTAGCATAAGCTTTAACTTTTTGAACATATGGATTGTCATTATCAGCTGTAGCAACTTCGTCTTCCGCCACATTAGCAACAAAAAGTGCTGGCTTTAAAGTTAATAAATTAAGATCACGAATCATTAACTTTTCATCATCGTTCATTTCCACCCGTCGAGCCGGTACAGCTTCTTCCAGTACTGCTCTAATACGCTCTAACAATTCCATTTCCACTTTAGCTTTTTTGTCGCCGCTTTTAACCATCTTTTGAGTGCGTTCCATCCGTTTTTCAACACTTTCCAAGTCAGCTAAACACAGCTCCGTATTAATTATTTCAATATCACGCAAAGGATCAAGACTACCTTCAACATGAGTTATATTCTCATCATTAAAACAACGAACTACTTGGGCTACAGCATCAACTTGACGAATATGCGATAAAAATTTATTACCAAGACCTTCTCCTTGTGCTGCCCCTTTTACCAATCCGGCTATATCAACAAAGCGAATCGCTGCCGGAATTACCTTTTTCGCTGAATTCATTTTGCATAAAACATCTAAACGCTGATCAGGTACATCAACAACCCCTACATTAGGCTCAATTGTACAAAACGGATAGTTCGCCGCTTCCGCTCCAGCTTTAGTAATAGCATTAAACAATGTACTTTTTCCTACATTCGGTAATCCTACGATACCTACTTCTAAATTACTCATCAGTAAATATTCCACCTTATCTTTAAAAACTTCCAAGGACTTGTCAAAGCCCTTTTAATTGTAGTTTATCTAACCGTTAATTGCAAGATACTACAATACCATAATATGTTCCTTTTTTAACATTTTCTTAATTTTATTAATATCTTCTTTATTAGCCGGTCTAATTTCCCTTAGCTTATATTCAAGCCCCAAAGCTTCCCATTTATACACACCCATTTCATGATATCCTAGTAAATCAACAATATGTTTGTTAGGTAAAGACTGTATCAGTGCAATAAACTCTGCTATTTCCTCGGCACTGTCATTAATCGTTGGTACCACTAAATACCTAATAGTAAGCTCATGCTTAGTAGCCATATACCTTAAATTCTCAATAATACTTTCTCCGTCAGCATTAGTTAACCTTTGATAACTAGTTTTTGTTACACCTTTCAACCCAAACATAATATGATCCGTATATGGTAATACCTTATCAATATCAGCAATTTTCGCAAAACCAGAAGTATCTAGGGTAGTACTAATCCCTTGAAGTTTAGCTGCCGCAAATAATTCTGCTACAAAATCAGCTTGTAATAATGGTTCACCACCACTGACAGTAATGCCCCCATTAGAAGCTTCATAAAAAGGGCGATATCTATTAAAATCGGCAATAATTTCTTCTACGGTAATCGTCTTTGTTCCAAGCTTCCAAGTATCAGGATTGTGGCAAAACAAACAACCTAAATTACAGCCTGCTAAAAAAACCAAATAACGTATACCCTGTCCATCAACCGTCCCCATTGTATCAATAGAATGATAATAACCTACCATTTTTTCACCTTCTTTAAAATTATTTCCTCGGAAATTAAAATATTAATTGTATTTTGATATAAAGAAAGGTTGGGTTTTACCCCAACCTCAGCTTAATTATACCGCTTGATAAAAAGTACGTTTAATAACTTCTTTTTGATGCGCTTTGCTTAATTTTACAAAATTAACAGCATAACCAGAAACCCTAATCGTTAATTGCGGATAATTTTCCGGTTCTTGCATCGCTTTTTCTAACAACGCTCTATCAAAAACATTAATATTGATATGGTGACCTTTACTTACACTATAACCATCCAATATTGCTACTAAGTTATTGATTCTAGCTTCCGGACTCTTGCCCAACGCCCCCGGCACAATCGAGAAAGTATAAGAAATACCATCACGACAATCTTTGTATGAAATATTTGTTACTGACTTAATCGCTGCAATGGCCCCTTTATTATCACGACCATGCATTGGATTAGCGCCCGGAGCAAATGCTTCACCAGCTTTACGGCCATCAGGAGTTGCCCCTGTTTTTTTACCATACATAACATTAGAAGTAATCGTTAATACTGATAAAGTATGCTCAGCCCCACGATATGTTTTATGTTTTTTTAACTCAGTTAAAAATTCATGCGTAATTTCTTTTGCAAAAATATCTACACTATCATCACCATTACCGTAGCAAGGGTGTTCACCTTCTACCACGAAATCTGTAGTGATACCATTTTCACCTCTGATTGGTTTAACTTTGCCATATTTAATTGCACTTAACGAATCAACTGCAACCGATAAACCAGCAATCCCAAAGGCCATCAAACGCTTAACTTCGCTGTCATGCAAAGCCATTTGCGAAGCTTCATAAGCATGTTTATCATGCATAAAATGAATTAAATTCATAGTATTAACATATAATCCAGCCAACCAAGCCATTACTTTAGAATAGTTTTTTCGTACTGCTTCATAATCTAAATATTCACCATCAAGTACCGGCATTACAGGTGCAAGCTGTTCTCCGGTATTTTCATCTTTACCACCATTGATTGCTAACAACAAGGCTTTAGCCAAATTAGCTCTAGCTCCGAAGAACTGCATTTGACGACCAACTTGCATTGCAGAAACACAACAAGCAATTGCATAATCGTCACCGTAAATCGGTCTCATTAAGTCATCATTTTCATATTGAATCGCACTAGTATCAATTGAAACCTTCGCACAGAAATTTTTAAAGTTTTGCGGTAATTTATCAGACCACAAAATTGTTAAATTAGGTTCCGGTGCCGGCCCTAAGTTATACAATGTATGTAATACTCTAAAAGAGTTCTTCGTTACTAGACTACGTCCATCTTGACCAATACCACCAATAGCTTCTGTTACCCACAATGGATCACCGGCAAATAATTCATTGTATTCCGGCGTTCTTAAGTGACGAGCTAACCGCAATTTAATAACTAATTGATCCATAATTTCTTGTGCTTCTTCTTCCGTTAATGTGCCATTAGCTAAGTCACGATTAATATAAATATCTAAGAAGGTAGAAGTTCTACCAATTGACATCGCTGCACCATTTTGTTCTTTAATAGCCGCTAAATAACCAAAGTATAACCATTGTGCTGCTTCTTTAGTATTTGTTGCCGGCACAGTAATATCAAAACCATAACTTGCCGCCATTTTAGCAATATCTTTTAAAGCCTTAACTTGTTTCGCAATTTCTTCGCGATAACGCATGGTGTCTTCGGACATATTATCTTCAAACATCGCTTCTAAATCATTTTGTTTTTGCTTAATTAAAGCATTAATACCATATAACGCAATTCGACGATAATCACCAATAATCCGACCACGGCCATAAGCATCCGGTAATCCAGTAATAATCCCTAGCTTACGAGCTTTACGCATTTCAGCGGTATAAACGCTAAATACTGCTGAATTATGAGTTGTGGCATGTTTGCTGTAGATATTACTTATTTCATGAGACAATTCATAACCATATTCTTTGCAAGCTTGTTCTGCCATTCTTACGCCACCATTTACAATAACTCCACGCTTTAATGGAGCATCTGTTTGCAAGCCGAAAATTACTTCATTTTCTTTTTCAATATAACCCGGTTTATGTGAAGTAATTGTTGATACAGTCTCAGTATCTACATCAAGTACCCCTTTAGCGTTTTCTTGCACTAACAATTCACGACACTTGTTCCAAACATTCTCTGTTTTTTTAGTTGCACCAACTAAGAAGCTATCATCACCCTCATAAGGAATATAATTTGTTTGAATAAAGTCTCTAACATCAATTATATTTTGCCATCTTCCTTCTTTGAAGCTGTTCCAGGCTTTGTTATTGTTTTCCATAATAATTTCCTCCTCGGCATTTTCCGCCTTACTATAAATTGTATTTATACTAGGTTAACTAATTTTTATTATCAGGTTTTAATACCTAGTACTAATTTTTCTTGGTATAAAAACCACCTGAGCATAAATTCGCCCAGGCGGCCGGCTGTTCTAACAATATAGTCCCTCGTGGTAATCCACTAATCCGCCAGTTCTATACTGCTTATATTTGTATGGCTCTATTATATTGCTAAAATTTCAACAAGTCAATACAAATAATTAAAGTTAATTAATTTTAATTATCCATTATTGGTTTCGTAGCAACAATAGCCTTAACGGCTTTTTCAAATTTCGGGCGCGGAATCATAACCCAACGACCACAACCTTGACATTTAAGACCAAAGTCCATTCCCACTCTAGTAATTTCCCATTGATCAGATCCGCAAGGATGGGTTTTTTTCATTTTAACCACATCACCCACTTGATATTTTACAATATTCACAACCACTCATCCCCCGTCTTTAGTCCACTGTCAAAACTTCCTCTTCATGTCCACAAGGTTCCGCATGAATAACAATATCACAACGACCTAGCACATCTTTTAAATCTGCTTCAATTTCATCACAAATTTCATGTACCTTATATAACGGCATATTTTTATCTAAAACTAAATGAACATCAATTAACCGATATGAACCCGATCGTCTGGTTCTAAGTTTATGAAATTCTAGTACATTTTGATTGGACTTTAATATTTTAATAATAGTTTGTTCATCTTCCATTGGTAAACAAACATCAGTCAGTTCCTTCGCGCTTTTAACGGTCATAGTATAACCGGCTTTA
>RRZT011041756.1_pt1 | contig 14702 bp, 10 predicted proteins | sample 2165551 | NCBI WGS metagenome assembly RRZT01 (sample SAMN10456910, study PRJNA506462) | wastewater metagenome | biome: wastewater; feature: sludge; material: wastewater sludge; isolation source: wastewater sludge with Escherichia coli K12::gfp cells carrying plasmid... | place: USA: Moscow, Idaho... | reverse complement strand
TTATAGGTGTTATTCCCCTATTGCTTATTCTTCGCCATTTCTGCTTTGTCCGTTGCTGTTGTTTTTACCTGTTTGGGAACAATTAGTTATCTTTTATTCTAGTTGGAGGATGGCTATAAAAAGGAAAAATTCCTGCAAGTGAAGCACTTACAGGAATTTTCAGTGGACCAGCCTGGGCTTGAACCAGGGACCTCCAGATTATGAGAACGATAAAATGATATTCTGCGATAGTTAACGATTTTAATCTTTATTGAATATCAGATAGTTATGTAGATTGTCACTCTCGGTGAAACTCACTAAATCCCCCTAACTGAAATAGTTTGTTTACGCATTGTTTACGCAAAAACGAGGGGAAATATAGAGAAGTATATATTGTTATTACCTCATTTGAATGGGCGATATAGAATCCCATGCTTTCCACATATTCTGCTATAAACAAAGAGCATGATTGACGTTATCGCCAATTATTTATAAAAAAGATGCTCTTTTTTGATATGTCTCTTCGTGATTCTCAAGGCTTATTTGTACTTTTACATCGAAAAGGATGTCTTTTATGGAAAAAGAAAGGATTAACAGGCTGAAGATTGTGCTTGCCGAAGAGCAAAAAAGCAGTAAGTGGCTGGCAGAGCAATTAGGAAAAGACAGGGCTACTGTCTCCAAATGGGTGACGAATACCATGCAGCCTGACGCAAGAAACCTCCTGCGTATAGCAGAGGCTTTGAACATTGATGCAGGTAGGCTGCTCAACCAAAAACATTTGAACAATGAAAGAAATAGATATTATCCAACAGATTAAACTTGGCGAGGTCAGTAAGGTGCAGTTCAAAGAGCGGATTCTTGACAACTATGATATTGGTTGCGAATTGGTGGCGTTCAGCAATGCACGTGGTGGTACACTGGTTGTTGGCGTGAAGGACAAAACTGGTAGTGTCAATCCTTTGTCGTATCAAGAAGTACAGGAAACCACTAATATACTTGGAAATATCGCATCAGAGAATGTTGTTCCTGCCATCCTTGTTGATGTAGAAACTATTTCTGTGGATGGCGGAAGCCTTGTTGTGGCTCATATTAAAGAAGGGGTGAATAAGCCTTACCATGACAATCGGGGGATTGTGTGGGTGAAGAACGGTGCCGACAAGCGCAAGGTGTTCGATAATGCCGAGCTTGCCGAGATGATGACCGACTGCGGCAGTTTCTCGCCTGATGAAGCAGGTGTTCGGGATGCTACGATTAAGGACTTGGACGAGAATACCATCAAAACCTTTTTAAGCAACAAGTTTGAAAAAGTATTGGTGAGAAAAGGTTTGGTGGGTGATGCATTCCGTGAAATCTCTTTAGATACAGTCTGTTCTGCTATCGCCAGTGGGCACGATGGGGAGAAGTTGCTGCGTAACCTACGTTTCATCCGACCCGATGGAAAAATCACAGTGGCCGCAATGTTATTGTTTGGGAAGTACACTCAGCGTTGGCTTCCAGTAATGACGGCAAAGTGTATCTGTTTTGTGGGTAATAGTCTTGGCGGTACACAATTTCGTGATAAAGTGAATGATGCCGACATTGAAGGCAATCTGTTTCATCAGTTCGAGACTATTATGGATTTCTTCACCCGGAACTTGCGTCATATACAAGTTGGGGATGAATTCAATTCGAAGGGAGTGTTGGAGATACCCTACACCAGTCTTGTTGAGTTCACCGTAAATGCTTTGGTACATCGCTCGCTGAATGCGAAAGCCCCTATCCGCATCTTCATCTTTGATGATAGAGTGGAGATACACAGCCCGGGAACTCTCCCTAATGGGCTTTCCGTAGATGATATTGTTGTGGGAACTTCTATGCCACGCAATATGTTCCTTTTTACAAATGCCATTCACTTGCTTCCCTACACAGGAGCGGGTAGTGGTATGCTTCGTGCCTTGTCTGAGGATGTGAATGTCTCGTTCACCAATAATGACAGGACAAATGAGTTCGTGATTACTATAAATAGGCCAGTAGGTAACCAAGTTAACGAGAAAAGTAACCAAGCCAGCAATAAAAGTAACCAAGTTAATGGCAACTTAGACACTAAACTTGGAGACTCTGACACCAACTTAGATACTAACTCTGACACTTTTAATGCAGACTCTGATACTAAACTTAGACACTCTGACACTAGCTTAGATACCAACTCTGACACTTTTAATGTAGACTCTGACACTAAGCGTCCTAAAATAACAAATAAACAAAGGGATATAGTAAACTTCTGTAGTGTGCCACGTAGCAGCAAGGAAATTCTTGAAAGGGCAGGTGTGACATACCATAGCAAGAATATCCAAACATATATCATGGCTCTTGTCGAGGCTGGTTATCTTGAGATGACCAATCCCGAGCATCCCAATGCAAGCAATCAAAAATATAGGAGAAGTAAAAAATGAACTCACATATATTCACTAACAAGAACGGCAACACACTGATGTGCGAATTTGAAGGAGTCCTCAGTAACAATCCTTCAATAAAGAATCTTGATGCGGTGGTAGGATTCCTCCGTGCATCAGGCTATTTCTCTTTGCGGCCTTTTTTAGACAATATCAACAAGGCTCGTGTGTTAATTGGTATAAACGTAGATAAGTACATAGCAGAAGCTGCTCGTCAAGGGAGAATATTCTTTGGGGCAGAAGAAGAGGTTAAAGCCGACTGCTTGCAGCAAATACGTAGAGACATCGAACAATCCGGATACAAAAGGGAAATAGAAGACGGTATCTTTCAGATGGTAACGGACTTGGTAGACGGGAAACTGGAACTGCGTGCGCATCCATCAAAGAAGATTCATGCCAAGATATACGTATTATATCCTGATGATTTCAATCAGTACACACAAGGAATTGCCATAACTGGCTCCAGTAATCTATCCGGTAACGGACTGGGCATCACAGAGGATAAACAATACGAATTCAATGTAAAAATGTCACAGTATGAAGATGTAAAGTTTGCGAAAGATGAATTTGAAGAGCTTTGGAAAGAAGCTGAAGGATGCGAGATAACTGCTGAAGATCTCAAAATCAATATAGAGCGTACTTATCTCAAAGGTGATATATCTCCTTATGACTTATACATAAAGATGCTCATTGAGTATTTTTCTGACCGTGTGATGGATGCGGACGATGAGAATCCACTTAATGTTCCAGAGAACTACACTAAATACGATTATCAAATGGATGCCGTAGTGGAGGGGTATCAGAAGCTTCTGCGCTATGATGGTTTCTTTCTTGCCGATGTTGTGGGCTTGGGTAAAACTGTTATCGCTACAATGATTGCCAAGAAGTTTTTGCAGGAGAATGGGCGCGACAACACCAAAATACTTGTGGTATATCCCCCGGCTGTGGAGCAGAACTGGAAAACCACTTTCAAAGATTTTGGCATTGACAAATATACCAAATTTATTACAAATGGCAGTTTGAACAAGGTTCTTGATGAGGATAACTATGACTATTGGAACGCTGACGAATACGATCTTGTCCTTGTGGACGAAGCGCACAAGTTCCGCTCTCACACTACAAACGCTTTCGAGCAGTTACAGGAAATCTGCAAGATGCCACGCATCAACCAAGGGCATATCAAGGGCTACAAAAAAAAGGTGATGCTCATTTCGGCAACCCCAATGAATAACTCACCAGCCGATATTTATAATGAAATCCTCCTTTTTCAAGACCCACGCCATTGTACCATAGATGGAGTAGCTAATCTTACGGCCTTTTTCAGTCCGCTCATCAAGGAGTTTAAGCGATTTCGTAATGAGCCTGAGTTTGATTTGACCAAATTCAAAAAACTGGCTGAGCAAGTGCGCGACCGCATCATAAAGCCTCTATCAGTTCGTCGTACACGTACCGACATCGAAAATGTACCACGCTACAACAAAGATGTGAATGGTTTTCCCAAAGTGGAACGCCCAATAGAAAGTCGCTATGAACTGAATGAGCATTTGGCAGACTTGTTTGAGAAAGCTATGCTCACGCTTACTAAAGACCTGAGTTATGCATGTTATCAAGCTATTGCTTATCTGAAACCTGAAGCCGCAAATGGCTTATATGACAATGCAGAAACCATTAGCCGCTCCTTGGCCGGAATCCGCAAGAATGGACTAGTGAAACGTCTAGAAAGCAGTTTCCATGCGTTCCAAGTTTCCATTGAGAACTTCAAGATTGCAAATCAGAATATGATTGACATGTTCAATAACGATAAGGTGTTCATTGCTCCAGATCTTGATATTAACAATTTGTTGGCAGCAGGATGGAGCGAGGAAGAAATAGAAGAGAAACTGAATGCCAAGGCACAGGACAACCCGAAGAATGCAAAGTTTACAGCAAATGATTTCCGTCCGGAGTTTATTGAGATGCTTCGAGCTGACCAAAAGATTCTTGAACAAATGTATATTGACTGGTCGGTTGTGACAGATGCGGATGATTCCAAATTTGCCAAATTTAATGAACTGCTGAAACACGAGTTATTCAGGGTAGAACGTAATCCAGAACAAAAACTTGTTGTGTTCTCAGAATCTATAAATACAGTAGAGTATCTTGCAAAACGTATAAACCGCAAAGACGTATTGGTTATCTCTGCTAAAAATCGTAGTAATCTCTTCAAAACCATTCGAGAGAACTTTGATGCCAACTTCAAGAACAAGCTCAACGACTACAATATCATACTTACCACAGACGTACTGGCAGAAGGCATCAACTTACACCGATCAAATGTAATCGTCAACTATGATACACCATGGAACTCTACACGGTTGATGCAGCGTATTGGACGTGTAAACCGTATTGGATCTGTATCGAAACACATTTATAACTATGTCTTCTATCCATCACGTCAGGGCAACAGAGAAATCAATCTTAATCAGATTGCCCTGAGCAAAATCCAGACATTTCACTCTACATTTGGAGAAGACAATCAGATTTATTCGCAGAACGAAGTGATAGACCGTAACCTGAGCAAGCTCTTTGACGAGGCGATGAAAGAGCAAAAGAAAGACCTTAACCAAGAGTTGCCTTATTATGAAGAGCTACGCACATTGTATAAGACCAATCGCCGTGAGTATAACCGAATAGCAAAGCTGTCACTTCGTAGCCGTACTGGTCGTGCGTCGCGGGCTGTTGATGGTGTTACGCTGTCTGGTGATACTCTCGTTTTTTTGAAAACCAACTTCCGTAAGGTGTTCTTCCTCGTATCAGAGAATGTGAAAGAACTTTCTGTGCTTGACGCATTGAAATACTTCAAGGCTACGCCTGAAGAGCTGGCTGTGGAACGCATAGAGCAACACCACAACCATGTTGAAAAAGCATTGCGCAAGTTCCACACTATACAAGAGGAAGAAATCAAAAATCAAGAATTTGGTCAAGATGATCCTTCAAGTCGTGGCGCACAGGTTAGTACCGCACTTAACCTGCTCTCTAATTTCATGCGTGAGATTGATGACAGCGAACTGTATCTGAAAGTCGCTCAACTGAAAACACTTGCAGAACGCGGAGTTATCACTTACATCTCCAAGCGTTTACAACGAATTCAGAAAGACCTACGCCGTGTTAGTGGCAAAGCACGCATGACACACGATGAGGCCTTGAACGAGATTATACAGATGGCAAATAAATATGCCCCATACTACATGGCAGAGGCAGAAATGCTGAAACAAATAGAATCGGAAGCCGAAATCATATTATCTGAATCATTTAAAGAAGCATAAATTATGAACTACAAGGAAGTAATTGAAGCAAAATACAGCCGTGAGGCATGGCAAGGATTGCTTTACGATATTTTTCACAACAAAGTGAAATTCTGGCGCACACCTACACCTATCCATGTGAGTAGCCGTTTGGCTAAGGAAGCTCTTAGTTTGGGAAACATTTCTCTATCAGATGGCGAGACAATTGCCGTCTATGAAGTAGAACTCAATGAGAAAGTTGATATAGAAAGGAACCGCCACGGCATCCGTGATATACTTACTACAGACTGGCGCAATATGGGCTATGCTGGTGCATTCGTTTTTGGCTACCGGAAAAACGAAAGTGTACTCCGCTTCTCATATGTAAGTGAGACATGGGGATTCAATAAACAAGGCGAATATGAAAAAGTATCTACTGACACTATGCGCTATACTTATCTGTTAGGTGAGGGACGCGGCTGTCGTACTGCTATAGACCAATTCTCCACGTTGAAGAATAGCAAACAGACGCTTGCCGACATTACTGAGGCATTCTCTGTTGAGGCACTAACTAAACAATTCTATGGAGAACTTTTCGACTGGTATCTTTGGGCTATTGACCCAGTTACAGGTGTCTCTTTCCCGAACAACACTTCCATTGAAGATGATGACCGAGAAGATATAGAAACAAAGATTATCCGCATGATAACTCGTATCATGTTCATTTGGTTTATCAAGCAGAAAAATCTTGTTCCAAATCGTTTGTTTGATCCTGAGTATATTCATACGATACTGAAAGATTTTGATGAAGAAAGCACTACCAATGGTAATTACTACAATGCTATTCTTCAAAATCTCTTCTTTGCAACGCTCAACCGTGCAATTGAGGATGAGGAGGGCAATAAACGCAAGTTTGCCACCGCATCTAAACGAGACATCAAAACACTCTATCGCTACGAAGAATTGTTCACTATTTCTGAGCAGCAAGTGATTGACATGTTCGCAGAAGTGCCGTTCCTAAACGGTGGTCTCTTTGAGTGCCTTGATAAGACAAAGACCATTGATGGTGTGGAACAAGCATACAACTATGATGGTTTTAGCCGTAACGACCGCACATTTGCAGATGGTCGCTATCGCTATCGTGCCATTGTTCCTAATACTTTGTTCTTTGATGAGAAACGAGGCCTCTTCTCTATTCTTAACAAGTACAACTTCACCATTGAGGAGAACACGCCCGAGGAACAACAAGTTGCACTTGACCCTGAACTATTGGGTAAAGTATTTGAAAATCTGCTCGGTGCATACAATCCTGAGACAAAGGAAACCGCTCGCAATCAAAGTGGCTCTTTCTATACACCTCGTGAGATTGTAAAGTACATGGTCGATGAAAGTCTGATTGCATATTTGGGCGAATCAGACTTCAACCGCTCACTGTTTGCTCCTAACTTCAAATACGAAGTAGCTCATGTGGAAGAGTATAAATCAATTGCTGAAAAGTTGAAAGCTGTCAAAGTGCTTGACCCAGCTTGTGGCTCAGGTGCATTTCCAATGGGATTGCTCAACCGTATGGCAGAGGTACTTCAGCGCATCGAGCTTAATACAAACGTGTATGAACAGAAACTGGCTATTATTGAGAACTGTCTCTACGGTAGTGATATTCAGAGTATAGCTGCACAGATTACCAAGTTGCGCTTCTTTATTTCACTTATCGTAGATTGTGAGCGTGATGCCTCCAAACCAAACTTTGGAATACCTACATTGCCAAACCTTGAAACCAAGTTTGTCGCCGCCAACTCTCTCATTGCTAAGAAAAAGCAAGATAGACAACGTAATCTTTTTGAAAATCCGGAGATCGAACCTACTAAGGAAGAGCTTGCAAAGGTGCGCCATGAGCACTTCATGGCAAAATCAGCTTCCGCCAAGCGTCGACTGCGTGAGAAAGACCAGGAACTACGCGAGAAGTTGGCAAAGCTCTTGGCAGATGACAATAATTTTGCACCAGAAGATGCAATACAACTTGCCGCATGGAATCCTTACGACCAGAATGCAGTGAGCAAGTTCTTTGACCCAGAATGGATGTTTGGAGTCACAGATGGTTTTGATATAGTAATAGGTAATCCACCATACTTAAGAATTCAAGAACTGCGAAAATTTAATAATGATTTAGCAGATTATTTATCTGATAATTATAAATCTGCAGTGGGTTCTTTCGATTTATATGTAACATTTGTAGAACGCGGACTACAACTTGTAAAGCCTAAGGGAGTTATGTACTATATTATGCCAGTAAAATGGACAAATTCTTCTTTTGGAAAAGGTTTGAGAAGTATTTTATGTGAAAAATCTTTTATTTCTTCTATCATAAACTTCGAAGCTTATCAGGTATTTGAAGCATCTACTTATACGGGAATACATTGCTTTAAGCAATCTAAGTCTTTGGCGTATTTGGAGCTTGATAGGGATATGAAGAATAATCAAGAATTACAAAATTATCTAAGTTCTATTACTTATAATGATTTTGTAAATATAAACATAAATACTTCAGAGGCATGGGTATTAACCAACAAAAAGGTAAATACTGTGCTTGAAAAGCTTAACAAATGTCCATATCGTTTGAGTGATGTATTTGATAAAATTTTTCAAGGAATCGCAACGAGTAAAGATGATGTTTATTTTCTGTACGATTGTCGAGTAATCAACCCATTTGAAATAGAAGGCTATTCAAAATATTTAAAGAAGAATGTTGTGATAGAGAATGGCCTAGTAAAACCTTTATTGAAGGGTGAAGATGTGCATAGATATGAGCCTCTTTCTTCTGACAGATTTGTTATTTTTCCTTATGATTTATCTAATGACAAAGCCAAACTTTTTTCAGAACAACAAATTGCGACTTTATTTCCTAAAGGGTATCTTTATCTAAAAGAGTGCGAAGACGAACTGCGTGGCAGAGAAAAAGGGAGGTTTAATAATGACAAATGGTTTATGTTTGGTAGAGGGCAAGGTATAAACTATGGAGGAATACCCAAATTGCTAGCTCCAGAAATATCTTTTGGAGGGAATTTTATGTTTGATTCAAACGGTCAATATTATAGTACAACCACCATTTACGGATATATTAAGAAAGAGGACATCAGTATAAGTTATGAGACATTATTAGCGATAATGAATTCTCGTTTATGTTGGTGGTTCCTAAAAAACACAGGTACAGTTCTTGCAAATGGTTACTATAGATATAAACCTGCATATTTAAAACCCATGCCAATTCCCAATGTATCCATAGAAACAGATTCAGCTATTAGGACAATGATTAAGAATTTATTGGTGTTAAAAGATGAAAAGGAGAAAAAAATAGTAGCAGATAAAATTGAACAAGAAGTCTTTAGTCTGTACGGATTAAACAAAGATGAAATATCAATAGTAATATTATGATGTAAGTCACGTAGCCTATTATATTCAATAAGCTACGTGACTTTAATTATCGGGTTGCATATAAATTAACTGTTTTTACATCTTCACTTGACAAGCCATATAATTGGTAAATGATTTTGTCTATATCTTTGATATAACTAGCAATTTCGTCCTTTGTAAGTTCATATTTACAATGTAAAATATCATCAACTATATTTTCTACCATGGAGACTTGTCTCATGTCAATGGCTTCATAATTTGGAACAGGAAATGGAGAAACATAGTTTGTCTTAAATGTATAATATCCACCTCTTAAAACATATCCTGTATTCTGTATAAAAAACCAAAAAAGATTTGAGTTTAGGAGTCCAAGGAGAAATTTGTAACTATATAAGCAATTCGCCTTTTTAATATAACCATATATTTTAGTTGTACTATAATATTGACCATTTAAATCATACGAAAAATTACCACCATAAGAAATCTCTGGAGCAACAAGTTTTTCCTTTGCGAATAATGTTAAATTTTTGGGATATATATATCTGTACCAAAGTATGTCATTTTTTAACCTCCATTACAATATTACAATTTCCATTTAAATATGAATATAGTAAATTTCTACTAATGCCAAGTTGTTTTGCAATGTCTGTTTTGCACATACCTTCTTTTAGCATGTTATTGATTATTGATTCTTTTCCGCTAAGTTTATATTTTTTATTTTTGCTTCCTTTTGGACGACCAAGAACAACACCCTCTGCTTTCTTTCTTGCCAACGCTTCTTTTGTACGTTGGCTTATGAGATTACGTTCTATCTCTGCTGACAGACCAAACGCAAATGCTAACACTTTGCTCTGAATATCATCGCCTAAACGGTAGTTGTCCTTGATAGTCCATACGCGGCACTCCTTTGTCATACAGATATTAAGTATCTCCATTATCATAAAGAGGTTGCGTCCCAATCGTGAAAGTTCAGCACAAATGATTAGATCATCTCCCTGTACCTTGTTAAGTAATTTGCCTAACTGACGCTTGTCGTATGCCTTAGTACCACTGATGGTTTCCTCAATCCAACCATCAATCTTAATTTTTTCTCGCTCGCAGAAATTGTTTATTTCAAAGCGTTGGTTCTCTACTGTCTGCTTATCGCTGCTTACTCGAATGTATCCGTAAATCATTGTTGTTATTTATTTAGTTATATAATTTAAAATTGTCTCATTGAATAAAGCGGATATTCAGCTAATGAAGTTAGCCCCTGTTATTATAGTAAAGGTGCGAGATTTCTTCCTGTTAATTTGTGATTTAACTTGCTGGTAATTTGCAGACAAACATAAAAGCCATCAAAAATTTTCCAATAATGGGACGGAAATGCCGCCCCATTTATACTACATTGCACGTGATTTTCATGTAGCACAATATACGACCAGTCCTAATCCCAATGTATAAACGAGCAAGAATATCACCAAGACCTTCATCCAAAAGTCCGAGTACCATACACCCTCATTCCGTCTGAGGATTTTGCGCATATTGGATTCATGCTCGGTGATAAGTTTCGTTTGTTCGACTTGATGATTTTTCAACACTGAAGTCCAACTTTCTATAGAATGGTCTATGAGTTGCCTAAGTTCGGCAAGCTGTTCAGGAGTGATGGTCGCCTTGAAGTTTGTGTTTCGTTCTGCTTTCACGATGGCATTACAGATGCCATTGACAATATTATCGCAACTGCCAGCTGCCGCTTTGAGCGCACCCTCAATGCGGCATTCGGCAGCAATTGCCTTCTCCAAATCCTCATTGAACTTTATCAGCGTTTCCTTTGCCTCTCTTATTTCTATGAGAAGTTTATCAATTTCTTGTTTTTCTGACTCAACTTGTTGGTTCATTTCGACGTTCTCCAACATGTCATTGACATTTATAGGCGAAATACCCCTTGATCTTCCTATGCCCATTTCCTTATATTGATAGTAAGTGAATTATCTGTGAAGTCTTCTCCTGCGCTTGCACATTTGATTTGCCATTCTTGCGCAACGGCGTGCCCATTCAAGTTCATCTTCATCTTTATCTCGTCCCCAGCCTCCTGTGTCAGAACCGCCACCGCCACTTGAAGCAACTATGCTTGTGGCTGCATCCAAATACCCAGCAAAGAGTAATAGAGCCGTGTGTTGTATCTCTTCAATCTTAGCCAACGGCTGAGCTTCCTCCAAAGAACACTCCTGTCTGATGATATTGTCAGTGGCTTCGGATATATCCACATGGTAGCTGTGATATTCGTCTGTTGCTATATCATAGTGCTTTAAAACAGGCTGTGGAGCCATCTTGGGTTGTATAACAAAATCAGTGTTGGCTGTCCGTGTTTGTTGGGGAATAGAATTTGTCGACTCAGACTTCCGTTCCTGAAGATGCAGTTTTGCCCAAGTAGTCTCTATTTTTGAAGGGGTCAGATTTCTCCCGATACCCAACACAGATGATTTATAATTTGAGTTACCCCGTTTGACTGAATAACCATAAACTTTTCCTTTATCATTTTCTTGTATGTGTACTTTGTAACCCCGTTTTGTCAGTTCCATTTCATATTGTCGCCAACTGAACTTATCCATTGCACGAAGTATCTCCATACAACAATTTGTAATCTCCTGCCTGTGCCGTATTCCGATTTCTTCGGACTGCACCCATCCTCGTTTTTCGTTGATGATATTCGCAGCTATGACTGCCCTTTCGCCAATCTTATGACTATCATTGATTTTCCCGTCCATGTCTACACGGTTGGCATCAATGTGCAGGTGGAGAATGCCACTTTTGGAATCACGATGCAGGGCGACTATGTATTGCGAGCCTTTGAGGTTGACCTGCTTTGAAGAAGTCCGTTTGGTCTTGCCGGAGAGATCAATGGCATCAAACACGCGGATGAACTCATCTGCCAAACGTACCCAATCGTCCATAGACCACCCACGGCTTTCTTCTTCGGCTGGGGATAGTTCAATTCTTATCACGTTTCTGCCAAGAGGTCTGCCCTTGTTGATTTTCTCGGCAAACATCTTCTGCACGAGCATCATCCGACCGTACATTGCTTCTGGTGAGATATCATCAGGCAACAGATTGGCTTTGACTATATCCGCTCTGTCTTTATTGACGGAATACCTTATGGCATTTGCGCCATGCGGTATGGTACTGGCTTTTGCTATCATAATGGGTAAGGAAATTTATTCGGTAAGATAATTCTCTATTTGGCTCCAGCGGTTGATTAGTTGCGTAGCAGCTCTCATCCATTGTTCCACAAACCGGGTATCGCTGAAATACATTGCACGTTTATCCGCTTGAATGGACTTTACTGCTGCCGCAATACGGATAAGGTCGCCCCTTGCATCCGTCAGGCTGCATAAGGCTTCTACCTCACGCTCAGACAGCCGTTGCCGTGGGTGCTGCCCTAAAGCAGTGCGGCGCACATAGTTGCTCATGGACAAACCGCAGGTCTTGGCAAGTTCTGCCGCCTTTGCATATTCCTGTTCCGTAACTCTGGCTTCAAGCCGCAGGGTACGTCTGATAACTTTCTTGTCGTTTTCATCATCAACTTCGTTGTCGGTATTCTTTTTCTTCTTCATGTTTTGTTATGTTATGGGTGAGACATCAATCTAAAAAGGGATAGCACGGTGGGAGCTTGCGACTGCCGGAATACGCCTATGTGGTACGAATAAGCGAAGCAAATTTGTGCGACATAGGAACTTCTTGCAAGACCACACACAAAAACATCGGCATCACCGCCATATCCAATATGACTAAATCTGACTATCTGCCGAAATATCCTCATTAAATTCTTCCCCTGCCGTAGGCTGTGGAGGAGCCGAATTGGTAGGAACAGAAGAAAATGGAGATAGCAGTTCGCCTTCATCTGATATAACAGGCATTTTGCCTACGAAGGAAAAACTGCATCAGAAACGTAGGTTTCATTCATTACTTCTGTCTGCCTACATTCATTCGAGTTAGGTAGGTTTTCCTCCATACGGCTATCCGAATCCTCCTGCGGAGTCATTGATAAAACGGGCACCATATCATCGGATAATGCGTAAGCATCCTCTCCTTCCTCTTGCCGGTCTTTTATTCGGACATAGAAAGGATTGTCTATACGATTGCCATTTTCCATCCATGCCGATATACATTTCAGGGTGTGAACGCTTGTTCGGTTGCTCTGCGTGGATGCGACAATTCCCAACTGGTTCATCTTGTCAAGTACGCGGGATATGGTCTTTTTGTCATAGCCTAACTTGCAGGACAAATCCACTTCCGAAAGGATGGCTTGCCCCACTTGTAAGGTTGTGGAAAATCCTTTTATGGCATAATCGTTTTCTTCCAACACAGCCGCTTCAATAAGTCGGTGCAATATCTTCATGCGGTCAATACCGTATTTGCTTCCTGCCAGATATGCAAGCTGTTCTGACGAAAGCACTATACAATAATTCAAGTCTGTTTTCATCGTCTGTCTATTTTGAAGATGTTTTACAATTGGTGCAGCCAAAAGAGAAAGTCAGCGGTGCATACCGCAACCTTTTTCCGGCATATAATACTCCTTGTCGTATGCTATGTGGTCAAGCACGTTTTGCAGCCTGTCCAGCTGTTGGCTATCCAATACACGGATGGCAGCAATGGTAATGTTTTGTGAAGCGATACGGCGGTGTTCACAGTTCCGTTCCGACATACTTCCGTTCCCGTCGGCATGAACACTTCGCAGGTAATCGTTTACCGCCTTAGTCTGTTCTTTACTTGGAAAGGTGGAAGGGTAACGGTCTTGAACATACGTAACCATGTGGCTGACCGCATTTGCCAGCAAAGGGTCACATTCTTGTAGCTGTTTGATAAGTTCTTTTTTCTTCATATTGTTGGTTTATATTGTCCCGTGTCCCAAGCGTTTTTTATAACTTTCTATTTTGCTTACTTCCTGTTTTTATTCTTTTTTGAGGGCAAAAGGGACAAGGGGACATTAGTTTTTTCTTTTCCCTTATTTTGAAATTAGAATGGTAATTCCTGTTCACTTGGCAATGTCGCACATGACTCTTCACTTAGAGCGTCCACCCTCACCCATGGGTATTTTGTCCGTCCCGTCTTATCGCAGTAGGCTGGATGTAGCCCCTTGACCTTCTCCTGTTCACTTCGCTTCCAGTTCGGAATCATGGACATCAGGCGGTTGATGTATTGCGAAGTGTATTTGGACGAATTTCTTCTGACCAAATCATTGGGCAGTTCCTCTATAATTTGCCGGGCACAAACCATGTTGAGTGAGGTCATTGTGGAATTTGGCTCTGAGTATGCTCCTTTCTGATAAGCCAGTCGTGTCGGAATCATCCAGCTTGCATATTGAATGGGAACCTCACGTTCCAGATACATTTCTATGTCCTCCATGATTGGGTCAACAAGAATGTTGGAATGTTGCATCTGCACCTCGTTGGCCTCATTCTCCATATCCGGTGACAAGTAGAGTTTCATTCCTTGTCGATAATAGGCGTATGCCTCTGCCCAAAGCTGAGGAACGGAACACTGTAGTTTATCCAGCCAATCCGACACATGCCCATTGCCTTTGACCAGGATAATCCACCATCGGCGATTTCCATTGTCTCCTTGCAGGAAGTTTGCCTCA
>RRZT012600227.1_pt1 | contig 14704 bp, 13 predicted proteins | sample 2165551 | NCBI WGS metagenome assembly RRZT01 (sample SAMN10456910, study PRJNA506462) | wastewater metagenome | biome: wastewater; feature: sludge; material: wastewater sludge; isolation source: wastewater sludge with Escherichia coli K12::gfp cells carrying plasmid... | place: USA: Moscow, Idaho... | reverse complement strand
TAATGGCAGAACTTGATTTCAGCTTCGTCACCTGGCAGTTCGTGCAGGACTATCTGCTCAAGGGTTTGTACTTCACCTTGTTTCTGACCAGTGTTGCCACCATTGGCGGCATTTTCTTCGGCACCATTCTGGCGCTGATGCGCCTGTCTGGCACCAAGTTTCTGGAAATACCAGCCTCCATCTACATCAATGGCATGCGCTCCATTCCCTTGGTGATGGTGATTTTGTGGTTTTTCCTCTTGGTGCCGCCGAGCTTTTACAGCATGATCGGGGTGCCCACTACGTCCCGGGCGGAAGCATCGGCCATCATCACCTTCATTGCGTTTCAGGCTGCCTATTTTGCCGAAATCGTGCGGGCGGGTATCCAGTCCATTCCGCACGGGCAGGTCAATGCAGGTTTTGCGTTGGGCATGACCTATGGCCAGAACATGCGGCTCGTCGTTTTGCCGCAGGCTTTCCGTAACATGCTGCCGGTGTTTTTGACACAGGTCATCATCTTGCTGCAGGATACGTCTCTGGTATTTGCCATCGGGGCCTATGATCTGTTCAAAGGGTTTGACAATTCTGGCAAGCTGTTTGGCCGCACCATCGAGAGCTATCTGATTGCAGCCGTGGTGTATTTCGTGATCTGCTATGGGCTGTCTTACATCGTCAAACGCATCAACCAGAAAATTGCCATCATCCGTTAATACGGGCCGTAAAGGAATACACAATGATTGAAATCAAAAACGTGAGCAAGTGGTATGGCACCATGCAGGTACTTAACGATTGCTCCGCCCATATTCACAAAGGCGAGGTGGTCGTAGTCTGCGGCCCTTCCGGCTCCGGTAAATCCACGCTGATCAAGACCGTCAATGGCCTGGAGCCGATTCAAAAAGGCGAAATCACGGTCAACGGCATCAAGATCAATGATCCCGCAACCGATCTGTCCAAGCTGCGCAGCCACGTGGGCATGGTGTTTCAGCACTTTGAGCTGTTCCCGCATCTGTCGGTTACCGAGAACCTGACCATCGGCCAGGTCAAGGTCTTGGGTCGTAACCTGACCGAAGCCAGAGAGCGCGGTCTGAAAATGCTGGATCGCGTGGGTCTGCTGGCGCACAAGGACAAATTCCCCGGCCAGCTCTCGGGAGGTCAGCAGCAGCGCGTGGCCATTGCGCGGGCGCTCTCCATGGATCCGATCGTGATGCTGTTTGACGAGCCGACCTCGGCGCTGGATCCCGAAATGGTGGGCGAGGTGCTGGATGTAATGGTGCAATTGGCCAACGAGGGCATGACCATGATGTGCGTCACCCACGAAATGGGCTTTGCGCGCAAGGTGAGTGACCGCGTCATCTTCATGGACGTGGGCGGCAAGATTCTGGAAGATTGCAGCAAAGACGAGTTCTTTGGCAACCCCGATGCGCGCCAGCCGCGTACCAAAGATTTCCTCGACAAGATCCTGAATCACTGATTCTTGAAGCACCGATTCAGTTGCGCATGCGCCCTTTCGTTCGATGAACGAAAGGGCGTTTTTCATGTGCCTCTTTAAGAATCCTGAGACAGGCGTCTGTTACAGGTTTATAATTATGTAACAAGTGTGCCAAATGTCTTCCTTTGGAAAGGCCCATGACACGCTTCGGTTTTGGTAAAACGGATAGAAAAGTCACAAGATGAGGAGTTTTATGCGTACTACTGTTGTGTCTGCCGTGCTTGTTAGCGCGGCTTTTTCTTTGACCGCTTGTGCAACTCAGGAAACGTTTCGCGCGTTGGAAACGCCCAAAACGGCCAGCGCGCAGCAGCCTTATCATGGCGCGCGCGTGGCGGTATCCATTGGCAAGTTCGACAATCGCTCAAGCTATATGCGGGGCATTTTTTCGGATGGGGTAGATCGTCTGGGCGGTCAGGCGGGAACGATTCTGAGCAGCCATTTGCATCAGTCGCAGCGATTCACGGTTCTTGATCGCGAAAACATGACCGAACTGCGACAAGAAGCCCAATTGAGCCAGCAAAAACAGCAGTTACGTGGTGCGCGTTATGTATTGACAGGCGCAGTGACGGAGTTTGGTCGCAAGGAGGTCGGCGATCACCAACTGTTTGGGATCCTGGGGCGTGGCAAGTCGCAAATGGCCTATGCCAAAGTCAGCATCAATGTGGTGGATACGCAAACCAGTGCCGTTGTCTATTCGGCGCAGGGGGCTGGCGAGTATGAGCTGTCCAATCGAGAAATCATCGGCTTTGGCAGCACGGCGAGTTACGACTCCACGCTCAATGGCAAGGTGCTTGATCTGGCCATTCGCGAGGCCGTTCAAAAAATGGCAGATGCCATCGATACGGGTGCTTGGCGCGTAGAACGCTAAGCGTTGGGTTTAATGACCAGTCAATCTTCAGCCATGAAATCAAGAATTAGTCATGCAACACTGACGCTAGCCGTGCTTGCTCTTGCAGGGTGTGCGCAGGCGCCCCAGCTTTATGCATGGGGCACGTTTCCAGCGCAGTAATATGCGTATTTGAAGGGTGAGTCCGTCGAGTCGCAGATTGCCGAGCTGGAAAAACAACGCGAGCAGGCTCGCAGCCGCAATGAGCAATTGCCACCGGGCTTCCGTGCACATCTTGGCATGCTGTACGGCAAAGCGGGGCAGGATGAAAAAATGCTCCAGCAACTGAACGAAGAAAAAACGGCGTTCCCTGAGGCGGCGCCGTATATCGACCATCTGCTTTCCAAGGTGAAACAGCCATGAAAAAAAGTGTTTTCATTCCGTCTGCTTTGCTCAAACGGGTGGTGATGGTGGCGGCTGCATGCACGCTGATTGGCTGCGCAGTGCCCAAAGAACCATTTGATTACTCCGCGTTCCGTGAGGCCAAGCCACGCTCGATTCTGGTGCTGCCGCCTATCAACAAATCCCCCGCTGTGCAAGGCACGTATGGGCTGTTGGCGCATACCACCATGCCTTTGGCCGAAGGGGGCTATTACGTGCTTCCGGTGACCTTGGTCAATGAGACTTTTCGAGAGAACGGTTTGACCATTGCGGATGAAATCCATGCAGTGCCAACGCAAAAATTGCGTGAAATTTTTGGTGCCGATGCTGTGCTGTATTTGACGATTACACAGTATGGAACGCGCTATCAGGTTCTGCAAAGCGTAACTGAGGTGAGCGCGGAAGCCAGACTGGTGAGCTTGGTGACGGGCAAGGAGCTGTGGCATGGCAAAGCCTCGGCTTCCAGCGCAGAACAGCAGCAGACAGGCAATGGCTTGCTGGGGATGCTGATTACCGCTGCACTGAATCAGGTGGTAAATACGGTAACCGATCAAGGCTTCAACTATGCGCGTATCACAAGCAATCGGCTGCTGTTGCCCAAGCCGAATGGCCTGCTGTATGGCCCCTACCATCCTCAGCATGGTACCGAGGGTGAGTGAGGCCGGCGCGAAGCCGTGAAAAAGCGCGTGCGGTGCAACTTGTGCAAGCGTGTGTCGCCGCAGCCGTTGTTGCAAACCGAAAGGGGCTTTCCCCAAGGTGGCATGCATTTCAGCAAGGTTGTTTCATTGCTTTGAAAAAGCAATGAGACGGCGTTTGGCTGGATCGAATGACCATTCGAGAGCTATATCACAGCGCGTCTTGAAAGCACAATGCTTTGTAGGCTGCAGGCTGTTTTGTTTGAAAAAGCTTTATGGCTGGCTAGCGATAAACATGCCGCTTTACTGCCTATGTTGGCTTTGCCATGCAGTGCGTAAGCGTTGGGCGTAGTCTTGCAAAACTTCGGGGGCAGGCTCCTTGCGCGGCCAGTTCAGGCCGACGCCATCGTTGGCGTGGCGTGGCAGCACGTGCAGATGGAAGTGAAAGACGGTTTGTTCGCCTTCTTTGCCATTGGCCTGTAGCAGTGTCAATCCGGGTGGATCGAAAGCGATGCGCAGGGCCTCGGCCATTTTCTGGGCAGTTTGCATCACGGCGGCGGCCTCTTCGGGCGTGATTTCAAACAGGTTGGTGGCGTGGCGCTTGGTGGCGATCAGCACATGGCCGGGATTGACCTGGGCGATGTCCATGAAGGCGATGACCAGATCGTCTTCGTACACGCGGGCGGATGGAATTTCTCCGGCCACCAGACGGCAGAAAATGCATTGGCCGGGCGGCGAGGTATCAACGAATTTGGGCATGATCGATTTCTCCTGCTAAACAGATAAGGGCGGTGCAAACGCGGCACCGCCCGATCTTCGCACAGGAAGCCGCTGTTGGGGCTTGGTGAAACTACCTGTTGCTGGCGGGGCGAGCATGTGCCGTGTCGTTGCAGGCATGAGGCGGGTAGCAGGCAGTGGGCTGCAAGCAACCGCCCACTTGCCAAGAATGCCTCAGCCGCTTTTCTTGCCCGATCGTTTGGGCAACAGGCGAGCCAGATAGCGCCCGGTGTGGCTGTGCGGATCGTCTGCGATGTGCTCGGGCGTGCCTTGCGCGATGATGGTGCCGCCTGCGGTTCCGCCTTCCGGACCCAGATCGATGATCCAGTCTGCGGTTTTGATCACGTCGAGGTTGTGCTCGATGATGACGATGGTGTTGCCCGCATCGCGCAGCTGGTTGAGCACTTTGAGCAGCAGGGCAATGTCGCCAAAGTGCAGGCCGGTGGTGGGTTCATCCAGAATGTAGAGCGTGCGCCCCGTGTCGCGCCGCGACAGCTCGTGCGCGAGTTTGACGCGCTGCGCCTCGCCGCCGGAGAGGGTGGTGGCGCTTTGCCCCAGCTGGATGTAGCTCAGCCCCACGTCGATGAGCGTTTGCAGTTTGCGCGCGATGCTGGGCACGGCCTGCATGAAGGCCATGGCCTCTTCCACCGTCATGCTCAGGATTTCGGCGATGTTTTTGCCTTTGTACTGCACTTCGAGCGTTTCGCGGTTATAGCGCTGGCCGTGGCAAATATCGCAGGGCACGTACACATCGGGCAGAAAGTGCATTTCCACCCGCACCATGCCGTCGCCCTGGCAGGCTTCGCAGCGCCCGCCCGCCACGTTGAAGCTGAAGCGTCCCGGGCCGTAGCCGCGCTCTTTGGCGGTGGGCATTTCGGCCATCAGGTCGCGGATATGGGTAAACAGCCCGGTGTAGGTGGCCGGGTTGCTGCGTGGCGTGCGCCCGATGGGGGACTGGTCCACATTGATGACTTTGTCGAAATGCTCCAGCCCTTCGATCGCATCGTGCGGAGCTGGCTCGGTGTGCGCCCGGTGAATCTGTTGGGCGGCCACGGCGTAAAGCGTGTCGTTGATCAGTGTGGATTTGCCCGAGCCGGATACGCCGGTGACGCAGGTAATCAGCCCTACGGGCACATCAACCGTGACGTTTTGCAGATTGTTGCCGCGCGCGCCGCAGATGGTGATTTTTTGCAGACCCGCGTGCTCGGCTGCGGGCGCTGCACTTTGCTGGCGCGCCAGGTTTTGCTCAAAGACGTTTTTGATGGCCTCGGGTTGGATGGCGGCTTTTTTCGATGCGCGGCTGCTGCTTGCACGCGCTGGAGCCGTGCGCTTCGTTTCGGCAGATTCCGCATCGCTTGTCAGCGGCAGCCAGGCCGTGCGTTTGGGCGGCACGGCAATCGAGAGCTTGCCGCTCATGTATTGCCCCGTGAGGGATTGTGGCGCTTGCAGCAGGGCGTCCAGATCGCCATGCGCCATCACCTGGCCGCCATGCACGCCTGCACCCGGCCCCATATCGACGACAAAGTCGGCCGCGCGGATCATGTCTTCGTCATGCTCGACCACCAGCACGCTGTTGCCCATGTCGCGTAGGCGCTTGAGCGTGCCAATCAGGCGGTCGTTGTCGCGTTGGTGCAGACCGATGCTGGGTTCGTCCAGCACATACATCACGCCGGTCAGCCCCGAGCCGATTTGCGATGCCAGGCGGATGCGCTGCGCCTCGCCGCCGCTCAGGGTTTCTGCGCTGCGATCCAGCGTGAGATAGCCCAGACCCACATCCACCAGAAAGCGCAGCCGCGAAGCGATTTCGCGCACCACTTTGTCGGCAATCTCGGCCTTGGCGCCTTGCAGATGCAGGGTGTTGAAGTAATGCTGCGCATCGCTGAGCGTGCTGTGGTTGATTTGGTAGATAGCGCGCTGCTGCTCGCCTTCGCCCAACATGACGTGGCGCGCATCGCGCCGCAGGCGGCTGCCAGCGCAGGCGGGGCAGGGCGCTGTTTGGCGGTAGCGCGCCAGCTCTTCGCGCACCACGGCCGAGTCGGTGTCGCGGTAGCGTCGCACCATATTGGGCAAGATGCCCTCGAACGGGTGTTTTTTCTGCACACTCTTGCCTGCCGAAGCGCCGCTGCCAAAGGTGTAGGAAAAGGCAATCTCCTCATCGCCCGAGCCGTGCAGAATGATGTGGCGCACCTGTTGCGGCAATTGCTCGAACGGCTCATCCACGCTGAAGCGGTAGTGCTTGGCCAAACTTTTGATCAAGGCAAAGTAATACTCGTTGCGTTCGTCCCAGCCCTTGATGGCACCGCCTGCCAGGCTCAGCGAGGGGAAGGCCACCACCCGCTCGGGGTCGAAGGCATCGACCGTGCCCAAGCCATTGCATTCGGGGCAGGCACCCTGCGGCGCGTTGAACGAAAACATGCGCGGCTCCAGCGCCGAAATGCTGTAATGGCACTGGGGGCAGGCGTAACGGGCGTTGAACAGGTGCTCGGTCGCGCTATCCATCTCCACCACGAGGGCGCGCCCATCGGCCAGCCGCAAGGCCGCCTCGAAACTTTCTGCCAGCCGCTGGCGGGCGTCGGGCCGTACTTTCAGGCGGTCGATCACCACGTCGATGTCGTGCCGGTCGTTTTTTTCTAGCGGCGGCAGCTCGGCTGCATCCACGATCTGGCCGTCGATGCGAAAGCGCACGTAACCCAAGGCCTGCATCTGGGCCAGCACATCGGCAAACTCGCCTTTGCGTTCGCGGGCCAGCGGCGCCAGCAGCATGATGCGCGTCTCGGCGGGCAAGGCCAACGTGGCATCGACCATTTGGCTGACGGTTTGCGCCTGCAAGGGCAGGTGGTGATCGGGGCAGTGTGGGGTGCCCGCGCGCGCAAACAGCAGGCGCAGGTAGTCGTGAATTTCGGTCACTGTGCCCACGGTCGAGCGCGGGTTGTGGCTGGTCGATTTTTGTTCGATGCTGATGGCGGGCGAAAGCCCTTCGATCCAATCGACATCGGGCTTGTCCATCACCTGCAAAAACTGGCGCGCATAGGTGGACAGGCTTTCCACGTAGCGGCGCTGGCCTTCGGCATACAGGGTGTCAAAAGCCAGGCTGGACTTGCCCGAGCCTGATAGCCCCGTAATCACCACCAGCTGGTTGCGCGGGATTTCGAGGTCGATGTTTTTGAGATTGTGCGTGCGTGCCCCCCGAATGGCGATGTGGCTGTGGGCGGCCGGGGGCGTGGATGGAGCGGAACGTTTCTTCATGGCATATTTGTCAACAACCGATCATCATAGGACAAATGGCTGTGGCCTGCTATGACCCACATAGGCAAATGCTGGTATTGACTGCCCGGTGTTGTGGCTGGCTATCAGACAACGTTCTTAATTAAAATAAAAAATTTTCTACATTTTTTTACGCCTGTTCGGGCGTGTTAGATCATGGATAAAACAACTATCCAGCGTGATGGTTTTTCTTCGGCATTCGGAATGCTGGCAGCTACACTCGGATCGGCGGTGGGGCTGGGCAATATCTGGCGCTTCCCGTACGAAGTGGGCAGCAGCGGTGGGGCCGGTTTTCTGCTGATCTATCTCGTGGCAGTGCTGCTGGTTGGCGTGCCCTTGATGATTGCTGAGATCAGCTTGGGCCGTACCGCACAAACAGACTCGATTGGCGTTTACCTCAAGCTCGCACCACGTACCTGGTGGTGGTTGGTGGGCGCCATCGCCATGGTGGCAGGCTTGCTGATTGTGTCTTTTTATTCCGGAGTGGTGGGCTGGGTGGTGGCTTATGTCGCCAAAAGCCTGGGGCCTAGCCTGCTGACGCAAGATCGGGTCGCGCTGGAAAGCGCCTTTACCAGCCTCATTGCCAACCCCGTGGCTGCATTGGGTTGGCAATGGGCGGTTTTGCTGGCAATGGGGTTGATTTTGTCGTTTGGCGTGCGCAAAGGCATCGAGGCGGTTACCAAAAAGCTCATGCCCATTCTGTTTCTGTTGCTGTGTGTGATCGCGCTGACTTCGTTGAACATGCCTAGGGCGATAGAAGGTGTGAAATTTTTATTCGTGCCCGATATGACCAAGATCGACAGCAGCATTGTTCTCAAAGCGCTGAGTCTGGCTTTTTTCAAGCTGTCGCTCGGTGTGGGCACCATGACCATTTACGGCAGCTATTTCCGCCAAGAGCAAAACATTCCCCGAACCGTGCTGACGGTGATGTTGGCTGATCTGGCGGTATCGATGCTGGCAGGGCTGGCCATTTTCCCGGCTGTGTTCTCGCTGGGATTCGATCCCGCCGGGGGTCCGGCCTTGCTGTTCAACACCATACCGGCCGTATTTGCACAAATGCCCATGGGCCATGTGTTGATGGTGCTGTTCTTTGTGCTGACGACATTGGCAGCCACAGGCGCGCTGCTGTCACTGATTGAAGTGCCGGTAGCTGCGCTGAATGAGCGCCTGGGCTGGAGCCGAAAAACAGCTATCTGGGTTGTGGTCGTCACCATCATCGTGCTGGGCGCGTTTTGCGCCTTGTCATTCAGCACGCTGCAGCATGTTGCGCTGGTTGGCAAGCGGAACATTTTCGACAGCTTCGACTTTGCCGGCAGCAAAGTTCTTATGCCAATTGCAGGCATGCTCACCAGCTTGTTTGTGAGTCTGCGCTGGGGCAAACGGGCATTTGTTCACGCCAACAGCAATGCGGGCATCCTGAGCAACACGCGCTTGCTCACAGTGGTATTCTGGACATTGGCCCTGGTGTCGCCGGTATTGATAGGTGTCGTGATGTATGTGGGGTTGCGTACGTAAAGCTATTCCAATAGCTTGCACAAGGCAGAATGTGCCCGAAGCATGCACGCATTGTTTGAAAGGTAATGGAATCATGAGTGTTTCCCCGTCTTCCCGGTCATCAGGCAGCCGGGCCAAGCGCGCCGCAGCGGCTCCGTCTGCAGCCCAGGCTGGCTCTGGCGCGGCGGAAGAGGCCGGCATGCGCGTGCTGAAAAAATACCCCAATCGGCGGCTGTACGATACGGCCACTTCCAGCTACATCACGCTGGCGCAAGTCAAGGAACTGGTCATGCAGGCAGAGCCCTTTGTGGTGCGCGATGCCAAAACCGGCGAAGATCTGACCCGCAGCATCTTGCTGCAAATCATTCTGGAAGAAGAGGCAGGCGGCAGCCCCATCTTTACCGAAGCGGTTTTGCGCAATATCATCCGTTTTTACGGGCATGCCATGCAGGGTTTTTTTGGTGCCAACCTTGAAAACAGCATCCAGGCATTTGCCGATATGCAGCAAAAGATGATGGATAACGCGCCGGGTATGGACGGTTGGCAAAAAGCCATGCAAGAGATGATGCGCACCTACACCGCCCAATCGGGCCAGGTTGTGCAGCAAATGCAAGAACAGATGCAGCAACAGTTGCAGGCCAGTATGCAAAATTGGCTGGAGGCTTTTCAGCCAAAACGTTAAGGCGCGCGGGGCGCAATGCCCTTGTGTGCTATTAAAAAAATTGTGCAAATAGCAAACGCTCCAGGCAATGCCTGGGAGCCAGAACCAGAGATACGGCAATGATTGATACGCAGGCTCCGGCCAAAGCATCTACCCCAAAAATCGGTTTTGTCAGCCTGGGGTGTCCCAAGGCCCTGACCGATTCGGAACTGATCCTGACCCAACTCGCGGCCGAAGGCTATGAAACCAGCAAAACCTTTGCGGGCGCAGACTTGGTCATCGTCAATACCTGCGGCTTCATCGACGATGCCGTGAAAGAGAGCCTCGACACCATCGGCGAAGCCTTGGCCGAAAACGGCAAGGTCATTGTTACCGGCTGCCTGGGCGCGCGCGCTGGGCAGGATGGCGACAACATGGTGAAAGAGGTGCACCCCAGCGTGCTGGCCGTTACCGGCCCCCATGCCACGCAAGAAGTGATGGATGCCGTGCACACCCACTGCCCCAAGCCGCACGATCCCTTCATGGATTTGGTGCCGGCGGCAGGCATCAAACTCACGCCCCGGCACTACGCCTACCTCAAGATCAGCGAAGGCTGCAACCACCGCTGCACCTTTTGCATCATCCCCAGCCTGCGCGGTGACCTGGTCAGCCGCCCCGTGGGCGATGTGCTCAAAGAGGCGCAGGCCCTGTTAGAAGGTGGCGTGAAAGAGCTTCTGGTGGTCAGCCAAGACACGTCGGCCTATGGGGTCGATTTGCAATACCGCACCGGCTTTTGGGATGGCCGTCCGATCAAAACCCGCACGCTCGAACTGGTGCAGGCCCTGGGGCAATTGGCGCAGCGCCACGGCGCCTGGGTACGGCTGCACTATGTGTATCCGTATCCCTCGGTCGATGCCATCATCCCGCTCATGGCCGATGGCTTGGTGCTGCCCTATCTGGATGTACCGTTTCAACACAGCCACCCCGATGTGCTCAAGCGCATGAAGCGTCCCGCCAATGGCGAGCGCAATCTGGAACGGCTGCAAAAATGGCGCGAGCTGTGCCCGCAACTGGTGGTGCGCAGCACCTTCATCGCGGGCTTTCCGGGCGAAACGGAAGAAGAATTTGCGCACCTGCTCAACTTCGTGCGCGAAGCGCAAATCGACCGCGCCGGCTGCTTTGCCTATTCACCGGTAGCAGGCGCAACGGCTAACCAATTGCCTGGCGCTTTGCCCGATGCCGTGCGCGAAGAGCGTCGCGCGCGCTTCATGGCCGTGGCCGAAGACGTATCGGTTGCCAAACTGCGCCAGCGCATCGGCAGTACCATGCAGATACTGGTGGACAGCGCGCCTGCGCTGGGCAAAAAAGGTGGCATGGGCCGTAGCTACGCCGACGCCCCTGAGATCGATGGCATCGTCAAACTGCTGCCGCCCGAAAAAATCAGCAAAACCCTGAAAGTGGGCAGCTTCACGCAGGCACGCATCGTCGATACCGATGGGCACGATCTGGTGGCCTTGCCGATATAAAGTCCGTTCGGTTGCGCGGGCCCAGTCAACCAGTCGCCGCTGGCGAGCCTGATCAGGCTGCAGTGCGGGCTTGGCACGGCATCCACCACGCAACGCTTGCTGCATTACAAACGTAAAAATAGTTAGAGTAAGCCTCCAATCCCCCACCAACTACTAGGCGGGCGGAGCAGCTACTTGGGCGCGGTGCGTAAAAGAGTGCGAGAGAGTGCGCCATGCGAGAAGGTAGCTGCCGCGGGTATGGACGCGTTTACCGATACACCAACACCGGCAGTGCCGTATGCGACAGCACTTTTTGCGTCTCGCTGCCAATAATCAGGCGCTCCAGGCCGGTGCGGCCATGCGAGGCCATCAGCACCAGATCGCAGCCTTCGCTTGTGGCGGCGGCCAGAATGGCCTGCGCGGGCGAATCACCCTCCACTGCTAGCGTGTGGCAAGGCACCCCCACTGCCTGACAGGCTTGCGCCATGTCTTGCAGGCATTTTTGTGCCATGCGCTCGACCCGCTCTTCGAGTTTGTCGGGTGCCAGCAAATCGTTCAAAAGACCTTCACCCGCTTGCGCCAGCTGATGCGGTGGCTTGACATACAGGGCTGTAATGCGTGCGCCCATGGTTTGGGCAAACCCGGCCGCATACGTTGCGGCTTTTTGCGAAAACTCGGATCCGTCGACAGGAACCAGAATATGTTTGAACATGGCAAAGCCTCCAGAAAGCGGCAGTGCCCGTCGTGGGCGTTAGCGCGGCCATGCAGGCACATGCCTGTTGCCGATCATGCCAGCAATTGCGGGGTGTTTTGCATTTTGGAGGCAAATTTTCCAGCGCCAATTGGCGGGCTTCGCCGTGCATGATGGCTGAGCCACGCGGAGAGCCGGCAGTGCTTGTCCATGCAAGGTCAGCAGTCCACCCGCTGCACGGTTACGGCCAGGCCGCCCAGCGAGGTTTCCTTGTAGCGGCTTTGCATGTCGTGGCCGGTAGCGCGCATGGTTTCGATTGCCTGATCGAGTGAAACCAGATGCATGCCGCTGCCCAGCATGGCCATGGAGCAGGCGTTGATGGCCTTGACAGCGCCCATGGCATTGCGCTCGATGCAGGGCACTTGCACCAGCCCGCCAATGGGGTCGCAGGTCATGCCCAGATGGTGTTCCAGCGCAATTTCGGCGGCGTTTTCGATTTCGGCATTGCTGGCGCCCAAAGCGGCGGCCAGGCCCGCAGCAGCCATGGCGGCGGCTGAGCCGACTTCGCCCTGGCAGCCGACTTCGGCTCCTGAAATGGAGGCGTTGCGCTTGCACAGTGCGCCTACGGCCGTGGCCGCAAGGAAAAAGCGCTTGGCGCCTTCGTCATTGCCGTGGCGACATTCGCGGTAATAACGCAGCACGGCAGGGATGATGCCTGCTGCGCCATTGGTGGGCGCCGTCACCACGCGACCACCTGCAGCGTTTTCTTCGTTCACGGCAATGGCCCAGGAGCTGATCCAGTTCATGGCGCCTTCGCTGGCGTGCGATGGGGTGCTGCGCAGCCGGCCCGCCATGCCGGGGGCGCGGCGCGGCACGCGCAGGCCGCCGGGCAGGGTGCCGGTGGTCGTCAGGCCGCGGTCGATGCAGTGCATCATGGTGGAGTCGATGCGCGCGATGAATGCCCGGGTGGCCTCTTCTCCGTGCAGCGAGCATTCATTGTCAAACAGCAGATCGGTAATAAAACGCTTGTGCTGGCGTGCCAGTTCCAGCAGCTCATCCATGGTGGTGAAGGGGTACGGCACGGCCACTTCGGTGCCGCGGCTGCTGCCGACAAAGTGCTCGTTGGCATCGACAACAAAGCCGCCGCCTACCGAATACAGATCACGGCTGCACAGCAAATCGCCCGCGGCATTCCAGGCCTGCAGGCGCATGCCGTTGGGGTGCAGAGGCAATTCCTGGCTGCGGTTGAAGAGCAGGTTGCGCTCGATATCAAAAGCGATCTCGTGTTGCGCCAGCAGCTTCAACTTGCCTTCGGTGCGGATGGCGGCTACGCGCGCAGCGACGCTGGCGGTGTCGATGGCATCGGGGATTTCGCCGCACAGACCCATGAGGACGGCGGGGTCGGTGCCATGCCCCTGGCCGGTGTGTGCCAACGAGCCGAACAACTCCACCGCCACGCGATGCACCTGCGCCAGCATGCCCTCGGGTAGCTCCAGCACAAAGCGACGCGCAGCGCGCATAGGCCCAACAGTATGCGAACTGCTCGGGCCGATGCCGATCTTGAACATATCCTGCAAACCGATGTACATGGTGTTCCCCGTTTGCCTGGCAGCCGGGCCGCCAGATTGAAGCGCATTGAAAAGTGCATATGGTAGAGCCAGCGGTTAACGTGCGCCCAGTGACGGGAAAATTCTCTTGTCAGACACAAATTATGTGTTGCATGGATGGGGCGCTGGCCGATGGAAAAGACGGTGGGCCACACACGAGCATCCATGAAAATCGGTCAGTCCAATTTGAGGAGGCATTTTTATGCGCTTGAATCTTTGCTTTTTGTGAGAACTCCCGCTGAAAGACGTTAAGATAGCCAACAACAAGGCGGCGATGCATGGCGGTAAGCATGCATGCTGTAATGGAGATACTGGACTAAGCCTATTGTTTCCGTTTGAGCTGAATTTGTTCAACTTTTATTCACGGTTGCGCATCAAGCCTAGGCTTGGCGCGGCGGCACATTACACATGGACCTTACCGAATATCTGCCCGTGCTGTTATTTATCCTCATCGGTATCGTGATGGGGGTGGCGCCCTTGGTGCTGGGCTATTTTCTGGGGCCGCAAAAGCCCGATCCGGAAAAAAACTCGGCGTATGAGTGCGGATTTCCGGCTTTTGACGATGCGCGCATGCAGTTTGATGTGCGCTACTACCTGGTGGCCATCCTGTTCATTCTGTTCGATCTGGAGGTGGCTTTCCTCGTGCCGTGGGCGGTGGTGCTCAAGGAAATGGGCAGCGTGGCGTTTTGGTCAGGTATGATCTTCCTGCTCATCCTCACGGTGGGTTTCGTGTACGAATGGAAAAAAGGCGCGCTTGACTGGGAATAATCCCGACCATCAAGTGCCCTCAACAGCCTTGGTGGCTGCATAACGGGATAGCAAATGTCGATAGAAGGCGTTTTCAAACAGGGATTTATCACGACCAGCTACGATGCCGTGGCCAATTGGGCCAACTCCGGCTCGCTCTGGCCGATGACTTTTGGTCTGGCATGCTGCGCGGTCGAGATGATGCACGCCGCCGGCGCGCGTTATGACATTGCCCGCTTCGGCTCGGAGGTGTTTCGCGCCAGCCCGCGCCAGTCCGACTTGATGATTGTGGCCGGCACCTTGTGCAACAAGATGGCGCCAGCCCTGCGCAAGGTGTACGACCAGATGGCCGAGCCGCGCTACGTGATCTCTATGGGCTCATGCGCCAATGGCGGCGGCTACTACCATTACAGCTATTCCGTGGTGCGCGGCTGCGACCGTATCGTGCCTGTGGATGTGTATGTGCCTGGCTGCCCGCCCACGGCAGAGGCGCTGCTGTATGGCCTGCTGCAACTGAAGCAGAAGATTCGTCGCACCACCACGATTGCGCGCGTATAAGCCATGGGAACGCCAGAATGACTGCTTATGCCATGAATCCGTCTGTGTTGC
>RRZT011090789.1_pt1 | contig 14706 bp, 13 predicted proteins | sample 2165551 | NCBI WGS metagenome assembly RRZT01 (sample SAMN10456910, study PRJNA506462) | wastewater metagenome | biome: wastewater; feature: sludge; material: wastewater sludge; isolation source: wastewater sludge with Escherichia coli K12::gfp cells carrying plasmid... | place: USA: Moscow, Idaho... | reverse complement strand
GGTGAAGGTGGCGGCAACCCACAGGGCCAGCGAGCCGGGCAGGTCGAGGGGGAGCGCGGGCGCGGGGGCGGGCTGGATGTTCACGATGATGGACGCCACCCAGATTCCGAGCGCCGTGGCGCCCGTGACCATGAGCAGCTCCATCAGGCGGGACAGGCCTGCGTCGACGTCGAGGCGCGCGAAGTTGAGGGCCGCGGTCACCAGCGGGAAACCCGGCACGAGGTAGATCACCGACGAGATGAAGCCGGCCGCCTGACGGGTCGGATCGCCGCCCGCCGCGATGGTGACCCAGGCGACCAGCGCGAACACCAGACAACTGACGGCGGCGCCCACCGCGACGCAGGCGAGCTGGTTGACGTGGCGTCCGGTGAGCCAGCGGCGCACCGCGAAGCCCAGCGCGCCCGCGATGAACACGGCGGGCCCCTCCCAGGGGCTGCCGTTGTTCAGGAACAGGAACGCCAGCGATCCGAGGCCTGCGGCGACCGGGATCTGCCAGGCGTGGGGGTAGAGCGGCGGGCGCGACTCGACGGCGTCCATCAGCCGGTTCGCCTCGGCGACCGCCAGATGCGGAGGAAGGGTTGAGGCCATGTGCTGGGTGGCGCCGAGCCGGTCGGCGTCGATCTGGTGCCGCGCGACGGTACCGACCTGGGTGCGATGGATGCCCCGACGGTGGACGGTGAGCACGATGGTCGTGGTGGTGACCTGGGCGACCATGTCGTCGAGGTCCAGGGCCGCCGCCATGTGCCGCATCGCCTCGAGGACGCGCCGGCTGGTCGCCCCCGCGCCGAGCATCATCAGCCCGACCCGCAGCACGGCGTCGCCGCGCCGGATCAGATGGACCGGCTCGAGGGCGTCCTCGTGATGGTGGTGTCGGACGTCGTCGGATTCGTCGTCGGTGATGGGGCACCTCCCTTGCTGGTGGCGGCCACGAGCCTACGCCGCCGGAGCGCCGACTCCGGCGGCTGTTCGAAAGACCCCCCGGCTAGAGTGCTGCAATGCCGAGCCGTCATGTGTCCTTCCTGACCGACGTGCCGCCCGCGCTGCGCGAGGGCTTCACCCGACTGCGCGACGAACTGGGGGTGCCTGACGGCTTCCCGGACGCCGTTCTGGCCGAGGCGGAGGCCGCAGCGCAGACCCCGCGCCTACCCGAGCGCGACCTGACCGACGTGCCGTTCGTGACGATCGACCCGCAGGGATCCACCGACCTCGACCAGGCCGTCCACATCGAGGCGTCCGGCGACGGGCACCATGTCCGGTACGCCATCGCCGACGTGGCGGCGTTCGTCGCGCCCGGCGGCGCGATCGACGCCGAGACGCGGCAGCGCGGCATGACGCTGTATGCCCCCAACGGTCGGACGCCTCTGCACCCCGAGGTGCTCAGCGAGGGCGCGGCGAGCCTGCTGCCCGGCCAGGTGCGTCCCGCCCTGGTGTGGGATCTGACCCTTGACGGCGCCGGCGTCGTCACGTCGGCGTCCGTCGAGCGGGCCCGGGTGCGCAGCATCGAGCAGCTCACCTACGCCGGCGTCCAGGAGCAGATTGACGCCGGCTCGGCGTCCGGAACGCTTGCCCTGCTGGCCGAGGTCGGACGCCGCCGCGAGCAGCTCGAGCGCGACCGTGGCGGCGTCAGCCTGCCCGTGCCGGAGCAGGAGGTGGCCTCCGACGGCGACCGGTGGACGCTGGAGTTCCGGTCTTCGCTGCCGGTGGAGGGGTGGAACGCGCAGATCTCACTGATGACCGGCATGGCGGCGGCCGAGATGATGCTGGACGCCGGCGTCGGCATCCTGCGGACGCTTCCGCCCGCCCCCGACTCGGCCATCGACCGGCTGCGCCGCACCGCGCAGGCGCTGGGCATCTCGTGGCCGCAGCGCCTGGAGTACCCCGAGTTCGTGCGCACCCTCACGCCCGACGACCCCCGCCACGCGGCCATGCTGAACGCGTGCACCACGCTGTTCCGGGGCGCCGGCTACGACGCCTTCTCCGGCGAGTCGCCCGGCGACTCGATCCATGCCGCCATCGCGGCACCGTACGCCCACACCACCGCGCCGCTGCGCCGGCTGGTCGACCGGTTCGCCGGCGAGATCTGCGTGGCGAGCTGCGCCGGGCAGGAGGTGCCCGCCTGGGTGCTGGAGGCCCTCGACGACCTGCCGACGATCATGGCCGAGACCGGACGCCGCGCGAACGCCTTCGAGCGCGGCGTCGTCGACCTGGTCGAGGCGCTGGTGCTGTCGCCCTCGATCGGACGCGAGTTCGACGGCGTCGTGATCGACGTCGAACCGAAGCGCAGCGAGGGACGCATCCAGATCGCCGACCCTGCCGTCGAGGCGCCCGTCCAGGGCGCCAAGCTGGTTCTGGGACGCCCCGCGCGCGCCACCCTCGTCGGCACCGACCTGGTCGCCGGGACGGTCGATTTCCGCGTCCTGGGTTAGGCTGGACGCCGGAACGAGTCGGCCGGGTGACCGCGGCGAGAGCTGAGGAAAGTCCGGACTCCACAGGGCAGGGTGGTGGGTAACACCCACCCGGGGCGACCCGCGGGACAGTGCCACAGAAAACAAACCGCCCTCGGCGACGGGGGTAAGGGTGAAACGGCGGTGCAAGAGACCACCAGCACCCCGGGTGACCGGGGTGGCTCGGCAAACCCCACCCGGAGCAAGACCAAGAAGGGCCTTCGGGCCTGCGGACGCCGTCCGAGCGCTGCCCGCGCGAGGCGTCCGGGTAGGTCGCACGGCGCGACCGGCTGCACGCAGCCGGGGACGCCGGAGGCGGTCGGCAACGACCGTCACAGATGGATGGTCACCCGCTTTCGGGCGACAGAATCCGGCTTACAGGCCGACTCGTTCCTCGCCCCTGCGGCCCTAACCTTCCACGCGCAGGGAGGCGCGCATGGCGTCCGCCTCGCGTTCGCGCGTTGAGTCGCCGATGGTGGTGAACGTGAGGAAGGCCGACCGGCCGCCCTTGGCGTCGTCCACGACGATGATGTGCACCAGATCGCCGGGGATGTCGGGGCCCTGGTTGGTGACGCGCACCTCCATGACGTAGTGCCAGGCGGGGCGTCCGCCGATCATCGTCGTCTCACTGCGCACGACCCGGCCAGCGTCGCTGCGGGGCGAGTAGAACTCGCCGCGCGACTGATAGGCGACCAGCTCGGCCTGCTCCTTGAGGGTCGGCGTCAGCGCCCGGGGCAGGATCTTGCTGACGAACACCTCGCTGACCCAGCTCGGGCTGACGGTCCAGCGGACGCCGTAGCCGCAGTCAGCCCAGAGCGTGTAGCGGATCGCCCGCGGCGCCCACCGCGGATTCGGCACGAAGCTCAGGTTGCCGCCCTTCACCCGGCCGCCGCTGAAGGCGTCCGGGTCGTCGCACTCGATCAGGTCGCCATCGGGGGGCGGCGTCGGGGTCGGCGTGGGAGTCGGTGTCGGCGGGGGGGTCGGCGTTGGCGTGGGGGAGGGGCGCGCGGTCGGCGTCCGCTCGTCCCACGCCGAGATGGTCGGGCTCGACGTATCGCCGGGTCGCGGGTTTGGACGTGGCCCCGAGCCGCCGGGCTGCTGCAGCAGCCACACGATCAGCACCACAATCGCCACGAGGACCACGCCAGCCACGATCCAGCCGGTGCGGCGGCGTCCCTCGGGCGCATCGCCCCCGGCGATGCGCGCCGCTGAGCCGGCGGTCGAGCCCTCAGGCCCGGACGCCCCTGCGCCCTGGCGGGCGGCCTCCGCGGTGGTGGCGTCGGTCCAGCGGGTGCCGTCCCAGTAGCGGAATGATCCCGGTTGGCCTGAAGGGTCGGGGTACCAGCCCGGCTGTGCACTCACGGCATCCTCACTTCGTGACCCTGAATGATGACCACACCGCCGCCGCCGCTGTCTGAGTCGGGGTGTGGTTCAGTGCGTGGCAGGTGATCAGCAGCAGGCGTCCCTGGCTCGGGTGTTCCACCACGACGAGCTGGACTCGGTCGCCCGTGACGCCCGGGATCCCGGTGACCCGCACCTCGGCGTCCACGTGCCAGGCCGGGAGGCCGCCGACCGGAGCGGCCGCGCTGCGCGTGACTTTGAGCTGCGGCTTGGTCTCCGGCTCGTAGCCGCGCAGGTAGAACCACTTGAAGAGCCCCTCAGCGTCGTTCTCGAGTGTCTGGGAGGACGCCTTCAGCTGGGCGACGATCGCTTCGCTGACCCAACCCTCTGACACCGGCCCTTCGGCGCGGCTGGCACACGATGCGCCGGGCACCCGGGGCGTCGTCGCCCTGAACCAGGTGGGCGGAACCGTGAGGGTGGCGAACGCCACCTTCAGCGGCTTGCCCGGCACGGCCTCGGCGCAGGTGACCACCGGCTCCTGCGTGGGCGTCGGGGTCGGGGTCGGACGCGGCGGGTTCGGCGTCACCGTCGGTGCCGGGGACGCGGTGGCGAGCCCGCCCGGTGGTGCGAACGCGCCGCTGAGCAGGGCGACGATCAGGCCGAGGGCGAGCACACCGGCGCCGGCCCCGACCCATACCCCGAGGCGGCGACGAGGCTGGGGTGCGCGCGGGGGGTTCGGGGTCGAGGACGCCGGAGTGGGCTGCGGAGCGGATGCTGGCGAGGGCGGGGCGATCGGCGCGGTCGCATCGGACCACGACGTTCCGTCCCAGAACCTCATCCGGTCGGGCGTTCCGTCCGGATCCGGGAACCAGCCTGCCTGCGCCATGTGCTGCCTTCCTGCCGCGCTCAGTGTAGGTGTCGAGGGGTGCCGGCCCGGCGGACGGTTCAGGGTGCGGTGAGGATCAGGGTGCGGTGAGGATCTCGGCGCCCGCGGCGGTAACCACGATCGACTCCTCCCACTGGGCGCAGCGGGAGAGGTCGTCGGTCACGACGGTCCAGCCGTCGTCCCACACGGTCGACTCGGGCGAACCCAGGGTCAGCATCGGTTCGATCGTGAAGGTCATGCCGACCTCGATCGGGGTCGTCACCGCCGGCTCGTCGTAGTGCAGGATCACGAGCCCGGAGTGGAACGAACTGTGGACGCCGTGTCCGGTGTAGTCGCGCACGACGCCGTAGCCGAAGCGCTTGGCGTAGGACTCGATGACGCGTCCGATGACGTTGATCTGACGCCCGGGCCGGACCGCGCGGATGGCCCGGTCGAGGGCCTCGCGGGTCCGCTCGCTGAGCAGGCGCGACTCCTCGTCGACGTCGCCACAATAGAAGGTGCCGCAGTTGTCGCCGTGCACGCCGTTCTTGAACGCGGTCACGTCGATCTTGACCAGGTCGCCGTCCTCGAGCGGGCGGCTGTCGGGGATGCCGTGGCAGATCACCTCGTTGACCGACGTGCAGACCGACTTCGGAAAGCCCCGGTAGCCGAGCGCTGACGGGTAGGCGCCGTGGTCGAGCATGTAGGCGTGCGCGACGGCGTCGAGCTGGTCGGTGGTGACTCCGGGTGCGATCTCGGCGGCGGCGGCCATCATCGCGTGGTGCGCGATGCGGCCCGACTCGCGCATCAGCTCGATCGTCTCGGCGCTCTGGACGTGCGAACCCGTATACCGATCGGGCGCGGCGCGGCCCACATAGTGGGGGCGCCGGATGCTCGCCGGCACATTGCGGCGCGCCGTCTGCGGCCAGGGTTTGATCGCTGTCACAGCGGCGATCATAGTGTCGGGTGACGGATACGAGGCGCGCGCACGAGGAGGCAGCCATGGCTGACGGTGAGTACTATTACTGCCTGGATCACAAGAAGGTCGAGCCGTACGACGGCTGCCGCAGTGAGACCAGACTGGGCCCATACCCGACGCAGGCCGAGGCCGAGCATGCGCTGCAGACGGCCGCCGATCGCAACGAGGCTTGGGACAACGACCCGAACTGGAACGACGACGAGGACGGTGACGGCCAGCCCGATGAGAAGACCGGCTGGGGCCCCTTCAAAAGCTAGTCAAGTTGAAAGCCTTGACCGAGCGTGGTCAAGGCTTCATCATTGACCCATGGTGTTCGTGATCACCGCTGACCAGCGGAACAGTCGCAGCAGCCCCGATCGCGTCGAGGCGATGCTCGACCAGCTCAACAGTGGCCAGACCCTGCGCCGGTTCGAGCGGACGGCCGGCGACGAGGTGCAGGGCGTCCTCGAGGCACCTCAGGACGCCCTCGCGGCCGCCCTCGCGCTGTTGCGTGACGGACACTGGAGCGTCGGGGTCGGGGTCGGTGAGGTCCGGGCGCCGCTGCCGACCAGTACCCGTGCGGGCGCCGGCCCGGCGTTCGAGTTCGCACGCGAGGCCGTGAACGCGGCCAAGGCGAGCCCGCAGCACGTGGCCCTACGCGCAGCGGGGGCCACGGCGTCCGATGCGGACGCCCTGCTCGCCCTCCACGCCTCGATGGTGCAAGCCCGCAGCGAGGCGGGGTGGGAAGCTGTCGACCTGATGGCGTCCGGGCTGAGCCAGACCGACGTCGCCGAGCGGCTCGGCATCAGCAAGCAGGCCGTGAGCCAACGGTTGCGGGCGGCCTGGTGGCCGCAGCAGAGCGCCACCACGCCGCTGATGCTGCGGCTGCTGTCGGGATTGGACGCTCCCGACGGGTCGCTCCACGACACGGCCGGCCGGACCGCCGCATGAGCCCCGTCGTCTTCGGTCTCGCCTTCGCCCTGCTCGTCCCGGCCTGCCTGTCGTGGGTGCCGCGATACCGCACGGTCGCGACCGTAGCGGCCACAGCCGGAGTCGGGCTCACCTTCTGCGTGGCGATCGCGGACGGACCGGCGTCCGGGCCGCTGGCGCCGTGGGGTGCCATCGTCTGCGGGCTGCTGGCGGCGATCGGTGGTGGGCCGTTCACCGCCCAGGTGCTCGATTGGGCCGAGACCCTGGCGCGACGGGGCACCGGCGGTGAGTCCGGAGCGGCTGACCCCGACCAGACCATCGCTGCTCCCGCACCGCCCCCGGCACCGGTGCTGCGCGGAGGGGCGTGGATCGGCGTCCTGGAGCGTCTGGGCATTGCTGCCGGCCTGCTGTGCGGCTGGCCCGAGGCCGTACCGGTCGTCCTCGCCGTCAAGGGATTGGGCCGCTACCCCGAACTCAAGCACGGCACCTCCGAGCGTTTCATCATCGGCACCTTCGTCTCGGTGCTGTGGGCCGTCGCGGCTTGCGGAATCTCCCTCGTCACCTGACCGGCTCGCGCTGGCCTAGGATCGAAGACGTCCGCAGATCGCAAGGGAGCATCGGCATGCGCGTCACCGTCATCGGGTCCGGCAACGGCGGGACGGCCGCCGCGTTCGAGTGGGCGCAGGCCGGCCACGAGGTGCGCCTGTGGGACTTTCCCGAATTCGGTACGAACATCGCGTCCGTCGCGGCGTCCGGCGTGATCGAGGGGCGGGCGAAGTTCTCGGGCACCGCGCAGATCGCCTACGCCGGGCACGACCTCGACCGTGGCCTCGACCGGGCCGACCTGGTGCTGATCGTGGCGCCCGCGTACGCGCACGAGGCCATCGGTGCGGCGCTGCGCGGTCGGATCAATCCGAACGCCGCCTACTGCGTGCTGCCCAGCGCCTGTGCCGGAGCCATCGTGCTCAAGCGCTCCTTGGGTCTGGAGCGCGACGACGACTCGGTCATCATCGGCGAAACGAGCACCCTGCCGTACGGCTGCCGGCTGGTCGAACCGGGCGTGATCCGCGTGACCACTCGCGTGCTGGACGGGCTGTACGTCGCGGCGCTGCCCAGCCGCCGGACGCCGGAGCTGCTCGCCCGGCTACGGGAGGTGTGGCCGCAGGCGCAGGCCGCCCGCAACGTGCTCGCGACGACGCTGCAGAACGGCAACCCCGTGCTGCACCCGGCGATCATGCTGATGAATGCCAGCCGCATCGAGAACACGAGCGGCGACTTCCTCTTCTACACCGACGGGGTGACGCCGGCGTCCGCGCGGTTGATCGAGGCGATCGATCGCGAGCGCCTCGCGCTCGGGGCGGCCCTCGGCGTCGAGCTGATTCCGGACCCTGAGCTGGGTCTGCGACAGGGCTACCTGTCCGAAGCCACCTACCTGAAGGGCTACAACCAGGGCATCGGGTTCGCGGGATCGCAGGCGCCCAAGCTGCTCGAGTTCCGCTACCTCACCGAGGACGTGCCCTACGGCCTGGTCTTCATGTCCGAGCTGGCGCGGCAGGTTGGCGTGGCAACCCCGGCGATCGACGCGGTGATCTCGATGGCGTCGATCGTCCTGGGGCAGGACTTCCGGTCCCAGGGCAAGCGACTGCCGGCCGACCTCGGTCTGGGCGATCTGGTGGCAGGGGCGCTGCCAGCGCTCTAGGTGGGGACACAATTCGACGGATGGTGGGACATCTGTCCGCAAGATCGTCGGGTCCCCGGAATGGGTGTCACTCGCAGGGGTGACGGGTGTGAACAACGGATGGCAACCGACTGCATTTACCCGTTCGTGATGAACTGCTCCGAACGTTCAAAACCCTTCTGGCAAGGGATGATGCAAAAGTCACCCGCCCGGGGCTCAAGAGATAACACCGTGCCTTTATACGTTCGTGATGCGCTTCCGAAAGGGTGTCCGGGGAGCGTGGTTGGGGGACAGTTCGGACGCCCGGGGGGACAACGCCACAATGCACAACCGACCGGGACGCCCGCTCGCCCGAACGTGGCTCAGCGGCCTGCTGGCACTGTTGCTGGCCGTCGTCGGCCTCGCGCTCCACACCACCGGCGCGCGCGCCGCAGAGGTGTCGGGGGCCGTCAAGAACATCAAGATCGTCAACTACCAGGGCGACGGCGACATCCACCCGTGGGAGACGATCAAGCTCACCGCCGACTGGTCTGTTCCCAACGGAACCCCGGCAGGCAGCACCTTCGGCTTCTCGTGGGACGCCAAGGACCTCACGGCCGTGTCGCGTACCGGAATCACGCTGAAGAACCCTGACGGCGCGGTTGTCGCGACCTGCTCCAACAACGCCACCAGCATGACCTGCACACTCACCGACTACGTGACCGAGCACCCCACCAACATCCGCGGCGATCTGTACGTGCTCGTGCGTCAGACCAACGCCGAGGAGGGCCAGACCAACCCGGTCCAGGTGATCGTCGACGGTGAGGTTGTCACCGTCCCGATCGTCAACGCTCCGACGGCCCCCGTGGGTTCCTTCGAAGGGGTCGGCAACGCCAAGGACGCCACGATCCGCGACGGCGCCGCCACCTGGTACCTCTACATCGCGGGTGGTCCCACCGGAACCACCAAGGACATGACCGACGTCGCCATCGAGGACACCCTCGGTGCGAACCAGACCCTGGTGCGCGGTCGGTCGTGCTGCAGTACGCCACCCAGCTCAACGCGGCCGGCAACTGGCCGCTCTACAGCGACGTGACCCGCGCTCAGCTCGCCCACTCGGTCACCGAGCCCGACACCGGCTTCGTCTTCAAGGCGGCAGAACTGCCCAAGGGCGGTTGGTGCCGCCTCAACTACCAGGTGACCGTCGAGGGCGAGCCGGCCACCATCACGAAAACCGCAGAGGTGACCTTCAACAACGTCACCACGGGCGTGAAGGCGTCCATCGAGTACTCCGACGCGGGCGGCACCGGCAACGGTGATGCGCACGCCAAGGTGTCGGTCGGCGACTACGTGTGGTTCGACAGCGACCGCGACGGCGTCCAGGACGCCAACGAGGACGGCATCAAGAGCGTCACCCTGACCCTGACCGGCCCCGACGGCAAGCCCGTCACCGACGTGTTCGGCAACCCGGTGAAGCCCGTGAAGACCGACGAGAACGGCCACTACCTGTTCGAGAACCTGCCGGTGCTCCCGGCCGGCGACCACTGCACCGTGACCGTCACCCCGCCGGCAGGCTACGTGCCGACCGTCGCCGGTGCCGGCGATCCTGCGACCGATTCCTCGACCGGCAGCGCGACCAGCACCGACCTCACCAAGGACGGCGCCAAGGACCTCACGCTCGACTTCGGCTTCATCGCCCCGATCAACCTGGTGCTGCAGAAGAAGGTCACCAACCCGGGTCAGTTCCAGGCCGGTGACACCGTCACCTACGCCCTGACGCCGAAGAACGAGGGCCCCGGCGCCGCTCTCGCCGGCTGGTCGGTCACCGATCAGCTGCCCGCCGGCACCACCCTGGTGTCGATCTCGGGCGAGGGCTACACCTGCTCGACCAGCGACGCCACCCGCCCGACGTGCGTCGCGGCCAAGGACCTCGCCGCCGGTCAGATCGGCCCGGTCGTCACGGTCACGGTGACCATCAACTCCGACGCCGAGGGCGTCCAGAAGAACGTCGCGCACGTCACCCCGAACGCCGACGACGTCGACGAGACCAACCCGCTCGACGTTCCGACGCCCAGCACCGACACCGACACCAGCCGGACCGACAATGACGCCCAGGCCGAGGTGACCATCGTCAAGCCGACGCCGACGCCGACGCCGACGCCGACCCCGACGCCGGCGCCGACGCCGACTGTCACTCCGCCGGCCCCGAACCCCAACGAGGGCGAGGTCGTCGTCGAGGAGCCCGTCTCCGAGCACACCGGGCAGCCGACCGTTCCGCAGCAGCAGAACCCGGCCCCGGAGCCGCAGCAGAACGACGCTCCCGAGCGTCTGCCCCAGACCGGTTCGGACCCGTCTGTCGTCGGCCTCGCGGCCGGTGCCCTGATGGTGGCCGCAGCCGTCACCGCGATGGTCGCTGACCGTCGCCGCAAGGCGGCTCGCTGAAAAGCAGCTCACGTCCCTGAGCGAAGGGCGGGCCCCGGGTTATCAACCTAGGGCCCGCCCTGGTTCCCCGTCCGGACGCGGCCGCGCAGGCGTCCACAGAAGAGTCACCGCGTCCCCGTAACGCGGATGTAACACGCGTTGGGGAGGCTAGCGGTATGGATAAGCAGACAGAGTTCGTCCTGCGCACCATGGAGGAGCGCGACGTCCGCTTCGTCCGGCTCTGGTTCACCGACGTGCTGGGGTTCCTGAAGTCCGTCGCGATCGCGCCCGCGGAACTCGAAGGTGCGCTCACCGAGGGCATCGGCTTCGACGGTTCGGCCATCCAGGGGTTCGCTCGGGTGGTCGAGTCGGACATGGTCGCCCACCCCGACCCGTCGACGTTCCAGGTGTTGCCCTGGCGCGGCCTGACCCAGGGCACGGCACGCATGTTCTGCGACATCCGCCTGCCCGACGGCTCTCCGTCGTTCTCTGACCCACGCCACATCCTGAAGCGCGCGCTCCGCAAGGCCGCCGACATGGGGTTCACGTTCTACACCCACCCCGAGATCGAGTTCTATCTGTTCAACCAGCCCATCATCCCCGGGCAGGTGCCGACGCCGGTTGACACGTCGGGCTACTTCGACCACACCACGGCCAGCCCCGGCACCGATTTCCGCCGCAAGGCGATCACGCTGCTCGAGCAGATGGGCATCTCGGTCGAGTTCAGCCACCACGAGGGCGGGCCCGGTCAGCAGGAGATCGACCTGCGCTACGCCGATGCGCTCACGATGGCCGACAACATCATGACGTTCCGGGTGGTGATCAAGGAGGTCGCGGTGATGCAGAACCTGTTCGCGTCCTTCATGCCGAAGCCGCTGGAGAACCAGCCTGGATCGGGCATGCACACCCACGTGTCACTGTTCGAGGGCGACACGAACGCCTTCTACGACGCCACCGCAGAGTTCAACCTGTCGAAGATCGGGCGGCACTTCGTCGCCGGCCTGCTGCACCACGCCGCCGAGATCACGGCCGTCACCAACCCCTGGGTCAACAGCTACAAGCGGCTGGCGGGCGGGGGCGAGGCGCCGGCGTACATCTGCTGGGGCCAGAACAACCGCTCGGCGATGGTCCGCGTCCCGATGTACAAGCCCGACAAGGGCAGTTCGGCGCGGGTGGAGCTGCGTTCGCTCGATTCCGCCGCCAACCCCTACCTGGCGTTCGCGCTCATTCTCACCGCGGGGCTCTCGGGCATCGAGCAGGAGCTGCCGCTGCCCGAAGGCGCCGAGGACGACGTCTGGTCGCTCACCGACAAGCAACGACAGGCGCTGGGCATCAAGCCGCTGCCGCGCAACCTGGACGCGTCCATTCGTGCGATGGAGACCTCCGAGCTGGTCGCCGAGACTCTCGGCGAGACCGCCTTCGACTTCGTGCTGCGCAACAAGCGCGCCGAGTACGAGGCCTATCTGCGTCAGGTGACGCCGATGGAGTTGCGCGAGCTGCTGCCGCGGCTGTGATCCTGATCGATCCGGCCGTCTGGCCCGCGCACGGCACGGTCTTCGCACATCTGGTGTCGGATTCCTCCCTCGCCGAACTGCACGCTTTCGCGGCGTCCAACGGGTTGCCGCAGCGTGCCTTTGATCACGACCACTACGACGTGCCCCAGCGGCGCGTTGCCGACCTGGTGGCGGCCGGCGCAGTTCCGGTGGCGTCGACCGAGCTGATGCGGCGGCTGGTGGCGTCGGGGCTGCGGGTGCGCACCCGCGACCGCACGCCCAAGGCTGCGGCCGTGCTGCCCGGGCTGCGCGACCGGTGGGCCGGGCTGCTGCCGGACACCCCTGAGCTGGGCGACGACCTGCTGGCCCGTTGGCAGGAGCCGCACCGCCGCTACCACGACGTCCGCCATCTCGCGCACGTGCTCGAGTGCCTCGACCTGCTGTGTGAGGCGGCCGTGCCGCGGGCGGTGGAACTCGCCGCCTGGTTCCACGACGCCGTGCACGACGGCGTGACGCCGGCTGACGAAGAGGCGTCCGCACGGTTGGCGTCCGGGTTGTTGCGCGCGGCGGGCGTGCCAGCCCGCGAAGTCGACGAGGTGGCCCGCCTGATCCTGCTCACGGTGTCGCACGCCCCTGCGCCGGGCGACGTTTCCGGCGCGCTCCTCGTGGACGCCGACCTGGCCGTCCTCGCCCTGCCGGAGGCGCGCTATCACGTGTACGTGCGCGACGTCAGAGCCGAGTACGAGCACGTGCCTGATGGAGCGTTCCGCGCAGGCCGGGTTGACGTGCTGCGGCGCCTCTCCGCGGCGTCCCCGCTGTATCGGACGCCGCGGGCGCGCGCCCTGTGGGAGGCGTCCGCCCGCCGAAACCTCGCCGCCGAACTGGTCCGCCTGGAGGCACGTTTCGGGGTCTGAGGGGGCGTCCACCACGCTGTGGGACGGCGATTTCGGACGCAGCGCGGTGTGCCATGGTGAGCGCATTGTGAAGCTCTACCACGACGTCGATTTCGCCGTCCGGACCCCGGTGGCCGCAGGCCCGAACCCGGGTCCGGTGGCGATCCGCTCTGCGCTCCCGGGTGATCTGGCGGCGTCCGGCGCACTGCTGGCGCGGCACATCGGAGGCGACTCCGAGGGATACGCAACCCTGCTCCGGCGTCAGGTTGACGCCGGGACGCTGATCTTCGTCGCGGTCCAGAACACCGTCGTGGTCGGCTTCAGCAAGCTGACCTGGCGCACTCCTGAGGCTGACGGGGGCCGCAACGCGCCCGACGGGTGGTATCTCAGCGGCATCCTGGTCGACTCGGCGCACCGCCGACGCGGCGTGGGGTGGCAGCTGACCCGCGCTCGCTGTGACTGGGTGTGGCGGACGGCGTCCGAGGCGTTCTTCGTGATGCACCCCGACAACCGCGCGTCGCGGCTCCTGCACGCCCGGGTGGGGTTCACCGAGTTCACGCGCGACTTCCAGGTTCCGGGGGTCACGTTCAGCGACGGCCCCGGTGTCCTGTTCCGGTCACTGCGCGGCAGGGGAGCGGTGATCAACCTCGCGGCGCACCGGTCGGCGCGGGTCGGTACCCGGCCTAGCGACTCGGTGAGGCCGTAGGCGTCGGCGACGTGGTCGGCCGGGCGTTCGACCCGCCCTGCATCTGGTTCGAGTTGGCAGGCACGGCGGCCGTCAGGTCGGCCAGCACCACCTGGTCGCCTTCGGTGACGCCCGAGAGGATCTGCACGCGGCCCTCCCCGCGCACCCCGAGAGCGACGTCGACCAGCCGTGGCTCGTCGGAGCCATAGGGCAGCACGCTGACCGTGCCTGTCTCGCCACCCGTCGGCCTGACGGCTGACGCGGGCACGCTCAGCACATTCTCGACCGTGCCCAGGTCGATGGCGGTCATGGCCGCGGTGCCCGAGTAGAGCAAGCCGTCGGGATCGTCGACGACGATCGTGGCCGCGTACGTCGAGGTGGTGCCCGACGTGCCGGCGGTCGCCAGAGGGCTGATGCGGGTGATGGTGCCTGGAGCAGTCGCAGCCGACCCCAGCGGGGACGCCGACGCCGCCAACCCGACCTGCACCAGCGGCCGAACCGACAGGGGTACCTGAATGGTGATCCGGGCGCCACCGGTGCCGATGATCGTGGCGGTCCGACCCGCCGACGATGCTCCCTCGGCCAACGTCAGCGCCCCCACCGTGCCGGCGATCGGTGCGGTGAGCGTGGCGTCGTCAAGGGTGTCCTGCGCACGCGCGAGCGCCTGCTGCGCCTGTACCACCTGGACGCGGGCCTGGGCCACGCGTGCGGCGCTCGAACTGCCCTGCGTCGGCCCTCCCCGCCCGGACGCCGCGGGCGCGACCCCGCCGCCGGCTGGTGCCTGAGGCGGCGGGGCGGACGCCGGCCGTGTCGGTGCGCCGGTCGTCGGCGTCGGTCGTGAGGGGCCGGTGGGGCGCGCCAGCGCCTGCAGGGGACCGAGGCATCCGGCGACCTGGGCGCGCGTGGGACCGATCAGCCCCAGCTGGGCGCCCTTCGTCGGCATCGTCGTCGGTGCGCCGGGCTCGGATGTGGCGCTGGGGCTTGGTGTCTTGGTCACGGTGGGATCGGGCGTCACTGTC
>RRZT012099269.1_pt1 | contig 14710 bp, 10 predicted proteins | sample 2165551 | NCBI WGS metagenome assembly RRZT01 (sample SAMN10456910, study PRJNA506462) | wastewater metagenome | biome: wastewater; feature: sludge; material: wastewater sludge; isolation source: wastewater sludge with Escherichia coli K12::gfp cells carrying plasmid... | place: USA: Moscow, Idaho... | reverse complement strand
TTTTTCGATTTGTTCTCTAAAATCTGGATGCGCAATTTCAGCCATTGCTTTTACACGTTGTCGAATATTTTTTCCGAATAAATTTGCAACACCATATTCCGTTACAATATAATTTACATGCGCTCTTGTCGTCACAATTCCTGCACCTTGTTTTAGGAAAGGTACTATTTTATTTGAACCTTTTACTGTTGTTGACGTTAATGCAATGATCGATTTTCCACCTTTACTTAAAGATGATCCGTATATAAAATCAACTTGTCCTCCAACACCAGAAAATATTCGCGAACCAATTGAATCTGCACTTACTTGTCCCGTAACATCTACCTCAATAGCCGAATTAATCGAAATCATTCTATTGTTCTGACTAATCTTCGCAGGATCATTAGTAAAAGAAGCGTCGCGCATTTCTACGCCAGGATTATCATTAATAAAATCATACAATAATTGCGAACCATGCGCTAAAGTCGAAACAATTTTACCTTTCAATAATTTTTTGTGTTCGCCTGTAATCACGCCAGATTTAACCAATGGAACAATTCCATCTGAAAATAATTCAGTATGAATTCCTAAACCTTTATGATTCTTCAAATTATTCAAAACTGCATTTGGAATAGAACCAATCCCTAATTGTAAACAGCTTTTATCTTCAATTAATTCAGCAATATAATTCCCAATTTTAGCTTCTTCCTCCGTAATATTTCCATTATCCAAGATATCTAACGGTTGATGATGTTCTACTAAATGCGTGATAGTCGAAATATGTAAAATTCCGTCACCAAATGTGCGTGGCATATATTTGTTCACTTGCGCAATAACCACACGAGAAGTCTCAATTGCCGCTCTAATATTCTCCACAGAAGTCCCTAAAGAACAATAACCATGCGAATCTGGCTCAGAAATCTGAATTAAAACAACATCAACATTCAATTCAGTTCGAATCACTTTTCCCATTTCGCTAAAGAAAATCGGTAAATACGAACCATTTCCTTCTTTTATCGTGTGACGCACATTAGCGCCTAAAAAAAAAGAATTGACAAAAAATGAGTCTTTATAAGCAGGATTTGCATATTCTGCATTTCCACTTGTATGAATATGACAAAATTCTACATCTCTCAATTCATGCGCTCTCTTCGATAATTCTGACACCAAAAATGTAGGCGTAGCCGCAGCTGCATGAACGTAAACACGATCGCCAGATTTGATTTCTTTTACAGCTTCTGTTGCAGAAGTATATTTCATAAGTAGATTTTAATAATCGTGCAAAATAAAGGCTTTGATGCTTTATAAAAAACGATATTTTTCATCAAAATCTAATCAAATTTTATTCCTAATAATTTTAATTGTAGTGTACGTTTTTCTTGATAAAAATTATTCATCAAAAAAGTCGATAGAACGGCGATAATTATAAAAAAATAATCTTCTGCGAGCTTCTAAATCATTGACACGAATCGACGAAACATCATCAATTTGAAAATACAAAGAACCTTCGTCCGTTCCTTCTGAACCAATACATTTTAACTCGAAATCATCTTCAGTTAAATTTCGAATAAAACCTGCAAAACGACTATTGTTATTTAATTGAATACGTGTAACATATTCGGTTTGATCATTTATTTCGCCTAAAATTTGACGAACCCAATTTTCTTCTGCTGTAGCATTAAATGTAATTGGATTTTCTTGATCCAAATCGGTGTGATGTTCTTTCAAATAATTGAGACATTTGCAGTAATCATCAACATCTATTCGACTAATTTTGAAATAAGGTTCGATTAAAATTCCATCTTTTTTACCATATTTCGAAATGTGTTGCATCGTAAAAAATTCGTCATTAAAATCTAAAATATATCCTGCCCAAAAATTGTCTCCTTCGGGATCATTGTAAACGGCAATAATTGATTGATTTTCTTTTGAGTGTTGTAATATTTTATAGAAGTTAGAATTCATATTTCTTTGAGTTAAAAAGTCAAATTACGAATCTTTGTGGATAAAAAAAAGGTTCTTGATTATTTCAAAAACCTTTTCTTTCTATTAATTTGCTTTTCGGAAAATAGAAGCTTCATAACTTAATGATTGCCAATCTCCTTTTTGCAGATTATCTAATTTTATTTTTTTGTAGATATTTTCTTCTCCCGCAACTGTTATTGTAAATTGTGTACGATCTAAAATATTTTTTTCAGTAATTGTATAATTAATATCAAATTTCTTTTTTGTCAATTTTTCTACAACTGGTTTTAAATAAGCAATCGCAGCTTCAGAATTTTTGAATTGTTCGTTTTGTGGAAATTGCACATCAAAATATCCTTCGTATGTAAAATCTGGCTCTGTAATAATCAAATTATAAGGATCAGCAAACAAAGCAGGACGCTGTTTTTGATATTCTTTTTCGGTTTTATATTGACGTTTTTCTTCTTTATAAATCAACGGATATTTATCAGCAAGAACAGCTAATTTATCGGCATCATAAGAATATGGAATTCCGTCATGAAAAACATTGTACAACGCAGGATTCACCAACCATTGATCGACAATTTTCTTATCTTTTACCATATAAATCATCACTCCATTTTCTTGCGCTTGAAAAGTAGACGATTGATATCCGTACTCCAAAATTGGTTTTCCTAATTGTATAGCCGCAGCATTTTCTAACATAAAATTAAACTTCTCATAAGCCTTTGTTTCATCGCTTAAAGGAGCCATTCCATATACTTTTGTCGAAGCATCTACATTTTTATCATTAATCATAGAGGTTACTTGCGCTGTTGCAAAATTTGCAAGAACAACAGTGGCTGTAAGTAAAATTTGTTTTATCATGTATTGTATATCTTTATTTTAATAATGTGTTCCAAATTTATTGATAAATTTCGATAGTTATCTTACCTGATTGCGTAATACTTCCGCGATACATTCCGGCAGTGTTAAAAGGAAAACTTGCTTGACCATTTTTATCTAAAATAATCATTCCGCCATCGCCACCTAAATCACCAATTTTCTTGATCACTTCTTCACCAGCTTTTTTCGAAGAAAGATTTTTGTAATTCATCAAAGCCGCAACATCATATGCCGCAACAGCTTTAATAAAGTATTCGCCCCAACCTGTACTCGAAACACCAACTTCGCTATTAGCATAGGTTCCAGCACCAATAATTGGCGAATCACCAACACGCCCAAAACGTTTGTTTGTCATTCCGCCCGTCGAAGTTCCTGCCGAGATATGACCTTTATTATCCAAAGCAACTGCGCCAACTGTACCAAATTTTTCGTCAACAAAATTGAAAGGAACATACGCATGTGTTTTAGCATCGTGGTCTAATTCCATTTTTTCTTTGTCTTTTTCTAAAACTTTTTGAAGAGAATTCCAACGTTCCTCTGTTTTGAAATAACTTGGATCAACAATTTCTAAACCTTGAGTTTGAGCAAATTCTTCTGCTCCTTTTCCAACCATCATCACATGAGCAGAATTTTGTAAAACAGCTTTTGCTGCTAAAATAGGGTTTTTAATCGTTGTAACTCCAGCCACAGCTCCAGCTTGCATTGTATTCCCGATCATCAACGAAGCGTCTAATTCATTCTTCCCTTCATGTGTAAAAACCGCTCCTTTTCCTGCATTAAACAAAGGCGAATTTTCCATTACTTTTATGGCCTCTATCACCGCATTTTCACTTTCGCCACCTTGTTTGATGACTTCATAGCCTTTTGTCAAAGATTCAGCTAAAGCATCTCGGTACGCTTTTTCCTTTTCGGGTGTCATATTTTTTTTCAAAATTGTACCAGCACCACCATGAATTACCAAAACAACTTTGTCTTGTTTCGTTTGTGCATATGTCGTCATCGTCAAAACGGATAAGATTAAACCAACTATTTTTTTCATGTGTAAAATTTTATTCAACGTCTAAAAATAGAAAAGTTTATAGAAATTAACTATTTTTAGCATTGAATTTGATAACGAAATATCAACAACTGTTATTAAACAAATAAACACCTATGAACTCTAATAAACACTATCTCTCTAACAACATTTTATTGCAATTAGCTTTTATTGCAATTATACTTTTAGTTTTTGGATTAATTACCAAAAATTTATTGGCTTTTTTTCCAGGTTTTCTTGGTGCTTTGTGTTTGTACGTTTTGCTCCTGAATCCTTTGCAATGGCTAGTTAAAGTAAAAAAATGGAACAAATTAGGAAGTGTAATCTTTTTAATGATTAGTAGTGCAATTCTAATTATAGGACCTCTTTATTTATTAATTCAAATGTTAACGAATAAGGTAATGGTGCTATTAAATGACACAGCTCAAATTAAAAAAGATGTCAATAAAATTATTGAAATGTTGCAAACCAAATTTCATATTGATGTTTTTAGTGCGACAAACATTGAAAAAATAACTCAAGTTGGAGGTAAATTATTAGAAAAAACACTGAATGCTTCAATGGATATGACAGTTCAGTTGGGGGTTGCTTTCCTTATTTTGTATTTTATGTTGATGAATCATCAAAAACTTGAAAATTGGTTTTACAGAACTATTCCGCTTAAAACAAGTAATTTAGTGAAGATGAACAAAGATTTGAAAGATTTGGTCATTTCTAATGCAGTAGGTATGCCGTTAACAGCCTTTCTACAAGCAATTATTGCCTACATTGGATATCTTATTTTTGGAGTTGATGATGCCTTTACATGGTTTATTCTAACGATTTTTGCGGCGATGTTACCAGTAGTTGGAGCAGCCTTAATTTACGTTCCTTTGGCATTATTTTTATTAGCAAGCGGTGATACAGGACAAGCGATCGGATTATTGATTTATTGTTTTGTTATTGTTGGATTATCAGACAATTTGATTCGTTTAGTTTTACAGAAAAAAATGGCGGATGTTCATCCATTAATTACTATTTTTGGAGTAATCGTTGGAATAAATTTATTCGGATTTATTGGAATTATTTTCGGACCAATCTTATTTTCAGTATTCTTTTGGTTAGTCAAATTGTACAAATACGAATTTATTGATCCAAATCCAGAAGATTAATTATTATTAAAAACCAATTAAAAATGAGTATAGAAAACTTTAAATTCTTTAAGCCTTTAGAACAACGTTGGAGCGATTTTGATCCAATTGGTCATGTAAATAATGTATTTTATTTCGAGTATTTCCAGATCGGTAGAGCCTATTATATGATGGCTTCGAGCAAAAAATGGCAATGGACGCGTCACATGTTTGTTATTGCACATATGGAAGCGAGTTACCAAAAAGAATTACGTCCAAATGCAATAGACCCTCGTATTGGTGTACGAGTTACAAAATTAGGAAATAAGAGTTTCGATTTTGAATATATTGTAACAAGTAAAAGCGAAAATGGTGAAGATATTATTCATTGCATCGGAAAAAGTACGCAAGTAATGTACGATATGGAAGAGAAAAAATCAATGGAATTGCCAGATTGGGTAAAAAATGATTTTAAGAATTACGAAGGTAATCTTTAGAAAATAATCCTAAAAAAATACAACAGTAGTTAAGTCTTTTCGTTAGATAATGATTAGATTTAACTACTTTTTCTTTTTAAACTCGTTGCGTTATGAAAAATTTGTTTTTAATGCGTCATGCAAAAAGTAAATGGAACGAAAATGTTTCAGATCAATTTCGTTCTATCACAGAGATTGGTGAATTCAAAACGAAGAAAATAGCGAATTATATTCATCAAAATTTTGAATTGAAATTTGATAAAATATTTTCGAGTAAAGCAGTTCGAGCAAAAGAAACTTCTCAACTTGTCAAACCTATTTTGTTTCCCAATCAAACCATTCATATCGAAGATGATTTGTATACGTTTTCGCATTATTTATTGGATAAATGGATTAGAAATTTAGACAATGAATTACAAAATGTTCTTATTTTTGGACATAATCCTGCGTTTACAGATATTACCAATCAGTTAGGAAATGAAATGATTTACAATCTTTCGACTTCTGGATTTGTCTGGATACAGTTTGATTCGGATAATTGGAAATCAATAGAAAAAGGAAAAACCATAAAAATAATTTTACCTAAAGAAATTAAATGAAAAAATATATAAACCGCGAAATCAGTTGGCTTTCGTTCAATGCGCGCGTGTTGCAAGAAGCTTCTGACGAAACAGTTCCGTTGTTAGAACGAATTCGTTTTTTAGGAATTTATTCGAACAATTTAGATGAATTTTATTCGGTTCGATATTCTACAATTTTACGCTCGATACAGTTCAAAGATGTAGAAATCGTTTATCAAAATATTGTGCCAGATCAAACGGACGAAGAATTGATCGATGAAATCAATGAAATTGTGCGTCAACAGCGCGTTCAGTACGATGATTTGCATAATCAATTATTCAAAGAATTAGAGAATTACAATATTTTTGTGATTGATGATAAATCAATTCCTGAGAATTATTTAGAATTTATTTCCGAATATTTTTACAGCGAATTTATTCATACAGTTGGAGTTTTTATTTTAGATGACATCAAAAAAGCACCGCCTTTACGCGATGGGTCGTTCTATTTAGCGGTAAAAATGCAATTAAAAGATAAAATTCAATATGCACTTTTGATTGTTCCAACACATTTATTTTCGCGTTTTATTGTGCTTCCAAAGTATGATCAAAATACCTATGTCATGTATTTGGAAGATATTATTCGTTTTCATTTGAAAGATATTTTCAAAATGTTTGATTTTGAAACAATTGAAGCTCATTCCATCAAAATTACGCGAGATAGCGAACTTGATTTTGATAATGATTTGGAACATAGTTTATTAGAAAAAGTCATTAATAGTTTAGAAAATCGTAAAAAAGGAGTTCCTGTCCGATTAGTTTATGATGCTGAAATTGCACCAGATACGTTGAAATTTTTCTTAAAAAAATTACGATTAGACGAATATGATAGTATCAACCCTGGTGGAAAATATCACAACAAACGAGATTTGATGAGCTTTCCAAGTTTTGATATTCCTAATTTAACGTATGAAAAAATAAAGCCAATTATTCAGAAAAAACCTTTTGAATATAACAGTTATTTTCAAGCTTTTACGGAAAATGAGGAAATGATGATGGCGCCTTATCATGATTATTCTTTGTTGTTAAAATTTCTTCGTGAAGCCGCAATTGATCCGAAAGTAACCAAAATAAAAATTACTATTTATCGTGTTGCAAAAGATTCGCAAGTAATGCACTCGTTGATAAACGCGGCGATGAACGGAAAAGAAGTAACAGCTGTTTTGGAACTTCGTGCGCGATTTGATGAATCCAATAATGCGATGTGGTCGAAAAAATTGCAAGAAGCTGGTGTGAATGTTATTTTTGGAGTTCCGGGACTGAAAGTACATTCAAAAATTGGTTATATCGAACGTAAACCAGAAGGAATGTTGGCACAGAAATATGTGTTTATCAGTACAGGAAATTTTCATGCAGGAACAGCAAAAATTTATACAGATTATACATATTTCACAACTAATCCGGGAATAACAAAGGATGTTGAACAGATTTTTAAATTTTTTGGAGCTAATTACTTGAACTTAACGTACAATCATTTACTGGTTTCACCTTATGGAACGCGTAAAAAAATTGTCAAGATGATTAAACGAGAAATCAAAAATCATCAAGCTGGTTTACCTGCAGAAATTAACATGAAACTGAACAGTTTAAGCGACAAACAAATCATTGATTTATTGTATAAAGCTTCTCAAAAAGGAGTAAAAGTTCGTTTGGTTGTGCGTGGAATTAATTGTTTGATTCCTGGAGTTAAAAATCTTTCCGAAAATATTGAATGTGTCAGCGTTATTGATAAATTTTTGGAACATCCACGTGTGTATTGGTTTAAGAATGCAGGCGATGACAAAGTTTATATTTCGTCGGCAGATATGATGGAACGTAATTTGGATAATCGTGTGGAAGTTGCGTGCCCGATTTACGATCATAAATTCAAAAAAATCGTTATGGATACATTTAATTTGAGTTTTGAAGATAATGTAAAAGGTCGCCAAATAACGGCTGAATCTTCTTTAGAATACAAACGAAACAATAAAAAACCAAACCGCTCTCAGTTTACGACATACGAATATTTTAAAAAATTAAACGAACAAGAAAATGAAGATTAGAAAATTAGGAGCAATAGATATTGGATCTAACGCCATGCGATTGTTGATTAATTATGTTTACGAAGAAGAAGGTCGTGCGCCAATTTTTAATAAAACCAGTATTGTGAGAATGCCAATTCGTTTGGGACACGACGTTTTTATTGATGGACAAATTTCCGAAACAAATATAAATCGTATCTGTGATGCTATGTTGTCTTATGCATTAATGATGAAGGTTTATGATGTTGAAATTTATAAAGCTTATGCAACTTCTGCCATGCGCGAAGCAAAAAATGGAAAAGATGTTGTAAAAAAAGTGATGAAAAAATCTAGAATTAACATCGAGATTATAGATGGAAAAACCGAAGCTGAATTACTTTTTAATACGGAATTAGGTGATTTTATACAAGACGAAAAAATCTATTTGTATGTAGATGTTGGTGGTGGTAGTACCGAATTAACGTTATTAAAAGATAATAAGGTTTTTACGTCAAAATCTTTTGAAGTAGGAACTGTACGTTTGTTAGAAAATAAAGTTTCGCCAAATACTTTTAACGAAATGAAAGAATGGATTCATGAAAACATTGGTCATGATGAAGTAGAATTAATTGGTTCTGGAGGAAATATCAACCATGTGTACAAATATTCTGGCGTAAAACTAGGAATGCCTTTGAGTAGCATGTATGTAAAAAAACATTATCAAATTTTACAAACAATGACTGCTGAAGAACGTATGCAGAATTTCAACATGAAACCCGATCGCGCCGATGTAGTGGTTTATGCCATGGAAATTTACAACAATGTACTAAAATGGTCGCATGCAAAGAAAATTCATGTTCCGAAAATTGGACTTTCGGACGGAATTATTCGAAAAGTATATAAAGATTTAGAGAAATAAATATAGAGGTCAGATTAGTCTGGCCTTTTATATTAGTTAAATCGATTATAAAATACAAATTTTTTCTTTAAAATGTATTACTTAATTTAGTTTCTCAATTAATTAACACAATATATAATGAAGAAAAATTTAACGCTGATATTTTCTGCGTTTCTTTTATCTATGTCTGCTTATGCCCAAACGGCAGAGCAAATTGTAGATAATTATGAAGCAAAGGCAATAGCAGGTAATGTTGAGTACAAATTTGCTCAAACAATCAATGATGATCTTAATCAAAGGGTTTACACACAAAGAACTTTCCAAGGTATTCCAATTTATAACAGTTATTCAACATATATAATAAAGGATAAACAGGTTATTTCTAAAACTTCATCAGAAAATTTTAATATATCATTAAAGAATGCAGATATTTCTCCATCTTTAAATTTTAACGATGCTTTAAATAAAGTAGCTCAATCAGAAGGATTAAAATCTTTTTCAGATTCAAAAATAGACCAAAATGGCGTATATTTTTCGAAAGATGATTCTTCAGAATTGGTTTATTATATTAATGACCAAAACCAAGCAATTTTAAGTTATGCATTTAGTTATCAATTGGTAAAAGATAACCATAATGATATCATTCATGTTATTGTTAACGCAATGAATGGTGCAATTTTAGAAAAACATAACAACACATTAAGCTGTGGTTTTGATCATGGAGCTTTTCATAATGAGAATTTAGCTACATTTAATAAAGCTGATTGGGATTGGTTATATGCAGATGTTAAAAATGTAGCATCACCACAATACAATGTTTACCAATTACCTTTAGAGGCTCCTAATCGTGGAGGAAGATCATTTGCTGATCTTTCTGTTTCAAATGCAACTGCATCACCGAATGGTTGGCATAACACAGCAGAATCAACTGTAAAAACAAGAACAGAAGGAAACAATGTAAGAGCTGTTAGGGATCATGATTCTAAAGGGTATCAGACTTATAATTCTATATCAAATACAGTAACAATCAAAGATACTGATTATGCTGATGGAGGAAATGATCTGAATTTTGATTTTCCAATGAATTTGTCTAACCATCCTTATACTAATTGGGAAGGTGCAACCACTAATTTGTTCTATATGAACAATATGATGCATGATATTTTCTATAATTATGGTTTTACAGAGGCTAATGGAAATTTTCAAAAAGTTAATTTTGATAAAGGAGGAACAGGTAATGATGATGTTGTAGCCTTGGCACAAACAGGAGTGTCGTTAGGGTACACTAACAATGCTACTTTTGCTACACCTGCAGACGGAAGATCTCCAAGAATGGCAATGTACTTATGGAATAAAACTCCAGAACCACTAATTATTAATAGTCCTGCTAACATAGCTGGTAGTTATCAAGCTACTGTTCCTACTTGGGGAGGTACATTAACTTCTACTGCTTTAACTGGAGATCTTGCCTTAATTGTAAAAAGTGAAACGACAGGTACGCCTTATGATGGTTGTGGGACAATCACAAATGCTGCAGAAGTAAATGATAAGATAGCAATTATATACCGTGGAGATTGTTCTTTTGCTATAAAAGTAAAAAATGCTCAGAATGCTGGAGCTAAAGCTGCTATTATTGTAAATAATGTAGATGGGATGATTAATATGTCTGGAGATGATACAACAATTACAATTCCAGCAATTTCTATTAGTAAAGCAGATGGAGATGCAATTATGCAAGAATTGCAAAATAAAGTAGTCGTTAATGGATCTTTATTAAAACCAGATGAATCATTTATTGATGGAAGTTTAGACAACGGAATTATTGCACATGAATATGGACATGGAATTTCTAATCGCTTGACTGGTCCAATCACAAATGCTAACTGTTTGAATAATCTTGAACAAATGGGTGAAGGTTGGTCTGATTTCTTTGGATTGATGATTACTCAATTGCCATCTGATATAAGTACTACTAAAAGAGGAATAGGAACATTTGCTGTAGGTGAAAAGAAAGAAGGTGTTGGAATTCGTCCTACAGTTTATTCGACTGATATGACAGTTAATCCTGCTAGATATGGGTTCTTAAAAACTTATGGTAATTCAGATTCTCCTCACAATACTGGTTACGTATGGGCTTCTATGCTTTGGGATTTAAACTGGAAAATGGTTAATAAATATGGTTTCTCTCCAGATTTATATAATGGTAAAGCTGGTAATAATATGGCTATACAATTAGTAATGACAGGTCTTAAATTACAACCTTGTTCTCCAGGATTTGTAGATGGACGTGATGCTATTCTTAAAGCTGACGAACAATTAAATAATGGAGTTAATAAGTGTGAGATTTGGGAAGCATTTTCAGCTCGTGGTTTAGGTTATAGCGCTAAACAAGGAAGTTCTAACAGTAGAACAGATGGAACAGAAGCTTTTGATATGCCACCAGTTGAAGAGTTAGAATGTAAACTAGCTACTTCTGATGTTAAACAATCTACTTTCCAAATGTATCCTAATCCAGCTAAGGATGTAGTTTACATTGTTGATAAATCTATTAAAAATGATATCAAAGTTGATATTGTTGATATGACAGGTAAAGTTGTTTCAACTTCTAATGTAAAATTTGATGGTCAAAAAGGAACAGTTTCCACTGATAATCTACCAAAAGGTATTTACATCTTAAAATTTGAAACAGGTAATGGAACTATTACAAAAAAATTGATTAAAAACTAAATTTTAGTTTCAAAATAAATAAAACTAAAAATCCATCTCAATTTTTGAGATGGATTTTTTAATTTGGTTTAGATAATTGATATTGGTTTAGGTTGTTTTGATAAACTGGTTAGATTTATCAAAATAGCTTTTTAGTTTGGTTGTTGGTTAGTAATCTTAAAAGCATTACAAACGATGTTGTTTGTTGGTACAAATGTCTTGAATAAATACTAAACTAAAAAATGTAGACTATCATCAAAGTGTCTACAGGTAGTAAAAAATAAATCTAAGTAGTAAATAAAATGTATTGATTTAAAACATTGTTAATTTATTTTAAATCAGTTGTTTAAATTTTATTATTTCGGAATTTATAAAATTGTTTAAAGAATTTATATAATTTCTCTAAAAGGAATTTCAAGTTGAGTTCCGAATTTTTTTTGATTATTGGATAAATTTGAAATAGCAACACCTAATAGTCGAACAGGTTTTTCTGAAGAGTAACCTTCGGTTAATAAATCATAACAAATTTGATCAAAAAGGTCTCTATTTTTAATTGGAAATGAAGCTGATTTACTTTTTGTAGTAACCGAAAAATCATTGTGTTTTATTTTTACAGTTATTGTTCTTCCATAAATTGATGTTTTCAAGGAAAAGTTCCAAACATCTTCCATTAGTGGAAATAAAGCGATTTGCATTTCTTCTAATGTTTCTAAATCTTTGCTAAAAGTTGTTTCTGAACCAGATGATTTTCGCAATCGAGTAGGATTGACCTCTCTAAAATCTAATCCTCTAACAATATTGTAATAGTATTTACCAGATTTTCCGAATTCGCGTAAGAGTTTTTCTAATTCTAGATTCTTCAAGTCCAAACCTGTATGAATACCCATCATTTGCATACGTTCGGCAGTTACTTTTCCAATTCCATGAAATTTTTTGATTGGTAATTGATCAATAAAACTTTCAGACATTTTAGGTGTAATAACATAAAGTCCATCAGGTTTGTTATAGTCCGAAGCAATTTTAGCTAAAAATTTATTGAACGAAACACCTGCTGAAGCAGTCAAATTTGTTCGTTCTTTTATTTTTTGTTTGATTTCGTTTGCTATATCCGTTGCAATTTCGATGTTTTTATGGTTAATTGTTACATCCAAAAAAGCTTCATCCAAAGATAAAGGTTCGACCAAATCAGTATATTCAAGAAATATTTCACGAATTTGATTCGAAACTTCTTTATAAACTTGAAATCGAGGTTTTACAAAGATTAATTGTGGACATTTGCGTTTTGCAACAACAGAAGACATTGCAGAGCCGACGCCATATTTTCTGGCTTCGTAACTAGCGGTAGCAATCACACCACGTTCTTCATTTCCGCCAACAGCAATGCATTTTCCTCTTAATTCGGGGAAATCTCGTTGTTCAACAGAAGCAAAAAAAGCGTCCATATCGATGTGAATAATCTTACGCTGCATCTTGCAAAATTACTCGCTTTTATTTTAAATGATACTCCTGAATAAAGTTTTTTAAGTTTTTCTTATCGGCAACAATTGTCAAATAATCGCCCAGTTCAATCGGTACATTTCGATCAGGATTATGAATCATTTTTCCATCTCGCTCTATCGAAACCACAATTCCTTTTGCCGTATCTTTTACCCAACCAATCGATTTATGCTCCAAAACACAAAAATCATTCGGAATAACTACTTTATCCAACGTAAAATTATCTGTATTTTTAAGATCATTATTTTCTGGAGGAGTTTCACCAATAATTTGCAAATACTTCTCAAATCGTTGAATATGTTCATCCGTTCCAATAATTCCAATTTTATCGAAAGGATATAAAACTGATTCAGAATTTGGAGTCTGAATGATTCGGTCCCCACGTTTGATATAGGCAATATTGATCTGAAATTTTGTTCGCCAATCCAATTCACCCAAAGGAACACCAATAAAATTCGCATTTTGTGGAACAATCATATCCGAAATGTGTGTGTTATCCCAAGTATATTGAAATTTATCTTGTTTCTTTTTCTCTTCAATTTTTTTAGTCAAAATTTCACGTTCATTTAAGTTATAAATGAATTTTGTTTGAATATAATTGTAAAATTGATTGAAATATTTCGAAAGAAAATACATAGTAATCAATAATCCAATAACCAAAATAATTGAGGCAATTGTGCTTGAAAAAAATTGGTTATAAATAAAAATTACAGCAACAACAACTAAAGTTAAACGTATAGAAATAATTGCAATAATTGGTGCACGATTGTAATTAGATTCATCCCAAAACTCTCGGATAATTTCTCTTTTTGGACGATTTCCAATAATTGCCCAAATAAATGGAATACACAATACAAATGTCAATGTAAGGCTGACCAAACTTGCGCCAAAATAGGTAAACCAATCGGTTAATAAGAATAAAACGTAGCTTTTTATGATTAATGTGATTGCGATAATGATTATTCCATTGATGAAAATTGTTGAAACCGTTTGTTTGATGATTTTATTCCATTTATTTTCGTTTTGAATATGTTGTGTATCAGATGAATAATTTTCAACACCTTGAATGAATTTTTGCGGAAGAATTTTTTCCAATAAAGTATAAACTTTGTCAGATGATTTTATTAAATAAGGTGTTGTAAATGTTGTAATTGCTGAAACACCAACTGCAACAGGAAATAAGAAGTCGCTTGTTACACCAAGAGAAAGTCCTAAACCAGCAACGATGAAAGCAAATTCACCAATTTGTGCCATGCTCATTCCTACTTGTACAGATTGTTTTAGCGGTTGTCCTGAAATTATAGCACCTAAAGTGGTAAAAATTAACTTTCCGAAAATCGTCAACAAGGTCACAATCAAAATTGCCCATTTGTGTTCGTACATCGAAACGGGATCAATCATCATTCCAATAGAAATAAAGAAAATTGTTGCGAATAGATTTTTTACAGATTGAAAATTATGTTCGATTTTTTCTGCATAAACAGTTTCAGCGAGAATAGAACCCATTACAAATGCACCTAATTCTATTGAAAAACCTAC
>RRZT010969335.1_pt1 | contig 14714 bp, 14 predicted proteins | sample 2165551 | NCBI WGS metagenome assembly RRZT01 (sample SAMN10456910, study PRJNA506462) | wastewater metagenome | biome: wastewater; feature: sludge; material: wastewater sludge; isolation source: wastewater sludge with Escherichia coli K12::gfp cells carrying plasmid... | place: USA: Moscow, Idaho... | reverse complement strand
CCCCATCTCGTATCAATGACCGATATGACCGAAAGCCCATCATGACATATCCCACTCAAGTATTAATCTGTGATTATCGATATGAAGCAGCATCTATTAATGGAAGTTCAAGGCAGATAACTGAGAGGTTAATGTCGAACTATTTTACTTATAAATCAGAAAATATGAGTGTTATCAGTAAAATAGCTTTATATGATAATCCCTGTGATTAGTTAGACACTAGTGTATACCTACATGATCATTGGCTACGTACAAATCTGATCTACTAGTCATAAAGCTCTCGAAAAACATCTAAACTTAGTTAATAACGTTCTTTTTAAAAGCAAACGGTCAAAATGCGTCATTACCGAAAATGGCTATATCTCGTTAATTTGACCGATTCAACCCGTTTTTTGGGGGGTAAAAGTCATAAATTGAGATGAAAAACCCAATATTTGTGATGTAAATCACACAAATCCCTTTCAAAGTTTGCGGGTTTGATTTCGTAATTTCTCGCTCAGATCGATTGCACAAGCTTAGCTATACTAATTACAACTTAAAGAGAGGTGGAAATATGTTGCAGGCTGAAAGATATCACAAAATAAAAGAGCTTCTGAAAGAGAAGGACTCTCTATCTGTGAATACTCTATCGTCTACGCTCAACATTTCGAAAGAAACCATCCGTCGTGATTTGGCTTTTTTGGAAAAAAAGGGATATCTGCACCGTACTCATGGTGGTGCTGTTCCTGTAGGAAATCACATTCGGGACATTACTGACCCGGTTGATCCTGAGTATGAAGAACGTAGTGAAGCATTCAGAATCAGAGCAAACAAAAATGCTGATGCCAAGGTGAAAATGGCTAAAAAAGCACTAGCCTATATTGAACCAGGCGATGTAGTTCTTTTAGATTGCAGTACCAGCTCTTGGTTTTTAGCTAGACAGATGCCTGATATTGAGATCACTGCGTTAACTACATCTTTAAATACAATCCATGCACTTGAATGTAAATCAAATATTAGAGTCATTGGGTTGGGTGGTATGTACTCTGGAAAATATGAGTCATTTAGTGGTCCGCTCACAGAACGAATTATTACAGAATTCAATGTGGATAAATTGTTTTTCTCTTGTCATGGTATTAGTTTAATAAATGGAATAAGAGAAAGAGATGAAAACCAAGCCAGATTAAAACAAGCAATGATAAGTGTTTCCGAAAAATCAATTTTGTTGTGTGACTCAAGTAAGATTGATGTTAATTCATTCTGTAAAGTTTGTGACTACGACAAAATAGACATATTAATTACAGATCTGCTTCCATCTGATGAATACAGATCTGAAATGGGTTGGAATAATGTAAAAGTTATTGAAACTAACCGCAAATAACCGAACTAAATAAGGCCATTTGCCTAAATGGCCGTTGTATTAGTATCCAAGTAGTACAAAACGTTGTGTTTTTTAACACCGAACCAACACGCCCTAAATATTTAAAATTAAATATTTAGAAGATATATACATGGAGAATACATATGAAAAAAGCAGGTCTTGCTTGTGCAATCGCCACTATTTTAGCATCTTCAACTACTTATGCTGCGGATAGTTTCAAGATGGGTGTGGTTGTAAAAATTGGCGGTATTCCTTGGTTTAATGCAATGGAAGAAGGTATTAAAAAAGCAGCAGCCAAAGAAGGTGTCGATGCTTGGCAAATTGGCCCAACCGCTGCTGATCCTGCATTACAAGTTCGCGCCATTGAAGATTTAATTGCACAAAAAGTCGATGTTATCGGTGTTGTACCTAATGATGCTAAAGTTTTAGAACCAGTTCTGGAAAAAGCACAAAAAGCCGGTATCAAAGTTATCGTGCATGAATCACCAAATCAGAAATTTGCGGACTGGGATTTCGAGTTAGTTGATGCCAAACAACATGGTATCAACCATATGAAAAAACTTGCTGAATGTATGAAAGGTGAAGGCAAATATGTGGCTTATGTGGGTAGCCTGACCGTGCCTTTACATAATGTATGGGCTGATTCAGCTATCGAATATCAGAAAGAAAACTATCCCAAAATGACTTTAGCTGCCGATAAATTTGGTGTCGCTGAATCATTGGATGACACTATGCGTACCACTAAGGATCTGATGTCTAAAAATAAAGATCTGAAAGGAGTTGTTGCATTTGGTTCCCAAGGCCCTATCGGCGCAGGTCGCGCTGTTCAGCAACGTAACAAAATTAATGACATCTGTGTTGTTGGCCCATTCAGCCCGGGACAAGGTGAATCTTTGGTCATGAGTGGCGCTATTGATGGTGGTTATATTTGGAATCCAATGACTGCTGGCGAAGTTTTTGTTCGAGTAGCCAAAATGATGATGATGGGCGAAGAAATCAAAGATGGCATGACTATCGAGGGTATGGGTCAGGTAAAAGTAGACGCTCAGGGCCATAATATTCTCGGCAATAAAGTTGAAAGCGAAGACAAAGATAACATTAAGAATTTAGTAAAAATGGGTCTCTAATAATTCCCTCTGGATGGGGTTAACCCCATCCAGTTACACTCCCGAGGTTTGAAATGGAAACATTGCCTGAAAATACCCAGGTTGGGTCACTTATATCTTTAAAAAACCTTTCTAAAAGTTTTGGTGGCCACAAAGCATTGAATAACATTTCTCTAGATATATACCCTGGAGAGGTTCATTGCTTGGCTGGCACAAATGGCTGTGGAAAAAGTACCCTAATAAAGGTTATTAGTGGTGTACACCAACCAGATGATGGGGCCGAAATAAGAGTTAATGGTGATTTGGTTAATAAATTAAATCCTAATCTAGCCAGGAACTTAGGCGTTCAGGTTATTTATCAAGATCTATCGCTTTTCCCTAATTTATCTGTTGCCGAAAACATTGCATTTGAACTTAATATGCAAGGCTTATTGCGCTGGCATAACAAAGCTAAAATTTTTGAAAAAGCTAAACGAGTTTTAGATGAACTCAAGTTTAATATCGATATGGATGAAAAGGTCGAAGCATTACCTATTGCGCAGCGGCAACAGGTTGCTATCTGCCGCGCACTGGTTGCTGATGCCAAATTAGTTATTATGGACGAACCTACTGCATCATTGACTCGAACTGAGGTCAATCAATTATTGCGAACGGTTCATTATTTAAAAAATAAAAATATTAGTGTTGTATTTGTGAGTCACCGTTTAGATGAAGTATTGGAAATTTCTGATACTGTAACTGTTATTCGTGATGGTACAAAAGTAGGTTCTTATTCAGCAAAAGAAATGACACCAAAACGTCTAGCTGAGCTAATGACAGGCATTGCTATTGAATACGCTTTCAAACCTGCAAGAAAATCTGATAGTCGAGTTATTTTAGAAGTTGATGGTTTATCTCGTAAAGACCAATATGAGAATATTAGCTTTAAGCTATATCAAGGTGAAGTCCTCGGATTATGCGGCTTACTTGGTTCTGGTCGAACGGAATTAGCACTAAGTCTATTTGGTATCACTAAGCAGGATGCTGGTAAAATTTATTTAGATAGTATCCCTGTAAATTTTAAAAGCCATCGCGATGCGATTAGAGCTGGTATAGGCTATGTGTCTGAAGACCGTCTAACTTTAGGGTTGGTTTTACAACAATCTGTCTCTGATAATGCCGTCCTTTCAATTTTAGATAAGTTAAAAAATAGAATACATTTTATTGATGACTATAAAAAAATGAAAATAGTTCATCAGTGGATCCAAGATTTGGATATCAAAGTATCTAATACTGAAAATCCTATTTCTACATTATCCGGTGGCAATCAACAAAAAATTGTATTGGCTAAATGGATATTAACTCAGCCAAAAGTATTAATTCTCGATGCTCCGACTGTTGGGGTTGATATTGCAGCTAAGAGCAGCATTTATCAATTGATTCATAAACTGGCTGAGCAAGGAATTTCCATCTTGTTGATCTCTGATGAGATCCCAGAAGTTTATTACAACTGCGATCGAATTCTTCATATAGAACATGGACAAATCATGAATGAATACGAGCCAAGCAAGATATCAGAATCCTTTTTGGAGGGAGTTGTAAATGGCTAAAATACTTAAAAAACGAATGCCAATGGAATTTTATTTAGGCATTGTAATTCTGGTCATGGTGCTATTTTTTTCTGCAACCACAGATCAATTTTTTACTATGAGAAATATTCTTGATTTGACTGAGGGATATGCAGTTTCTGGTATCTTCGCGCTAGGATTATTTGTTGTATTAGTCACTGGTGGGATTGATATATCCTTTGCTGCCGTGGCATCAGTGGTTCAATATGCAGTTGCATCATTATTACTAGGTGGTTATATCGATGGTGCTATTCAAAGCATTGTTTTTGCAATTGCAATAGGCATATTTTGTGGCCTCTTTAATGCGGTATTAATTTATTATTTTAATCTTGTATCGATCATTATTACCATCAGTGTTCAGTCATTATTGTTTGGTATCTTAATGTGGCTTACCAATGGGCGTAGTATTTATGACTTGCCAGCATGGTGGACTACACAGCATGAAATCTTACCATTCTCTGTAGGCGGTGAGTCCTATCAAATAGGTTTGCCTTTCCTATTAATGCTATCTCTCACCTTTATTACTTGGATCATCCTAAATAAAACACATCTAGGTCGTCAGCTTTTTGCTGTAGGCGGTAGTCAAGAATCAGCTCGTCGTGTCGGTATCCGAGTTGGTCTGATCCATCTCTTTGCTTACGGCTATCTTGGAGCTGCTGCTGCTATTGGTGGGTTAGTCCAGGTTTATCGGATGAGTGAAGTCGTTCCTAACGCATTAGTTGGTGGCGAACTAGATGTACTTGCTGCGACAGTTTTGGGTGGTGCAAGCCTGACAGGCGGTAAAGGTACTGTTATTGGCACACTTATGGGAGTGTTTTTGATTGGTATCCTCAAGAATGGTCTGAACCTTATCGGTATATCCAGCTATTTCATGAACATAGTCATCGGTATTGTCATCGTGATTGCTATTTCCGTCACGCATTACAAGAAACGTAAAGAAACCAACGTCGGTTTCGCTTAATAAAGGACTCTAATCATGAAATCTAAATGGCTCAAACTTGATGAAAATATGATTGGACTGCTGAGTTTGCTAGTTGCGGTTTGTGTCATATTCACTCTCTTAATGCCCGGCCGATTCTTTACTGTTCAAACATTTAGCAGTATTGCATCACAGCTGCCAGAACTTGGTTTATTCACTCTGGCCATGTTTATCCCAATGCTCAGTGGTGGATTCAATCTGTGCATCATTGGAACTGCTAACCTGACTAGTTTGTTAATGGCTTGGATTTTTATCAGTTATATTCCTGCTGATAGCGGTATTGCTGTACAGAGTTTGGCTATCATTGTTGCAATGGTTGCAGCAGTATTTCTGGCAGTAATCATAGGTGTAATTACAGGTGCATTGGTTGCTTACATTGGTGCTCACCCGATCCTCGTTACATTGGCAACAATGACGGTGGTAAACGGAATTGGTATCTCGCTGACGAAAGGTGCTGCACTCAGTGGGATGCCCATGTTAGTTAGGGAATTAGGCTCAGCAACATTACTCGGTATTCCTTTACCTTTGATTGTTTTCCTTTGTGTAGCTGCTTGTGTCGGATTATTGCTGGAAAAAACTAAGCTAGGTAAATGCATCTACATGAGTGGTAGCAACATCAATGCTACTTATTTCAGTGGTATCAATACTCATCGTCTGCAACTTGCGATTTACACATTGTCTAGTGTGCTATGTGTCTTTGCTGGTCTGATCATGATGGCTCGTTTTAACTCAGCTCGTATGGGTTACGGTGACTCTTATCTATTACTGACTGTTCTTGCGATTATTTTGGGTGGTACGGATCCTAATGGCGGTTTTGGCCGTGTATTTGGCGTCGTTTGTGCGTTGTTCGTACTGCAAATTATCGCAACAGGTCTCAACTTGTTAGGTATTAGCCCTCATTTTAGTTTAGCCATGTGGGGTGCCGTTTTAATTGTCACATTATCTGCAAAATTCCTGAAAAAACGTTGGTCTGAAAAACGAGCTGTAAAAAACAGCAAAACATTAGGTAGTACCAAAAATGTAAATATTCTTGGTAGTAAATAAATTAACTGAATTAATACTGGAATAATGACTATGAGTTATATGATTTCACCATCTCTGATGTGCATGAATTTAATTGAAATAAAATCGCAATTAGAGGTTTTTGATTCGCGAGCTGACTTTCTTCATATTGACATCATGGATGGTCACTACGTAAAAAACATTACCCTGTCACCATTTTTTATTGAACAGATCCGTCCATATACATCTTTGAAAATTGATGTGCATTTAATGGTTGAGGAACCAAGCAACTTTATTGATGCTGTGGCGAAATCTGGAGCGGATTATATTTGCCCTCACGCTGAAACAATTAATCGTGATGCTTTCCGGATAATTAATCAAATCCGAAAGCATAATAAAAAAGTGGGTATTGTGTTAAACCCTGCGACACCAGTTGATTACATTAAACACTATATTCACTTGCTGGATAAAATTACGGTCATGACAGTAGATCCTGGTTATGCCGGTCAACCATTTATTCCTGAAATGTTAAATAAGATCCAAGAACTTGCCCAACTGAAAAAAGAGAAAAACTACAGCTATTTGATTGAAGTTGATGGTTCTTGCAACAAAAACACCTACCAAGATTTATTAGAGGCAGGTGCTGAAGTACTGATTGTTGGTTCATCTGGATTATTTAATTTAGATCCAGAACTAACTGTTGCATGGGACAAGATGACCGCTGATATCCGTCAGGCTGAAAAAGCAGCGTAGGGAGTTCGATCTATGGCTTATTTTGTAGGTATTGATATCGGTGGAACCAATACCCGTTTATTAACCATGAATGAGCACGATGAATTTATTTATCGTGAAAACATCTCAACTTCATATTGGTCATTAACGGCAGACCCACTGAGAACGTTTTCTGAGTTGATTAACCGTTATTTGGGGCAGTTGGATCAACGACCCATGGGTGTCATGTTGGGATTACCTGGGACATTAAGTCGAGATCGAAAAAAAGTATTTTCCCTTCCGTTTATTCAAGCACTGGATAACCGGGAAGTTGGTACTGAGTTAAGTCAGTTTATCGATTGCCCGGTTGTTATGGATAAGGATGTAAATCATCTACATCTGTGGGATTTATCTCAACTTGAACAAATCCCAGATGTTGCTGTCGGTTTGTATTTGGGAACCGGTATGGGCAACAGCTTATGGATCAACAGTAATTTCTATCATGGTGCACATGGTTCATCAGGTGAAATTGGGCACATACCTTGGCTGAACAACCAATTAAGTTGCCCATGTGGGAAGGTGGGATGTGCAGAAACGCTAACGTCCGGCAGTTGGTTGGCAAGATGGGCAAAAGAACACACAGCAGAAACACATCACCTTGGTGACGTTTTTACTCACTACGGTAATCATCCTGATATTCAGGAATTTATTGCTCGTTTAGGAATGATCATCGCGTCTGAGATGAACATTTTAGATCCAGAACATTTGACCCTTGGCGGAGGGGTGATTGGAATGCCTAGCTTTCCAAAAGAAACATTGATCCAAGAAATTAAACGCCATTTACGTGCGCCACAACCGGCTGAGAGTCTGACAATAACATTTAGTTTGCAGACTGGTGATACTGGTTGTCAGGGTGCTTGTCTCGCCGCTAAACGCCATTTTGAAAATTAGGAGTCTGTTATGTCAGGTAAAGTTTGTGTATTTGGGGCCTTCAATGTTGATGTTGTAGCCCGACTCAGTAGATTCCCTCGCCCTGGTGAGTCTTTAATTGCAAATGGTAGTTTGATGGGAGCTGGCGGTAAAGGTGCAAACCAAGCATTAGCTGCGGCTCGGGCAGGTGCGAAAGTTCATTATATTGGAAAAATTGGTACAGATTCTTTTGCAGAATTTGCTCGGAATCATCTCTATAACTCGGAGATTGATGTTTGCACATTGTTTGAAAGCAAAGAAAAACCAACAGGTAATGCTCTGATTTATGTTTCTGATGAACTCGGCGAAAACATGATTGGTGTTGATCCTGGTGCTAATCTGACAATAACCGATCAGGAAGTAGATTCTTGTTTGCCTGCTATTAAATCTGCGGATTTATTGCTGATCCAGATGGAAAATAATGCGGATGCAATTGTACGTTTGCTGCAACACGCACATGAAAATAAAGTATTCGTAATTCTAAATCCTGCGCCATTTCAGGTAATTCCAGACCAATACTTAGCTTTGGCTGATTTGCTGACACCTAATTCAACAGAAGCGCAATTATTAACTGGTGTTGAAGTAAATGATTTGGAGTCAGCCACAACAGCTGCATCTGTATTGCATGCAAAAGGGATTAAAAATGTGCTGATCACGTTGGGATTACAAGGCGCATTGTTATCTACACCAACTGGTAAAAAACATATCCCTGCATATAAAGCAAACCCAGTTGATACAACCGGTGCTGGTGATGCCTTCAATGGTGCTCTAGCGGCCTGTTTGTCTCTGGGAGAGCAGATGGAAGATGCAGCCTTATTTGCCTCAGCTTTTGCATCGGTATCTGTAGAGCGAGTTGGTGCTGCACAATCGATCCCTACCAGACAAGAAGCAATTACGCGTATGCAAAAATACGCATCGCTGGTTGTCACTTCTTAATGAAGTAGGAAATACCTAATGTCTGAACCAATAGTTATAGGGTTAGACTTTGGTAGTGACTCTGTGCGGGCTCTCGCCGTTCGTTGTCTGGATGGCGTAGAGCTAGCAACAAATGTGGTTTTTTATCCACGTTGGGCCACCGGCCAATTTTGTGATCCCCAGCAAAATCAGTTTCGCCATCATCCACTGGATTACATTGAGTCAATGGAACTGGTATTGCTGGCTGTTATGGCCCAATTACAGCCTGAGCAACGTAATTCAATTCAAGGTATTGGCATTGCTACAACAGGCTCGACACCAGCACCAGTCGATGAAGATGGAGTAATTTTGGCATTGCGGGATGAATTTATTGATAACCCCAATGCAATGTTTGTTCTTTGGAAAGATCACACTGCTGTTGCCGAAGCCGAAGAAATTACTGCGTTGTGCCATAGCGGACAATTTATAGATTACACCAAGTACAGTGGTGGTATTTACTCCGCCGAATGGTATTGGGCAAAAATACTGCATATAACTCGTGTAGACCAATCTATTCAAAAGGCGGCAGTAAATTGGGTAGAACTAGCAGATTGGATCCCTGCTGTACTTAGCAATACATTTGCTTTAGATAAAATCAAAAGAGGACGTTGTACTGCTGGGCATAAATGCCTCTGGAATGAATGGTATGGTCTTCCTTCTGCTGCATTTCTTAATCATTTAGACCCTGTTCTAACACAGAATCTGCACTATCCATTATTTACCGATACTCAAACAGCTGATATTCCGGTCGGGTTTATATCTAAAGAATGGGCAGATCGTCTATATCTTCCTCATCATGTCATTATTTCTGGTGGTGCCATAGATTGCCACATGGGAGCAGTTGGCTCGGGGGCTCCAGCGAACACGTTAATTAAGGTTATTGGCACTTCCACTTGCAACATTCTTGTTACCGATCATTCAACTATTAATCAACGCGCAATTGCTGGTATTTGTGGTCAAGTTGATGGAAGCGTAATTCCTGGGATGATTGGACTTGAGGCCGGACAATCAGCATTTGGATATATATATGCTTGGTATCAACGGCTGTTAAGTTGGCCTTTAGAGCAATTTCTTTTTCAATATCCAGAATTAAAAACTGCCATTGCGCGACATGAACAACATTTGCTTTCAGATTTAACACAGGCTTGGGTTAAGTCTGATGGCTTAAAGTATCTTCCTATTGTTTTAGATTGGTTTAATGGACGTAGAACTCCCTATTCAAATCAACGATTAAACGGAGTTATTTCTGGTCTGAACTTAGGATCTACAGCTCCCGATTTGTTCGGTGCATTAATTGTTTCAACCGCCTGTGGCGCTCGTCGGATCATGGATTGTTTTATTGAACAACATGTTCCTGTTGATTCGGTTGTGGCCTTGGGCGGGATAGCTAGCCAATCTCCGGTTGTCATGCAGGTTTTGGCGAATGTAATGGATCGATCTATTGCAGTTGTGAAATCGGACCAATGTTGTGCTTTAGGTGCAGCTATCTTTGCAGCCGTTGCTGCTGATCTCTATCCATCTGTTTACGAAGCTCAAAAGCAGATGGCTAGTCCTGTTGATCATGTTTATCACCCACAGCCCGATCAGTTCTCGGTGTATCAATCGATATATCAGAAATATTTACGTTGGGCAGAATCGACAGAAAAACTATCGAATTATTGAATTAAACCTGTCGAAGGAACAAGGAGTCATTGTGAACAGTTTATTAAATCAGTTGCGGAATGTTACCACTGTTGTTGCCGATACTGGCGAGCTATCCGCAATCAAACTTACTCACCGGAAGATGCTACTACTAATCCAACTTTGATTTTAAAAGCTGTATCTAGCCATGAATATGGCTCCCTGTTGGATGCCGTAATTCAACAGACCAAGCAGCTTTTTTCTGATCTCAATGTTCAAATTGAAGAAGCGGCTGACCGTCTCATTGTCACTATTGGTTGTGAAATACTGAAATGCATTATCGGTCGCATTTCTACCGAAGTTGATGCTCGACTTTCCTTTGATACAGCTGCAACAATTCAAAAAGCTCGAAAACTGATCGGGCTCTATGAGTATCGAGGTGTTCCTCGGTCTCGTGTACTAATCAAGATTGCAGCCACTTGGGAGGGGATCCGTGCTGCTGAACAGCTTGAAAAAGAAGGTATTAATTGCAACCTAACTTTATTGTTCAGTTTTGCACAAGCCCGAGCTTGTGCTGAAGCTAATGTATTCCTGATTTCGCCATTTGTTGGCCGGATCATGGATTGGTACAAAGACAAAACCTCTCTTACTTATAACGCTGAAACTGATCCTGGTGTGTTGGCAGTAAAAGCTATTCACCAGTATTACAAACAACATGGCTACAAAACTGTAGTGATGGGAGCGAGCTTTCGCAATCTCGATGAGATGCTTGCTTTAGCCGGGTGTGATCGTCTGACAATCCCGCCAAATTTGTTACAAGAGTTGGATACTAAATCTGGCGTTCTAGTGCGTCGCTTGGTTGACGACAGATTATATTTACCCTGTCCAGCCCCGTTGAGTGAGGCTGAATTTCGCTGGGAACATAACGAAGATGTTATGGCAACAGAGAAATTAGCTGAAGGCATTCGCAACTTTACCTTAGACCAGATGAAACTTGAATTATTTCTGGCCAATCGATTAATCAATTAATAGCTATCGAATATGTAGATGAGATATATGCGCAATTATCCCTGAAATATTTGCTCATTCTCTTTTTAATTCAAGACTTGAGGTGAAATTATGAAAAAATTGAGTTCCTTACCAAAGATCGGTATTCGTCCGGTAATTGATGGTCGGAGAATGGGTGTTCGTGAGTCACTCGAAGAGCAAACCATGAAAATGGCATTGATCACTGCTCAATTATTAGTTGAGAAGCTTCGCCATCCGAACGGCTCCCAAGTTGAATGTATAATTTCAGATACCTGCATCGGTGGATTGGCGGAAGCAGCTGCGTGTGACGAGAAATTCAAAGCACATAATATTGGGTTAACCATAACAGTGACACCATGTTGGTGTTATGGCAGTGAAACTATCGATATGGATCCAACAAGACCCAAAGCCATTTGGGGCTTTAATGGAACTGAAAGTCCAGGTGCTGTTTATTTGGCAGCAGCCTTGGCAGCGCATAATCAAAAAGGTATCCCAGCATTTCCTATTTATGGACATGATGTACAAGATGGTGAAGACAGTTCGATCCCAAGTGATGTTCAGGACAAGTTATTGCGTTTTGCTCGTGCTGGTTTGGCTGTTGCCAGTCTAAAAGGAAAGAGCTATTTATCGTTAGGTGGCGTATCTATGGGGATTGCCGGTTCAATTCTCGACCACAATTTCTTTGAGTCTTGGCTAGGAATGAAAGTACAAGCTGTTGATATGACTGAATTACGACGTCGTATCGATCACAAGATTTATGATGATGAAGAATTAACATTGGCTTTGTCCTGGACCGATGAAAAATTCAATTTCGGTCCGGATATGAATTCTGAACAGTATCGTTGCTCCCCACAAAACGCTAGAAGCGTTCTGCGTGAAAGCTTACTTATGACAATGTGCATTCGTGACATGATGCAAGGCAATTCGAAACTTGCTGAATTAGGTTTTGTCGAGGAATCGCTAGGTTATAACGCAATTGCAGCAGGTTTTCAGGGGCAACGCCATTGGACTGATCAATATGCAAACGGTGATACCGCAGAAGCATTACTTAATAGCTCATTTGACTGGAATGGAATACGAGAATCTATAGTTGTTGCAACAGAAAACGATAGCTTGAATGGTGTTGCTATGTTGTTTGGTCATATGCTAACTGGCACTGCACAAATTTTTGCTGATGTTAGGACATTCTGGTCTCCTGAATCTGTAAAACGAGTGACGGGGACTCAATTGACCGGCAGAGCAGAAAACGGAATTATTCACTTAATCAATTCTGGATCAGCTGCGCTTGATGGTTCTTGTAAACAACGTGACAAAAATGGTTTACCAACAATGAAACCCTTTTGGGAAATTGACCCGAATGAAGTCGATGACTGCCTTGCTGCTACAACATGGTGCCCTGCAATTCGTGAGCATTTTCGTGGGGGCGGCTATTCATCTCGCTTCCTGACCCAAGGTGGCGTGCCATTCACGATGACACGAGTGAACTTGATTAAAGGCATTGGTCCTGTGTTGCAGATAGCAGAAGGATGGAGTGTTGATCTACCAGAAGATGTTAATAACATTCTTGATAAACGAACTAATGCTAATTGGCCAACAACTTGGTTTGTTCCTCGCTTAACAGGGAACGGGCCATTCAAAGATGTTTATTCTGTTATGGCAAACTGGGGCGCAAATCATGGGGTATTAACGATCGGACACGTAGGTGCTGATTTTATAACTATGGCTTCAATGTTACGTATTCCTGTGTGTATGCATAATGTGGACGATGACGACATTTATCGGCCGTCTGCTTGGGCCGCTCATGGAATGGATGCTGAAGGACAAGATTATCGGGCCTGCCAGAATTACGGTCCTCTATACACCAAATAATAATATTCAGGAACGGTGTTATCACCGTTCCTGTTTTAATGATTATTTCTATAATCGACAAAGGCGGTATTCACGCCTGAATTATTAGGAGTTCACGCCAATGAGTTCAAAAATAGTAAATAGAGTGCTGTTATCAAATGATGATGGTATGATCTGGCTCAGCATTACTGGACACCTCATTAAACGAGTAAAATAACTCACAGAGGTGGATCATGACCAAAAACACAACCGAACCGAAAAAGACCCGAACCCAATATTCTCAGAATTACAAAGATGATGCGTTGACTTTAGCTGAGCGTGTTGGCTTCTCAAAAGCGGCAACTCAACTCGGGATACTGGAGTCCCAACTTTATTACTGGAAAAACAAACTCCGGCAGCAACAATCTTCCAGTGAACGGGAGCAACTCCTGGCTGATGAAAACGCCCGACTCAAGCGCTTATTGGCAGAGCAAGCCGAAGAGCTGGCCATCGTAAAAAAGGCCGCAGCGTACTTTGCCAAGAACCAGAAGTGAAGTACGCCTTTATGCTGGCACACAAAAGTGAATTTCATCTTTCGGTGATGTGCTCAGTGCTCAATGTTTCCCGTAGCGGGTTCTATTATTGGCTCAACCGAAGTGAAAAAATCACGCCTCGGCAGCAGGAGCAACAACGTTTGGATGAGCATGTCGCAGATGCATTCCAGCTTGAAAAAGGCCGCAGTGGTGCGCGTCGCCTCATACACCGATTAATCAAACAAGGTCACGATTATAACCGCAAAACAGTGGCTGCAAGCCTGAAACGACAAGGCTTACGGGCAAAAGCGGCGCGTAAATTCAAAGCGACAACCTACAGTAAACACAATTTGCCCGTTGCAGAAAACGTGTTGCAACAGAATTTCCACGCAGAGCAACCCAACCAAAAATGGGCGGGTGATATTACCTATTTGTGGACCAGCGAGGGCTGGCTCTATCTGGCGGTGGTCATCGACCTTTATTCGCGTAAAGTGATTGGTTGGTCAATGTCAGAACGTATGACAGCAAGACTGGTTTGCGATGCATTACAGATGGCGTTATTCCGGCGAAAACGACCGAAGAACGTCATTGTGCACAGCGACCGGGGAAGCCAGTATTGTTCGCATGATTACCAAACGTTACTGCGAGCCAATCAGTTAATATGCAGTATGAGCGCGAAAGGCTGCTGCTACGATAATGCCTGTTCAGAGAGCTTTTTCCATAGTCTGAAAGTGGAAGCCATTCATGGTGAAACGTTTGAAACACGAGCGCAGATGCGAGAAACGGTATTCGAATACATCGAAGTTGATTACAATCGTCAACGGATGCATAGCTATCTGGATTACCTAAGTCCAGAAGAGTTTGAACAGCAAAAACTAGGGAAGGTGCGAACAAGTTCCTGATATGAGATCATCATGTTCATCCGGAGCGCATCCCAGAGGGACATCATGAGCCATCAACTCACCTTCGCCGATAGTGAATTCAGCACTAAGCGCCGTCAGACCCGAAAAGAGATTT
>RRZT012364812.1_pt1 | contig 14716 bp, 15 predicted proteins | sample 2165551 | NCBI WGS metagenome assembly RRZT01 (sample SAMN10456910, study PRJNA506462) | wastewater metagenome | biome: wastewater; feature: sludge; material: wastewater sludge; isolation source: wastewater sludge with Escherichia coli K12::gfp cells carrying plasmid... | place: USA: Moscow, Idaho... | reverse complement strand
CAAGACCTCAACAAAAAGGCTAAAATGAAGCATTCTGCGCGAAAAGATTTAAAAACCTATCGGCTAAATCTTTTTCTTCGCTTCGAACTTTTCATTTATGAACGCCTTTTTATTGAATGGTCGTTTTAAATTTCGTTAAATAAGAAAATTTATTTTTTGATTATTTGGATGTGATGCTGAAACGAGTTCAGCAGGACAAGGTGGATAGAGTTATCTGCGGAAGTTATACGATTGCTCGAAAAGGATAGCTTCTATTATTATATACTATACTTTTTTAATTTTAAAAAAATTAAAACTCATTACTTCTATTCATAACTAGATAACACCCCTATAATCCCCTCAAGGGGATAGTTTCATGATGTGATGCTGAAACGAGTTCAGCAGGACTGGGTGGAGATAATTTTATCGAGAGATTTATAAGAATACTAAAAAGGATTGTGTATATTTTTTCTGTTTCTCGAAACTTAGAACTTATTATTCGCAACTTAAAAAACACCCCCTACACCCCCCTCAAGGGATAGTTTCGTATTTCGTTTTAACCACAAGAAATGATTAGACGGAAATGGTTTGCTGAATTAAGCAAAGCAGCAGCGGATACTTTGTGGTTATCGACTCGGGAAGAATTGTCGCGAAGCGAGAATAACTATTCAATATAGTTAATAATATAATAGATGCCATACAGAAATGAGTTTAGCATGATTTCCAAATAAAATTTTATTGAAAAAGTTTTTAAGAAACTTAAAAGAACAACATCTATTATATATAGTAAGCCTTAAAATAATACTCATTCATATAAGTTAAAAGATAAATTGTACGAAAAGTGTATTATAACTAAGTAATTACAACCCAAAATGATGTTAATTTAACTATTCTCATCTTTTTCTTTGTGACGATCAACAACCGATTTATCTTCTGAGACTCCAGCTTTCCAATAAGAATAAGCATACAGTTCCTCTTGTTTCCATCCTTTTTCTTTTCTTAAATAGTGTCGAATTTCTTTGACCGTTGAAAACTCTGTTGCTATATATCCAAAACGTGATGTTTCAGGCAATGCCTGCTGCTTAACAACTTCTGCCATATTACTTCCTTTCTTTGGATATTCATTATGCAACCAAATAAAATTGATAGTAGCTTCTGTCTGTAAATCCTGTTCATCTTCTTTTCCGTGCACTTCAATAATACAAGTACCTTTAGCTGTTGGAGGTAAATCCTCTAAAATAGCCGATAGCACTGGAATACCAGTGGCATCAGCAACCAAAAGATAATTTTTGGCTTGGGTATATAGTTCTGTTTTTCCATTTTTCATTAAAACACCTAAGACATCACCCTCCTTTGCTGAAATTGCCCAAGCAGAAGCTACACCTTCGTCTTCGTGCGCGACAAAATCTATCCATATTTCATTCGTCTTTAAATCAATTCCTCGATGCGTATAGGTACGAACAGTAGGTTGAATTTCTTTTGACATTGGATACCATTGTCTTTTTTCGTAATCAAATTCAGGAAAATGAATTTGATTAATTCCTTTTGGTGGAATTAGTATCTTATTGTTTACACCAATTGTGGAATTAGCAAATAAAGGAACATTTTCTCCCTTAAGATAAATACGTATATAATGAGGTGTAATATATTCTTTTCTGCTTAATTTTAACTCAGCTTTTAGAGGTGTGAAATCATTCATAATTCTATTTTTTTTTATAATTGTTCAAACATTAGGGCACTTGCTTCTTCTTTTACATAAGGTTTATGTTCCACTCCACTTGGAATTACTATAAACTCTCCTGTTTTTATCTCTTCGGTTCTGTCCGCAAATTCAACAAACATAGTTCCCTCTACAATTAGCAATACTTTATCTCCGTTGTCGTGCTTATACATTTCAAACTCCTTTCAGTTTTAAAATTTTTATAGCGAGATTATTAACTTTTGCAAGTTCTTTCAAGCTCCAAAATTCTGTAATTGTTTCAAGCTGTGATTGAATGTTTATTTTATTTGCTTCCATTTTAACCGTTTTTTATGAATTGTTATACGATTAGTACATTACTAATCATTCATTTGAACAAAGTTAAAAATTATTTAGAATAATTATAAATAATAAATATAAAGCTATTATGATCAAATATTTGTTGTTCTCTAATTTATTTACCGTACGAGGAACTTATATAAACAATAATTAATTATCTTCATCGCTTCTTAGATATTAATCTTCCTTTATATATCAGATATTCTACTCGTACAGATTTTCGTAGAGGGTCTAAGAAATTTTTGTCTGCCGAAAATTTAGACCAATTGACATTTTTATTTATTGTTTATGTGAAAGAGAAATTTGCTATTATTAAAAACAGCTGCTTTTAAAAGTATAAACAGTACTGTGCATCACAACAACACAAGTTGTACAGAAGGTAACAACATTGAAAGAGTTTACAGAAGAGAAAGCGGAGACTTAAATTCACTACCGTTCACTTATTAAAGAAGCATGCGTTGTTAGCTTCAAAACTAAATGATAAGAAAAAAATGATTTTGAGTTTATATCAGAAATAGCCTTCGTTTAATTATCATTATTCTGCATTCGTATTTTTTAAAATTGCTTTTCAAATGACTTTCCATCAAATTTATATATTTCCCGTCTGCCATTCCAAACCATAATTCTTTGTTGTGATCTTCGTAAATAGAGAGAACGAAATCATTGGTCAATCCATCTTTTTGAGTATAATTTTGTAATTGTTTTCCATCAAATTTCCAAATTCCAGCATCTCTATCTCCAAACCAAATATTTCCTTTGTGGTCTTCAGCAATTACAAAAACGTGTTCCAATGTTCCTTCGGGTGATTTTTCTCCATTTCGTTTGCTATTGGGATGAATCAAGTCATGTTTCTTAGAAAAATTAATGATTGACTCCTTTTCTTTAAGTAATACACCGATTCCATTATTCCCAATCCAAAGCCTACCTTTAGAATCTTCGCAAATACTTCGTATATGCAAAGGTTCGATCTTTCTATCCAATCCTAATGTCTCATTATTAATGATTGTAAAATCACTTCCATTGTACCCTAAAACACCTGTATATGTGGCAAACCAAATCATATTGTTTTTACCTTTTGAAATATCAGTTACAGCAAATAAGTTATTCTTTGTGTCAAGATTTTTCTGAGGAGGAAAAGCTAAATAATGCAATTGTTGTCCGTCATATCTATAAACCCCAGGATTATTTCCCGCTTCAAACCATAAGTCATTGTCAGATTTCATCCATTTACTTTCCTTATCATCATTACTTTGAATAGGAAAAATATTTTGAGAATTTTCGTTATTCATTTTTGTGCGATTAGTAACTTTTGTACCATCGTAACTGCTAACTCCAGTTTGTGTTTCAAACCAAATAATGCCTTTTTTATCTTCTTGAATAGAATGAGTTTGATCATCAGAAAGTCCATCATTACGAGTAAAATAGCTGAATGATTTACCATCATAAACCGCAACACCTTCTTGAAGACTTCCAAACCAATAATTCCCCTTACTATCTTGAAAAATCGCACGAATTCCTGAAGTAAACTTTAAAGTATCAGTTTTTGGAGTCACAACCAATTCAGGTTCGCTTTTCACCTTTTCTATTGATTTATTTTCCGTACAAGAAAAGTTAAATGATAATACAAAGACTAGGAGAATCAATTTTATTTTTCTGTTCATTTCTACTTATTCTAATAAGATGCTCAACGATTAGTGGTTTTGCGAAGAAACTGAAAATGAAAAAATTTTCAATTTTACCAATACACTCTGCTCAGGAATAAATATAGTTATTTTTCAGTATCTTACTGTATATGAACAAAAAACAATTTACACCTTAGCTATTTATATGAAGTCAGTTTAGAAATATTGGTGCGAGAATAGAATATATCAATTTCATATTTATCATTTCGATAAACTGAGGATAATATTATAATAAAAATTAAGACGCTTTAATTAAATCTTTACTCCATTTCATGAAAATACTCATAAGCATAAGCTTCAATTTCACCACTTATTAAATTTCCATTTTCATCTTTAATTTCATACAATTCCTGATTATTGCCAATTGAAGCACATCCATCTAATCCTAATAATATTGTATAAAATGTATCTCGTAATGCTGAATTAATAATTTGTTTCATAATTTCAGATTGTTCATTATTTAATTTCATAGATTGAATTAATTTTTGAACTTCTGATTGGGATTCATTATTTATAAATTCTCTTAAAAGAGAATCTTTTTCTAACTTAAAATTTTCAACAAATTCTTTTGGTTTCATTTTTTTTAGATTTATAGGTAACAAGAAAATCATTAGCGAATAAGGAAGCGAAAACTTCAATTTTTCCCTCATCCAACATATCGCTACTACAATGTTAACTGTAGTCCTTTTTTCTTATTTTGATTCAAATATTTTATTTATTCTTGGTTGAATGATCCAAATTCCAATTGGAAAAAACCAAAGAAGAAAAAATTCGCCCGCAAAATCACTAAATGTTACAGGTTTTTGTAGTTCGACACTTTTTAATTCTTTTGCAATAAAATATAAACTATAGAAAATACAAAACATTGAAAAAAGATGAGTAGGAATTATAAATGCAAAAACAATCGGATTTGGTTGTTCATTTATAGAAGATTTTGTAAATATTCCAGCTTGATAAATAGACAGAATAAAAATATAAACTATTGGTATAATTAAAAATATTTTGAACTTACTCAAATTCATTTTTACAGTTTTTGAAAGCTTTTTATTAAGATTTGTTCCCAAAGAATAAAACCAACTTAAAAAAAGTACAAGATAAATAATTGTAGTTATTGGAAAAGTATAAGTTAATGTTTTTGGATCTTTAGTTACAATAATTAAGCTAAAAGTTACTATTTGTAAAATGAATGGAACTCCAATTAACAGAGCAAATACTTGCCAATGTTTAAGCGTTAAAAATTTTGACATATTTATTTAGTTTCTTTTGTAGACATTGTTTGTAATGTATTACAGCTAATGAGCCGATTATTTGCGAAAAACAGGAAAAGCTAGGATGAAAGTTTACTTTCAGCCCGTTTTTTTTAACCAATGCGATGTTAGCAGAAGTTTTTTCTTAACAATACTCATTAAATTTTCAGTTGCAATTTCAGCAAAATCTTTGTTAGAAACAATCTCCTTTTTCAAGAATTCAATTCTGTAATTCTCAGTTTTAGACTTCTTTTTTTCTTTAATTTTTTTTATCCTCATAAGTTAAAATAATTGCGCATAAAATGCTGATTTAAACTTTCGTCAAAATAATGTTTTCTTTTCTTCCATATAAATCCGTCGCCTTTACTTATTATTGCAACATCAATCGGACCTCCAACACTTTCTTCATTTGATGATATTCTTCTTTTCATATAAGTTAAGTAAATAAGACTTTCAGCCATTTCAGATAAATCTTCTTTTGAAAGAATTGATACAGTATTAACAGTGGGATGAATTTGATTTTCCCTCTTGTAATTTTCAATTTCTTGTTGAAATTGACTGACTAACGAATCAATATCAAAATTTTTAATATTTTCAGAGAGTTCTGGTGAAACTGGTAATACAATGTTTTGAATAGTCTGATTGTATTCCTTAAAAAATTTCCTGAATATATTGACAAAAGTTGTTTCAAAAACAGGATCAATACCTTTTATGAACATATTCATAACATCAGTTTGTGCATAAGGTAATATACTTCCATTATTTAAATCGGATATACTATCCGATAAATCATCTAAATAGCGAAGCCTATTATCAATAACTTCTGAAATTCTAATTGATACAACAGAGGGGTAAATTTCTTCTTCTCCAAAACCACCAAAAATAATTCCTGTTTCTTGATTTATAAAGTTTAATGATTTATAATAATTGTAAAGAAGTTTATAAAATAAATTTGTGTTCTCATCATTTAATATAATATCTGAAAAAACTATTTTTGATACTTTCTCAAAACTTTCTTTAATATAGATTTCAAAATCTTCTAAAGTATAGTTTTCAAAGTCCTCTAAAATTGGGTCGGAAGAAGAGTAAGTTCTTAATAAAATTTCAATTTTGTCTTTTAATAATGAATTGAATTCGTTGTCCAAATCAGTATCAGAAATATTATCATCAATATTTTCCAAAACATCATTTTTAAAAATATTAATTTGGGTATAAATAAAACTTTCTGCGTGAAATTTTTGAGAATCAGCATTTGTAAAAAATTCGTTGTCTCGCAAAAACTTTATAAAATCATTTTTATAGTCAATAAGTTTATCAAATGATGTATTACCAATTTTTTTTCGATATAATTTTATTATTGTTTCCCAAGGAGTTGTCATAAAGTTAGAAGAACTGTAAATCATCACTCCAACAGGATTAAACTTGGAAAGCGTAAAAATTTTGTTCGCTGTATTATATATTTTCTTGCTATTAAATCCATTAACAGTTACAGCGCTATCTGCTGCCATAACTAGTCCTGATTTATTCAATATTGCTATTACCGCTGTCATTTTTTATAAAATTTCTGCTAACGTTTCGGGTATTGGCGTAGTGGCGGATTTTTAGCACAAAACTTCAATCGATGAACGAATGTTGAGCCTTGCAAAAATGCTCAATCGAAGAACTTCTCCCGCCATTACGCCAATACCTTGTTAGCTGTTCGCCCTTTTGTTCGTATGTTGTTTGTTCATTCATTTGGTCGTTTCGTGGTACGTTAGCTTGGTAGCTCTTTTGCATTTTTTGTTGGCTTTGTGCGTTGGCTAAAATGCAAATGTGCTACCATAAGCGATGGCAAATAGTTGCTAACTTTCAAATTCTATGCTGTCATCTAAACCTTTGTATTTGAGTTTTAAATAATCTTGTTTAATCTCTGCGACTTCGAATTCTGTCTTTTGATTGTTGATGTCAATTGATATTTCAGTTTTAGTTTGATTGTAATTCCAAACACCTTTACTAACATTTCCTGCTTCTGAATAGATAAGTTCATTGTCTTGTGGCTGACCATTTCTGAAAAAATATTCGATATTATCCAAAGCATTTTTCTGTTTCCAAAATTTGTCTTCCAATTTAGCTCTATTTATTGGTTGTTGAGTGTTCGGAATATTGGGATCGGCAATGTTTTTTTGTCTGAACTCGTCAATTCTTTTTATGGCGATTTCATTTTGTGCTTCCGCCAATTTTTTTAGTATTTTCTCTTGCAGTTCCTTTTCAATTTCGAGTTTTATTTTTGATTTCTGCGTGTACTTTTGGTTGTCAAGGTCTTTCAATTCATTTTTCAGCTCTGTTGTTTTTTGATGCTCAATTCTTGCCAATTCTAATTTGTTGTTTTCCTCTTGCAATATAAGTTCATCATAGCCTCCTTTATTGCTCATAAGCTTGGTGAGTAATGGTAATAGCTCAATTAAAACAAACAGAATTGTAATTGCTAAATGTGTTCCGCCCAATGAGTACAAAACTTTTACTCGTTCAATTACACCGATTTTTTGAGCCTTGTATTCATTTACTTTTCCTTCCAAGTCAATTGTGTTGAGCAAGGTTACTTTTTGATTTTCTAATATTGCTAATTCATTGTTTACTTTATTTAGTTCTTGGGTGGCTTTGTCAAATTCCTCCTTATAAAGCTTTGCATAAGTTCCGTAGCCAACGCCTTGACCTGTTTTTCCTTCAACTTCGTTTTTTAGATTAATCCTTGCATCTTCTTTGGTCTTTTCTCTTTTAGCAACTTCTTCTTTCTTCGTTTTAATTTCGTTTTGAATTGTTCTTGCACTTTCATCTTCAACCTTTTTTGAAACAGTAGCATTTATTTCATTATTTACTTCCTTCTCAAAAATTTTAAATTCAAGCGGTGTTGCAACGACAATTCCAATCATCAAAGCCAATGCAACACGAGGAATTGATTTTAAGATTTGAATATTTAATGTGTCATTTTTGCTAATTGTAGATACAATCGCTCTGTCAAGCGACAAGATTATAAAACCCCAAATAATGCCAATTGGCAAATAAAGCCAAACGAAGTTTGTGCCTTCGGTGTTGAATGCGAAAGAAAGAAAATAAGTCGCTGAAAAAACGGATAAAAATGCCACACAAAAAACAACAATGCCAATATTGGTGTATTTGCTAATTTCTTTATCGTCACATTTTTTGACGATTTCAACGCTGGCACCACTGCACCAAATAAAAAAATCTTTCATTATTAAGGTTGAATATAGGATTTGATTTTATCTACTATCGATTTTATGTTTTTTGACTTCGTCACTTTTTTTGCAATATTTGATGAAATATCGCCGTCGCTGTGGTCTATTGTTAGATTACAGTCAATTGTTTCAAAACTGATTGCTGTATCATAATCTATTGCTGGAATGAAATTGTAATCAAGATTTACCGCTTTGCCAATATCGGGAACAATTTGGTCAAAGCGTGGTACTAAATTTTGTAATTCAAGTTCGTATTTGTTCTGAATTACCGTGATATGAAGTTTTACGGATGTCTCATTAAACAATTCATTTTTACACCAAACCCTGTAAGTGGTATCTTGTTTAATATGCTCTGTAAATTCTGTTTTGTTTGATACATCTGTTTTGTTCCCAAAATTATCTTCCAAGATAATTTCACTTGCATTCTCAATATCCCAATTTAATGTAATGGGAACAGAAGCAACTACAAATAAATAATTTGATGTAAAACTTTTGATTGTTATACGGCTGTAAACTTCAACGGTTACTTCTTGTCCGATTTTTGTAATTCCGTCTAAAGCGGTAGCAACTATTTTATAGTGAGTGTGTTTTTCTGGTTCAATGTTTTTTTCTCCACGATTACTTATTACCTCACTTTTTCCATCGTAAAATAGTTCCACTTTTTCAGCATTTTCAATGTCCCATTTTAAATCAGTCGACTTGCCAAATTCAATTTTATGTTGCTTGCTTCTGAACTCTTTAATTTTAGGTAATGCGAGAACTTCAATTTTAATTTCTTGTTCAGCTTTTCCGAAAGTGTTTTCGGCAATTAGTTTATAAATTGTTGTTTGGGTAGGAGATACAGAAGTTGAATTTTTGCCTGTTATATTTCCTATTCCAGCAATATTGATGCTTTCAAAATCTTCAACTTCCCACGATAATTCTATACTTTTCCCATTTAGAACTGTAGAAGAATTGGAAGTAAAACTTTTTATAATTGGTTTAGTCATTAAACTGCCAATTGCTCTATGCCATTGGTTATAGCTTAACCTTTTACTTGGATTTTTGTAACCAGCATTTACAGTATCGTCAAAAGCCTTTAAGATGCCGTCGGGAAGTTGTTTTAATCTCTCAATATACCAATCATAAGCTTGTGGTTCTCTAAAGTTGTTATCCTTTTTGTCGATGGATGGATATTTGTATTTAGACAAATAACTATTCATCTCATCTCGTCCAACTGTTTTTAAGAAAAACAAAGGATGAAATGGAAATAGGAGAAAATGTACACCAATAGCAACCGCCCAAGTGTCGGTATTGATATCAACAGTAATTAAGGATTTTCCACTTCTCAATTGCTCTTGAATTTCAGGAGCAAGCCAATCTCCAGGTTTTCCGAAAATTTCAGGATTGTCATTTATTGCACCCCCTTCGTAATCAATAAGGCAAAGTTTGCCTTCGGTCATATTTACGAAGAAGTTTTTGGGATTGAGGTCGGCATATATGAAATTCATATTGCCTAAATGCTTGAAAGCTTCTACTAAATCATAAGCCATTTTTAACCTATGATTTACTGAAAGATTGTAAAATTCTCCTTTTAGTTTTTTTCTTTTATCAATATCTGCTTCGTTGAAAAAACTATCAAATTCAATCCATTTTTTACTTTCCAAAAGATTGGCAGAGTAGCCAATTACCCTTTTGTTGTTAAGCGTTCCTTCAAAACTAAATTGTGGTAAAGCACCAAGTCCGTTTACCTTGTCTAAGGTTTTTTCGTTATTATCTTTTAGTTTTTGATTGTATTTTGAAATTTCATCTTGAAATCTTCTAATAGTATTAAATCCTCTTTCATCGCTACCTGTTCCATCATTCAATAGTATTTTTATTACTTGAATGCTTTTTAATGTTTTACCATTGGCTGATTTGCATAGATATACTTCGCCAAACCCACCACTTGCAAAAGGTTTGTCTTCAATAACAATGTGATTGATGTTGTCAAACTCATTGTTTAGATTGGTAGTTTTGTAAAGGTTGCTATTGAGCTGGATTGTTTTCAATTACTTCATTATTTAAAAGGTTATTGTTTTTTTCAACTCTTTTATTATTTTGATACTGCAAAACCTGTGGTGTGATTAGAATACCAATACTTGCATCATCATCAATTATTGGTTTTATTGCTTCTAAATAATTCTTAATAAACTCGTTTAAGTTTTCTCGATTAGGTTCAGTTATTTCTTCAAAATATATCTTTAGCTTTTGAAAAAACAAGTTCATCGTTTCTTCAAACTTTATCCATTTTCCAGCTGAATTGCTTCCCATATTCAATTGGTCATTAGAAAAAATGCCGTCAGTACAAATCATTAAAATATCTCCGAAGAAATTATCTTTCTTCAAATTGATTATACTTGGTTCTGCTTCTTGAAAAGAAGAATTTGCGGAAATTAATCTATATAAAGCTTCTTTGCCTCCTTGTGGTATAGAATGAGGATTTAATAGATTTACAGCATTCCACGGAAATAAATAAGTATTTGGAAATTCGTTAAAATTTCCTTTTATATGCCATATTGCTCCATTTCCTGCGTACGCAATTTCCAATTCTTTTTGTTTGTCTAATGCAACTATTACAGTTGTTCCGTAATGGTTTGGGTCATTGTTTGTTTCAGATGCTTGACTAATCAATTTGCTCTTTGCATTTTCAAAAATTTGTTTGAAGTCTGTTCTTTCAGACTTCCCAAAATTGTTCAGCAATTCTGCATTGATACTTTGTACAACTATTTGAGAAGCCACCCCAGCAAAAGATAGACTTCCTAAACCGTCAGCAACAATAATTGAATTTTCAAGCTCAATATGTGCATCTTGATTTTCCGACTTATTTGTAATCGTTCCTGTTGCGGTAAGTAAATTAAATGTCTGATTTTCCATACTTCGTATTTGCAGATAGAGACGATGTGAAAAATTGTCTCAAATCATTTTCTGAATAACTTGTCTTGAAAAAGTTAGGTGCAGAAGCAACATCAAGAAGAACGTTTTTAGCTAACTTAGTTTCTTCTTCTCCAATTTGCTCTTTAGCTAAGAACAAGGTTGTGCAAATTTGAATTTTGTCGTTTTCTTTTACTTGTTTTGAAATGTTAAGCGTTTCATCCGCTTTTAAACATAAACCGTCAGACAAAACGATAATACTTACTTTATGGTCAATACTATTTTGAAGTGCTTCGGGAGAAGATAAAAATTCTTTTGCAAGTTCTTCCGCTTTTTGCAACGCACCACCAATAAAGGTTCTACCACCGTGCCCATTGTTTACTGGATTATAGTCAGCATAATCGTCAATATCTTCTAACGGAGTGATAGGAGTGTGAATAGTTGCATTATCATCAAAAGTTACAACTGCAATTGAGAAGTTATTTTTGATTGAACTATTCTTGAAAAAACCTAAAAAGTCCCTTACAGCAACGTTTACGTTATCAGCTAAAGGTCGGTTTCCATCTCCGATATAATGTTGCATAGAGCCACTTCCGTCAAGCACTAAAATACCTAATTGATGAAATGTTCTTGACGATGCAACGTCTGGAATTTCTGTGATGTTACTCATAGTATTTGATTTTAAAATTTATATGTTGTAAATATAGAAAGTTGTTGTGAATGAAAAATACGGTTTTCCGTAAACGTGTCTGTCGAATGTTGGATGTGCGGTTGGTAAAAAACAAATGTGGTGCAATAACGTTGGCTTGGAGCGGTTGGTTGCACCTCATTTGTTTTTTGAGCGTTGGCTTTTTTTGTCATTTGTCCGTGCGTTGATTTATGCACTGTCGTTCGTTTAGGGTGACAGCTAACGGGAAAGGGCTTCGCGAGGTGCGGGACAACTAACGATGAACTTCGGGCGTGGAAAAATCTTCAACCTGCGAAAATCTTCCGGGCGCGGCTTTCAACCCCGCATCTTGCGAAACCCATGTTACCTGCAGTTTCTTTATTAAGTAAATAATTTCACGATAAAAAATACTTGCTTTCCATATGGAATTTGTTTTTCATAAGGTTGAAGAGTTGAAATAATTGATTTTAAATCAACATTTTTCAATAATTCAGACACTTCAAAATTAGTTTTTTCATTGATTTGATTTGTTGTTAATGACTTATCGGCAGTATTTTTTTTATGTTCTTCAAAAATCATTAAAAGACCAATTAAAACAATAATTCCCACTTTTACTGGAGGTAAAGGAACAGCAATTGATAATTTCTGTAAAGCCATTATCACAATTGGAATGCTAATAAAATCTAATAATAAGTAGAAATTATTCTTAATTTCAACTTGTTCATAAGTTTCACCGATTTTATCTGTAATTGAAACAAAGTTTTCTTTTGTTGAATTAGAAATAGAGGAACTAGTTTCCGAAATATAATTAATAGAATTATTATACGCTTCTCCTGTTTTTTCCTTCGCTGAATTGAAAGTATCTGCAATGCTCTCGCCAAGATTTGAAGTCCAACTAGATGTAGAATTATAAATACTAGCGAAAAAATTGCTTTCATTTTCAGAATTGTCCTCTATATTTTTTGTTTCGGAGATTTTATTATCAATAATTATTTCTTCAATAATTTCCTGATTTGAAATTTCGTTATCATTTTTTTCTCCAAAAGTAAAACCGAATATTTTCATAAGATTATTTTTGTTTTCTTAAAGTTTTTATCTTTTCTCTTTCTTTCTCAATTTGATATTTTAGAGTTTCAATATTTTTTCTCGCACTTTCTTTATAATGTGCTTGCTTTTTATTTGCGTTATTTCTTTTTATAATCTCAATGTTTTTTTTAAAGTTTTCAATTCGCTTTTCACAATCTGCAATTTTAGATTTTGAACTTGACGAAGAAAAAAGAAAAGAAAGAAGTCCCATAATTTTAGCTTATTTATTTGTTAATCAATTGTTTACACGAATTTTGTTATGAAATTGCAGGTAACGGAAAAAGTATTGGCGAAGGACGGGCTACTTTGACGACAATTTCAAAGGAAAATCGAACCTGAGCAAAATGCTTTTTCAGATTTCTAAAATTACTAAAAAAAGAAATATGAAAAGCATTTTTGCGGATATTGTTAACTGAATGCTCAAAGACAATATTCACCCCGTCTTTTGCCAATACTATGTTATGTGCAGTAATATTTATTCTTTTAGATGTGTAAACTTGTAAATTTTATCTAGTATTTCGGTTGCTTTCGTATTACTTATTTCGCCATATTTTTTTTCGGAAGTTTGTGTAAATCCGAACCAATCTGTAAAACGATAAAAACTTCTTATTTGATAGCAACTTGAAAACTGCTTTTCAGGTTTTCTGTCGAATGGATCATTAAATAATGGCAGGAATTTTTCAAAAATTTGAAGATATTTATCTGCGTAAAATTGTGTTGTATTTTCTGTTTTTCCAAATTTTAAAAGACAATAAATTGTAAACAAATTCCCATATTGAGCAATTGGTTCATTTGGATAACCATCATTAATTGCCCAATTAAAATCAAAAGAAAATGTTGTGAGAATTAGTTTAAAAAGTGATTCTCTATTTTCAAGCTGTTTTTCTCCAGTTTTAGTTAGAGATAATTTTCCTTCTCTTTTTTTTGTCAATTTTGCTATTTCACATACATATTTTGCATTTTGTATAGCGATTGAATCTTGTTCCCTTGAAAGTTTTGAAATTCCATTTTCAATCATTTTATCCGTTATAAATCTATATGCATACAGCTCAACCATTACTTTTTTAGGAAGTGCACCAAGTGGAGTCAATTTTATGAATTCTTCTCTTTTCAGAATTTTTAAGAATTCTTCACAGAGTTTGAAAAATGGAATTTTATCTAGAACATTAGAATCAATTTCATTTTGCAATTGAATCGGACATTCTTCGTGAAAGGGAAGATGAATTAATTCGTGAAGTTCGTAAGGAGACAATCCTGAAAATTTTGCATCAGGTTTATTATTGTATTCGTAAATTTTTCGGTCAATTTCATTCATTAACGCAATTTTGTTAAATTATTGCACATAACGAGTAACGGCTTTACGAAGTTGCGCGCTTACAAAGGCTTTTAGCTTTGGCAGCGCAATTTCGTAAAACCGATGTTAGCTGAAGTTTTTGTTAATATTCATATCGCTAATCTACAAAAACTTTTTACAGTTTTTACTCAAAAATAAATTTATTCTTTCTGTTTTTTTATTTTGTAAAACCTTCGGCTTTACGAAGTCAAAAAACGAACTGGAAAATTAAAAATTTCAAAAATATTTGGATTTAAGCGACCGAAAAAAAAAAGAACTTGACTTTCTTGTTTTTTTTCGCTAACTTAGGCAAACTTTAAGCGATTCTTCGCTTTGAAAGTATAACTTTCAGCAAAGTCTCTTTGAAAGTTTGACCAGCGAATCATTCTTCTTCGCTCATAGTCCAAATATTTTTTCCTTTTCAACTTATTACAATTTTCCAGAAGAATAAAATATTTTTGTGCAAAAATTGCAGCTAACGAGTGAGTATTTGCGAAGAGCGGGCAAAAATCTCCTAAATTTTCAACAATTAAAAAAAAAAAAAAAAACTTTTTCGTTT
>RRZT012283087.1_pt1 | contig 14717 bp, 16 predicted proteins | sample 2165551 | NCBI WGS metagenome assembly RRZT01 (sample SAMN10456910, study PRJNA506462) | wastewater metagenome | biome: wastewater; feature: sludge; material: wastewater sludge; isolation source: wastewater sludge with Escherichia coli K12::gfp cells carrying plasmid... | place: USA: Moscow, Idaho... | reverse complement strand
TGGGCGGGGATGAATTTGTGGTGTTATTACCCGGACCCATCGAAAAAGAGCAGGTGCTACCCATCGCCGAGAAAATTCATGCCCGGTTGAATCAAAGTTTCGAAATGAGCGACGGCACTCCATTGTCGATTGCTTGCTGTATCGGCATTGCGCTTTACCCCGAACATGGAAAAACCCAGAAGCAGTTGCTCAAACACGGCGATCAGGCCATGTATCAGGCCAAAGAGAGCGGCCGCAATCAGATCCAGTTTTTCACCCCGGTCCTTGCCCGTTCCGAGCCCGATCAACCCGATGACCAACGCCATCAACTGGTTCGCCTGCACTGGAAGGATAGCTACGAGTGTGGCACTGCCGCCATTGACGAGGAGCATCGCCAACTGTTCGAACTGGCCAACGTGCTGCTCAATGCGGCGCTGGAACAACAGCATGCAACCGACAGTATTCAGGACAATCTCGCGGCCTTGCTAGCCCATACCGCCGAACATTTTCACCACGAGGAAGAGTTGCTGGCCGCTATCGACTATCCGGAGCTGCTATCCCACCGCCTCGAGCATCAACGCTTGCTCGAACAAGCGGCGGCCCTGAATGAAGCAGCCGCATCCGAAGAGTTACCCTTGAGCAGCTTGCTGAATTTTGTGGTGCAAGAAGTAATCCTGAACCACATGTTCAAATATGACCGTAAATACTACCCTTTTCTGCGCTCGGATCAGCAGCCCACCAATGGGGACTCGCCGTCAGCTACGGATGAGGCGTCATGAGATACGGCAAGCCGCCGCATCCACGCTCAGGGCAAATCAAACAACAGGATTTCCGCATCCAGCTCCAGTGATGCAATCTGGATCGCTGACTCATCCCAAATCGCCAGGCCATCGCCTGCCATCAGCAACTGACCATCAACCATAACCTCTCCGCGAACGCCCTGTAACCAGAGGTGTCGCCCTTGGGCCAGGGGAAACTCCTGCTCCGGCTCACGGGGTTCGAATGCCCAGCGCCATAACCGCATATCCTGATACACCCGTAACGAGCCCGCTTCGGCATCTGGAGACAGAATCAACTGTCGGCCCCGAGGTGCATCAAAGCGCTGCTGAGCATAGCGTGGGGTCACCTTGGCCATACTCGGCAAGATCCAGATCTGATACAGGTGCAATGCCTGCTCCGGCAATGGGTTAAACTCCGAATGAGTGATGCCGGTGCCTGCACTCATGATCTGGAATTCGCCAGCGCTGACAGTCGCCACATTGCCCATACTGTCTTTATGCGCCACGGCGCCATCCAGCACATAAGTCAGGATCTCCATTTCCTGATGGGGGTGGGTCGGGAAACCGGCACCCGCCGCGATGCGATCCTCGTTGATCACCCGCAGAGCCGAAAATCCCATGTACTGCGGATCGTAATAATCAGCGAATGAGAAGCTGTGATAACTGTCGAGCCATCCATGGTTGGCATGACCGCGCTCGGCGGCGGGACGGAAGTGGCGCATAAAAACTCCTACAAATCGGGGGAGGTCTCGATCATAGTCGAGCCAAGATGAATGAATAGCGCAAAGATCCGGCGCTATCATTGCAGGAAATCGTAGCGATCACCTGGCGTGGCAGGATCAAGCAGCGCACCATGTGGACGACTGATCCGGATGGCCGCAAACTCCGTATCTAGGTGTTGATGCCGACCAGGAGTTTGATTGTGTCTTTGATGTTCACCTCGCACTGGGCCACCGAGTTGCCCAACACCTACACCGAATTGGCGCCTTCTCCCTTACAAGGCGCCCGTTTGCTGTACTGGAATCAAGCTCTGGCCGATGAACTCGAGTTACCCCACCGCTTATTTTTGCCGCCATTTGCCAACCGAGTCTGGAGCGGACAACATCTGTTGCCCGGCATGCGCCCACTCGCCCAGGTCTATAGTGGTCATCAGTTCGGCATCTGGGCCGGTCAGTTAGGTGACGGACGCGGAATACTGCTCGGCGAGCAGCAGCTGAGCAGCGGTAGGCGCGTGGAATGGCACCTCAAGGGCGCCGGGCTAACCCCCTATTCCAGAATGGGCGATGGGCGCGCCGTCTTGCGCTCCTCGGTGCGCGAATTCCTGGCCAGCGAAGCGCTACATCACCTGGGGATCCCCACCTCGCGGGCTCTGACATTGGTCACCAGCCAAGAGCCCGTGTACCGGGAGCAACCAGAGCGAGGCGCCATGCTGCTGCGGATCAGTGACAGTCATTTGCGTTTCGGGCATTTCGAACACTTCTATCAGCGCGGCGATTTCCAGCAACTCAAAAACTTGGCGGATTTTGCCATTCGCCATCATTGGCCGGAGTTGCTAGCTATTGCCGAAGAGCAGCCCCGCTACCAGGCCTGGTTTGGCGACATCGTCGGGCGGACGGCCCAGCTCATCGCCCAATGGCAGAGTGTCGGCTTTGCCCACGGTGTCATGAATACCGACAACATGAGTCTGTTAGGTCTCACTCTGGACTATGGGCCCTATGGTTTCATGGAGGCGTTCGATCCAGGCTATATCTGCAACCATTCGGATCATCAGGGGCGCTACAGTTTCGACAATCAGCCCAGTATCGGCCTGTGGAATCTCAACCGTCTGGCGCAATCGCTAACCCCCCTGCTGAGCGCCGAAATATTGCAGCAGCAGCTAGCCGAGTATGAAGGCGTGCTCATGGGGGAATACTCCCGCCTCATGCGAGCCAAGCTGGGTTTACGGCAGCAGGATGCCGGGGATAACGATCTGCTGCTGGGACTCATGGAACTGATGCAGCATCAGGGACTGGATTTCACCCGAACGTTTCGTCTGCTCAGTGAGGTGCGGCGCGAAGTCGCGCCATGTCGGCTTCAGGATGAGATCCTCGATCGCCCAGCGCTGGATCAGTGGCTACAGAGTTATCGGCAACGCTTGCAGCGGGAAACGGCCAGTGACGCTCAGCGCAAGGCCGCGATGGATCAGGTCAATCCCAAATACATACTCCGCAACTATCTGGCCCAGATGGCGATTGCGGCCGCAGAACGGGATGACCCAGAGCCCTTGGCGCGACTGCATCACTGCTTGCAACAGCCGTTTGCAGAACAACCCGAATATGAAGATCTGGCAGGGCTACCCCCGGATTGGGGACGGCATCTGGAAATATCCTGTTCCAGTTAGCGCCTCAATTCAATAGGATACGATTCACTCACCCCGCGCGCTTTCACTATTGCCGGGCTCGTTGCCGCATAAAGGTTGCCAGCTGCAGGTCTTCTTCCAGAATATGCCGGACTGCCCAACCATGGAGCTTCTCCGGCAATGCCTCGCCCAATCGCAGCTGACCATGCCGATATTGCTCCATCAAGCGTTCGCCATTCAGCAGAATTTTAGTGTGTTCCGCACGATGAGCCGATAGTTGCGGAAATCCCTGCTCCTGCATCAAACGCTCTTCACAACGGAAGTGCTCCCGGGTCAACTCATGCAACCGCAGCAACCGCACCCAGAGCGCTTCTTCACTGGCGCCTTGGGCCAATGACTGATCCAGCTCATTCATCAGGGTAAACAGTGATTGATGTTGATGATCGATCAGTGGATGCCCGGTCGCGAAGACTTCGCTCCATTCGATAATGCTCATAGCCGACTCCTTTGCTCTACTCTGTCATCAAGGGTAGTTTCTGGACTCAACTGTTACATAATTATTCTGCTGACAGTTTCGATGCGGTCACTGTTCTGTCGCCGATGCTTCGGCATGACCCCTGCTAAAATCCATGCTCTAATAATGGCTGGATTCACCGACCACGAGAACACTATGGAATCACCACAACTGCTGAGCGTCGACGAACTACTGGATCACGCCTATGAGATTTTTCTGGAGCTGGCGGCCGACAACCTGAGCGCCGAACAGATCGAATGTTTCAACGCCGAGTTCGAGGAGCGTGGTGCACTGGGTGACAGCACCCCGGAGGAAGACTGGCAGGAGTATGTCGATTTTGATATCGATCCGGAACGCCACGTCGAGATCTGCATCGGCCTACTGAACGAAGACGAAGAGTTTGACCGCTTGTTCGCCCGCATGCTGCTGTCCCGTCATCCCGACGAGCGTCACTGTCAGGTGCAGTGGCAACAACGCTAACCTCTTAGCATCATACTTCCGGTCAGGGCAATGGCTGTTGCCACTCTTCCGCCAGAGCCCTGGCCGCCAATAACACCCGCTCCTTGGCATCATGCCAACGCTTACCGCTACGGTAGGCCATCATTACCTGCCAACTGGCGGCGGGTAAGTCGACCAACGGTAAACGCACCAGTCGGCCCGCCAGCAGATCCCGTCGAACCACCAACTCCGGCATGATGGTGATAAAGCCGTGCTCCAGTGCCAGCTCACGCGCCGCACTTCCCGGTTGAATGGCGTGCAATGGCTGCACCTGAGTGCGCAAGCGCCGGATCTGCTGCATCAAACCATCACACTCTTCGCCCCAATATTGAGGCGCTATGCGTTGATCGGCGATATCCGCCAGTTGCAATGAACGAGCCTGAGCCAGAGGGTGCGTCGCCGCCGCGACCGCGATGATCGGTGAATGGCACATCAACTCCATCTGGATGCCGGCAATCGCCGGACACTTCAGCACAAAGCCCACATCCACGGCCCCCGTCAGCAACCACTCCATGACTATGCTGGAGTGGTCGGTCTCGCAGCGGATCTCCATCGGCGCCTCGGCCAACACCACCAGCAATGAGCCCATCACCACGGCTGACAGGGATGGCAAGCTCGCCAGCGTCACTCGCGGCAAGGCCGGCGCCCCCTGCAACGCTAGACGCCCCTCATCCAGCAAATGCAACGCCTGCCGAGCCGCCGGTAGATAATGTTCGCAGGCCGCAGTCGCTTTGGCTCCGCGCCGGTGACGAGCAAAGAGCACCACGCCCAGCGCCGCTTCCAGGGCAGCGATACGCTGACTGACTTGAGGTTGTGACCAGCCGAGCCGGGCCGCGGCTTGGCTGAAGCTACCCGTGGTACTCACCTCCAGTAGCAGACGCAGATCATCCAGGGTCACAGACATAAGCATTTCCAATAATAACTATCACTAGATCATGGCTATCAATATATCTAAAGCCAACGGAAAATAATCCCCTGCCGAAGAAGATTTCAACGGGAGAGGCACGCGGTCATAACCGGCATTCTGGCAAGGATCCGCTCCTTTTGACCTTTCGGCCCCCATTTCTGACTCATCAGAACCAGGTTATCTTCGCAAACCTAGTCTCGGCATTGTTTATCGAGGTGTTGCATGGCGTCCGTCTCTCATGCCCGGCGCATGGGCAAATATTTTCTGTTGCTGGATAACCTGCTGGTCATCCTCGGTTTTTTCGTGGTCATGCCGCTGATCAGCATCCGCTTCGTCGATGAGCTGGGCTGGGCCGCCAGCATCGTCGGACTGGCACTCGGCTTGCGGCAACTGACGCAACAGGGGCTGGGTCTATTCGGCGGCTCCCTGGCCGATCGCTTCGGCGCCAAACCGCTTATCGTCATCGGTATGCTGTTGCGCGCTCTGGGCTTTGCCAGCTTGGCCTTGGCCGACAGCCCCTGGATCCTGATCGCCTCCTGCGTGCTCTCCGGCTTGGGGGGTATGTTGTTTGATCCGCCACGCTCGGCGCTGATCATTAAATTCACCACGCCACAGGAGCGGGGCCGCTTCATCTCCCTGATGATGGTACAAGACAGCGCCGGCGCCGTGCTCGGTGCTCTACTCGGGAGCTGGCTGCTCAGTTACAACTTCCAGTGGGTGTGCTGGACGGCCGCAGCACTCTTCTGTCTGGCCGCGCTGTGTAACGCTCTGCTGTTGCCCGCCTATCGCCTGTCGCTGCGTCGCTTGCCCATGCGGGTCGGTATGCATGAAGTGTTGCAGGATCGCCGCTTCGTATGGTTTGTTCTGACCTTGAGTGGCTATTTCGTGCTCGGCGTGCAGGTGATGCTGATGCTGCCCATCCTGGTCAAGGAGATGGCGGGTAGCGCTCAGGCCGTTGGCTGGATGTATATGCTGGATAGTGCCATTGCCCTGAGTCTGCTCTACCCGCTAGCCCGCTGGAGCGAAAAGCGCTTCTCGCTGCCCACGCGCCTCATCGCAGGCTTGAGTCTGATGACCCTCGCCTTGGTGCTGGTGCCGCTGGCACACCATCTGTTGGCGTTATTTACCTTGATAGGGGTGTTCTATCTGGGCTGCAGCATAGCCGAACCGGCTCGTGAAACCTTGATTACCTCGCTGGCCAATCCGAATGCCCGCGGCAGCTATATGGGGCTCAGCCGTATTGGTTTGGCACTGGGCGGCATGGCCGGTTACCTAGGTGGTGGTTGGTTGTTTGACCTCGGTCGTCATGGCGACTGGCCCGCCTTACCCTGGTTAATCCTGGGGCTGGTCGGCGTCCTCACCCTGTTAGCACTGGCCTGGCAGTTTCGGCGCCCACGCCCCAGTAAGCTCGCCGAGCTCAGCGCCTATCCGGTAGCTTGAGCTGCGGATAGTGAAATCTGAGGATATCACGCAACGTCCAGCTACCCGGTGTCGATGACCTGACCATCAATGACATAAAAAATGGAAGGCTATTCTTGGTGATTGAGGAGCAACTGTTGCCATACTAGGGACAGTCCAATACGCCAAGGGAGTGTGCACATGCCTGTTATCCTTGAATGGAGTAACCAGTTAGCGACCGAACACCCGCTCATTGATGAGCAGCATCAAGCCATGATCGCAATGATCAATCACTTGCACATCTGTATTACGGAGCCCATGCAGCGGCCGGAGTTTTCAGCCCGGCTGGAACTGTTGTGCAATTACGCCATGGAGCACTTCGCCACCGAAGAGCAGTTGATGCAGCAACAAAACTATCCGCATCTGGCACGCCACCAAGCCCAACATGCGCTGCTGACCCAACAGGCCTATGCCCTGAATCAGCGCTTTCTCGGTGGAGACCTGCCGCTGGACAGCACAGTGAGCGAATCACTGCGCGAGTGGTTTATGGATCATATTCAAGGAGAGGATCGTGAACTGGGGTTGTTTTTATTGCAGCAACGGACGCCACCAGATTAAGCACCCATAGAGAAGGCCCGCACAATGCGGGCCTTCATAGTCAGAGATGGAGCTATTCAGCGTCAGTGGCTGGCGTTGCCATCATCTTGACACTCTTGTGCATACCGGCACGCAACTCTTCCTGGCTTAACTGGCCATTCTTATCGGTGTCCAGCGTTTTGAAGTCCGGCGTAGCCGCATTCATCTGAGCTTGACGCTCCTGACGCAGTTTCAGCAACTGCTGGTATTCGCTCTCGCTCAGGGTGCCATTCTTATCGGCATCCGCCTGACTTAACATTCCCTGCCGCGGCTCTCCGCCACATTGACCACCTCGGCCACCATGGCGTCCTCCGCGATGGGCTTTCATGCCAGCTCGCATCTCGTCCTGGCTCACCAGGCCGTCACCATCCTTGTCGAGAGTGGCAAAATCTGGGCGCGCAGCCTGGCGCTTGGCCATCTCGGCATCGCGTAAGCTCTGTAACTCGGCAAATTCAGTACTATTGAGTTTGCCATCGCCATCCTTGTCGGCTTGGGCAAACAGGGCCTTGGGGTGCATGGAGCTCTGAGCGGTCGCGGTATCTTCAGCAGCATAAGCCCAGGTCGTCAACGTCAGCAAAGAAGAGAGGATCAGTGTTTTGGTCATCAGTGTGTTCATAATAGGCAACTCCTTAGTGGGTACGCTTGAAAGCATATCCGTCAGGTGTCGCATAACTTTGTCGATAACCGGGTGATTTGTGACAAATCGTGACCGTCGAAGCAACACGGCAACAGTCGCGATATCGACTATCGCTATTCGATTCCAATGGCGAAAGTAACCATTTGAAAAACGGGACCTTCCGGTCCCGTTTTTCAAATCCTTAAGGATGGATCTCGATTGGCGTTCCCGGATCCACCAGCTCCCACAGTTCGGCCATATCCTGATTCAACAGAGCAATACAGCCGTTGGTCCAGTTGGAGTTCTGCACCGCGGTCTGATCTTCGGTGGCATAGTTCGGCTGACCATGGATCATCACCATGTTGCCGGGCTCGACCCCCAGCGCCTTAGCGCGCTGCAAATCAGCCAGATTGGGATAGGAGATATGAATCGCCTTGTAAAAGCCCGATTCGTCCTTCTTGTAATCCAGCAAATAGCGCCCTTCCGGCGTCCGCTTATCACCACGACGGATCTTGGGTCCCTTGGGATTGGAGCCTAACGCGATCCAGTAGCGCTTGATCGGCTTGCCACCTTTCATCAGTGTCAGGCTGTATTGGGACTTCTTGACCACCACCAAATCAGCCTTCATATCCGCCTTGGACAAGGAGGCCGACGCATCACCGGATGAGAGCAAAAGCCCCAGAATCACCGGCATATAACACAACACTTTCATTCGTTCCCTCGGATACTCACCAGTTCCTGACCGTGACGCCAACGAGCTCACCATCAGTACTTATTATTGTCGACCGTTTCGGCTGCCATCTTATGGATTTCTCTGCGGCATACAACAGGAGCATTCGTGATCGACGGCTATTTTTTGTCAGCCGACTCACGATGAACCACTTCATGCTGACGCGCCAATTGATAAGCCTCCTCGGCATGCAAAAACAGCAGGCCCACCAGCTCAGGATCCAGCTTGCCACGCGCCACCAGTTGCGCCATGACCTCGATGGCCTGCGGAAGTGGCATCGGCTGACGATAGGGTCGGTTTTGCACCAGGGCTTGAAACACATCGGCGACCGCAATCAGGCGCGCCGTTCGCGGCACTTCGGCGCCGCTCAACCCCCGGGGATAACCTTGACCATCCAGGGTTTCATGATGCATGGCGGCAATGCGGGCTATCTCTTCAAATCCACTGATCCGCTTCAGTAGCTGCCAGGTGTCGAAACAGTGGCGGTGCATCAACAGCCGCTCCTGGGCATCAAAAGGGCCCGGTTTCTCCAGCACCGCATCTTCGACCCTGAGTTTGCCCAGATCGTGGAGCAAAGCCGCCAAGACGACCGCTTCGCGCTCGGATGGTGGCAGGTGCAGGGCATCGGCCAGAAGAGCCGCGACCGCCTTGACGCCGAGGGAGTGGCGATAGGTAAATTCACTCTTGCTATCGACAATATTGGCAAACATGAAGGCCAGCTCCAGCAAGGACTCATACTCCACGGCCATCGATTCGCCGTAATGCGCCCACGAGCTGAAATAGTCATCTAGAGCCTCCTCATCCTGCTGCATCCAGAAGGCTTCGTTACCCGAGGTGCGGATAAACAGCTGGCAAAGCGCAGGATCAAATTCGATCTCGCTATGTCGGCTGATCAGGGCACCCCAGTGACCGGCGCCGACCAAGCTCCCCCCGGCGCGCTGATGTTGCGCACGCAGGGCATCCACCCGATCCACCAAATAAATCAGATTGGCGTGCCGACGCGTCGGTTCCGGCAACTCCATGTCACGGAGTTGCTGCCAATGCATGTGGTGATAACGGACCTCTTCGACATAGGGCTGCAGCAAGCGAGTGGCCGCCAGCAGCTCAGCCCCTCGATTAGCATGCTCAAGGCTGCCCTCCCAATCCCACTCTTCGACCAGATGCTGATGCACGTGGCTGCTAGAAACTCCACAGTCGTGTAACAGCCCCAACACCAGCAGATGTTCTATCTCGTGTTGCGGCCAACCGGCACAACGCCCACACTCAGCGGCCATAAAAGCCACCCGCTTGCCATGGCTGATGTCTTCAATGCCGACATAATCCAGCGCCGAACTCAACGCCAGGATCACCTCCCGCAGACACAGGTTATAGCTGCCCATCACTACTCCTTCCCTTTATCGTGCAGCAAGCAGAAGGGCACCACGACCCATGGTTCCTGCCGCAAGGCCCACAGCGTTGAGTATAGTCAGCGGCAGGGGATCGGCTGGCAGCAATCGGTTGCGTGCAGCGGGAATTGATGCAAGATTCCACAAGAGACATCCATCACAAGGAATCTAGATGCTGCAGCATTTTCACTGGCACTCCGGAGACATCATTCCCCACCGCCCGGGCAAGGTGGTGTGCGTGGGGCGAAATTACGTGGCGCATGCCGCCGAACTGGGCAATGAGGTGCCAGAAGAGCCGCTACTCTTCATCAAACCCGCGACTGCGTTGACGGCACTGGAGCCTGGTTTTACCATTCCAGTGGATCGCGGCGAGGTTCACCATGAAACCGAATTGGCGTTATTGGTGGGACAACCGCTGACTCGGGCTAACACCGAACAGGCGGCGGCAGCTATTCTCGGGATTGGCATCGCCCTGGATCTGACCCTGCGTGACCTGCAGAATCAGCTCAAGGCGCTGCGCCAACCCTGGGAAAAAGCCAAGGCCTTCGACGATAGCTGTCCAGTCTCGCGCTGGGTGCCGATCACCGCGTTCCCCTCTTGGGATGACATCGCCTTTTCCCTCCAGGTCAATGGCGAACCGCGTCAATCTGGGCATAGTAGCTTGATGATCTGGTCGATGTTGGAGCTGACAACCGCGATCAGCCAGCACTTCACCCTGCTGCCAGGTGATCTGATCCTCACCGGAACACCTGCGGGAGTCGGCCCCCTGCATCCAGGCGATCAACTGACTCTGGAATTGGCGCAGCAGTTACGCATCCATTGTCAGGTCAGCCGATAAAAAACCAGAAAAGCCTGCCACCGCGCCCATAAAACCACCCATTTGCCGACTATGCTCAATAGCAGACCTTGCTGTTGCCAGTTCACGTCGTAAGGGGGTGCGGGTCATGACTCGATGGTTGCTGCTGGTGTGGATCCTGCTGTTCAGTCATGTCCCCCAACTGCTAGCGTTCGACAGCATCACCGTCAGCGGCGGCCGGGGTAATGCCAGTGCGACATCCGCACGGCTGGCTCTGGTGCAAGACCTGGATCCGCTAGGCTTCAATCAGTTCTTTTCCAATCTCGGTCTCCAGCTGGAGTACAGCGCTAGTCGGCTGCGCTCGCTGGGGGAGCATCATGATGCCTTTGGCATATTGCCGGTCGTACGCTGGAGCTGGCATCCACAACGAAGTTGGCACTGGTTTGTCGATTTCGGGATCGGCGCCAGCTACCACGAGAAGACGCAAGTGGCCGATCATCAACTCGGTAGCCATCTGCTGTTCGAGGACCGCGTCGGATTGGGCGTCCGCCATGAGCGCTGGATCCTGGCACTAAGGGGCTACCACTATTCCAACGGCGGGCTGCAGACGCCGAATGATGGCCTGAATCTGTTGACTCTGGAGTTGAACTGGGAATTCCCCTGAATCACCCGATCGACTGTATTTATGGGAGAACGATCATGCACCCGTTGGACGATTCAACCCTGCAAACCTGTTTACTGCATCTACCCGATTGGGAGCCGCTGGATGGCGTCTTGAGCCGCCAGTTCCAGTTTGCCAATTTTATCGAGGCATTTGGCTTCATGACCCGGGTCGCTCTGGTCGCCGAGCACATGCAGCATTATCCCGACTGGCAGCACCATGAGCGTCAACTGACCATTCGCCTGACAACACCTCAACAAGCCGCCATTACCGAGCTGGATGTGGATCTGGCGCGAGCCATCGACAAGCTGTGGGCCTCGACACACGCCCATTGAGGCGGCGATGCAATCCCGGATCCTGCGTTCGACACTGCCCATTGTTTCTCCGTTATGCCACAATCGTCGTCCGATGTTGGCTCAGGAAGCGAGTGGGATGCAAAACAGGAAAATCGAGGTTTCAGCCGAAGTCGTCGCCGAATCATTGCGCCTGGCCCGAGCGAATCAAGTCCCGGGTCAGAGCAAAGAACAGACCCAGTTGATTGCACAAGGTATTCAAAAAGGCATTGCCGAATACAAGCGCGCCCAGAAAGCCCGGCAGCGGCTTGCCGAAAAAGCGAAAAAGCAACTACGTCGCCAAACGAACACTCTCGTTGCCGATGAGACCGAAGACGAGCCCACAGAACCACTCGTTGCCATCCCCAAACCATCACGATCACTCATCACCTGGCTGCCATGGACATTGCTGGTATTGACTTGGGGTGGAATTGCCATGAACTGGCTCAGATAGAGCTGAAAAGAGGGGAAGAGACAGGAGCAGCGTCCTACCCCAAGTCATAAAACTGTCAAGTTCGACAGCAGAGGGAATACCGAAGATCGCCTAGATCTTGACCTGTGTTGGCTCGCTCTTCAGGCGAACATTCAGAACCTGCCGACTCACGCTGCAAGCTCTTTGCTTTAGTCCCCAGACGGACTAAGCCCCGCTGACTCTCGTCAGCGGGGCTTTTTTCTTCATCCTATCCGCAGTGGATCAGGCTTCGACCAGAAAGGATTCCGCTTCGACGCGAGCCTGGGCCAGCCCCTGTTCCCGAGCCGCATCCCCCATCCCCAGACCTTGGGCATAGGCAATATGAATGTCGGTCAGGCCGAGGAAATTCAGCACGGTACGGATATGCGCCAGCGCCAGATCGGTCGCTGCGTCACGATGCACGCCACCCGTGGTCAAGACCAGCAGTACCGGTTTGTTGGTCAACAGACCCACAGGACCCTGTTCGGTATATTTGAAGGTCACACCGGCACGACAGATGTAGTCGAACCAAGTTTTGAGCTGGGTCGGCACGCCGAAGTTATACATGGGCACCCCGATGATCAGACGATCGGCCTGTTCAATCTCGGCAATCAGTTGCTCGGAAAGAGCCACTGCTTGCTGCTGACGCTCGTTACGACCTTCAGCATTGGCAAAACCGCCAAGGATCTCGCCATCGAGCTGAGCCAGTGGAGCGGCCCCCAGATCCCGGACAACCACCTGTTGGGCCGGATCTTGCTTGCTACCTTGAGCTAACAGCTCATCGATCAGCAGTCCTGAGCTGGAATAATCACCCAGAATGCTGGATTTGATTGCCAATACCTGTGCCATGTTCACCTCGAGTGGATTGCTATCCGGAATGTCGCTTGGTGGAGTCACTGTAACCAGTAGGCAATCGAACATAAAGCGCAATAAAACGCTTTGTTTATTCTAAAAATTAGAAAGGTTCGCACGCGGGTGTCTGAACGAGGCACACGAAACAAGATGACGAAGTCGCTGCAGGGAAGCCGACAAGCGAGGAGGATAATTGATGCAACAACCACAAGACCGCAGTCGGGGAGCCTTGCTCGGACTCGCCATTGGTGACGCTATTGGCACCACACTGGAGTTCAGACCCCCGGGCTCATTTCGCCCCCTCACCGACATGGTGGGCGGCGGCCATTTCTGTCTGAAGAAAGGTTACTGGACGGACGATACCTCGATGGCACTCTGCCTTGGGCACAGCCTGGTGGATTGCCAGCGTTTCGATGCCACCGATCAAATGCAACGCTACTGCGACTGGCTGGATAATGGCTATATGAGCAGCATAGGGACCTGTTTCGACGTCGGAGTCACAGTCTCTTCCGCCCTGCGTCGCTTTCAGAAAACCGGCAACCCCTATGCAGGTGCCAAATCGCGCTGGAGTTCCGGCAATGGATCCATCATGCGACTGGCGCCAATCGCCATTGCGTGCGCACATGATGTGGCGGCAGCACAACGACTGGCCGCCGCCAGCTCTCGCACCACCCACGCCGCCCCCTTGTGCCTGGATAGCTGCGGACTGTTGGCCACGATGCTGATCCAGCTCCTGCGCGGCCACGGAAAATCTGGCTTACAAGCCACCGACTATGCCGCCAGCAGTCACGAAGTCGAGCAGTTGCAACGCGGTCACTGGCAACAGAAGAGCTATCAGCAGCTTAAGGGAACCGGCTACGTCATCGACAGCCTGGAGGCGGCGCTCTGGTGTTTCTATCACACCGACAACTATGCCGACTGCGTACTGGCCGCCGCCAATCTGGGCAATGATGCCGACACCACAGCCGCCGTCGCGGGCCAGCTTGCCGGCGCCTGCTATGGGTATGCGGCGATCCGGCCCGCGTGGCGCGAAGCACTGCATCGGGAAGCCGAGATCTGCCAACTGGCCGACCAATTATTTGCTCTGGATCAGCAACGGAGTCTGAGCCTGAACGCCCCGCATCCCGAGTTCACGCCATGACCCGGGATCCGGCTCAGACAACCGAATGGAGCAGACAGAGTCCGCCGTTTAGCCGGATCTGTCTGCCCATCAACCGCTGTAACCTGCCAGCGGCCGTACTAGCCAGCCTGACGTTTCAGCGGCATCCCATTCCGCTGGAGCTGGATGGCATACGTCCTCATTATCAGGATTTGTTCACTCAACTGTCAGCGCTGACCGACAGCCGCAGTCGCTGCCAGCACTTTGCTGACTATATGGCGGTGCACTTTCGCCTGCCTGGGCATCCATTAGAGCCCTGGCCGGAAGCCGAACCCATACCCAGGCCTCAAGCCAACTACCGCCGTTTACTGCTAGGTTGGTTATTTGACTCTGATTCCGACGCTGGCGCCGCCTGGCGGCTCTGGGTCGAGTCACGCTTCGGCCTCTGCACCCGCTATCACAAAGAGCCTATCCTCGATCAGGAGGCGGGTCCCTACTACCGCTTCATGCAAGCCTGCGTGCGAGCCACCTATAACACCAACGATCTGGCGGGGCAGTTCGATCTGCTCTACAGCTTCTGCCAATTCGAGCTGCGCCATCGCTATCCCGCAACACTGCATCTGGAGCTATTCCGAGGTGGCGATGAATGGCCTGCGCCTGGGCCGGAAGGTGAGCCGGTGGTGCTATACAACAACCTCAGCTCCGTCACGCGCGAGGTTGATGAGGCTTATCGCTTCGGGCCGCGG
>RRZT012253385.1_pt1 | contig 14723 bp, 18 predicted proteins | sample 2165551 | NCBI WGS metagenome assembly RRZT01 (sample SAMN10456910, study PRJNA506462) | wastewater metagenome | biome: wastewater; feature: sludge; material: wastewater sludge; isolation source: wastewater sludge with Escherichia coli K12::gfp cells carrying plasmid... | place: USA: Moscow, Idaho... | reverse complement strand
TTCCGGAGGAAGTGAGCACAGTTTCGGTATCCACGTGGCGAAGTTGGCTGGAATGCCTTCAAAAGTGGTGAATCGCGCAAATGAAATTCTTAAAACTCTAGAATCAACCAGAACAACACAGGATTCCGGAGAGAAAATAAAACGCGTGACCGAAGAAAATCTTCAGCTTTCGTTTTTCCAGTTGGATGACCCGGTTCTTGAAAATATCCGCGAAGAATTGACAAAAATCGACATCAATACATTGACACCAATTGAAGCTTTGATGAAACTTAATGCAATTAAAAAGATGATCGGGAAATAACTATTTTACACCGACTGTATCTACCTTTTTATCTGTAGAAAGCGCAGCAGAATCTACACCTTTGTTTCTCATATGTTCTGCACTGTGATCGGCTTTTCTTTTATCTCTTTTGTCTTTATCCGGTACACAACTGACGATAAGCGATGATAATATTCCGATAAACAATAGATTTTTCATAATAATCAGATTTGGTTAGAGTTTCCTTTTCAAAAATCAAACCGAAATTGTCATCAATTAAAATTCACTGTTGGAGTAACTTTTTTAATAAAAAAATCGAGGTAATAATTGCCACGATTTTCTGTTTTAGTTAAAAACAATGCTGTGAAAATTAATTTTAAATTCTATTACAAAAACTTACTGATTGCTATTTTCATTTTCGCAGTAGAAGTTCTGATTGCTACAGAACTTAAAAACATCTTCTTCGTAAGAGCTTATTTGGGTGATGTTTTCGTTGTAATGTTGATGTATTATTTCATCAAAGCATTTTTCGATTTCAATCCAACAAAATTGATTGTCGGGATTTTCATTTTTTCCTGCCTGATTGAGTTTGCCCAATATTTTCACTTCGGAGAATTATTGGGTTTCAAAGACAATCGCATTGTCATGATTATGCTTGGCAACTCATTCAGCTGGATTGATATTCTCTGTTATTTTGCGGGCTGCGCAGTGATTTTTTTGTTTATCATATTAGATGGGAATAAAGATTACAGCAGCAAGAGCAGCAGCACCAATAATCACGGAAGATAAAATATCAGGCTTTTTGATTTCGCGTACATCACTTCTCGGGATTTCTACAACAGCACCAGATTTATCTTTTCCATATATTTTATCAGCATCTACTTTTATGATTTGCAGTTTCTGATTTTTAGCATCATTAGTCTGTATGGTGTAGGTTTTATAAAGCTCTAATGTATTGTCATTCATTGGTTTGTTAGGACTCACCACTCTTGTTTGGCAAGAAATCATCAATGCAAACAATGATAAGGTAAATAATTTGAATATAATTTTAGGATATTTCATTATGGATAAAATAATTTTGTCAAATTTAGCTAAATTTTCACGAATTGGTATTAAGTTTTTGAGAAATTAACCAAGCTTCACTCCAGCAGGCTTGAAAATTAAAGCCGCCTGTAATTGCATCAATATTAAGAACTTCTCCGCAAATATAAAAATTTGGTAAGAGTTTGGATTCCATATTTTTAAAATCCACTTCCCGCAGGTCTACACCGCCGGCAGTTACAAACTCATCTTTATAAATAGATTTTCCGGTTACTTGCATTTTTTTTCTGCACAGAGCTTCCAATATCGCATTCAACTCTTTTGCGGATATATTAGCAATCTGCTTTTCCGGATTGATATTGCAGATCTCTAGAACCTTATTCCAAAATCGGTTGGTTACGTTAAATATTTTAGATTGCCCGATAGATTTTTTAGGATTTTGTGTCTTGAAAGTTTTTAAAAGGTTTTCAGCCTCAGAAATTGGTATTGAAATAAAATTTACCTCGATTTCAAATTGGTATTTTAACTCAGCCAATGTTCTTGCTTCCCAGGCAGAAATTTTGAGTACAGCTGGCCCGGAAAGTCCCCAATGTGTTATCAAAAGTGGACCTGATTCTGCTGTTTTCAGGCTAGGAATTTGGATTTCGGCGTTTTCAAAACTGGTTCCGGGAAGATCCTTCAATAAGTCATCTTTAATGTTGAATGTGAATAGTGACGGAACAGGCTCTATCATTTTATGACCAAGTTTTTCAATCATTTTTAAAGATTTAGGTGCGCTTCCCGTGCAATAAATGATAATGTCTGCAAGAAAATCGCCTTGCTTGGTTTTAACCAGATAATTATTGTCTTGGTTGATGATCTCCGAAACCGAAATCTGGGTTTTTATTTCAAATTTTTTTCCAAGCACTTCTTTAGTCATTGCATTGATAATGCTTTGTGAAGAGTCCGAAACCGGAAATACCCGGTTGTCTTTTTCGATTTTTAAGGGAACATTTCTAGACTCGAACCATTCCATTGTATCTCCGGGCTGGAATTTTGTAAAAACACTGAGTAGCTCTTTGCTTCCTCTCGGATAGAAACTGGTGAGCTCTCTCGGATCAAAGCATGCGTGGGTGACATTGCAACGTCCGCCGCCGGATATTTTTACCTTTTGCAGTACGTCCGAATTCTGCTCTAGGATAGAAACGTCATATTTGTCCTCATCCAGATTTGCAGCGGCAAAAAAACCAGAAGCGCCGCCGCCAATGATAATTATTTTCTTTTTTTTAAAATCCATTATTGCAAAATTACATTTTTAATATCCACCTCAAATGATTAATTTTGAACAATCATAAAATTAAAAAAAATGTCTGTTTATTATCATAAATTTGAAGTGAGATGGAGTGATATTGATGCGAATCGTCATCTTGGAAACTCAACCTATGTGGATTATTGCTCACAAACTAGAATGGCTTTCCTAAACAAAAACAAAATTGGACTAACCCAACTGAACCGCTGGGGCGTGGGTCCTGTTATGTTGCACGAGCGCTACTCATTCTTCAAGGAAATCTATGCAGACCAGACAGTTTTTGTTGGCTTGGAGGTGTCTGCAATCTCGGAAGACGGATCTATTTATCAGTTCGTGCATAAATTTTATCTGCCAGACGGGACACATTGTGCAACAGCCGAAGCTACGGGTGTCTGGATAGATATGATGCTCAGAAAAACCACAACACCGCCTGAAGACATTATGGAAGTAATGAACGAATACAAATCAGCGAATATACAAATCATTTCAAAAGAATTCCTGAAGACTCTACCTTTCCGTCCGGAAAACATTGATTCTGAAATTTTTAAATAAATATTAATAGTAATTGAGAGCGATTTCGATTGTTTTTAATCGTTTATAATTAATCAAATATCATTTATTAAATGCTAGAAGATAAATCACAAAACCTAACGCCGATAGCAAAACTTGGAGAGTTCGGGTTAATAAAACATCTAACGCAACATTTTCAGATTATACAGGATTCTACAAAAATTTCGGTTGGTGATGATGCTGCAGTTATAGATCCAGGAAATAAAAAAGTGGTAATTTCCACAGATATGCTTGCGGAAGGAGTTCATTTCAATCTCGGATACGTCCCGCTAAAACATTTAGGATATAAAGCCGTTGTAGTAAACCTGAGTGATATTGCCGCAATGAACGCTGTTCCTACTCAAATATTGGTTTCAGTTGCTGTTTCCAACCGTTTTCCTGTAGAAGCACTTGAAGAGATTTATTCGGGTATTGCTTTAGCCTGTGATCGGTATAAAGTAGACTTAATTGGCGGAGATACAACTAGTTCCAATGCCGGTTTGGTATTAAGTATAACAGCTATTGGTCTAGCAGACGAAGATAAAACTACAAAAAGAAATGGTGCAAAACCCAATGATCTTTTGGTTGTAACTGGGGATCTTGGCGGGGCTTATATGGGATTACAGATTTTGGAAAGAGAACATTCCGTATATCTTGCTAATCCGAATATGCAGCCTGAAATGGAAGGTTATGATTACATTCTGGAAAGACAGCTGAAACCAGAAGCAAGGACAGATATCAGAAAAAAACTGGAAGAATTGGATATTTTACCATCTTCTATGATTGATGTTTCGGACGGTCTAGCATCAGAGATACTTCATTTGTCAGATCAATCTGGTGTAGGATTTCATTTGTATGAAGAAAAAGTTCCAATGGACAGCGTTACTATTTCTACTGCAGATGAACTGAATCTTAATCCGGCAATGGCCGCTTTAAACGGAGGTGAAGATTACGAATTGCTTTTTACAATTAGCCCCAATGACTTTGATAAAATAAGAAATCACCCGGATTTTACCATCATTGGTCACGCCACAGAAAACAAAGATAATTTTCTGATAGCAAGAGGATCTAATCAGCTGATTCCGCTCACAGCGCAGGGTTGGGATGCTTTTCTTAACAAAGAATAATTTTTGGAATAAAAGTTGTAAAACACAATTAAATTTAGAATAAACGATGAAAATCTTTAAAATTTCTTCTTATGTTTTGGGAGCATTAGGGCTTGTAGCCTGTGTTACCAACCCGATAACCGGCAGATCTTCTATTCAGATCGCCAATGATTCCGAGATTGCTACTGCAGCAGCATCAGAATACAGAACAACTTTATCTAAGGCGAAAGTAATTACAGGAACTGCAGACGCAAACCGGATTAAAAATGTGGGTGCCAGAATTAAAAACGCGGCTTACTCATATTATAAAAGTATAGGTCGCGAATCTGCACTATCAGGTTACAATTGGGAATTTAATTTAATTCAAGATTCTCAGTTGAATGCTTGGTGTATGCCTGGCGGTAAAGTTGCATTTTATACCGGGATAATGCCTGTCTGTAAAGATGATAATGGTGTGGCAGTAGTGATGGGACATGAGGTTTCCCACGCGTTAGCTGGTCATGGAAACGAGAGAATTTCTCAAGCCATGTTAGCCCAATATGGTGGCAGCCTTCTTGGAGGGACAATATCTAACAGTCAATGGGCTGGTGTTTTCGAAAAAGTGTATCCAATTGGTGCGCAAGTAGGTCTTCTAGCTTACGGAAGAAAACAAGAGTCTGAAGCAGATGAAATGGGTCTTCAAATAATGGCTATGGCCGGTTATGATCCTAGAACTGCAGTTTCTTTCTGGCAGAGAATGGAAGCTTCTTCTACAGGAACCAGACAACCAGAATTTTTATCTACCCACCCTAGTCCTGCTAATAGAATTGCTGATTTGAATGCCGATATGCCAAAAGCTTTGCAATATTACAAAGCGGCAGGCGGTAAACTTTAAACTTTTTTCGTAATTAAAATAAAAACACAATTATGAAAAGTTTATTAATTATTGGTATCATTTTATTCGGTTTGGGAGGTCTTCTTTTTTACCTGAATGATATGGCGGTAGATCTACGTGTGGTTTATGGATCACTTTGTGGGATTGGCATCGGTCTTATTATAGGTGGATTAGTAGGATATATTAGCAAAGGCAGTGCTGTAAAAGATGCACAGATCAGACGCGAATTAAAGCAACTTCAGCAGGAGAAAGCTGAACTTGAAAAACAGAAAGTGCAAACCGATATTACCAGGACTTATTAAAAAGACTATAAGTTTTTTATAAAATGTCCTGGAGTAGTGTTTGTATATTTTTTGAAAATCTTATTAAAATAAGTAATATTATTAAAACCTGTAGCATAGCAGCTTTCTGCTATGCTTTTTTCTTGAGAAAGCAATATGCAAGCTTTGTCTATTCTGTATCTATTAACAAACTCTACAAAGGTAAGCGATGTGGCTTTTTTGAAAAAATTACAAAATGCCGGTTTCGTGAGATTAGCAAGATGTGCGGCCTGCATAATATCAATTTCGTTCTGGTAACCGTTTTCTACGTATGTAAATACAGCTTCCAAACGATTTCTATTTCTAGATACGATTGTGTAAGGCATCACTTCGGTATTCATTAATTCAAAATCCTCTGTTTTTGATAGTTCAAAAAGGATCTCTAACAGGAGTAAATACCTTTTATAACCCTCAGATTCAGCTATCAATTTAAGTTTTGGAATGAGTTGTTTTTTTACTTGTGAGGAAAAAAGCACACCGTACCTTGAGATTTCCAACAGCTTTCTCACAGCATTAGAATCCGGTTCTCCCTCTGGTAGGGAAAGGATGTCTTCCTTGAATTGTATTACGATTTCTTCGTGCGGATCTGTAGCATTGAGCCCAAAACCAGAATGCGGAATATTAGATCCTATTAGAGCCAATGCCCCGTCTTCAAAATGACTTTTATGATAGCCTACGTGTCTAGTTCCTTTTCCATGCAAAACGCAAACAATCTCAATCTCAGAATGATAATGATATTGCCAGTTGAGTTCAGAAATGGGAACTCCTTTGATATGCAGCACACGAAATGAACTGTTTTCGTCTGGTGAAATATGTTCGAGTATAACCTTCATTCAAGTTAATGTTCTTTTAAAAAAAAAAATAAAAAAACATGTTAATATTGTTCAATTTTTTGTTTATTATGTTAAACAATTGTTGAATAAAAGCGCATATTTTCGTATTACAAAAATGATTTCTTAAAAGAATGTAATTTTTGTGAATTTTTAAGGTCTATATATGAAGAAGGCTGGAAAGTGATTTCCAGCCTTCTCATATTTTCTGAGTTGCAACTATTTGAAATTATAACCGATACCGAGGATAAACATACTTGGGCGGTTGTCATATCTGATTTCTGTATTATTTCCTGCAGCATCTTTAACAGCATTTACAAATTTTCTAGAATCCTTTGAAAAAGCGCCTTCATATCTTGCATTGATAACAAATTTTGAAAGTGTTGCCTGAGCACCAAATTGATAACCTACAGTAAAATTATTTTTTGCATCTTCAACAAAGCCATCATATGTCTTATTTGTTGAAAGATTATAAGAAGTAACCGGACCTACAAATGCAGCTAATTTTCCTAATAAGAAATTATGACCAATCAAAACCGGAACATCTATTCTGTTGCTTTTTGCTTCTAATTCTACATCAGTAGTAGTTTCTACTGTATTTTTGAAAGAAGTGTAATATACTTCCGGCATTACAAACCATCCACTCACAGGGAAATCTACCTTGAAAGCCAAACCTACGTTAAAGCCAGTTGCATTATCTCCTTTTGAATCTACAGCAGTATTAACAGAGCCTTTAAAATTTTCCCAGCTTGCAGATGAAGTGTTTATTAAAGCATTGGTTCTCAATCCTACAGTAACTTGTGAATAAGCCATCATTCCTAGGAATAAGGTCATTGCACTGATCAGTTTTTTATTCATTTTCAATCGATTTTAATTTAAAATTAGTGAATTTATTTTTCCTTTTTTTCGGTGTTGCTGTTATGCGTGAGACTTGTCTGGTCATTCTCAAGCATAAATTCTCTCAATTGCTTAAATAGCTCTGAAGAGTAAACAAAATCCAAAAGGTTCTTATTTTTTGCTGTTGCTAATATATCTTTATTGCCTTCCCATTCTTTTATGCCCAATCGCAGATAGAGAATCTTTTCCCCAATCGTCATCACGGAATTCATATCGTGAGTGTTGATAATAGTAGTGGTGTTATATTCTTTGGTGATTTCCAGCAAAAGATCATCGATTACATTAGATGTGTAAGGATCTAAGCCCGAATTAGGTTCATCGCAGAACAGATACTTTGGATTATTAACAATAGCTCTTGCTATGGCAACCCTTTTCTGCATTCCCCCGGAGATTTCTGAAGGGAATTTTTTATTCGCATTCTGAAGATTGACACGACCTATTACTTCCAAAACTTTTCGTTTCTTTTCTCGGTAAGTAAGATTGGTAAACATATCTAGAGGGAAACTGATGTTTTCTTCAACAGTCATAGAATCGAAAAGCGCACTTCCCTGAAAAACGGTTCCAATCTCTGCGCGCAAGGCCTGTTTGTCATCTCGGGACATCTGTACAATATCTCTTCCATCAAAGAGAATGCCTCCGCTGGATGGCTCGAAAACATTCAGCAGGCACTTGAGAAATACTGTTTTTCCGGATCCGCTTTGCCCGATTACCAAGTTTACTTTGCCGGTATCAAATGTTGTGGAAATACCTTTCAGAACTTCGACCCCATCAAAACTTTTTCTTAAATCTTTAGCTTCTATCATCAGCTTAACAACATTTGGGTTAGTAATAGATCCATTATAATTACAGAAACCATAGTCCATACTACAGCTTGTGTGCTGGCACGTCCAACTTCCAAAGATCCGCCTTTTACATTATAACCGAAATAAGCAGGAATTGTAGCTATTAGAAATGCAAATACAGCTGTTTTCAGAAAAGCGTACCAGATAAAATAAGATGGCATATACATCTGGATACCTGTTATATAATCTGCTTTTGTCCAATTTCCAGTTGCGATTCCGGCAATATATCCGCCCCAGATTCCTACTGCAATACTGATTGCAATGAGTAGTGGATTAAATATCACACTGGCTATAATTTTTGGCAAAATAAGAAAATTGGGAGAATTGACGCCCATAATGTCTAAAGCATCTATCTGCTCTGTAACCCTCATTGTCCCAATGCTCGAAGCGATGTAGGAACCAACTTTTCCGGCAAGTATCACAGAAATAATGGTAGGTGAGAACTCCAAAATCAACACTACTTTGGTTGCGTAACCAATAAAACTGTTAGGGATAGGAAAAGATGATGCGCTGAAGTTATTAAACATCTGTATAGCAACAACCGCCCCTACGAAAAAAGATGTAAATAATACCAATCCAAAGGAATTGACGCCGAGGTCATAAAATTCTCTTACCAGCAGCTTGAGATATACATTTCTTTTCTGAGGCTTGTTTAGGACTTTTCCCAACAATAGAAAATATTCTCCTACGGATTCAAATAGTCGTTTTAACATAAAGCTAAATTAGGTTTTTTTTCTAACAATCAATGCGCTTTTTTATCGCCGATAATTATCAGAAAAATGGTTTTGAAAATGATTACAATATCCATACTAAAACTCCAATTACGGACATAAAAAGAATCTGCAAGTATTCTTTTTTTCATCTCGATGTTCATATCACCTGCGTCGCCCCGCAGTCCGCTTACCTGGGCGAGGCCGGTAATACCTGGTTTTACCATACTTCTCAAACTGTATCTGCTGATCTTCGGCTTGTAAAAATCATCCACCAAAAGCATATGTGGCCGCGGTCCTACCACTGACATATTTCCTAATAAAACATTGATAAATTGTGGCATCTCATCTAGACTTGTTTTTCTAAGAAATTTGCCAATCTCGGTAATTCTTGGATCATTTGGATCGGTCGTTTTTTTAGATGACAGAATATTGACTTTCATTGTTCTGAATTTGAGACACTTGAAAACCTTATCATGATAACCATATCGTTCCTGAATGAAAAAGGGAGAGCCTTTGGATCCATCCAATTTTATCAGTAATATAATAATCGGAAATAGCCAGCTGCAGATACAAATAAGCACTAATAAAGAAAAAACAATGTCGAAAAGCCTTTTAACAAAAAAATTGGTAAAAATATCTAACGGATATTTTGTTTGTGTAAGAACCGGAGCAGTTCCGATGTAATTGTATTCAAACTCAAAGAAATCATTCTGTACAGTATTCGGAACCAAGGAAATTTTCACTTTATTAAGTTCTGCCTGATGAAAAAGCGCTTCTTCGAAACTCTTTTCCAATGTATGTTCTGATGGGATAAAAACGGTATGTATGCCATTGTCTTTCCAAAATTTCGCAATATACTCCAGATTAATATTTCCTGAGTAATCATATATTCTGAAACCGAAATCTTTTCTCTCGCTTATGATGTCTCGAAGAACATTGGTAGATGCCGTTTCTGCGATAAACATAACATTCCTGTGATTTTTCCCGATACTCCGGATATATTTCAAAAGAAAAAATATCAGTGTTTTTATAGGAATTACAATTAATGCCAAGATAATCGCCAGATAGAAACGTTCCGTTTTCAGGAAATCATTATTGCTGACTTTTCCCAGCAGAACCACCCCAATAAAAAAGAAAAAAACATGGATAATGATTCTCTCCAGATATATGGTATAGGTAATATTTCTAGGAATGTGATATAATCTTGTCCTTGCGCTAAGTAAAAGCCAGAAAAAACATAATAATAAAACAGAAAGTATGTTTTGCTCCAGAGACTCCGAATCATATTTGATTTCAAAATTCCTTCGGTAATATGAAACGAAAACTGAAGCTACCAGAATCATATCTAGTAGGATCACGAAGGATTTGAAATATCTAGAATATCGTAGTCGCTGCATAAACTTCCGAATTTAAGGAATATTTAGATATTTATGCGTTTGGATAGAAGACCTCCATTCCGGATTTTCAAGAATAAAATCTGTAATTTTAGGATACATCACATCACGTTTGCTCCATTCGCTTTGGAGATACAGTACGCAGTTATCATTCGTTTTAGCCTGCTGCTCCTGAGCAAATTTGAAATCATTATTGTTGAAAATAATCATTTTCAGTTCACTGGCAACTTTATAGATATCTTCCAGAGGAAGTCCTGTTTTCTTCGGCGAGAGAGTGATCCAGTCCAGATGACCGCTCATAGGATATGCACCAGATGTTTCGATATGAATGGTACAACCTAATTCTTTTAACCGGGATGTAAGTATTTCCAGATTCCACATTAGTGGTTCGCCACCGGTCAGAACAATGGTTTTACAATGTTTTGCTGCCGTTTCCGCTATCTCTGTGGCATCCATCAATGGGTGGAGTTTTGGATCCCAGCTTTCCTTCACGTCGCACCAGTGACAGCCTACGTCGCAGCCGCCCAAGCGGATGAAATAGGCCGCTTTCCCGGCGTGAAATCCCTCCCCTTGAATAGTGTAAAAATGCTCCATCACCGGGAGCATTTTACCTTGTTTTAATAGTAATTCTTCTTGTTCTTTAGTCATTATAAACCGAAGTTTTATAAGCGATAATAGTATTTTTCATCAGCATTGCGCGCGTCATTGGACCCACTCCGCCAGGAACCGGAGTGATCCAGCTTGCTTTTTCTGCGCAGCTGTCAAAATCTACATCACCTGCGAGATGATACCCTTTTTCCGAATCATCATCTACTCTTGTGATGCCAACATCCACAATCACTGCACCTTGCTTAATCATCTCTCCTTTCAGAAAATTCGGGTCGCCCAGTGCTGTTATCACGATATCGGCTTGTTTTGTATAATCTTCTATATGTTCTGTGTAAGAGTGTGTCAGCGTCACCGTAGAGTTTCCCGGGAAATCTTTTCTTCCCATCAGGATACTCATTGGTTTTCCAACAATCCTGCTTCTGCCAATGATGACACAATTCTTACCTTTGGTTTCGATGTTATATCTTTCCAATAATGTCAATATTCCAAATGGCGTTGCTGGCAAGAAAGTATCCATCTCCAGTGCCATTTTTCCGAAATTTTCCGGATGAAAACCATCGACGTCTTTTCGCGGGTCTATTGCCATGATGATTTTTTCCTGATCAATCTGTTTAGGCAACGGCAGCTGCACGATAAATCCATCTACATCTTTTGATTTATTCAACTCGTCAATTTTTTCCAACAGCTCGGCCTCAGACACTGTACTTGGAAATTTGATAAGTGTAGAGGAGAAACCGACCTCTTCGCAGTCTTTTACTTTGCTGTTCACATAGGCTTTACTGGCGCCGTTATTTCCTACCAGAATCGCTACCAAATGTGGCGCTCTTCTTTTATTAGCCAATATTTTTTCTACCTCTTGCTTGATTTCAGCTTTTACTTCTTTTGAGACTTTTAGTCCATCTAGAATTTTTGCCATTGTTCTTTCTTTTTACTTTTAGATTTATGTTCAAAAAAATGAAATGTTCCTTTCCCAACAAGCCATTTTCATAATTTATCGATTTGATTTATAATAATTAATCAATCCGTTTGTAGAGCTATCGTGGGTTTCAATGTTTCCATCGGCTTCCAGCTCTGGAAGGATTTTTCCTGCCAAGACCTTTCCTAACTCTACTCCAAACTGGTCAAAACTGAAGATATTCCAGATCACACCTTGTACAAAAATCTTATGCTCGTACAAAGCAATTAATTGTCCTAATGAAAATGGTGTCAATTCCTTAAATAAGAAAGAATTGGTAGGCGTATTTCCCGAAAATATTTTATAGTTCAATAGTTTTTCGATTTCTTCTTCTGTTTTGCCAGATGACTTTAATTCAGCAAAAACTTCATCTTCCGTTTTCCCGAATGCTAAAGCTTCTGTCTGCGCAAAATAGTTTGCTAAAAGGATATCCTGATGCTCGCCAACATCATTCGGAGATTTTGCATAAGCAATGAAATCCGCAGGAATCAACTCTGTTCCCTGATGGATTAATTGATAAAAAGCGTGCTGACCATTAGTGCCTGGTTCTCCCCAGATGATTGGTCCGGTTTCATACTCCACGAATTGGCCGTTTCTGTCCACAGATTTTCCATTACTTTCCATATCACATTGCTGCAAATAGGCCGCAAAACGGTCAAGATATTGTGAGTATGGCAAAATCGCATAGGTTCCTGCTGCATAGAAGTTTCTATACCATATTCCTAAAAGTCCCATCAGCACAGGAATATTATCTTTAAAATCTTTGGTCTGGAAATGCTTATCTGTATCATACGCACCTCTAAGCAGTTGTTCAAAATTTTCATAGCCAACGGATAAAACAATGCTCAATCCGATTGCGCTCCATAGCGAATAACGGCCACCTACCCAATCCCAGAACTCAAAAATATTTGTTTCTGCTATCCCGAATTTTTTTACAGCTTCAATATTCGTTGATAATGCCACAAAATGTTTGGCGACATCCTCATTTGTAGCACCAGACTTCAAAAACCATTTTTTTGCAGAGTTGGCATTGGTCATAGTTTCCTGTGTGGTAAATGTTTTGGAAGCAATGATGAACAAAGTGGTTTCGGGGTTCAGGTTCTTCACAACCTCGGCCAGATGATTGCCATCTACGTTGGATACAAAATGAACATTAAGCCTTGTTTTAAAATGTTTTAATGCAGAACAAACCATCACCGGACCAAGATCTGAACCGCCTATTCCTACATTGACCACATCTGTGATTTCCTTGCCGGTAAAACCTTTGTGAACGCCAGAAATAACGGATTCTGAAAAAGATTTCATATGATCCAAAACTTTCTTGATGGCTGGTTTGATATTCTGGCCGTCAACCAGAATTTCTTTATTGGAAAAATCTCTTAAAGCTGTATGGAGAACTGCTCTTCCTTCAGTTTCATTGATTTTATCGCCGGAAAACATTTTTTCGATCGCTTCTTTAAGTTTAACTTCTTCAGCAAGATCAAGAAGTAAGTCCAGAGTTTTGGAATCGATGAGGTTTTTTGAAAAATCAAAAAGATAGGAATCGGTTTGTACCGAAAATTCATTGAAACGGTTTGGATTATACTGGAAAAGTGATCGTAACTCAAAATCGTGGTTTGCAAAGTGCTGATCTAGGGCTTTCCATGCTTTGGTTTGTATCGGATTGATTTTTGGTAACATTCTTTTAGATATTTATATTAGAAGAAGTCAGATCTTTTTATCTGACCTGCAAATTTAAGAAAAAATATAGCAGCAGTTTTCATCTTGTTTTTCGAGGATATTTTTATTCTTTCCGATACGGATAATTAAGCAAAAGAAATTTATAATTTTATGGGATAATTTCTTGTTTTGGTAAACAATTTGATAATATTGCTTAGAAAATTTAAAATCAGAACCGATGAGAACAACATTCCTGCTACTAAGCCTACCCGTGCTAAGTCTTCTGTTATCCTGCAAAAAAGATCAGGACAGTAAAATGATGAAAGAAACCTATTCATCGGAAACAACAACCGTAGATGACAACGGAAAAAAAGATAGTATGACCACCACTTCTGTGGAAAAAGAAATAGATGGTAATAGAAACGGTTCGTATTCCTATCCTTACAAAGCTTCGGACGGCAGCCGTGCTAAGGCGACATTTATGAATAACGGACGTTCTAAAACCATTTTGATAGAAGCCAATAACAGAAAATTTGAGCTAGACTTTAAAAATAAAACACCGGAGGGTGAGCTTTATGAACGAAGCGGAATTTCTGCAGAGTCAAAAGGAGATTCTCTGATTATCAGTCAGGATAACAATGAGATAGCTCTCGTAAGGGTGAATCTTAATTAAAAATAAAAGGGGATTTGAAAATATTTAAATCCCTTTTTTTCCCGTAAGAAGCATTTCTATCATTTTGACTTTCCGGCGTTCGCGGGTTTCTTCTTTTTTGGCATCGTCAATCCAGTGGATGTATTCTTTTTTATAAGTGTAGGACATTTTATCATAGAATTCTTTCGCTTTTTCGTTTTGATTAAGTAATTCCTGAACATCATTGGGAACAATAACAATCCGTTCTTCTTTGTCTTCCCAAAGTTTAACTTCAACAATGTCTCCAAATGTCTTCCCTAATTCTTTTCTAATCGCCTGAGTCAATCCTAATCTGTGGCAACCCCCGCCCATATTGGCAAGACTGCTTCTGTACACCACTTTATCATCTAGCAGAACTTTCACTTTAACTTGTCCTTTCTTGCCAAATAATTCAACGGTATCAAATGGAAAATTGACAAAAGCAGCATTGATGTCTTGGTGTTGCTGGATTTCTGCGGAAAAGGTGATTGGATTATTTTTCAAAATAGCTAATTTCATAAGTATCAGTATATCCGTATGAACTATTTACACTATTTAATTCTGGAAAGTCTTTGCTGTTATAAGAATGTTGAAAAATTCTGTAGTAATTTTCGGAGAAAGGCTGTCCATTCAATGTTCCTGTTCTTGTAGTTGTTATCCTTTTGATATTATTAGATTGAGAAAAAAAATTTGAGCTAATATCAAATGCGATTAATG